>ENA-OPTB01002900-OPTB01002900.1-human-gut-metagenome-genome-assembly--contig:-NODE-2900-length-10075-cov-4.430040_pt1 | contig 10075 bp, 7 predicted proteins | sample MGYA00241810_ERZ501911 | MGnify/ENA primary metagenome ERZ501911 (study PRJEB25962, sample SAMEA2042304) | human gut metagenome | biome: human gut; feature: human-associated habitat; material: faeces... | reverse complement strand
TCCTCCCGGGTCAGAGGTGGCAGGATGCCCGGCAGGCGCTTTGCCAGCATGGATTTGCCGGTGCCGGGTGCGCCGGTCAAAAGCACGTTGTGCCCGCCTGCGGCCGCTATGACCATGGCGCGCCGCGCCAGCGACTGCCCCATCACGTCCGCAAAATCCGGCACCTGCTGCCATGCGTCCTCCGGGTCAAAGGGGATGGCAGCGGCAGGGGAGAGGGGGCGGATGCCCTTCAGTGCCTCCACCACCTCCCGGGCGGTGTGGGCTGGATAGACGGTCATGGTGTCGGCACAGGCCTCGGCTGCCTCGGCGGCGTTCTCTGTCGGGACGTACAGCGCCCGGATGCCGTGCTCGGCAGCGGCAAGCGCCATGGGCAGCACGCCGGACACCGGGCGCAGACTGCCGTCCAGTGCAAGCTCGCCCAGAAAGGCAGCATCGGCAGGTACTTCTTCTAACTGTCCGCTGGCGGTCAGCAGCGCCAGAAGCAGCGGCAGGTCGTACACCGGGCCGGTCTTGCGCACATCGGCGGGGGCAAGGTTGATGGTGATGCGCCGGTCCGGGAAGCGGAAGCCAAGGTTTTTGATGGCGGCGCGCACCCGGTCGGCGCTTTCCCGCACGGCAGAGTCCGGCAGGCCGACGATGGAAAACGCGGGCAGCCCGCCGGAAACATCGGCTTCCACCGCAACGGCAAAGCCGCGCAGCCCGTTCAGGCCAAAGCTGTTGGTCACAGAATACATGGTGTCCCTCCCTGCATGGCGCATGGTTTGTCAAAAATGCTAAAAGTGGAAAATAATGGATATATTTTCCATACTTCGACAGTTTTTTCTGTTTAAAATCATTATAGTAAAGCACAGGAAAGTTGTCAATGCAGCAGAAAGGAGAACGAGAGAACATGACAAATGGGGAATGTTGCCGCTATATCCGTACCTATTCAGAACTGGAGGGCTTGCAACACGCCTGTACGCTGGTGTACTGCGCCGCATCCACCCCGCAGGGGGTGCTGGCACAGCTGCGCCGGGAGCAGGGCGGCAAGGTGCGCAGCAGCACGGTGCTTGCCCCGGCGGACAGCTTTGGCCGGGTGATGCGGCTGCTGCGCTACCTGTGTGAAAACGGCGTGGGGCCGGAGCAGTGGCTGGAGGTGCTGGAGGATGTACACCAGCCCTACCAGCTGCTGGATACTTCGAAAAACGCAATAAATATAGCAGAAGAACCGGTTTTTTGTGGCATTTGTCGGTTTTAAGGGCACAAACTTCGGCCATTTTACGCAATTGACATAAGCGGAGCAAGAGTTTATAGTATAAGTAGGTTTATACAAACCATTTCGATCCGGGGAAAAAGATTTTAAACAAAGGTAAGGTGTACAAGATGTATCTGGATGAATATAAGCGCTGGCTGGCAGCGGATCTGGAGGATGCAGACCTGAAGCCGGAGCTGGCAAAGGTCGAAGGCAATGACGATGAGATCAAGGATCGCTTTGCTGTGGCGCTGAAGTTTGGCACCGCAGGTCTGCGCGGCGTGCTGGGTGCCGGTACCAACCGCATGAACATCTACGTTGTCCGTCAGGCAACGCAGGGTCTGGCAAACTGGGTGCTGACCCAGGGCGGTACCCAGACTGTGGCCATCAGCTACGACAGCCGCCTGAAGAGCGATGTCTTTGCCAAGACCGCCGCTGGCGTTCTGGCAGCCAACGGTATCAAGGTGCGCATCTATGATGCCCTGATGCCTGTGCCCGCGCTGAGCTTTGCTACCCGTTACTATAACTGCAACGCCGGTATCATGGTCACCGCTTCCCACAACCCTGCCAAGTACAACGGCTACAAGGCCTACGGCCCGGACGGCTGCCAGATGACCGATGACGCCGCCGCCATCGTCTATGATGAGATCCAGAAGACCGATGTGCTCACCGGTGCAAAGTACATCTCCTTTGCCGAGGGCGTGGAGAACGGCATGATCCGCTTTGTGGGCGACGACTGCAAAAAGGCGCTGTACGATGCCATTGAGGCACGTCAGGTGCGCCCGGGTCTGTGCAAGACTGCCGGCCTGAAGTTGGTGTACAGCCCGCTGAACGGCTCCGGCCTTGTGCCCGTGACCCATGTGCTCAACGATATGGGCATCACCGATATCACCATCGTGCCCGAGCAGGAGTACCCCAACGGCTACTTCACCACCTGCTCCTACCCCAACCCCGAGATCTTCGAGGCACTGAAGCTGGGTCTGGAACTGGCCACCAAGACCGGTGCCGACCTGATGCTGGCTACCGACCCCGACGCCGACCGCGTGGGCATTGCCATGAAGTGCCCGGACGGCAGCTATGAGCTGGTGTCCGGTAACGAGATGGGCGTTCTGCTGCTGGATTACATCTGCGCAGGCCGTATCGAGAAGGGCACCATGCCCAAGAACCCCGTGGCAGTCAAGTCCATCGTGTCCACTCCGCTGGCAGACGCTGTGGCAAAGCATTACGGCGTGGAGATGCGCAATGTGCTGACCGGCTTCAAGTGGATCGGCGACCAGATCGCCAACCTCGAGGCTGCCGGTGAGGTCGACCGCTTCATCTTCGGCTTTGAGGAGAGCTACGGCTATCTGGCTGGCCCCTACGTCCGCGATAAGGACGCCGTCATCGGCTCCATGCTCATCTGCGAGATGGCTGCTTACTACCGCAGCATCGGTTCCTCCATCAAGCAGCGTCTGGAAGAGATCTACGCTCAGTACGGCCGCTACCTGAACAAGGTGGACAGCTTCGAGTTCCCCGGCCTGACCGGCATGGAGAAGATGGCTTCCATCATGCAGAAGCTGCGTGACCAGCCCCCTGTGGAGCTGGCCGGCCATAAGGTGGTCAAGGTGACCGACTACAAGAAGCCGGAAGAGACCGGTTTGCCCGCTGCCAACGTGCTGATCTACACGCTGGAAAACGGCGCTACCGTGGTGGTGCGTCCCTCCGGCACTGAGCCGAAGATCAAGACCTACTTCACCACGCTGGGCAAGGATCTGGCCGAGGCGCAGGCACAGAAGGATGCTCTGGCTGCCGCCATTGAGCCCATCCTGAAGTAAAAACATTTCAAAGCATCTGCGGGGCTGCTGCACGTTTTGTGCAGCAGCCCTTTTTTGCGTTCAGCAGATAGTTGACCGGAGCAAAAGCCTTATGGAGGTGTACCGTCACCGCGAAAAGCCGTCCCCTTGGGGAAGGTGGCTGCGAACGCAGTGAGCAGACGGAAGGGGTCAGCGCCTGAGGGGGCGAAAGCGCACACTCTGGGTGACTGTCCTTTCAGGACAGACCGCAGGGCTTTATGCAGCAAGGATGCACTTTTGCTGTGTAAAATCGGTTGAAGTTTGCGCTGTGATACGCTATAATAAAACATGGTTTATTATAAGCAGCTGTGGGCGTGCAGCGCGGCACAGCGGCAGGGTAGGTGGAAGAGATGGAAAAAACTGTATCGGCAGTATTGGTGGCGGCGGGCAGCTCGACCCGCATGGGGTTTGATAAGCTCAGCTTTGATCTGGGAGGCGAAACGGTGCTGCACCGCAGCATCCGCGCCTTTGCCCAGTGCCCGCAGATCACCGAGCTTGTGCTGGTGGCAGGCAAAAACCGGGAGTTTGTGGCGCAGCAGGCGGCGGACTGCCCAAAGCCTGTGCAGATCGTAGCGGGCGGGGCTACCCGCGCCGAGAGCGCAAAAAACGGCGTGCTGGCAGCGCACGGAGAGCTGGTGGCAGTGCACGATGCCGCCCGCCCCTTTGTGAGTGCGTCGGTCATTACGGCGGCGCTGGAAGCTGCCGCCCGGTGCGGCGCAGCAGCCCCGGCGGTGCCGGTGAAGGATACCATCAAGACCGCTGCCCGGGGCGATGGCAAAACCGTGCCCCCGGACTGCGCGGTATGCGCCACCCCGGACCGCAGTACCCTGTATGCGGTGCAGACCCCCCAGTGCTTTGACCGTGCAGCGTACCTTGCGGCGCTGGAAGAACTGGACGAGACTCGCGCCCGCCTTGTTACCGATGATTGCAGCCTGTTTGAGCTGACGGACCGTACCGTGCAGCTGACACAGGGAGATTACGCCAATTTGAAGATCACGACGCGGGAGGATCTGCCCCGCGCCGAACAGAAAGAAGGAAATGATATGCGCATTGGTCATGGTTATGATGTTCACCGCTTGGTGGAGGGCCGCAAGCTGATTATGGGCGGCGTGACGATCCCATATGAAAAAGGCCTGCTGGGCCATTCCGATGCAGATGTGCTGCTGCACGCAGTTTCGGATGCACTGCTTGGCGCGGCGGCGCTGGGGGATATCGGCAAGCATTTTCCGGATACCGACCCGCGGTACGAGGGAGCAGATTCCCTGATGCTGCTGCGGGAGGTTGGCCGTCTGCTGGATGAAACCGGTTATACTGTTGGCAACATTGACGCCACTGTTTTGTGTCAGGCACCCAAGCTGGCACCGCATATCCCGGCCATGCGGCAGAACATTGCCAATGCTTTGGGCCTTGCTCTGGACGACGTGAGCGTGAAAGCTACCACGGAAGAACACCTTGGCTTTACCGGCGAGGGGCTTGGCATTGCCGCCCACGCCGTGGCACTGATTGAGAAAAAGTAATCAGAGTTTTATTAAGGCAATACCTCTTTTTGCTGGCGGGGGCTTATATCATTTGCACTTCGCCGCAGCATGGCCAATGCGTTCATATCGGGTACTCCTCTACAATGGGCACAGTTTTTTGCCCTGCCGCATTTGCATGGCGGGCAAACTGTGTTATACTAAAGTGTATCTGAAAACAAAGTATTGCCCAAAGAAAATGACGGATATTTCGCAAACACAAGCAGGATTTAAGGCTTTTTAACGCAAAATCTGGCTGCGTTTGTAGAAATAGACTGAATTTTTGACTTTTTAGATACACCCTAAAAGGTAACAGCCGGGGCTGCAGCCGGATACTGCGGCAGAACAACGGATAGGAAAGGGGGCTGTCTGCGCGATGTTTGGCTTTTTTGATGTGATCCAGGACATTTTGAGCAACCTGCGCACGTTTGGCCTGCGTGATGTGATCGATATTGCGGTGGTCAGTTTGGCCATGTATCAGATCTTTTTGTTTGCGCGCAAATCCCGTGCCGGGCAGCTGGTGCGCGGTTTGCTGCTGCTGCTGGTGTTTTATGCGCTGGCGGATGTGATGCAGCTGCGCACGGTGCGCTGGGTGCTGACCAATGTGATGCAAATCGGCTTTATTGCAGCTATTGTACTGTTCCAGCCGGAACTGCGCCGCACGCTGGAACACATGGGCCAAAGCACCAACTGGACCAAACTGCTGTTTACCACCCACCGGCAGGACCCCACCCTGCGTGGCGCATGGCAGAGCGCCGTGGTGGCCATCTGCGATGCAGCCGAGCAGCTTTCCGATACGCGCACCGGCGCATTGATGGTGCTGGAACGCATGAACAACCTGGATGAGATCATCCGCACCGGCACACCGCTTTCGGCGGATGTGATCCCCGAAATGCTGGGTACCATCTTTTATGAGGGTACCCCTTTACATGACGGCGCTGTTGTGATCCGGGATGGCCGCATTGTGGCCGCTGGGTGTGTGCTGCCGCTTTCCAACAACCTGGAAATGGGCAAAGATATGGGTACCCGCCACCGCGCGGGTCTTGGCATGAGCGAAAATTCTGATGCCATCGTGGTGGTGGTCAGTGAGGAAACCGGTATTATCTCCCTGGCCAAAAATGGTGTTCTGATCCGCCGCCTGGACCGCCAGAACCTGTTCAACCTGCTGCAGGAGGAAATTATTCCGCCGGAAACAGCCGAAGCGCAAAAGCAGCCGCTGTTGAACCGGCTGCTGAACAAAGGAGGTGCTGGCAAGCATGCAAAAACAAACGCAGCCCGCTGAACCGGTGCGCAAAGCGAATGGTTCCATTTGGGATAACCGCTTTTTCCTGGGAATTGTTTCCGTGCTGGCCGCAGTGCTGGTCTGGATGGTGGTTTCTACCTTTCTGGATCCGCAGGGTTCCTTTGTCATCAAAGATGTCAGCGTGAATTATGGCTACCAATCTACCATTTATACCTCCAAAGGGCTGGATATTGTGGACCAGCAGGCAGTGGATAACGTGCAGGTGCAGGCGGACGGCAACGGCACTTTGATCGGCAAGCTGTCCAGCTCCGATATTATGGTTTACCCGGTCTATAACGGCGTGCAGGGGGCGGGCAAAACCACCCTGCGGCTGGAGGCCCGCATCACCAACACCGATTATACCAACGTGGGCATCAAGCTGACGGTGCTCAGCCCGCAGACGGTGGATGTTGTGTTTGATACCGTCGGCGAAAAAACACTGCCCGTTACCACCGATACCAGCGGCATTACCATTGCCGACGGCTTTACCCTGAACCGCATTACCACCACCCCCACCGAAGTGACTCTGACCGGCCCGACCAGTGAGCTGGATAAAATCAGCGAGGTGGTGGCCCCTGTTTCGCACGAAGGCTCGCTTTCGGATTCCGTGTCGGCAACAGCATCGCTGGAACTGCGGGATGAAAACGGCGATATTGTAACGCCGGAATACACCACGCTGGACAGCAACACGGCGGATATCAACCTGACAGTCTATCAGGTGCGGGAACTGCCGCTTTCCATCGTGTTTATCAACGCGCCGTCCGGGTTTGATACTTCCTATCTGAAGTATTCGCTCAGCATTCCTACCCTGAATGTGGCGGGCCCGGCCAAGACGGTCGGCGCCCTGACCGAACTGAGCGTTGCGGCTTTTGATCTTGGCCGTGAGTTTGCGTTTGACCGCGACTACCAGAAAAACATTGAACTGCCTGCCGGTGTGGTTTCGCTGGATGGTGTATCCGCTGTAACGATCCGGTTTGATACCACCGATATGACCTCCCGTACCTTTACCGTAACCAACATCCGCACCGTCAATGTGCCCAGTACGATTGACCTGGAAGTGCTGACGGCGCAGATCCATCAGGTTACGCTGTACGGCCCCAAGAGCGAGATGGAAGAACTTTCGGCAGACAGTATTCTGGCCCAGGTGGACTGCCAGAATCTGGCGGTATCCGTTGGCCAGCAAACCGTGGCGGCCAGCATTCAGGTGCCGTCGTCCAGCCACATTTTTGCAGTCGGCAACTATACGGTGCAGTGCCAGGCAAGCTCACAATAACCGGGCATCCATCAGCCGGGGTTCCGGCCTATCCGATGCCCGCCAACCAAAGGAAAACATTAGCCCATGATTCTTGTACGCAATATCCGCCTGCCGCTTTCCTGCCCGGACCCGGAGCAGGAAGCTGTCCGGCAGGCTTACCGCACGCTACGCCTGCGGGGCAACGCTCCGGCGCAGGCTGGCGTGGCAAAACTTTCGGTGGATGCCCGGCACGGCACGCCTGTGCTGGTGTATACCATCGCCATCACGCTCCATGACGAGGGTGAGGAATCGGCTTTGGCCGGGGCCTCGCCCTGTGTCTGTTTCACCCGCAAACCGGATTTTACCTTCCCGGTTGGTCAAACACCATTGAAACACCGCCCTGTGGTGGTCGGCCTTGGCCCGGCGGGGCTGTTTGCGGCCCTGCTGCTGGCCCGCAATGGTTACCACCCCATTGTGCTGGAGCGCGGTCCGGCCCTGGCGGACCGTGTGGCCGCTGTGCAAAAGTTTGAGCAGACCGGCGCGCTGGACCCCAACGCCAATATCCAGTTTGGCGAGGGCGGCGCAGGAACATTCTCGGACGGCAAGCTGACCACCCGCGTGGGGGATCCTTTGTGCGGCTTTGTGACGGACGCCTTTTTGAAGCATGGCGCCCCGGCGGATATCGCCTGGCGGCAAAAGCCCCATGTGGGCACTGACCTGCTGCGCGGCGTTATTACCAGCATCCGCACTGAGATCGAAAAGCTTGGCGGGGAAGTACACTTTAACACGGCGCTGACCGGCCTGCAGACCAGCGGCGGCGCGCTGTGCGGCATTACTACCACGGCGGGCAGCATCCTCTGCGACCAGCTGATCCTGGCGGTGGGCCACAGCGCGCGGGATACCTTTGCCGTGCTGCATACCATGGGCCTGCCGCTGGAATGCAAACCGTTTTCGGTGGGATTCCGCGCGGAACATCTGCAAACAGAAATTGAAAAGAGCCTTTACCACGGTGCTGCCGGGAACCCGGCCCTGCCGCGGGGCGAATATCAGCTTAGCCAGCATGTGGGCCAGCGGTGCGTGTACACCTTCTGCATGTGCCCCGGCGGTCAGGTGTGCGCCGCCGCCAGCGAGGATGGCGGCGTGGTGACCAACGGAATGAGCTACCATGCCCGCGATGGCCGCAACGCCAATGCCGCCGTGGTGGTCAGCGTGGATGGCCGCGATTTTGATAACGACCCGGTCAAGGCGGTCGCATTTCAGCGCCAGTTGGAACAGGCCGCTTACCGTGCGGGCGGCGGGGGATACCTTGCCCCGGCAGAAACGGTCGGCAGCTTTCTGGCAGGCCGCGGCAAACTGGAGCTGGGGGCGGTGCAGCCTACCTACCCCCGCGGCGTGACCCCCTGCGACCTTGGCAGCCTGCTGCCGGGGGAACTGGCCGCCGACCTGCGGGATGGCATTACCGCCTTTGGCCGCAAGCTGCGGGCTTACCAGGCACCGGATGCCGTGCTGACGGGGCTGGAAACCCGGACTTCCAGCCCGGTGCGCCTGCTGCGCGGGGATAACTTCCAGTGCACCGGCCTGACGGGACTTTACCCCTGCGGCGAGGGTGCCGGTTACGCAGGCGGCATTATGACCGCCGCCGTGGACGGTGTGCGCTGCGCCGCTGCCCTGATGCAGCAGTACGCCCCGGATAAAGCCTGAACTGCAAAGCCTGGCAAGATGTTGAAATAACGAAACGTGTGAAGAAACGTAAAGAGTGAGAAGAGAAAGAGGAACCGCTATGCCCAACAATCACCCGTATGATAAAAAAAGTGACCGCCGCCAGCAGGATCTGAATGACCTGGTGGATGGTGCCGTCAACTTTGGGCTGGGCATCAGTTCCACGGTGCTTTCCGGTATTGCCGGCGCACTGGACAGTGTGGGGGATTCCCTGAACCGGGCCGCGCAAAGGCCGGAACAGAACAGTTTTATTGCCTACCGCCGTAAGCTGGATAACAGCCTGGCCGGGCATTACGGCGGCTGGATGACCATGGGCGTGCTGGGCTGGGTGTTCGGCGGCTGCTTTGCCATTGCTGCGCTGGTTATGGCCATCCTTGCCGGTGTGGCACCCAATGATGCAAGCTTGTGGAGCGCAATGCCGGTGTTCAATATTCTGGCTCCGATGTTTGCCGCCTGCACGCTGGGATTTTTTGTCATGGGGTACGCAGGCTGCCACGCAGCAAACTATTTTGGCCGTCTGCGCCGCTACCTGCGCGGCATGCACGGCTTTACGGCGGAGCTGCCGGAGCTGACCCGCAGCAGCGTGGTGCGCGCCGATAAGGTGCGCAAAGACCTGCGGAATGCTTTGGCCAAAGGCCATTACCCCAACGCCTGCATGAATGAGGCAGAAACAACGCTGTACCTGGACGAAACGATGTACCACCCTGCGCCCGCCGCGGCACCGGTGCAGCCCAAAGCGGCTCAGCCCGCGCTGACCGATGAAGAGCTGTTCTGCCGCGATGGGGCAGACTTTTTGAACTACCTCAAAACCTGCCAGGGCCGCCTGGGGGACCAGGCAGATGAAGAGCTGGTGCAGATGCGCAAAACCTGCGCGGCGATCATGGGGTTTGTGCATAACCACCCGGAACAGCTGCCGCGGGTGCGCCGCTACCGCGAATATTATATGCCCACTACCCGCAAGCTGCTGAACACCGCGCTGGGGTTGGGCGAAAGCGCTACCCAGAACGCGCAGGAAATCCGGCGCGATATCGTGGGTATCCTGCACACCCTGAATACGGCATATGAAAAGCTGTACGATACCCTTTTGCAGGATGTTAGCATGGATGTTTCCACCGAAATCGATACGCTGGAAGCCATGCTGAACCAGGACGGCCTGACCCATGACTTTGCAGCAGATTTTGGTGCAAAATAAAACCGGTGAAAGTAGATAAGGCAATACCGCATAATTCTAAGTGCCGATACGGCGAGCGAGGTGCGGCAGAT
>ENA-OPTB01002899-OPTB01002899.1-human-gut-metagenome-genome-assembly--contig:-NODE-2899-length-10085-cov-3.116451_pt1 | contig 10085 bp, 9 predicted proteins | sample MGYA00241810_ERZ501911 | MGnify/ENA primary metagenome ERZ501911 (study PRJEB25962, sample SAMEA2042304) | human gut metagenome | biome: human gut; feature: human-associated habitat; material: faeces... | reverse complement strand
ATTGTTTGGCTTTATTCAGATGGTACTCAACTAATTTGTATCAATACAACTTATATTCCTGAATATATCTATCCAGATCTCACCCAACAAATTGCTGCTTCTGCTCCTGCAATTGATTTGATTACAAACAATTGTCAAATAACCTTGGCAAAATCGAATCAAAAAGTCACCTTACTTTACGCAGACACAAAGACTGCTCAAATTTTAAATATTCCTGTTGATAGCCCTTTAATGAAATACAAAGGGCTCATGTATGATAAACAAGGACATCTTGCAGTCTTTTTTGAAAATAATATGCTAATTGATCGTTTTGGTTTTATCAGGGAGGTAGTTTTATGAGCAATGATGATGTATTAGCCGCACAAATAAAATCTAGTATCATTACAAAAATTAAAACACAGGAATATCTTCCTGGGGAGTTGCTTCCTAGCGAACGGGATTTTGCAACAATGTATAGTGTAAGTCGGTATTTGATTCATGACATCTTTGACGAATTAATTAGCCAACATTACTTAATTCGCGTTCACGGAAAGGGAACTTTTGTCCGCAAACCCGAACAAAATCGAGTTGCTTTAGGAGTACTAAATGAATCAAAAAATGCCAGCTTTACATCTTTAGTTCGTAACTTTGGTATTGAAATTTCCAATAAATGCTTAGGCACAGGTATAATCAAAAACAGAAAAATCTTATTTGATATAACCACGTTTTCTTTGCATAAAAGATGTTTTTTTAAATATACTGTTTTCTCAGAAAAAATACTTTGCACAACGTCTTTGTGCTTAATTCCCAATACAACTATCGGTATAATCGCCGCAATAAGTAAAAGTATGTGGCTTATGTATGTGAATTTAAAAATCAAGGCGAACGGAATAATTCCTGCCATAAGTACTATATTTCCAAAAACAAGTCCGGACCATAGTTTGTAATAAATATCTTTTTCTTTGAAGAACATCGAACTGTAAATAAATCCGATGATAAGAAAAAGCAAATAATAAATAACTCCTAACAATTAAATCACCTCTGTTTAATAATTATTGTACAAAAAACATAATTGAGCCGACTAAATTAATCGCAAGACCGATAAAGAATAGGGGATAATTGAAACTTTCCCAATCATTATCCTTCGGCAGTAACATAACCGTTCCTATAAATATAATAGGAAGAACGTCATTTGTGTACCTGTTACCGAAATGTGCACCGCCCATTGTTTTGTGTGCAGTTATTGAAAGAAGTTCGATTATTGCGATTGCCAAAACAAGAATCATAAACTTCATATCAAATTTTTCGTGCTTTATAATTGAACGTGCAATATATACCAAGTAAGATATAAATATCGGACTAACCAAGAATATGCACATTCCGTTGGCATAAGGGTATTGCCAAATTCCGTTCTGTGTTTCGGGAACGGAAAACATATTTTTCAGATTTTCAGCCATATATCCGATATTGAATTGACCGAGTTCCGAACGTGTAAATTCGGGCAGATAGTTGTGACCGAATTCCGTAATGTTGCCGAAACGAGCGAAGTTTAAAATCATATACGATAATGCAATGACTGCCATAGGAACAAGGGCGAGATAACGCTTTTTTATAATATCAATGATTTTATCTTCGGGATTGACTGTTTTGTGTGCGTTGTATATCAGATATAGAAGTGCAGGCAGATATAATATTTGAAACGGTCTGCAACCTACCGCACATGCCCAAAATGCAAGTGAAAGACCTATTTTGTTTTTCAAAGCATAGTATATTGCCATAAGACTTAATGTAAAAGCCATATTTTGAGCGATAAACCATACCCAAGCATTTTGTGCAGTCATAAGCCAGTTTGAACCGACTGTAAGAAGTAATGCGAAAAATATTGCGGTTTTACTTTCAATATCAAAATGCTTTAATATCTTAAATGCGTATACCGCTCCCAAAAGCGATACCGCAAATGCAATCATACTGTCACAACTGTTCCAGCCGATAAGCACAAACGGCAGCATAACATAAGACGGAAACGGCGGAAAGCTTACATAATATTTATTATTGAAAATCGCAAGCTCAAGATACGGATAGTCACGCCCTAAATCAAGTCTGCCCTCAAGCCAAGACTGAGCTTGAAGTATGTACGAATTATATGGCTGTGATTTCCAAGGCCATTGTCCCGTAAATGTCCAGGCGACGAAGAAAACGGCTGTAACACAAAGACAAAGTACAAGAATATTTATATAGTCCGTATTTTTTGTTTTTAATGGTTTTACTGTGCTCATATTAATCCTCCGTTATAAAATTTGTTTCCAACACAAGTATCCTGTCAAATAAATGCCTAAACCTATTGCCATTGAGGCTGTGATAATAGGTTCTGTCCATTTGTGTCGTTCCGAAAAATCGGAAAGGAAAAGAAATGCCGGAATTGCACAAGTCATATATCTCGGAACGCTTATAACCCAGTCGAAACTTGTGTTTAAAATCAGATACACAACGAGATATGCCGTGTACATACTTCTGTGCTTTCTGATACCGTAAAATAAATTTGCGGTTACAAAAATTATTGCAGCCAAAGACGGAATCCATACAGACGCAAGCATATCTTTGTCAGTACCCGAATTTAATTTTGAAACGATTGAATTGATACCCGTTCCGAAATATGCGGAGCCGTGTCCCCAAATTGTTCGTTGATATTCAAGGAATTTAAAGCAGTCGCCTGTGACTTTATAGTTACAGAACAGATAAATTCCTGTTCCAAGTAGCATTAAAAATATCCAAAGTCCTTTGGAGTAGAAAAGTTGCCATACTGTTTTTATATCCTTGTTTTTAAGCTTTTCAAATATTTTGTAATGTTCAAGCCATTCAACTGCCGCAGGTATCGCAAGCAGTATTCCGAGCATTCTCGACAGTGCTGCCGCGGCACCCCATATACCGACAAGGTGCCACTTATGTTTTCTTATATAATACAATGTTGTGGCGGAGGTGAACAAAAGCATACTTTCGTTCATCAAGACACCGAAAAACAGTGCATGAGGGAATACCGACATATATATTATTGCGCGAACGGCAACAGATTTACTGTAATCTATTGAAAACAGTTTGTATAGGAAACAGCACGCACCCGAATACAGTGCGAATGAAGTCAAAAGTCCGCTTACTCTCAAATCTCTGAAAATAATATTGACAATCCTCATAAGCCAAGGATATAACGGAAAAAATGCAAGAGTTGTAAAATTTTCACCTTCCGTATAGTATGTATATCCGCCTGTAGCAATGCGAACGTAGTTATTTGCGTCCCATTTCATATACTGTTCAAGTATATCGCCAAAACTGTTTATGTTGTCATTGAACATATATATTATCACTACGGAAAACAAAAATACTATAATTCTGAAAGAGAATGCCAAAAGAAATACGCATAGTATATCCTTTTTTGTGGTTTCATAATTTGATGAAGTACCTTTGTAACAAGTCAATTCAGATATGTATTTGTTGTTTGAAAATTGAATACCTGAATTTGTTACAACTCTTAATGCTATAATAAGTACGGCACTCCAAATGATTATACTTGATAAAATAGAAGTAAACATTTATAAAGCTCCTTATATTAAAGTCCTAAAATAAAAAGCGTATAACCTCTGCAAATGCAATGGTTGAAAACGCTTTTTATAGTTTTATTCATCATACATTAAACCTAAACAAAACAATATCCCCGTCTTTCATAACGTAGTCTTTACCCTCACTTCTTACAAGACCTTTTTCCTTAGCGGCTGTCATACTTCCGCATTCCATAAGGTCGTCATAGTGAACAACTTCCGCACGGATAAATCCACGCTCAAAGTCTGTATGAATTTTACCTGCCGCCTGAGGTGCTTTTGTACCCTTAGTAATAGTCCATGCGCGAACTTCAGGTTCACCGGCTGTAAGGTAACTGATAAGACCAAGCAATGTGTAGCTTGCTTTGATAAGTCTGTCAAGACCTGATTCGCTCATATTAAGTTCTTCAAGGAACATTGCCTTTTCATCACCGTCAAGCTGAGAAATTTCTTCTTCTATTCTTGCACTTACAGGCATAACCTGTGAGCCTTCTTTTGCAGCAAGTTCTTTAACTCTGTTTACAAATTCGTTGTTTTCGATACCTTTTGAGAAATCGTCCTCCGCAACGTTTGCGGCATAGATAACCGGCTTCATTGAAATAAGCGAAATTTCTTTCATTACAGTCATTTCATCGTCTGTGTATTCAATACTTCTTGCAGGAAGTCCTTCTTCCAAAGTCGCTTTAACTCTTTCCAAAAGTGCAAGCTCTGTTGCAAGTGACTTGTCGCTCTTCATAGCTTTCTTTGTACGGTCAATTCTTCTCTCAATCATTTCAATATCAGAGAAAATAAGTTCAAGACTGATAGTTTCAATATCGCGGATAGGGTCGATTGAACCGTCAACGTGAGTGATGTTTGCATCCTCAAAACAACGTACAACGTGAACAATAGCGTCAACCTCACGAATGTGAGATAAGAACTTGTTTCCAAGACCCTCACCCTTTGAAGCACCTTTTACAAGACCCGCTATGTCAACAAATTCGATATAGGCGTGAGTAACTTTCTTAGGGTGATACATTTCTGCAAGTTTGTCAAGACGTTCGTCGGGAACGTCAACTATACCGACATTCGGCTCAATCGTACAGAACGGATAGTTTGCCGATTCTGCACCTGCCTGAGTTATTGCATTAAATAATGTTGATTTACCTACGTTAGGTAAGCCTACGATTCCAAGTTTCATTATGTTTTTCGTCCTTTCGTAGTGCCTGAAAATATATTCGACACCAATTTGTGAAAATTTTATGAATTTATTATATAACATTTAAAACATTTTCGCAATACTCTTTATTATTTTTTCGGTTTATGGTATAATAAATGTATCATATTAAGATGAAAAAACAGGAGGACAAAATAATGGCTAACAATAAGGTACTTATAGTAGATGACGATGAACATATAGTAGAACTTATAAAACTTTATATGGACAAAGAGGGGTTTGATACCGTTACCGCAAACAACGGTAAAAAAGCCGTTGAACTTTTTAAGTCAGAGGCACCGGCTATTGTAATTCTTGATGTTATGATGCCTGAAATGGACGGATGGCAGGTGTGCCGTGAAATCAGACGTGTAAGTAATATTCCTATTATAATGCTTACCGCAAAAGGCGAAACATTCGATAAGGTGCTTGGTTTGGAACTCGGTGCGGACGATTATATGGTTAAGCCTTTTGAGCCGAAAGAACTTCTTGCAAGAGTTAAGGCTGTGTTGAGAAGAAGTGATACAAAGGAATCAAATGCGGAAAAAGAAATTGTTTTCCCTAACCTTACAATAAACCTTTCAAACTACGAACTTAAAATAAACGGAAATATAGTTGAAGTGCCGCCGAAAGAACTTGAACTTTTGTATTTCCTTGCGTCAAACCCGAACAGAGTGTTCACGCGTGAACAGCTTTTGGAAGAAGTATGGGGATTTGATTATTTCGGTGATTCGCGTACAGTTGACGTTCATATAAAAAGACTTAGAGAAAAACTTGAGGGTGTTGAGGCAAATTGGCAGCTGAAAACCGTATGGGGCGTAGGTTATAAATTCGAGGTAAGATAATGTTTAAGAGTATTTTGGGACGTTTGTTTTGGACGTATGCTATAATACTTATGCTTGTTTTTACGTCGGTTGCGGTTACGGTCGGTATATTTGTAAATCATTTTGCAATAAGCACTCATATGAATAACGTTATAAGCGTATCGCGGAATTTGGAGTATTGGACAGGATCACTGCAAATAGAAGATACCGATTATCGTGCAAGAGCGGCATATAAACAACTTTTAAGGTCGTGGGGCAGCTTTTTGAACTCTGATATTATAGTAACTAATTCAAACGGTGAAGTTTTGGAAAGTACAACAAGTTCCGCGACCGTTCCGGACGAACTTGTACATATTGTAACAAACGGAAATATCGTAAAGAAATACAGCACATTAAACGGTTCGTATAAAAATAAAATGATGGTTATAGGTGTACCGATTAAATATCAGGGAGGTATTGTCGGAGCGTCATTTTATGTGACAGGTATTTTTGATATAAGAAAAACAACGCTTGAGTTGTTTATGATGGTTATTATTACATCGCTGTTTTCTGTATTGGTAGCATTTGTTCTTGTGTATATGCAGTCGAAGAAAATCTCGAAACCGATAGAGGAGATTAATAAGGCTGCAAGGGGAATTGCGTCAGGTAAGTTTGACAAACGTGTTGAGGTGACAAGTGCCGATGAAATAGGACAGCTTGCGTCAAGTTTTAACTTTATGGCGGATTCCATAGAGGCATTGGAGGATACAAGAAGTGAGTTTATAAGCGACGTATCGCATGAACTCAGAACTCCGATGACAAGTATTTCGGGATTTATCGAGGGTATTTTGGACGGTACAATTCCGCCCGAAAAAGAAAAGGAATACCTTAAAATCGTGCTTGACGAATCAAAACGTCTTACGAAAATGGTTAATGATATGCTTGAAATGTCAAAAATGTCGTCAAGCGAATATAAACTTGATGTGTCTGAATTTGATTTGAACGAGCTTACAAGAATTTGTATAATCGGTTTATGTAACAGAATTGACGAGAAAAATCTTGAACTTAATGTTGATTTTGAAGATGACATTTTGAAAGTTATAGCAGATAAAGACGCAATAAAACGAGTTATCATAAACTTGCTTGACAATGCGATAAAATTCAGTTATCCGAATACAACAATCGGTATAAGAACATGGATTGAGGACGGCAGAGCGAGATTTTGCGTAGGTAATTTCGGTGACGGAATAAGCGGTGCGGATTTGAGCAATATTTTCAATCGTTTCTATAAAACCGATAAGTCACGCGTAAATGAAAAGAGCGGTGCGGGACTGGGTCTGTCGTTTGTTAAAAATATTATGACATTGCATAAGCAAAACGTTTGGGTTGAAAGTGTTGATACAAAGGAAGGCTCAACGGTTAAATATACAAAATTCACGTTCACACTTGAACTTGCGTGATTTTGGTATTGACTGACAATGAAAATAGGTGTAAAATAGTATTATATGAATTTCAAGGAGGAAAAATTTAATGGCTGAATTACGTTGGAACCCACTAATAAAGGATTGGGTAATGATTGCATCACACCGTCAGAACAGACCTCAGATGCCAAAGGATTGGTGTCCGTTCTGTCCGGGTTCGGGAAAGGTTCCTGACCACTTTACAGTGTATGAATATGATAATGATTTCCCTGCACTTTCACAAAATCCGCCTGTACCGGATGATGTTGAAACAAGAATTTACAAGACAAAGCCGGCATACGGCAAGTGCGAAGTTATTTTGTACTCACCGGAGCATACTGTAACATTGCCGGAGCTTCCTGTTGACCATATCAGAGAACTTGTTGATTTGTGGACAGAAAGATTTGTTGAAATCAGTAAGGACGAAAAGATTAAGTATGTATTTATTTTTGAAAACAGAGGTGACGTTGTAGGTGTTACAATGCCTCACCCTCACGGTCAGATTTACGGTTATTCCGTAATTCCGAAGAAATTACAGCTTGAAATGGAATCATGTAAGGAACATTTTGACGAAACACATAACTGTCTAATCTGCGATATGCTTGAAGATGAAATGAACTGCGGTGACAGAATTATTATGGAAAACGAAGATTTCGTTACATTCCTGCCATTCTTCAGCGAATATCCTTACGGTATGTACATAGCCGCAAAACGTCACGTACAGAATTTGTCACAGCTTACAGACAGTGAAAAGACAAATCTTGCAAAGATATTAAAGGAAACTACAGGTACATTTGACAGTTTGTTTGATTATAAGTTCCCTTATATGATGTGTATGTATCAAAACCCTGTAAACGGTGAAGATGTATCTGATTATTACCACTTCCATATCGCATTCTATCCGCCGATGAGAAGTGCGGATAAGATTAAGTATAACGCATCTTCTGAAACAGGTGCTTGGGCTCACTGTAACACAACCGCTCCTGAAGCAATGGCTGTTGAACTTAGAGCCGCACACGAAAAGTTTCTTAAGAAAATGAACGGCTAATAGGCGACAATCTAAAAATCTGATGAGAATTAACTCATCAGATTTTTTTTGTTTAAAAATTGTCACATACACAAAAAGTCGGTTTATAGCCGATTGTGTTTTCAAAATCGCTTTTAATCATATTTATTGCATAATCGACCTTATCTTCTTCAACGATTGCCCAAATACCTTTATCCTGACATCTTGCGGCGGCTATGCCGTCTGTATTGCGTGCAGTATTTGCAAGAAATTTATGCTCTGTGCCAATATCCCAAAAGCGTTCCATGGATTGTTCCGAATTGTTTATTTCACGGAAAAGTGTTTTTATATCACATCGTTTTAATGTGGCGGAAACGGTATTAATGCGTGTATTTTCGGTGGATAGGTGATACATATATTTAGCTGCTTTGCTGTTTTTAAACGATGATTTTGCGGTGCTCAGTATTTCGGGTGTCAAGTCTGATATTGAATTGACGTGAGGGTATAATCTTCGTATTTCGGACATAGCATATTTAATGTGCTTTGAATGGTCGCTTAACGGTTCTGTGCAGTGTGCGGTAAGAATTTTGTAGCCGGAAAGCGGCAACGGCAGGTTTTTCGGCTCACCATTGTTCATAAGTGTACAGTAGCCTTTTTTAGAAAAAAGTACGGCGAGATAAGGCGTTAAATCGTCGTTTAATGCACATATTGCGGCGGTTTCAAGAGGGGTGAGTTCTATATCACTTACTTGCATAAGTGATTTTATCAGTGTAGCCGAAAAAGCGTGTTTTGAGGATATAAAATTCGGTATTGTGTTATTGTACAGTATTTCCGCACCTTTTAAACCGCTGTTTTCAAGTGCGTGTATTAACTCGGCAAAGAATTTTGTTTTGCCTTTAAAAAGGTCTGTGGACGTGCCGAAAGGGTATTGCAGACATTTGTCTGTGGTGGTGCTTTCAATTTTTACATAGTTGCCGCCGCTTTTTCGTGCGAACATTTCAACTCGCATTGATAATGTACAGCATAACGACGGTGCAGTGGGTATATCTGTGTGTCCGAGAAGCGTGCATAATGCACCGTATGAGGTGTAGTGAAGAAATTTGCCTGATGTTTCGTACCGCTTGTAAAAGTCCTCTTTTAAAGTGAGAAAATTCAAAAAAATCACTCCTTTTTATTAGCTTGCCCATAATTTTGAATTAAATTCATTGTTGATTGAAGTGAGAGTGCGTAGGGGGCGACAGATGGTCGCCGGTACGAAGCATATGTGATTGGTGTAACTCTAACGTCAATATTCATATATTTCCGTTTGTATGCGGTACAATTAGTGTTAAAATCCCAATACAACTTGACAATTCACTCAAAAAAAGTTATAATAGTTAAATCGTAAGTGAAAATAAGAGAGGAATGACATAAAATGGCTGATGAAAAGGAATTTGTTTTAACACGAGAAGGTAAATTGGAACTTGAAAACGAACTTGATACTTTAAAAAATGTCACAAGAAAAGAAGTATCTGAAAAAATTAAAGAGGCTCGTTCATTTGGTGACCTTTCGGAAAATGCCGAATATGATGAAGCTAAAAATGAACAGGCAGAAGTAGAGGCAAGAATTAACGAAATCGAATATATGCTTAAATATGCAAGAGTTATTGACGATGAAGAAATCAAGTCAGACGTTGTAACTCCGGGTTCAAAGGTTGTTCTTGCAATATTCGGCGGTGAAGAAAAGTACACAATCGTCGGTTCAACAGAGGCTGATCCTTACAAGAACAAGCTGTCATACGAATCACCTATCGGTGCGGCTTGTCTTAACAGAGCGGCAGGCGAAACTGTAAAGGCAAACACTCCGGGCGGTGAGATTGAATTTAAAATTCTTTCTATTGAAAAATAATCAAAAAAATAATCAAAAAAATAATTTAATAAGAAATTTAGGTGCGGTATTTGAATACCGCACTATTTTTTTGCATAAATTTTCTTAGGGGGTGAGGCTATGAGGAATATACGGAATATTTTAAGCGTCGTATGCGGTTATGTGGCGGCGGTTATCGGTGCGGG
>ENA-OPTB01002894-OPTB01002894.1-human-gut-metagenome-genome-assembly--contig:-NODE-2894-length-10099-cov-3.401434_pt1 | contig 10099 bp, 9 predicted proteins | sample MGYA00241810_ERZ501911 | MGnify/ENA primary metagenome ERZ501911 (study PRJEB25962, sample SAMEA2042304) | human gut metagenome | biome: human gut; feature: human-associated habitat; material: faeces... | reverse complement strand
AATAATTTCCAATCCTTTTTGCTTATGTCCATGATTTTGAACCTCCTCAGTCTCATGTTATCTCTGCATTTTTCACCACTGCTTCAATGTGATAATAGCACCCCATTCCAAATTTGTTAGTTGGTTGCTTGCACCTGTGATATACTTCTTTCTGTAAATATTCTATGATATCAGTTCTCATTTTTTATTCCTCTAAAATTCACATATCTGTTAATAGATATCTCTATGTCCCTCTATTTTTTTATACTTTCAGTTATATCTTTGAAAGAAGAAATCATATCTACTACGTTGCCCATCTTTCGTGCTTTTTTCCTTGCTATTCTTCTAGAGTCTCCTGATATGGTTGAAAAATCATATGTGAATTTTTCAATAATTTTCTTAATTACCCACACAACAAGAGCTGTTGTCAAAAACGATATAATATATGGCATAAATATAATAATTGCTTGCAACATGCCATCCATAATCGCTTTATTCATCATTTCTCCTATATTTACCAAATCTCAATCTCCTCTCTTCTTATAATGTATCATAGGCGTTTGCGAAACGCCACAGCCCGCATAAATACGGCATTTTTTGTTACCAAATTAAAATAACTCCTCACCGGATATGGTATAATAGAGTTGACTAAAAACTACAAACCATGTACCCAAGAAAGGAGTTATTCTGATACATATGATACCATATAAACAGCTTTCTTTGGCAGATATTTTTCAAGATTGCCAAAATAAATTTAATAATGACAAGCCTGCATTTCTTTCTCTATTAGAAACCCATATCGATATTGATGAGTTTATTCCGATTTCTTTTAGAAATCATTTCTATGCATCAACGGGAAGATCCCGTAAATACCCTTTACGTGCTTTCCTGTGGGCTTTGATTATCCAGCGTATCTTCTCAATCCCTACAGACCAGCTTCTTTTAACTTTTCTGGTTTACTCGAAACCTCTTCGTGATTTCTGCGGTTTTACCAAAGTCCCTGATGCCTCTAAGATTACACGCTTCAAACAGGACTTTTTAGATGATCTGCAGCTTGTTTTTGATAAACTTGTTGATATCACCGAACCAATCTGTCAGGCTGTTGATTCCGCAAAAGCCGATATGACCATCTTTGATTCTTCAGGCATTGAAGCTTTTGTTACTGAGAATAATCCCAAGTATGCTAACCGCATTATCAGACAGCTTAAGGCTTATGCAAAAGCTAACAGCTTCGACAAGAATTATGATCCTTATAAAGCCGCTTATGGTTCTATGCCTTCGCACGCGTCTGCTAATCCTGAAATTAAACAGTTATACATCAATGGGCATTTCTGTTATGTCTTCAAATTTGGCATCATTACCAACGGTCTTGGAATCATCAGGCATATCGCTTTTTATAACAAAAACTTTATAGCTTCCCATCCTGACATTACCGTTGAAAAGAAATCTGATTCACCTGATGAAGACAAGTCTGTCCATGATTCCAGGCTTTTAATTCCAACCCTGAAAGATTTCTTTTTAAAGCATCCATTGATTAATCCCAAAACTTTTCTTGGCGATGCTGCTTTTGATACTGCGGCACTCTATCCCAAACTTCTTACCGGTAATACGTTCGGAGATCATAAACACTTTGATAAAGCTTATATCCCTCTGAATTCCAGGGCTGGTCTTGAAAAACAGGACTACACGATTAATGAAAATGGGATTCCCTGCTGTCCTCATGATGATTCACTTCCCATGAAATATGAAGGAATATCAAAACTCAGAAGCGGTGTTACCAGATATAAGTTTGTCTGTCCTAAAATTAAGTGGATCAAAAATGCATCTACTGGCAGATCCCAGCGTCACTGTACATGTGATGATCCATGTACAGCTTCTTCTTGTGGCAGAATGGTGTATATTTATCCTGAAAAGGATCTCCGTGCCTATCCTGGCGCTATCCGTGGTACAGAAGAATGGAATAACACTTACAAAATCAGAACCACCGTAGAAAGAGATATTAACCACATCAAGGATAATCTTTGTCTGGCCGGAAGAAGAACCCAGAATGAGAAAACACTTCACGCCGATCTGGTCCTTGCAGGAATTACCCAACTGATAACAGTTGTACTTTCGGATAAAATCAATCATCACGAATTTATTCGCAGCTTAAAACCTCTTATTGCTTAGGACTTACCAACTCAATAAAGTCTACGGCTTATTTAAGTGCGCCTAAAACAGCTCAATATCCGTTTTCGTCATTAAAATCATGCTATGCTCAATTCTGTTTCTATTTTGATTCAAGTTTGCGAACGAGCATCGCGAGTTTCGCAATTACCTAATAGTATATTCTAATATCCGGCAATCAGCCGGAGCATTAGCTTATGTTTGATGGGATCTCCCCGACCACATCCAGATAAAAAATAACCAGTGTCTGTGACTGGTATGGATATACCCAGAGTGACCCGATGCCTAAAGACAGCATACACAGTATCTGCAATCCGATAAAGCTCAGATAAATATAAAATAATCTTCCTTTATTTCCCTTCATGATCTGACGGCTGATCTTTAATGATTCGCGTGCCTTCATCTGCGGATGATCCAAAAGCAGATACAATGCCAGTGCATACCACATCTGCACGAAAACTGCCAGAATCGTGCTCACAATACCAAGTATCACCAGTACTGCAATCGCCGCAGGCGACTTGTCCAGGACAAAAAATAACACAGCACCTGTGATCACAGGAATACAGCTGATCAGCGTTGCAATAATCAAAAGCAGTCCTGCAATGATATAACGGTCCGGGTGATTTTTAAACCCGTAAAATACCATGCCAAGTGTCATTTCTTTTTTCCGTGCAAGTGACAGATGAAGCTGAAGGATTCCGACAGACAATACCATGCTTAAAAGTGTGATCAGAAATTCCGCCACATAAAACATGATCGTCACCGGAAGCGGCTGTGCATCTTTCTGCAACATGGAAAATGGGAGTTCTACCGCCAAAGGAATCAGTGTGGCGGCAAGAAAAGCTCCCATTGGTATTTTATAATTTCCATTTAAATTGTCTCTTGCGATTCGTTTTAATTCTTTGCAAGGTAGGTTCATTTGTTTATACTCCGTTTCTGTAACTGATTGCTTTTCTCATTATAGCATGGCTATGCAGATGCAACAATCTTTTTATTTTGCCATAAACTGCTCCATCAGTTCATTATAATCCATGCCCTGCATATCAGAATAGGCCTTTAAAAATCCATCGATACTTCCATACTGATGGATGGCATACCCCAGAACCGATGCGTACAGTCCGATAGCCGCAACCAATGCCATAATCCCCAGAATCATTCCGATCTGTGCTTTCGAAGTATAAGACATCATGCCTCCGCGGGAAAGTGTTGCAAAAATAACCGCCAGAGCCCCACACGGCACAGCAAGATACAGACAGGTGCAGCTTAGTAATGCAATTGATCCAAGTATCAGGGAAGCTGCCTCCATGCGTGCAGATCTCCGGCTGCGATACGGCTGATTCGGATTTGGTTGATAAGATGATCCATACATATCCATAATACGTTTTCCTTTCTTTTTAGGATTGCTTTTATTGTAACATTTCATATATAATAGGGAAAGTATTATTTGACAGGAAAGGACTATTAAGGGGAAAATTTATGGATATTAATACAAAAATTGCGGAAGAACTCGGCATCCGGAAAGAACAGGCCTCCGCTGCTGTAAAACTGATCGACGAAGGATGCACCATTCCTTTTATTGCCCGGTACCGGAAAGAAGCTACCGGAGCATTGAGTGATGAAATTTTACGAAATCTCTATGACCGTCTGGTGTATCTGCGAAATCTGGAGGACAAAAAACAGACCGTACTGGCCTCCATTGAAGAACAGGGAAAACTGACGGAGGAACTGCGTGCACAGATTCTCGCGGCCGAAACACAGGTTGCAGTGGATGATCTGTACCGCCCGTACCGTCCGAAGCGCCGTACCCGTGCAACCATTGCAAAAGAAAAAGGCTTAGAACCACTCGCCAACCTGATCCTTCTTCAGAAAATGACAGTTTCTCCTCTGGAGGAAGCCGAAAACTATATAAACCCGGAAAAAGAAGTTTCCACCGCAGAAGATGCCTTAAACGGTGCAAAAGATATCCTTGCAGAGTCGGTCTCCGACAATGCCGATTTCCGTACCCATATCCGGGAACTGACTATGAAGCACGGACAGCTTTTATCCGCTGCAAAAGATCCCGAAGCCGAATCCGTCTATGAGATGTATTATGAATTCAGCGAAAGTCTTTCAAAGCTTGCCGGACACCGGATTCTTGCCATCAGCCGCGGAGAAAAAGAGAAATTCCTCACAGTAAAAATTGATGCACCCGTGGACCGGATTCTTTCCTATCTCGACCGTAAACTCATCACCGCACCTTCTGCTCCCACAGCAGCTGTACTGCATGAAGTTACAGAGGATGCTTACAACCGGCTGATTGCACCTGCCATTGAGCGCGAAATCCGAAACGATCTGTTCGAAAAAGCTGAAGACGGTGCCATCCGTGTATTTGGCAAAAACTTAGAACAGCTTCTGATGCAGCCTCCAATCGCCGGTCAGGTTGTACTTGGCTGGGATCCGGCATTCCGTACCGGATGCAAGCTCGCTGTGGTGGATCCGACCGGAAAAGTACTTGATACTACTGTGATCTATCCGACTGCCCCGCAAAACCGCGTGGACGAAGCCAAAGCGGTACTGAAAAAACTGATTTCCAAATACCATATTACATTAATCTCTCTGGGAAACGGTACTGCATCCCGCGAATCCGAACAGATTATCGTACAGCTTCTCAAAGAGATTCCGGAACCGGTACAATACATCATCGTAAACGAAGCCGGTGCTTCCGTATACTCTGCCAGCAAGCTGGCAACCGAAGAATTCCCGCAGTTTGATGTCGGACAGCGAAGTGCCGCATCCATGGCGCGCCGCCTGCAGGACCCACTCGCAGAGCTGGTAAAAATCGACCCGAAATCCATTGGTGTCGGACAGTACCAGCATGACATGAACCAGAAGAAACTGACCGAAGCGCTGGATCATGTCGTGGAAGACTGCGTAAACCGTGTCGGTGTGGACTTAAATACCGCTTCTGCTTCCCTGCTGGAATATGTCTCCGGTGTGAGCAAAGCCATTGCCAAAAATATTGTGGTCTACCGCGAAGAAAACGGAAAATTTGCCTCCCGTTCCCAGCTTCTGAAAGTGGCCAAGCTTGGACCGAAAGCCTATGAACAGTGTGCCGGCTTCATGCGCATCAGTGACGGAAAAAACCCTCTGGATGCCACCGGTGTACACCCGGAATCCTACGCAGCCACGAAACAGCTGCTGGAAACACTCGGCTATACGCTTTCGGATGTGACAGACCGCAATGTTGCCGGGATCTCGAAAAAAGTCCGGGATTACAAAAAGCTTGCACAGGATCTGGAAATCGGCGAACTGACTCTCTGGGATATCGTAAAGGAACTGGAAACGCCTGCCCGTGATCCGCGTGAGGATATGCCAAAACCAATCCTGCGCAGTGACGTGCTCGAGATCAAAGATCTGACTCCGGGCATGGTATTGAAGGGAACCGTGCGAAATGTCATTGATTTCGGTGCCTTTGTGGATATCGGAGTCCATCAGGATGGTCTGGTACATATCTCGCAGATGTGTGACCGCTTTATCAAGCATCCACTGGAGGTCGTCAGCGTCGGGGATATCGTGGAAGTGAAAGTTCTGAGTGTGGATGTGAAAAAGCAACGGATTCAGCTTACAATGAAGCTATAACATTCAGGAAACAATTTTTAAAGAGAGGTCATATCCTATCATGGTTGTGGCCTCTTTTTGGGTCACCCTGCCAGCGGATTATTGACCACTGGATTACTGTTCACAGGTTACCCTGCGAACAGTAACACCGCTGGTACAGATTCTCAACTTTTTGATATTTACAGTTGATTTCTGCATGCAAATAAGATATTCTGTCTTTAACACATATAATTCCAAATCTGATGAGTCATTCGCTCGTTTATCCACTGGAATTTTAATTGAATACAGGATCAAAAACGACTCTGTTTTCCCGTTTTTTTCGGTTGTAAAACTATGTTGTTTTGATATATACTAAAGGAAAGGCAGGATACTACATGGGGAACACTGACATTGTGGCAGCTCCGCTGTCAGATGCCAACGAGAAAAACACTACAGAACACAGCACTATTTTTGATGATGTATTCCGGACAATTGCACAGAAAATGCCACAGCTTCTGATTCCGCTGATCAATGAAGTTTTCCACACTTCCTACAGTGAGGAGGAACCCTTTGAACAGCTGCGGAATGAACACTATGAAAAATTCGGAACCGTGGTCACGGACTCCATTATCCGGATCGGCAGCCACATTTATCATCTGGAGTGCCAGTCCACCAAAGATGAAACGATGGTCATCCGGATGTTTGAGTACGACATTTCCATTGCGCTTGAGCATGCTTCTTTTGCGAAGCATGCGATCTGGGAAATTGAATTTCCGCAGTCGTGCGTACTTTACATCCGCAATCACCGTTCACTTCCGGATTTTCACGAAGCGATTGTGAAGTTTGCGGACGGTCAGAAAATTCGTTACCGCGTTCCGATCATACAGGCAAAGAAATACACGGTCGATCGGATTTTTGAAAAACGGCTGCTGATTTTACTTCCATATCATATCTTACGGTATGAACACTTTTTGAAGCACAACGGAACGGATTCGAAGAAAGTGCAGCATCTGCTCGACGATTTCCGGGAGATCAACCGGAGACTTGAGCAAACATCTGAGAAGGAACAAAAGTCACATCTTTATATGGATATGATTGTTCTGATTGAGGAGATTGCGGATTATATTATTCCGGAGGATAATGAGATCAGGAAAGGATTGGGTGAGATTATGGGTGGTAAAATTTTAAAGTTACGGTCGGAGGAACTGGTGGAGCAGGGCGCGGCCTGCTTGGATTTAGTGACGCCCACTCACTTCACGGACGCGGTGCTGGAGGCCTTGGGCGAGGAGCGCTGGCCGGTGCCGGTGGTTTGGAACTGCGGCGGGTATGAATCCGTGGAGACCCTGAAACGCTTGGAGAACCGGGTACAGGTGTACCTGCCGGACCTGAAATATGCCCTGACGGAGCCGGCCAAAGCGTATTCCGGTGCGGCGGATTACCCGGAGACGGCGAAAGCGGCCATTTTAGAGATGTTCCGCCAGACCGGGCCGTACAGAATGGAAAACGGCCAGCTGAGAAGCGGCGTTCTCATCCGGCATCTGGTGCTGCCGGGAGAACTGGAAAACACGAAGGCCGTCATCGACTGGGTAGCGGAGACCTTCCGCCCCGGCGAAGTGCTGTTTTCTCTCATGAGCCAGTACACGCCCCAGCCGGGGGCCGAGGGCAAGCTGGCCCGGAGGGTGACAAAGGCGGAGTACCGGGCGGCGGAACGGTACATGGCGGATTGCGGCATTGCCGACGGCTTCACTCAGGAGCGCACCTCCGCCAAGGAGGAATACACCCCGGATTTCCATTTGCAGGGGATTTGAGAAGATAGGACGGACGGGCCAAAATTTAGGGGGCCATAATATGAAGGTAAAAAAGCTGATCATTGTCCTTGCGCCAATAGGGATTCTGTTCGTTGTAATATGTGCGGTAGTATCTTTGACAAGACCATATTTTCCACCAAGACCAAAGAATACAACTCTGGAATTTTGGATATGTGACGATGTGTCATCCGTTGACTGGAACGGACATGATGAAATAACCGGCTGGATGGGTGCGCGGGAGTTTTTGGGAAAAGATTACCACATGAGCACGCAGGGGGGGAAACCCAATGTGCGGGTGTCCTATCTTCTGACCGCTTGGCCGGACTATGCCGATGATGGACAATATGTTACAACAATAGAAATAACCGACCCGGCTGTATTTGTATATGGACTAACAGTAGAATCGGAGCCTACAGAATTTGAGCGGGTGATGATGTCTATGGGATATAAAGTCGAATTGGCAGATAATAGCATTCAAAGAGCCGTTAGGGATGGGTTTACCTTTTCCATTTGTCATGGCGATACTCCGAAGCTTGTTATTTCCGCAGAGGTAAGTAACCGCGAAGAGATTTGCTTTTGACTGAAAACGTCCAGCTTGCTGGATTCCACATAAAGAGCGCCCCTGTATGATTTTTCATACAGGGGCGTTTGTATACACTTTTCAGATGCCCAGCAGGAAAGAGGCGAAGCGGAAGTAGATCAGCAGGGAGAGGGCGTCCACGATGGTGGTGATGAAGGGAGAGGCCATCACCGCCGGGTCAAAGCCGATCTTTTTAGCCAGCAGCGGCAGCATACAGCCTACGATCTTGGCGGCGAACACGGTGCACACCAGCGTCAGGCAGATGACGGCGGCTACGGTGACGGTAATGGGATTGTGGAATACCATCCGGTCCAGCAGCATCAGCTTGGCGAAGTTGGCGCCGGCCAGAACGGTGCCGCACAGCAGCGCCACCCGACACTCCTTCCAGACCACCTGGATCAGGTCGGAAAATTCGATCTCGCCCAGAGACAGGCCGCGGATCACCGTGACGCTGGCCTGAGAGCCGCAGTTGCCGCCGGTGTCCATCAGCATAGGGATAAAGGAGGTCAAAATAATCATACTGGCCAGCTTGTCCTCAAAGCTGGTGATGATGGAGCCGGTAAAGGTGGCGCTGACCATCAAAAGCAGCAACCAAGGGATTCGGGACTTCCAAGTCGCCAGCACGCCGGTCTTCAGATAAGTCCGCTCCGTGGGCACGATGGCGTTCATCTTTTGAATATCCTCGGTGTTCTCCTCCTGGATAACATCCATCGCGTCGTCTACGGTGATGATACCCACCAGTCGCTCCTCCAGGTCCACCACCGGCAACGCCAGAAAGTCGTATTTGCTCAGCTGGGCAGCTGCCTCCTCCTGGTCGCTAAGGGTATTCACATAGATCACATTGGTCTCCATAAACGCCTCAATCCGGTCGTCCTGATCGTGGAGCAGCAGTTCCTTCACGGTGGTCACGCCCAGCAAATGGCGGGAGGCGTCCGTTACATAGCAGGTATAAATGGTCTCTTTGTCCACACCGGTGCGGCGAATGCGCTTAAAAGCGTCCTCCACGGTCATATCCCGCTTTAAGTCCACAAACTCCGGAGTCATGATAGAACCGGCGCTGTCCTCCGGGTAGCGCAGCAGGGTGTTGATGGAAGCGCGGGTTTCCACATCCGTGTTGCGCAAAATGCGCTTCACGACGGTAGCGGGCATTTCCTCAATCATATCCACCGTATCGTCCAGGTACAGCTCGTCCAGCACCTCTCGCAACTCGTTATCGGAGAAAGCGTGAATCAGTGCCTCCTGGTTGTCCGGCTCCAGCTCTACAAAGGTGTCTGCCGCTTCTTCCTTGCCCAGCAGACGAAAGAACAGCAGCCGTTCTTCGTTGCTGAACTCCTCTAAAAGCTGGGCAATATCTGCCGGATTCAACTGGTTCAAAATGGTTTTAATGGCAGAGAACTGCCGTTTGGTATGAAGATCCTCAATTTCTGCTTTCAGCTCTTCTAACTCCATAGGCGCGCTCCTTTCTGCACTTATTTTTATTCTTTACATCCCGGATATAAACGGATTATTGCTCCAATCTATAAAAGGACGGCTCGTCCTCGTCTGTGACCCGGGCAGTCTTGCGGGCGTGGAATGCCAAAAGCACGATCAACACTGCCAGACCGCCCACGCCGGCGGTCACCGCCATCCGGAAGGCGGGCTGCTGGTAAAAGCGAGTGCCCTCCACAAAGGAGGTGTAGTCCTCCTGTGCCATCTCGGCACGCACCTGTTCCACGGTCTTGTCCACCCGGCGCACCTTAATGGTATAGGTGCGCACCTGGCCGTCCGAGGCGGTCACCGGCAGGGTCAGGTCGATCTCCTGCCCCGGCGCCAGCGTCATCTCCACCGGTGCGCAGTAGGCGTTAATATCCTTGGTCACCGGGGTAATCATCAGCGAGGTCAGGTCGCTGGGAATATACAGCTTATAAGTGGTATCGTCTTCATTCATCTCCGGCACCAGCTCACCCAGGGTGCAGGTGATAGAGTCCAGGTGGTTCTGGCTGTTCTTAAC
>ENA-OPTB01002890-OPTB01002890.1-human-gut-metagenome-genome-assembly--contig:-NODE-2890-length-10108-cov-3.583706_pt1 | contig 10108 bp, 8 predicted proteins | sample MGYA00241810_ERZ501911 | MGnify/ENA primary metagenome ERZ501911 (study PRJEB25962, sample SAMEA2042304) | human gut metagenome | biome: human gut; feature: human-associated habitat; material: faeces... | reverse complement strand
TTTGATTTTGTTCATATTATTTTTCCTCCTATCTCATATACGAAATAAATTGAGGTTTTTCTAGAAAACTTTCATTTGTTAAGATATTTTTACAATTAAATATAGAATTTATTAACCAAAATATGTATAATAAGCCCATAAAGGGAGTAGCCTGCACATATATGTGTTTACAGCTTCGTCAATACGATATTAAATCCGGACTGTGATGAAATGGCAAGACTTTGGTACATAAGACCAGAGTCTTTTTATTTTATCTGGTCCAGGAGGAAAACATATGAACATAATTTTATTAGTATTAGGATTTATTCTACTGCTAAAAGGAGCCGATTGGTTTGTCGATGGATCAAGCAGTATCGCATCACGCTTTGGCATACCCCAACTGATTATTGGACTTACTATCGTTGCGATGGGAACGAGTCTACCAGAAGCCTTCGTTTCTATTACAGCTGCTTTAAAATCGAATGCAGCCATCACAATTGGAAATGTTGTTGGAAGTAACATTTTAAATGTAGGAATCATTCTTGGCATTACAGCACTCATTCGTCCATTACATATTCAAAATAGTACAATCAAATATGAAATGCCATTTATGATGCTTGTAACACTAGTACTCATTCTACAAGGCATAAACAATACTATTTCACGCTTTGACGGTATTATCTTATGGTTATTCTTCCTTGGTTACTTATACTACATTTTCAGAATGACAAAAAATCAAACCAAAGAAGCAGAAATCAAAAAGACAAACCCATTATTTATTCCACTCGGACTTGTATGTTTAATGATTGGAAGTAACTTTGCGGTAGATGCAGCCACAAACATTGCCATTTCACTAGGTGTTAGCCAAAGATTTATCGGACTAACCATTGTAGCCTTAGGAACATCTTTACCTGAACTTGTCACTTCGGTAACGGCCGCCAAAAAAGGCAATGCCGATATTGCGATTGGAAACATCATTGGATCGAATATCTTTAATATCCTATTTGTCGTAGGTTCTAGTGCACTTATTACTCCCGTACCTTTTGAACCAAACTTTATCATCGATTCCTTTGTCGCAATATTGATTGGTCTTGTCCTTTATATTTGCACTAAAAAAACAAGAGTACTCGACAAAAAAGCCGGTATACTCTTGTTGATCACATATTTAATTTACTTTATCTATCTTCTTTAACAAATCCCGAATCTCTTCTAATAAGACAACAGTATCTTCTTTTTTAGGCTCTTCCTGATCAAGTTGATCATTTGTTGTCTTTTTAAAATGCGCCAAAAACTTCAGCATTGCAAAGATGCATGCTGCCACAATCAAGAAATCTACAACATTTTGAATAAAATTACCATACGTAATTGTAGCTGTGCCTACTTGAATTTTTAAACCTGTAAAATCAAGTCCACCAATCAAAATACCCACAATCGGCATCAATATATCATTTACCAAGGAAGTAACGATTTTCCCACAGCCATATCCATCACATAGCCTTTGGCAATAAACTCTTTAAATTCACTGATTGTTTTATTTGGCTTCATTTATTTCTTCTTATCAAAATGCAAAGTTTGTTTCAAAACAGTAGAACAAGCCAAGTCACCAATGACATTCACACAAGTAGCTCCCATGTCACACAAAGTATTTACCGAAATATAAACACCCAAGATTTGATTTGTTGGAATTCCTGCAATTGGACATAAAGCCGCAAAAGCCGCAATCGCACCACCTGGAACGCCTGGAGTACCAATACTTAACAATACGTTACAAGCAAGTACTGTAACCATTGTTCCAATACTTAAATCAATACCTAAAGCTGTCGCAAAGAATGTAATCATAAATGACATCAAAATTGAGACGGCATCCATATTGATCGTTGCCCCTAAAGGAAGAGTCAACGAAGTGATTTCTTCAGGAATACCAATCTTTTCTGAAGCACACTTTAATGAAATGGGGATTGTAGCACTACTTGAACAAGTACCAAACGCATTCAATCCTGCTGGTGCAATATCTTTAAAAAATTGAATTGGATTGTATTTTCCAAAGAATTTGACCATACCACCATAAATAATAAACGCATATAAATAAAACGTAATATACAACGCCAATAATACCTGTCCTAATTGAAGCATTGTATCCACACCATTTGAATACATAACTGTAGCGATACATGCGAATACTCCAAATGGAGTCACATACATGATCTTACTTATAATAAAAATAGAAATTTGATAAATCGAATCACATAAATTAATAAATGGATCCGCCTTTTCCTGAATAGCCAAACATGCAAGTCCAATAATCACGGCAAACGCAAGAACTTGAAGCATATTTCCCGTTGCGAAAGCCTCTACTGGATTCGATGGAATAATATTCTGTAACGTATCCAACAACCCATTAAATGTCGCAGCTTCTACTTGCGTCTTAGTTGCCACAATATGAGCATTCTTACCCAAATGTAACATGCGAGGCAAAACCAAACCTAGACCCGAAGCTAAAGCTGTTGTACCTGTATACCATAATAAGGCATGTAAACCTACCTTACCCGTTTTGGCAATATCCCCAATGCCAATGATTCCCATCACTAAACTTGTAAATACAAGTGGGAAAATCATCATTTTTAATGCCGACATATATATGGAAGCAACAACGCTCAATGCGGTATTTGCCCATTCCGGCATAATAATTCCAACAATAACACCTGCAATCAAGCCAATGAAAATACCAAGTGTTATATTATATCCTTTCTTTTTCATAACTCTCCTCCAATAATGTAAATATTTTACCATACAATTACATGATTGTAAAAATTTACAATGTACTAAAAAAGACACTGCCTAAAACAGTGTCATTTGATTTTCTTCATCCAACCCCTCTAAAGCATTCATATCCGCTAACTTTTCAACTAAAGTCTTTGAAAGCTGTGTACGCTTCAATACATCTTCCTTAGATAGGAATGGTTTTTCTTCTCTAGCCTTAACGACAGACAAACCTACGTTTGAACCCAAGCCATCAATACTTGTGAAAGGCGGAATAATTGCTTTTGGATCATCTGGATCCACAATAAATTCGGTGGCTGCACTACGATTAATACTAATATTCGAGAATCTAAAGCCACGCAAAACCATCTCTAAAGCAAGTTCTAACGTATCATAAATAGCCAATTCTTTATCACTTGGTTTTTGTGTTTTATCCTCTTTCATATGTTTGATATCCGCCATTCTTTGGCGAATTGCAGCCTCACCCTGAATCATGGTCTGCACATCATAAGCATCACAACGAATACTAAAATACATACAATAATAATGTACTGGCATATGTACCTTAAACCACGCAATACGCACAGCCATCATAACATAGGCAACCGCATGGGCTTTAGGGAACATGTACTTAATTTTTGTACAAGAATCAATAAACCATTCTGGTACATTGTTCGCCTTCATTTCAGTAACCCACTCATCTTTTAAACCTTTACCCTTACGAACACTTTCCATGATCGTAAATGATAATTTTGGTTTAACACCATACCCCATCAAATCAACCATGATATCGTCACGACAACCAATAACTTCATTCAACTTACAAGTACCATTATCAATTAGATCTTTGGCATTTCCCAACCAAACATCGGTACCATGAGACAAACCAGAAATTGTGACTAATTCCGCAAACGTTGTCGGCTTAGTAAGTTCAAGAATACCACGAACAAATGGCGTACCAAACTCAGGAATACCCGCTGCTCCTGTAACTTCATTATATTTTGTCGTATCGATTTTTAGTGATTCAGTTGTCGAGAATATAGCCATAGTTGCCTGATCATTCATAGGAATCTGACGAACATTCACTCCTGTTATTCTCTCCAACATTTTCATAGCCGTAGGATCGACATGACCTAAAATATCAAATTTTAAGATATTATCATGAATCTGATGGAAATCGAAGTGCGTTGTTTTCCAAGTCGCATTTGGATTGTTTGCAGGATATTGTACAGGCGTAAAATCATGCACATCCATATCCAGCGGCACAACGACAATACCACCCGGATGCTGACCCGTTGTTCTTTTTACACCTTCACAACCCTTAGCCAAATCTACACGCTTTGCCTCATTAAAAGGCTCACACTCCATCTCTTCTTCATATCCTTTAACATAACCATACGCCGTCTTCTCCTGAACCGTACCTACAGTACCTGCTCTAAAGACGTGATCATCTCCAAATACTTCTTTTGTATAGGCATGGGCATTCGGTTGATATTCACCGGAAAAGTTCAAATCGATATCGGGAACTTTATCCCCCTCAAAGCCTAAGAATGTTTCAAACGGAATATCCTGACCATCTCCACGCATGATTTCACCACAAACCGGACACACCTTATCCGGCAAATCAAAACCAGACTTAGCTTCATCCCCCTCTAAAAACTCATAGTGCTGACAATTTTTACATACATAGTGAGGTGTTAATGGGTTTACCTCCGTAATATTGGACATTGTCGCAACAAAACTAGATCCTACAGATCCACGCGAACCTACAAGATATCCATCATCATTACTCTTCTTAACAAGTAAGTGTGAAATATAATATACTACATAGTAACCATGACCAATAATACTATCTAACTCACGAGTTAAACGTTTCTCTACAATGTCTGGCAAATCATTTCCATACCATTGGTGCGCTGTTTCAAAACAAATATCACGCAGCTTTTGGTCAGACCCCTCAATGTCAGGTGGATACAACTTATCTTTGATTGGAAAGATAGGCTCTGTTAATAACTTCAATTTATTTGTGTTTTCCACAACAACCTCATAAGCTACATCTTCACCCATCCATTCAAATGCCTTCAACATTTCATCTGTCGTCAACAAATGCTGATTTGGATTGCTCGTAGCTTTACGCGCTTGTTTATTATAAATATATAGAGGATGTCTAGCATTACCAATTGCCTTGGCATTAATATATACATCACGAAGACGTTTCTCATTAGGATTCACATAGTGTGCATCACTTGAAGCAATCACCATCTTACCCGCTTCTTTTGCGGTATCATAGATAAACTGCAAATACCACTTCAAATCATCCACATCTGTAATGCTTCCACGATCCAATAAATTCTTATAACACTCTAATGGCTGAAGCTCAATATAGTCATAATAGGCCATGGCTTCCAATAATTCTTTTTTACTTCGCGTATGTGCCAATTCAAAAATTTCACCATTCTGACAAGAAGAACCAATTAATAAGTTGCCGTTATCCCACTTCTTTGAGATTTCCTCCTTAATAATACGAGGCTGACCATTTTCTTTACCCATACTCACCAAATATTGTGTATGTGATAAAGTAATCAATTCAAACAATTCTTTTAAGCCATCCTTATTCTTTGCGAATACCGTCATATGATATGGACGATTTCTCTCATATGGTTTTTTCGAAGCGTATTTCTCACATCCACTTTCCATATCAACTAATGTATCTAAAGTAGCTTCATGTCCTAATTGATTCATCATATTATACATGACTTGAGAAAGTACATCCGCATCATAGTCCGCACGGTGCGCACCTTCACCATCATAACTAACACGATAATGACGACATACACTTCCTAGATTAAATCGCTTTTGATCATCCGGAAGCATCGCATACGATAGTGGCAATGTATCAATCACAGGATTTGTCAGTTCATCACGACCTGTTTTTCTGCAAGCTGCATTCATAAAGCCAACGTCAAACGTTGCGTTATGCGCTACTAAAATAGAATCTCCAATAAATTCTAACAACTCATCTAAAGCATCTTCAAAAGGTTTTGCACGATCTACATCATTTTGTGTAATATGCGTTAAATTTGAAATGTGGGCAGGAATCGTACGTTTTGGATTAATGAACATCTGTAAACGCCCAACCTCTTCACGATTTTTGATCTTAACACCACCAAATTCAATAATTTCATCACGCGTATTCGAAAGACCCGTTGTTTCCAAGTCAAACACGACAAATGTTGCATCTTCAAGTTTACGATGATCATTATTATATACAATATGATATTTAGAATCTGCCACAAGCATTTCACAACCATACAACATTTTAAATTCACGATTCGGATCTTGTTTGACCAAAGCCTCAATCTTATGTTGTGCCATTGGAAAAGCCTGTACGACCTGATGATCACACACACCGATAGAATCCATACCCCAGTCATAGGCAGTCTGAATAAATTCTTCGATTGCACAAACACCATCCATTTCTGAAAAATTAGAGTGAACGTGCCATTCTGTTCTTTTTACTTTCGCATGATCTTCTCTTTTCTTTTCCTTTGTGATTTCTAATTTACGAACCATAAACGAGTCGCACTTTGAGAATGAATCATAAACAACTTCACCCGTTAATACAACGTGCATGCCTTTTTTTACCGATTGAATCTCTTCAATAGGACATCTTGCCCCTTCAAAACGTTTGGCAACGATCGCATCATCATAATCACTGATATACAACATCTGCAAAGTTTTACCACTCTTCATAACACGATTATCAATATCGAAAATATGTCCTTCAATTTGAACATTTGAATAGCCCACTCGTAAATCTGCAATCTTATATGTTGTAGCTGATTCCTTCTTATAGCTGTTTGAAGAAGGATACTGCTTCTTAACTGGCTCTTGTTTCACAACAGGTGTACTCACTTGAACCTTTGCCGTTTCAATTTCAATATCATCCTCAACTTTTTTACACACAATTTCCTGCGTAATCCCTACATCCGCTAACTTTTCCATTAATGAAGGTAAAGCCAAATTTAAAGCAGCAAGACGAGACTCATCGCGCGTAGAAAAACAGATTGTATCATTTTCTAAATAAGGATGTAGAAAGCGAAAATCCTTCACATCACTATATTTTTCCACAAAAAAATTTACATAACGATCCAGTTCATCCATTTCAATAACGCTATTCTTTGTGTGCATATGCAACTTTACATGAGCATGCAAAGAAAGCTGAAGCTTAGTAATGATCTGTTCATAAATTTCCAAAGGAATTACATTCTCAAATTCAATGTAAAAATCAACCATTTTATGCGCTGTATGAAATACAGGATTCTCATAAAAAGTCGCATTTTTAAAATACGCATACAATTCCGGATCTAGTAATTTCTCAAATACTTCCATTTTATTTTGCCATCTTTTCAAAAGCATCCTTAGCTGCTTTTTGTTCCGCCTTTTTCTTTGTGCTACTCGTTCCCTGACCTAATAAAATATCATCTAAATACACACCCATTGTGAAGGTTGGTGCATTGCTTGGACCTTTTTCTTCTAACAATTTATATTGAATTGTCTTTCTAGAATCTGCCTGAATCACCTCTTGTAAATGTGTTTTATAGTCTGTAACAGCCTCACTCTTTTCTTGTTTAAATACTGGCTTCATATATTTTGTCAAAATCTCGTCACAAACGGCATATCCCTGATCAATATAAATAGCTCCGATGCAAGCTTCAAATTGATCGGCCAAAATACTTTCTCTATGGCGTCCACCCGTTTTTTCTTCACCAACACCTAGACGCAAGAATTCATACCATCCTAATTGTCTATTCAATACGGCTAATGTAGATTCACACACTGTCTGTGCACGAAGTGTTGTCATTTGTCCTTCACGCATTTTGGGTTCCATCAAAAATAATTGTGTAGCACTCCAAATTTGTAAAACAGAATCTCCCATAAATTCTAAGCGCTCATTGTCTCCCATTTCACGATGATGTTCATTGGCATACGAAGAGTGTGTACAAGCTTCTAGATAAATATCTTCATCTTTATATTGATATCCATTTGCCTTTAACCAATCAATAAACTTTTCCATTTTATTCTTCTCCTTTTTTAAGATCTTCTAATACACAAGCAGGAACAAATCCCGAAATGTCCTGACCATATTTAAACAGTTCTCTTACGTTTGAACTTGAGTACAAACTATATTCAGGACGAGTAAATAAACATACTGTCTCAATGTCCTCATTCAATCTTGCGTTCATAAACGCCATGTTTTGCTCGTATGTACAATCCACACCATTACGAATTCCACGTACCAGCACAGTCGCATTCACACTTTTGCATGCCTCGACAACTAATCCCGACTGAATCTTGCATGTTACGTTTGACAAGTGCTTCGTTGATTCATTCAACCATTTTAATCTTTTTTCCTCTGTAAACTCATTATTTTTATCTGAGTTTGGCGAAATAAAGACCACTAACTGATCAAACAACTTACTTGCTCTTTCAATAATATCTAAATGACCATAAGTAACTGGGTCAAATGTTCCGCAAAATGCTGCTATTTTCATTCTTCATTCTCCTCTTTTTGATAATAAGAAATACGCGTAATGCCATATGTCTTCTCTTTATATTTTATGAATGAAGCTATTTTTTCTGGCCACACCTCTTCTTGCAGGCTTTCCACCACAATAACTCCATCTGATTTTACAATATCTAAATCCTCTAATTTTTGAATCAACTTTTCATTTTCCTGTTTCGCATAAGGAGGATCAATATAAACTACATCATACTTTAAAGTCAAACGCTCCAATACACTAAAAATATTTCCACAAATGATTTTGGTCTCTTTTTCTGCCTTTAAACTCTTTACATTCTCTTTAATGACAGAAATAGCCCCTTTATTATTGTCCACCAAAGTCGCATGATCCATTCCGCGACTCACAGCTTCTAAACCCATATTTCCAGTTCCACTGTAACAATCTAAAAAGTTACCGCCATCAAACATGTTCCCCAAACTTGAGAAGATGGCCCCTTTAATTTTATCTTGTGTTGGTCTAGTCGCATCATTTTTAGGACTTTTTAATGATCTAGACCCATATTTTCCCGCTACAATTCTCATGATAATCGATCCATCTCCCTTCTTCGGATTGCACAAATGCAGTTTTGTGCCAATCCCATTGTCAACATAATTGAAATCAAGCTTGTACCTCCACTACTTATAAATAGTAGGGGTACTCCTGTAAAAGGAATCAGGCTAGCCACACCACCAGCATTCAAAAAGAAGTGCATAAATAGATAAACGCCTGCGCCGCCTAATATTATTTTGTACATATACTCACTTGTTTTAAAGGCATAATAAAATAAGCGAAATTCAATAATTCCATACAGAATAACCAATCCAAACAAACCAAAGATACCTGTTTCTTCAATCAATACAGCTAAAATATAGTCATTATCAGCCTGTGTTAAATAACCATATTTACGTGCTGAGTTTCCAATGCCTTTTCCAACAATATTTGAGCTTGCGATTCCATACAAAGAATTAGCTGGTTGATATCCATCCCCATAAACATCGTTATATGGATCTTTGAAGTTTTCAACGCGCACCGCAATATGTGCAAATGACGTATGTTTTAAGATTTCATTTCCTATATTTGTAAATCCAAACAAAACAACGCCAGAAATAATTCCTCCATAAATAAGTACTTTTAATACTCGTTGTGTATGTTGTAAAACAGGATATTTTGGAATCATGATACAAGATATAAAGATAAATCCAATGATAACAGCGGTTCCTGTATCTTTTTGAAAAAGCACAATGATACATATACAAATAAATGCGGCCCACGCCCTTTTAAAGAGTCTACCCTTTTCCTTTAACATAATTGATTTCTTTTTTGCACGATACAAGCATGTCGCACAAATAATCAGCAATAATGGTTTTGCGAATTCACTTGGCTGCAAAGATATACCGGCAATCTGAATCCAGGCATGGCTTCCTCCAATTTCTGGAAACGCAAATGGAAGTATCATTATGAACAAACAAAGTGGAACAATACACCATTCTATTTTTGAATACCATCGAAAGCGAAAAAAGCGATTCATAAACCACATAGCAATATATCCACATACGCAAAATATACTTTGTTTGACAATTACTTTTGGGACAATGTTAGGGGCATATGTCGTTTTTCCTACATTGGTTGAAACAATCGTAAATGTTCCAATCAACAAAAGAAGCGCCACCGCCCAATTGATATACTTATCACACTTTGGATCCAATGCGAAAAATGATAATTTTCCCTTCTTTTTTTGTTCGGACATGTAAATCCCCCCATCATAAATTCTATTTTAGCATATTTTCAAAAATCATTTGTCAATA
>ENA-OPTB01002887-OPTB01002887.1-human-gut-metagenome-genome-assembly--contig:-NODE-2887-length-10123-cov-4.401271_pt1 | contig 10123 bp, 7 predicted proteins | sample MGYA00241810_ERZ501911 | MGnify/ENA primary metagenome ERZ501911 (study PRJEB25962, sample SAMEA2042304) | human gut metagenome | biome: human gut; feature: human-associated habitat; material: faeces... | reverse complement strand
GTCTAGCCTCGTCACGAGCCATCTCATGAACTGTATCATGGATTGCATCAAGGTTTAAAGCTTTTGCACGTTTTGCAAGATCGAACTTACCAGCAGTAGCACCATTCTCAGCTTCTACACGCACTTTAAGGTTCTCTTTTGTGCTTGGAGAAACTACTTCGCCAAGTAACTCAGCAAACTTAGCTGCATGCTCAGCTTCTTCATAAGCAGCTTTTTCCCAGTATAATCCGATTTCAGGATATCCTTCGCGGTGAGCAACACGTGCCATAGCAAGATACATACCTACTTCGCTGCACTCGCCTTCAAAATTAGCTCTTAAGTCAGCCTTAATATCTTCTGGAACATCACTTGCAACACCTACAACGTGCTCAGCAGCCCATGTCTTTTCCTCAGACTGTTCAATAAACTTAGAAGCAGGTGCCTTACAAAGTGGGCAGAATTCTGGAGCAGCTTCACCTTCATAAACATATCCACATACACTACATACAAACTTCTTCATAATAAATAATCTCCTTTTCTAAAATAAATGTCTGATAACTTTTAAGATGGCGTCTTAGCGGTTATCGAAAGCATATAAGTAACATTGCATAGTAATGAATACTTCTTATAAAATTTATTTGTAAGAAGTAATGATAATCATTACTGTTTTATAATAACCTAAGAAACGAAGTTTGTCAACAACTAAATGAAATTTTTTTTCAAATTCTGGTTTTCCATTGGTAAGGAGACGCCTTTTGGGAATAAAAGTGGTGTGCATCCCGTCAAGTAGACAATTAAAAAAATATAAAATTTTTGTGTTGCCCGGTGTATATCGGGCAACATTTTTATGCCGCCAATCGTTGCTTTTCATGAAATTCCATTGGTGTTAAGACTCCAAGTCCTCTCTGTGGCCGGTCGTTTGTATAGTAATCTATATATTCTGTGATTGCCTTCTCTAATTCTTCTCTGCTCTCAAATTTCTTCCCATAATACATTTCCCGTTTCAAGATCCCCCAAAAGCCTTCCATTACTCCGTTATCTGTACAGTGTGCTACCCTCGACATACTCTGTACCATTCCTGCTTCTTCCAATTTCTGATGAAATCTTCGGGAGGTATACTGATATCCTCTGTCACTGTGAAAAATAGGATGGGCTCCTGGATTTGCCTTTACTGCTTTATCAAAAGTTTCAAATACCAGCGCATTATTATTACTATCCCCAATAACATATGCAACAGGCCGTCTATCACATAAGTCTAATATAGCGCTTAAATATACTTTATGCACACTGTCTAAGGTATTTCCATACTTGAATTCCGTTACATCGGTAACCCATTTCTCATTAAGGTGTTCCGCCTTAAATTCTCTATTAAGAATGTTTTCTGCAATAAATGCTGGGTTGTTTGATGCTCTGGTACAGCCATTATACCGGCTCTTTAAGTTGGACCGGATCTGTTTTTTTCTGCAAATACGGAGGATCCTCTTATCATTTACCTGAATATCTTCATCGTGCCGCAGCTTGTCATTTAACCTTCTATATCCCATATCTGGATGTTTTTCATGTAATCGTTCCAGCTTCTCTGCCAATTCCTCGTTAAATCTCTCATTCGGTGTCTCTGCATGATGGAGCCATTTGTAGTAGGATGACCTGGCGATCCCTCCTATTTCACATAATAACAGGATTGGATAGTTATATTTTTCGTGTTCTTTCTTGATTGCCCGATAGATATGTTCCTGGCGTATCAGGCTCAGCCTCCCCTCCTCTCTATCTCTTCTAATTTTTTTAAGAAAGATATCTCTATTTCTGCCCGTCTTTTTTCCGCACGCAGAAGTCTTACTTCTGCCCGCAGTTTTTCTACTTCCGTCATTTCCTCTGGGGATTTTCTCTTTCCCCGCTTATCCTGCAGCCCATCCACCCCGTTTTCTTCATATCTTATAGTATAACTTCTGGCCTGCTGATAAGAAATGTGAAATTTTTTTGCTGTTTCCGAATAGTTATGAGAATGTTTTATGCAATATTGAACGATCTCGACACGTTCTTCAAATGTAGTTTTTCTGCCTTTAGTCATGATTGCTCTACCTCCTGTTTCCTTATCATGACTATTATACTTCATAATCCATCTTCTGAGTATCTGTGCATCTGAAATTTTGTGCCGGGCACAGATATCCCGGAGAGAACCTTTTCCAGAAAGGTAATCGAAAACAGCGGCTTCTTTTTGGGCAGGAGTTCGATAGGTATGCCCTTTTCGAAAAAAAGCTTCCGGTCCAATTGCTTTATAATTTCTAAGCCATTTATCAACGGTCGTATAATAAACTCCTATTTTTGACGCAACAGAACTGATAGATTCTTTCTTCTGAAGAATTTTTTTCATCCATTGTATTTTTTCTTCTGGAGAAATCTTATCCATAAAAAATGCCCCCTTTCAGATAAACAGTTTTATTTTTTTAACTGTCTACCTAAAAGGGAGCATACCACGATTCTCCTCTCGGGCGTCTGTTCTCTAATGAATTTAATAGATAACTTCTATCAATCTACATAGTGTTTTCGATTGATAATCCTCCTCAATAGTACGTATAATAGAGTTATTGAACACCGTTAAAATAGTATGTTTAACTAGTATTTTTAACTCAATTTTTTGTACTACGAATGACAATAATTTTTAGGAGGGTTTCATAATGAAAGACAAGTATACACATATTTTTGAGCCATTAACAGTTCGCACAATGACAATCAAAAACAGAATCTGTATGATGCCAATGGGAACAAACTATGGCGAACAGAATGGTGAGATGAGTTTTCTTCATATCGATTACTACAGACAGCGTGCAAAGGGTGGCACAGGTCTTTTAATCGTTGAAAATGCAAACGTTGATTTCCCACAGGGTTCTAATGGTACTACACAGCTTCGTATCGATCATGATAACTATCTTCCACGTCTTTACAAGTTCTGCGAAGATATGCATCGTTATGGTGCAAAGCTTTCTATCCAGATCAACCATGCAGGAGCTTCTGCTATGTCTTCCCGTATCGGTGGACTTCAGCCAGTATCTTCCTCTAACATTCCTTCCAAAACAGGTGGAGCTGTCCCTCGCCCATTATCAAAAGATGAAATTCTCGCTATCGTAAAGAAATACGGAGAAGCTGCTAAGCGTGCACAGACTGCTGGATTTGATGCTGTTGAGATTCATGCCGGACATTCTTACTTAATCAGCCAGTTCCTCTCCCCTGTATACAATGACAGAACAGATGAATTTGGTGGAAGCATCGAAAACAGAACTCGCTTCTGCCGTATGATCATTGATGAAGTAAGAAGCCAGATTGGACCTCATATGCCAATCATGTTAAGACTTTCCGCTGATGAGTTCGTTAAAGGTGGAAACACATTAGAAGATACTTTAAAATATCTTGAATATTTAAATGATGAAGTAGATATCTTTGACGTATCTTGTGGTCTTAACGATTCTATCCAGTACCAGATTGATGCGAACTACATGAAAGATGGCTGGAGATCTTACATGGCTAAAGCTGTAAAAGAGAAATTCGGCAAGCCAGTTATCTCCATGGGTAACTACCGTGACCCACAGGTTGTAGAAGATACTCTTGCAAGAGGTGACTGTGACTTAATCGGTATGGGACGTGGTCTTATCGCTGAGCCTAACTGGGTTCATAAAGTAGCAAACGACCAGGAATGTATGCTTAGAAAATGTATTCCCTGTAACATCGGATGTGCTGGCAACCGTATCGGTGGAAACAGACCTATCCGTTGTACAGTTAACCCATCTGTTCTTGAAGGAGACACACATCTTGGACGTAAAGTAAACAAGAACTGTAACGTAGTTGTCATCGGTGGTGGTACTGCTGGTCTTGAGGCAGCATGTTCCGCAGCAGAAGTTGGATGTACTACATTCCTTCTTGAGAAAAAAGATGTTCTCGGTGGACTTGCTACAGAAATCTCCAAGATTCCTGCAAAACACCGTTTAAATGATTTCCCTGTATATCTTCAGAGACGCGCTGCCGCTCTTGATAACCTTTACATTTTCAAGAACGTAGAAGCTACTCTTGAAGTAATCGAGAAATTCAACCCACACATCATCATCTGTGCTACTGGTTCTGCCCCTCTTCTCCCACCTATCGCTGGACTTCATGAGAACATTGATAAAGAAGGCGGAAAAGTTAAATCTATCTTAAGCATGATCAAACATGTACCAGACTACCCAGAAGATATGACAGGTCAGAAAGTTGTTGTAATCGGTGGTGGTGCTGTAGGTCTTGACGTAGTAGAATTCTTCGCTCCAAGAGGTGCTGAAGTATCTATCGTTGAAATGATGCCGGCAATCGGACGTGATCTTGATCCTGTAACAAAGAACGATACAAAATGCATGATGGAAAAATACAATGTAAACCAGCTTACAAGCACAGCTCTCCAGGAAGTAAAAGAAGACTGCTTCGTTGTTAAGAGTCCTGAAGGCGAAGTTTACGAGCTTCCATTCGATCATGGATTCGTATGTCTTGGTATGAGAGCTCAGGGACAGCTTTTCGCAGAGCTTTCCGATGCTTTTGTTTCTGATGATGTTGAGATCCTGAACATCGGAGACAGCAAACGTGCAAGAAGAATCATCGACGGAACTCTGGAAGGAAGAAATATCCTTAATACACTGACTCAGATGGGATACCTACAATAAAAACCTTTACAACAAAATACGAAAGGGGATATTATAATGGCTGAAAGAATTACCGGACATACTGAATTAATCGGTCTGATGGCTTACCCGATCCGTCACTCCAGCTCTCCTGCAATGCAGAATGAGGCTTTTGCAAAACTCGGGTATGACTACGCTTACCTTGCTTTCGAGGTTGGCGCAGATGAAATTGAGGATGCAGTAAAAGCAATCCGTACTCTGAAAATGAGAGGATCCAATGTTTCCATGCCAAACAAAACTCTGGTTGGAAAATACCTGGATAAGCTTTCTCCTGCAGCAGAATTATGCGGTGCAGTTAACACGATCGTAAATGACAACGGTCATCTTACAGGTCATATCACTGACGGTATCGGATTTATGTCTGCCCTGAAAGATAATGATATTGATGTGATCGGAAAGAAAATGACTATCGTCGGTGCAGGCGGTGCTGCCACTGCTATCGAGATTCAGGCTGCTTTGGACGGCGTTGCCGAGATCACAATCTTTAACCGCAAGGATGAATTCTGGGATCGTGCAGTATCCACAGTAGAGAAGATCAACACAAAGACATCCTGCCATGCAGTTCTTTATGATCTGGCAGATCTTGATAAACTGAAAGCTGAGATGGATGATAGTTTTATCTTTGTCAATGCTACAGGTGTGGGAATGAAACCACTGGAAGGACAGTCCGTTGTTCCGGACAAATCTTACTTCCGTCCTGAGCTGATCGTTATTGATGTTCCTTACTCTCCTCTGGAGACAAAGATGCGTTCCATGGCCAAAGAGGTAGGATGCAAGACAATGAACGGTCTGGGAATGATGTTATTCCAGGGTTCCGCTGCATTTGAGTTATGGACAGGCGAACCAATGCCTATCGAACATATGAAAGAGATTCTTCACATCTCCTATGATGACTGATACCTGATGGTATCTTCAGTATGGATATCTCATATTGTGATGCAGAACAGATCATTTCACTGATCTTTCTGCACATAATATTTGATATATACCGCTTTTCGGCGTACTGCAGGAGATGTACTGATATATTTACTCCGCGCAGAATGTACATATCCTGCAGTTTGCTTCAAAAAGCTGTTGATCATGCGGTTATGTTACGGTTATTCTTATAACAGTTCCATAATAATCCGGAACTACTATAATACAACAGAAAATATGAGGATAAACAGATGAACACAGTTCAGGTAAAAAACACTGTGATCGGCGAGGGCAGACCTAAGATCTGCGTTCCCATCGTAGGAAAAGCAAAAACAGACATTCTCGAAGAAGCCAAAAAGATCACTACTCTTCCTGTTGATGTAGTTGAGTGGCGTGTAGACTGGTTTGATGATGTCTTTGCTACTGAGAAAGTATTAGAAACCGCTAAAGAGCTTCAGGAAGTTTTAAAAGACATTCCTGTTCTCCTCACATTCCGTACTTCCAAAGAAGGCGGTGAGAAAGAAATTTCTGCAAATGACTATGCTGCTTTAAATATTGCAGCTGCTCAGAGCGGTTATGTAGATTTAATTGATGTAGAAGCATTTACAGGTGATGATATTGTAAAAACGATCATTGACGCTGCTCACGAGGCAGGTGTGAAGGTAATTGCTTCCAACCATGATTTCTTTAAGACTCCTGAGAAGGAGGAGATTATCAGACGTCTTCGTATGATGCAGGATTTCGGTGCTGATATTCCGAAAATGGCTGTTATGCCGACCTGCAAACAGGATGTTCTTACACTCCTCTCTGCTACTCTGGAAATGTCTGAGAAATATGCAGACCGCCCGATCATTACCATGTCCATGGCAGGAACAGGCGTTGTCAGCCGTCTGACAGGTGAGACATTCGGCTCCGCTCTCACTTTCGGTGCTGCTTCCAAAGCTTCTGCTCCGGGACAGGTCGGTGTGCATGAATTAAAAAAGGTGCTGGATATCATTCACAGCAGCCTGTGATCTGTTGATGAATGATGTGATATCAGATGTTATTCTTGCCCATAGTTGTCTGATATCACTCATCTTCGGCAACAGATGATTGTTATCCCATGAGATATATGGCAATAAATATTTACTCAAAAATACTCCTTAAAATTTTATGATGAAAATTCCCATGACAAAGAACCTGCCAAAAACCTGACAGGTTCTTTGTTTTTATTTTTATACTTTTTTCTGATTGATCATCAAATTCAGGATTGTAACATCTGTATCTTTCATTCCAACTCTTCCTACGTATCCCATATTTCGGATTGTATCCTCAACATTATCACGTACCAATCCTTCTCCTGCCTGAAAACAATGATCTGCATCCTCCAGAGCGTATGCCATAATTGCTGCATCTACTGCTGAAGCGATTTTGGCAGCACATGAAGACTTAGCTCCATCACATACAATGCCACTTGTATTTGCAAGAGCATTTGTGATTGTTTTAGATATTGCATTGTAATCACCACCGTTTAACCAGGATATGGCAGCTCCTGCTCCACATGCGGCACTTACCGCTCCACAGTAAGCTGACAGACTTCCAATATAATTTTTCTGATGAATCGCTACTAAGTTGCTTACAACCAGTGCACGATACATTTTCTCTTTAGGAACGTTAAGTTCTCTGGCATATTCAATGACTGGCAAAGAACAGGTCATTCCCTGATTTCCGCTCCCGGAATTAATAACTACCGGCATAGAGCATCCATTCATTCTTGCATCAGATCCAGCTGCCGCCTTCGCTCTGGCACGTACTTTGACATCATCACCATATGCTCGAAGCAGGGTACGTCCGACTTCTGCTCCGTAATGATTACGCAGGCCTTCTTCGGAAATTGCTGTATTCATGGCAATCTGGCGTCCTATGACTTCCTCTATCTCTTTTATATTCACAATTTTTGCAAACTCCAGAATATCTGCTACATTCAGCAAATCTCTTTTATCCTGGTTTTTCTCTGTTTTTTTCTGCTGAAAGCCCTTCTTTTCCAACAGTACCTCATCGTCTTTTTTGATCAGGACAATATTCGTATGTTTATTTTCTATAACTACAACTGCTCTATGTCCATTTTGCGTAAGTTCTGCACGGATATAAAGATTCTCTACTCCTTCTTCAAGATAACATGTGCAGAATTGTGCTTCCAGAAGTTTTGCCGTCTGAATGCGTTCAGCTTCTGTAATTCCCTCCAGTACTTCCAGTTTCCGTTCTGCCTGACCACCAACCATTCCAAGAACTGCAGCAGCTTCAATGCCCCTCATTCCTCCTGAATTTGGTACTGTAACACTTTTTACATTTTTTATTATATTTCCACTGCAATAAAGATTTAAATATCCATCATATTTTTTATTTCCATCATCATCTGTTTTTATCACTTTTTCCAGCACAGAAGCTGCTGTTGCAGTTGCATATGCAATTGCAATAGGTTCCGTACATCCCAGAGCAGGAACAAGTTCTTCTCTGAGAATCTCCAGATAACTCTCATACACTTTTTTTTCCATGAATACGCTCTCTCTTCTCCTAACTGTCAAGCAAAGTTCTTTACCATCTGATTCAGATGATATGTTTTTTCTTACGGCAGCATTTTTCCTGCTGCAAGATAAATTTCATACCATTCTTCACGGCTCAGAACAATATCGGATGCTTTACTTATATCCTGAATTCTTTTCAGATTTGTACTTCCTACAATTGTCTGGATTCCTGCGGGATGACGCATAATCCATGCAACTGCGATTGCATTCTGTGTTACCCCATATTTCTCTGCCAGACGATCTAACACTTTATTCAGTTCCGGAAATTTCTCGTTTCCAATAAATATTCCCTCAAACATTCCATACTGGAACGGAGACCATGCCTGCAATGTCATTTTCTTCAGTCTTGCATACTCGATAATACCACCATCACGATCACATCCTGCATCATTATGGATGTTTACATTTAGTCCTGCATCAATCGTTGGACAGTGAGCCGCTGAAAACTGTATCTGATCAATACAGATTTTTCCACCACAGTATTGATTTAGTAATTCGATCTGCATCGGATTGTGATTGCTTACACCAAATGCTTTTACTTTTCCGCTTTTTTCCAGAATTTCAAATGCTTCTGCTACCTCTTCCGGCTCCATCAACGCATCCGGACGATGAAGAAGTAATATATCTACATAATCTGTTTTTAAACGTTTCAGACTTCCATCTACAGAATTCAGAATATATTCTTTTGAAAAATCATAACAGATACCCGGACGTATGGCACATTTTGTCTGAATCACCATCTTTTCACGCAACTGAGGTGTCAGCGCATTTCCAAATACTGTTTCGGCTTCTCCGCCTGCATAAATATCTGCATGATCAAAAAAATTAATTCCACACTCCAGTGCTCCTTCAGTCAGACTTCTTACCGCTTTTTCATCAGATAAACCTGTAATTCTCATGCATCCAATTCCAATTCTTGATACATTGTCTATTTTGTCACTAATCTGAAACATTTTCATTTTGTATCCTCCTGTATTATACTTAATTTATGTATTTCTCTTTAGTTAACGTGTTTCTTTTATTCTTTTGTCCAGTTTTTTAAGTGCAAAAACATATATTTTCACTGCATTCTTCAGATTTTCAAACAATTCCGCTTCATCCGCACAATGACAGTTTCCATGTCCTTTTGGAAGTCCGAGCCTGTCTAGATTTCGCTCCTGTCCAGGGCCAAATGCCACTGCATTGGGAATTTTCCTCGCATAAGTTCCTCCTCCCATAACAAATGGTCTGCCTTCAAGACCTGTAACCTCCCTCCATGCTTCCATCAGAGTCTGTATGAAAGGCTGTTCCGGATTCATATAATATGGTCTGCTGTCTTCAATACCAATGATGCGAATTCCTGATTTAGCAGCTTCTGTTTGCAGCTTCGGAAGAAAATCTTCTGTTTTTTTAGTAACTGGATAACGGATGTCAATCACTATTCTCAAATGTCCTTCGTGCAGAAATGCCTGACCTATATTGCATGTCAGTCTACCAGAACATTCATCAGAACAACAAATTTCTGTTTTTTCCCCATAACCGCCTTCTGAAAGTCTCTCCACAAATTCTAATGCTCTTTTTGTCTGTTCAGGAAAATTTTGCATTTTCAACTTTCCACAAAGTATACCTATTGCATTTTGAGTTCCATCCGGAAAAGCTGCATGTCCACTGATTCCCACTGCTGTTTCTTCGCTCTTTTGTCCTATTTTGTTCTCCGCAACCGCATGAGCAAAAGACGGCACGCTGTTAGGCGCAGTCCCTCCGTCAAATTCCAGAATCCCCTCTACTGCACTAACAGTTTCCATCAACACAATACAATGTCCTTTTTCTCCGCAACATACGGGAAATCCACAATCAGCAACAAAAGAATATTCCGGTGCTTTTTTGTATTTCAGATAATATTCTACATCTGTCATGCCGCTTTCTTCCTGACATCCAAGAATCTGCCTTACTTTAATATTATTCAGAATTTCTTTTTCCCTACAA
>ENA-OPTB01002882-OPTB01002882.1-human-gut-metagenome-genome-assembly--contig:-NODE-2882-length-10141-cov-2.689966_pt1 | contig 10141 bp, 6 predicted proteins | sample MGYA00241810_ERZ501911 | MGnify/ENA primary metagenome ERZ501911 (study PRJEB25962, sample SAMEA2042304) | human gut metagenome | biome: human gut; feature: human-associated habitat; material: faeces... | reverse complement strand
CCTGCCGCTAAGAGGTGCCAATGCACCATCCAGTTCCGGAAAGCCCAGCCGCCACGCCCAAAGCTGCTGGGTGAACACCCGGTACCGCCGATTTGCCCGGACGCTTCCATACTTGTTATCCCCCAGCAGAGGCGCTCCCAGATGGGCAAGATGGGCACGGATCTGGTGCGTCCTGCCCGTATGCAGAGTCACCAGTACCAGACTTAGTCCCTGCTCCTGCGCCAGTACCCGGTATTCCGTATCAATGGGCGCAAAGCCCTCCGCCGGTGCATCCCGGATCTCCACCAGGTTTCCGGCAGGCTGCTTCCGGTGGTATGCCTGCACCCGATCCTGCTGCCTGGGAGGCAGCGCCGCCGTAACGCACAAATACTGCTTGCACAGCTGACGACTGCGAATCAGCTCGTTTACATCCCGCAAAGCAGCGGCGGTCTTTGCCCCGATCACCAGCCCTCCCGTGTTCCGATCCAGTCGGTTGCACAAAGCCGGCGTAAAGGACTGCTCCCCGGCAGGGTCATAGGTGCCTGCCTGGTACAGATGATGCAGCACCCGGTGGATCAGGGTATCCTCCGTGCCTCCATTGTCCGCATGCACCACCAGTCCCACCGGCTTGTTGAGAATCAGCACCTGCGTATCCTCATACACCACGTCCAGCTTCGCAGGGGCTTTGAGAAAGTCCGGAGTCTGCTGTGGGGCATGCTCCGGAAAAAAATCATCACTGATGAAAAAGGTCAGCACATCCCCCGGCTCCAACCGGTCGGAAATGGCGCAGCGCTTGCCGTTCCGCTTGATATGCTTGGTGCGGATGAATTTGCACATAAGCCCTTTGGGCAGGGCAGGCATGGATTTGGCAAGGAACTTGTCCAGCCGCTGTCCGGCATCGTTTTGCTGAATGGTAATCTGTCGCATGGCGGCTCCTTATGAGAACCGGATGTTCAGATCCACATCCCCTTCGATGCCCGGCACCTTCCCCTTACAGCTATACTGCCAGTACTGACAGTCATAGTAGTAAGTGGGGATGCTGCCGTATTCCGCCAGCCAGAAGGAAATGCCCTGGAGCCGGGGCAGATCCAGCTTCAGTAAGGATGTACGCTTGTTCTGGTAGATCATGGGCTCGTAGCCTGCATGCTCCACCACCCCGGAAAATGCCAGGCAACAGTCCGTCAGCACGTCCACCGGCACATTGTCCGTCCGGGCAGTATCGTCATAGATCAGCTCCCAGTCGTAGGTCACAGGCAGCTCCAGCTTGCAGCCCTGCAATTGCTTGACCACAAAGTTCGCCTCCTGTACAGCCTCCTCCTCACTGATGGCCTGGGAGAAGAAATAGACCCCCACCTGGAGTCCGGCAGCCTTTGCGCCCTCGTAGTTCTGCCGGAACATACTGTCCGCCATAATGTCCCCGCCGCCGTAGGTGCGGTAGCCAATGCGGATGAATACAAAATCGATGCCGGACGCCTTCACCTTGTCCCAGTCAATATCCCCCTGGTGGGCGGACACGTCAATGCCCATGTCGGAAGTGATCTGTCCGTCGCTGACATAATACCGTCTGCCGTTCCGGTTCACGATCTGCTCCCGGTTCTGGGCAAAGGCAGGCACGTTATCATATACCGGCAGGTAGATCTGTCCGTATGTAGCATCACTCATCAAAATTTTCTTGCCAGACAGCTCATAGTTCCAATCCACCTCGATCTCCCCCTTGGGGATCACAGAGATATCCTCCTGCACGCTGTTCTGCGCCATCCCTGCATTGGCTGGCACCGCCGGTTCCTCCTGCTGACGCATGCGGATCAGCAGAAATGCCACCAGGCACAGCAGCCCCAGGATCAGCACCGACTGGATGCAGATGATAAAATTTTTACGGGTTTTCGCCATAGCTTGCTCCTATCCTTCTTCTCTTTGTATGCCTGATACAGAAAGGCAATACCCCACAAGTCTGTGCGATATTGCCTGAAACACCGAACGGGTTATTTACATACCCCGTACTGTTCACGATATGCAATCATCTTGTCCAGGTATTCCTTGCCGGGCACAATATCGTTGGCAATGGCGTCAATGATATCCGCCATGGTCACGATGGGGTACACGTCAATGCCGAACTCTGCCTTGACCTCCTGGACGGCGCTCTTGTCGCTGTTCAGCCCCCGTTCCATCCGATCCACGGTGATCACCATGCCGGTAATGTTCACGTCCGCTGCACCCTTCAGCTTGGGGTATACCTCCCGGACAGCCTTACCAGAGGTCATTACGTCCTCGATGATGACAACCTGTTCCCCGGCTTCCAACTGCTTACCTACGAACATGCCGCCTTCTCCGTGATCCTTGACTTCCTTCCGGTCAAAGCAGTAATGCACGGACTTGCCATACTTGTGATACAGGGCAACTGCCGCAGATACGGACAGGGGAATGCCCTTATACGCCGGACCGAACAGGGTCTGTACCGGAATGTTGTTCTCCTGGATGCATGCAGCGTAGTATTCACCCAGCTTTGCCAGGTGCTCTCCGGTGTTGTAATTGCCCGCATTCACAAAATAGGGCGCAACCCGTCCGCTCTTGAGGGTAAATTCTCCGAAGGTCAATACTCCGCAGTCCACCATGAATTTGATAAAGCTTTCCTTGTACGTCATAATATCCTCCTATGTATGGGGCGATGCCCCAAAATTATACATCAATCTGTTCCAGCTGCCGGATCCACTGCGCCGCACAGGCATCGCTGGGCATCCGCCAGTCTCCTCTGGGAGAAAGGGTCACGCTGCCGATCTTCACCCCATCCGGCAGGCAGGAGCGCTTGAACTGCTGACTGAAAAACCGCCAGAAGAACTTCCGTTCCCACTTTAAGATCACATCCGGAGCAAACTGCCCGTCAAAGGCAATGCACGCCATCCGGAAGATCTTCTTCGGGGACATGCCGAACCGCACCATGTGATACAGGAAAAAGTCATGCAGCAGGTAGGGTCCCACCAGATCCTCGGTTTTCTGACGGATCTCCCCGTTTTCCTCCGGCGGCAGAAGCTCCGGGCTTACCGGCGTATCCAGCACATCCAGCAGTACGCTGCGCAGTGCTTCCTCCGACTGTTCCGCCCGGTGTGCAACCAGATAGCGCACCAGGGTCTTGGGCACGGAGGCGTTGACCCCATACATGCTCATATGATCCCCGTTATAAGTCGCCCAGCCCAGCGCAAGCTCCGACAGATCCCCGGTGCCGATCACGATGCCCCCGCACTGGTTGGCAAAATCCATCAGCACCTGGGTACGCTCCCGTGCCTGCCCGTTTTCATAGGTCACATCATGACAATCCGGATCGTGACCAATGTCTGCAAAATGCTGCATCACGCTGTCCCGGATGGGGATCTCCCGGAGATCCGCCCCGTATGCCTTTGCAAGGGCGCAGGCGTTCCGATATGTCCGGTCTGTAGTGCCGAAGCAGGGCATGGTAATGGCGTGAATCCCATGATGGGGCAGTCCCAGCCGGTCATATGCCATAACGGTGACGATCAGCGCCAGGGTAGAATCCAAGCCCCCGGACAGACCAATCACCACGTCCTGGCAACGGATATGCCGCAGCCGGGTCATAAGCCCCACCGCCTGCATCTGCAGGATCTCGCCGCACCGGTCATCCAGCTCGCTTTTCCCGGTGGGTACAAAGGGCGTTGCCGGGAACTGCCGCTCCAGCCGGGTCTCCCGGATGGGATAATCAAAATACTCCACCACAAAGGCAGGCTCCTCCGCCCCGTGGGCAGTGTTGGTGCGCCGCCGTTCTGCCGTCAGCTTCTGTAGGTCAATATCCCCGTAGAGAATGCCTCCGGCAAAGCGCTTTGCCTCCGCCAGAGTGGTGCCGCTTTCTGCGATCAGATTATGCCCGGCGAACACCATATCCGTGGTGGATTCTCCGATGCCTGCATCCGCATAGGCATAGGCACAGAACAGACTGCCGGACTTGGCTTCGATGATCTTCTTCCGGTACGCCGCCTTGCCGATGGTTTCATCGCTGGCGGACAGATTCACGATCAACACCGCTCCCTGGGCAGCCAGCCGGTCGGAGGGGCTTGCCCCCACCCATACATCCTCGCAGATTTCCACACCAAAGGAAAATTCCGGCATATCCACGCAGGAAAACCGCATATCCGCTCCCATGGGGCAGGTGCGCCCGTGGATGCTGCAATGCCGCACCGTCCGGTTGCCGGGGGTGAAATAGCGCAGCTCCTGGAATTCCCCGTAATTGGGGATATTCAGCTTGGGCACGATGCCCAGGATCTGTCCGCTCTGGCATACGGCAGCGCAGTTGTACAGCTTCCCGTCCACTGCAATGGGCAGTCCGATCACTGCGAGCATATCCAGTTCCTCTGTCTGCTTCAGAATGTCAAACAGAGCGTCCAGTGCCCCCTCCAGCAGGGTGTCCTGCAAAAACAGATCCAGGCAGGTATAACCGGTGATGCAAAGCTCCGGAAATACCGTCAGCGCCGCTCCGGCATGTGCCGCCTCCTGCATCATACGGACAATCTGCTCCCCGTTATAAGCGCAGTCTGCCACATGCACATCCGGTGTTGCGCAGGCGATTTTCAAAAAGCCGTCCTTCACGCCCTGACCTCCCTTTCTTCTGACGGTATCCCATCAGTTTGATTCAGATGTATTTATTATACCCTGAATCCACATAAAATGCAAGGGGACGGAGAGAAATCCCCGTCCCCGAAGCTTTTATGAAATGCGGAGGGATGCTGCCGCCCAGCCTTCCTTTTCCCGAACCTCCAGCAGGGTGAAGCCTGCGCTTTTCAGCTGATCCAGCACCTCGTCCCGGCGCTCCATGATGATGCCGGACACGATCAGCGTGCCCTCCGGTCGCAAAAATCGCCGGAACAGCTGCTTCATGGCGATCAGCACGTCCGCCACAATATTGGCACAGATCAGATCATAGCCATCACCGATCTCCCGACACAGCGTTTCATCCTCCAGCACATTGCCGCAGAATACCCGGTACAGGGTCGGGTCAATGTGGTTCTTCCGGGCATTCTCCGTTGCAGTGGCTGCCGCATTTTCCTCGATATCCACTGCGGTGGCGCCGGATGCCCCCAGCAGCAGTGCCCCGATGGACAAGATCCCACTGCCGCAGCCCAGATCCAGTACACGATCCCCCGGATGCATCAGCTGCTCCAGCAGCTCCAGGCAGAGCCGGGTGGTGTGGTGCTGCCCGGTGCCGAAGCTGGATGCCGGATCGATCTCCAGCACTGCCCGGTTCCGGGGATTTTCACATGTCTCCCAGGAGGGCTTGATGAGGAGCCGTTCTCCCACGGTGAAGGGCTTGAAATACTGCTTCCAGTTGTTCGCCCAGTCCTCCTCCCGGACGTTTTTCAACGTCAGCTCCAGGGTGCCGAACAGTTGCGCATCGTCCCGGGCGTGGATCTGCGCCAGCATTGCCCGCAGGGCAACCAGCTGCTCCGCCCCCTGGGCATTGTCCGGCAGGTACACAGTCACTGTCGTGTCCCCCTGGGCCATGCCCAGCAGATCCTGGTCAATGTAGTCCCACTTGCCTTCCTTGTTCTGCAAAAACTCCTGGAAATCTGCCGGATCCGCAATGGAAAAGCCCTTGATGCCCAGATCCGTCAGCATGGCGCAAAGGGCATCCACCCCGGCAGAGGCGGTAATAATCTGTGTTTCGATCCAATTCATGTGGTATAATCCTTCCAATCATATAATCCATCCTGCATGCGCTGCATCAGCACCACATCCATCAAGGTCAGTTCGCCGTCCCGATCCACGTCCGCAGCCTCCAACTGTCGGCTGTTCAGCTCCAGATTTCCTGCCAGATACGCATACAGCAGCACTGTATCCACAGCGTCCACCTGTCCGTTGCCGTTCAGATCGCCCGGCATCAGCGTGTCCATCGTGGTCGTGGTGGTCTGCTCCGGCGCTGTCGTTACGGGCACTGTGGTCTGTGTGGTTGTGGTGGTGCTGGTAGTCGTGGGCTGGGGCGTGGTGGTTGTGGTGGTTGTAGTTGTTGCCTTGGTTGTAGTTGTCTTGTTTGGTTTTGTTGTAGTCGTTACCTTTGTTGTGGTCGTCTTACTCGGTTTAGTCGTAGTTGTTGCCTTGGTTGTTGTAGTGGTTGTAATCGTGGTTGTCGTTGTTGTAACTGGTGCATTTACGATGAATACCAGATTCATTTCCTTTGTTGAGTCGTTCTCCGCAGTCAAAACAATCGTTGTTTTCACAGTTGCAGCTTTTTTCGGTGTGCCGGAAAGCATGCCATCTTCTGTCAGTTTCAATCCATCCGGCAGTTTGCTGTCTGCATCCAACTGGAACTGCACCGGTTTCAAATCCGCAAAATTTTTGAGATACTCTGTCAAATCCAGCGTCATTTTCTTCTGACAAGTCAGCTGAATGGTATCGATTTCAGAAAGTTCGATTTCGACTGGTACTCTCTTTACAGTCATTTTTGTGTTGCCAGTCAGTGTATAATTGGGTTTTTCAATCTGCTTTCCATTCACAAAATACTGATACGTATACGCTTTATCCGGAGAAGTTTCCAACGCAATTGTATCTCCTGCAATGTGGTAAATTTTGTTGGTAGTTGCATCTTCACCAAAACTTTCATCATAAATCATTTCAAGCTGCATCACTACTTTGGACTTCTGATTCAGAGTCGGGTATTTTTCCTTCGCAAGGTTTTGATAAAAAGCACGAACAGACTGGTCGCCATTCAGTAGATAGGTCACTTCACCGCTGGCAAATTGTTTCGTTGTTTTGCTTTCTACGTTTTTCACAACCGCAGACGATTCGTTTTGAGTAATCGCATCCTTATCGCATATGTTGCAATCATAGTAACTATTTTCAATTTGCCCTGCATTAAGATTACAAATATTGTTATTTACATCAGCACCGCTGACCTGCCCAACATGATAACAATTTTCAATACGACCAGAGGAACCATTAATATTACAGATGCCACTTGCATAGCTTTTTTCGTCATTTTCATCAATAATGGTGCTATCCGTCATCACAATAATATCGTTGTTATTATAGCAATCTTTCATGCTGCCTGCATTCATGTTGCATATACCAGCTACTAACCCAAAGCCACGAATCACGCCTGTATTATAGCAGTTTTCAATGCTTCCGTTATCTGAATTTTCTATACAAATTCCACTGGCACAATATCCTAAAATTGTTCCTGCATTGTAGCAATTGACGATTTGTCCATTATTTGATGCACAAATACCAGCAGAAATATTATAATGATTGAGATAAGAATCCTCTAAACCAACATTTTGAATGATTCCTGCCGAAAGGCCAAATAAACTGGCACACATAACATCACTCTCATTGGAATCATTAGAGAAGTACAGTCCACTAATGGTGTGTCCCTGTCCGTCAAATGTGCCTTTGAAAATGTTTTCAGCATCATCGCCAATCGAACGCCACATTCTTAAAGTGTCAGGGTCTGCTCCAAGAGAACCATCTGCTGCAAGAACGGTTTCATTTACAACAATGTCCGTAGTGAGAACAGCATTTAAAGATGCATTTCCGCTGTTCACCTGCTCTGCAAACCAATATAGCTGACCGGCGTTGGAAATTTCATATTTTTCGCTTTCCTCGTTATAGGTTGCCGGCTGGTAATGGGTATCATCATTTTTGCAGAACCCATTTTTGTCATAATTGTGTTTGATGTTGGGAATGGTGATTTCTGATAATTCCACTGCCTTAGCAGTTTCCGGATTAGAATCATCCGATAAGAAATACTTTCCGCAGTGTTCGCAAGTCCAATGTTCGATGTTTCCGTTTTCGGTACAGGTTGCAGCTTTTGCTTCTGTTTTGTTTAATGTGTGTGATGTATAAGAAACCAAATTCGCTTGATCGCCGAAATCACTTCTTTTCAAGGAAGATTTACAACTCAGAGAAATGGTTTTCAAGCTGCTGCAACCATAAAACGCAGAATTTCCAATGCTGGTAACGCTATCTGGAATCGTGATGCTGGTCAAGCTGGTGCAATCTTTAAATGCATAATATCCAATGCTGGTCACACTATTTGGAAGAACGATATTTGTTAAGTTATTACACCATATAAATGCAGCATCTCCGATGCTTTTCACACCATCCTGAAGCGTGACATCCGTCAAATTATCACAATAATAAAATGCACTTTCTCCAATGCTTTCGACATTCCCCGGAATTGTGACACTGGTTAAACTAGTACAATCATAAAATGCATTATTTCCGATGCTGGTCACACCCTCTTCGATCACAATGCTGGTAACATCTGTATTCCAGAATACAGGACTTCGATTATTAGAATAGCCATAATTTTTCATTGCACCCGTACCGCTGATATTCAGTGTTCCATCCTCATACAGTTTCCAGGTCAGGTTATCTTCGATCCAGTAAGTATAGCCTTTTTCCACAACCTTATCGCAATCCGGACAATAACGGTCACCGGAATAGCCGGGGGCTGTTTCTGTCGGCTCTAATGCACCACGAGTGGTTGCGTTTTTGTGCTGGATAGCAGGAATCATACATTCTGACTGTTCCACTGCCTTAGCAGTTTCCGGATTGGCATCATCTGACAAGAAATACTTTCCGCAGTATTCGCAAGTCCAATATTCCTTGTTTCCGTCCTCGGAACAGGTTGCAGCTTTGGCTTCTGTTTTCTTTAATGTGTGCGATGCGGAAACCAAATCCGATTGGTCGCCGAAATCACTTTTTTTCAAGGAAGATTTGCAGCTCAGAGAAATGGTTTTCAAGCTGGTGCAATTATAAAACACAGCAGATTCAATACTTGTGACACTGTCTGGAATGGTAATGCTTTTTAAGTTGCTGCAATCATAAAACGCAGCATCTCCAATGCTGGTGATATTGTTTGAAAGCGTAATACTGCTTAAACTGTTACACGCTTCAAACGCATCCTTTCCAATGCTGGTGACGCTATCTGGAATCGTGACGCTGGTTAAGTTCCTACAACTATCAAACGCAGAATTTCCAATACTGGTGACACCATCTTCAATCACAATTTTTTTAACATCCGAGTTGTTGTATACAGGGCTTGGATTACTATCATAGTCGTAATCTTTCATCGCCCCTGTGCCGCTGATGGTCAGCGTGCCGTCGGCGGTGAGTGTCCAGGTCAGGTTATCTTCGTTCCACACCTGCGGTTCAGTTGTCGTTTCTGCACTTGCTGAAAGTTCCAACCGGATATTTTGCAGCGTGTCGTTTGGGAAATATGTCAGCGTTGCCGCCGCCATGACGATTGCCGATGAGAGGGCAGCCAGTCGTTTCCATTGTTTCATAATATAATATGCCTCCTTTTGTTTCAAATATGTCATGCATTTTTTGCAATTTTATTATAACATATTTGTATGTCATTTGTCAAGAAAAAAAGAAGACGGTTTTTATTTTTTAAAAGCTGGAACGAAACAACATAAAATCAGTATCTTTTGTCGTTTTATTCCATGTTTTTACCGGAAGGATTTATCGTAACCGTACACATCAATGTCATAAGCGTGAAATAAATGCAGCCGCAATGCCACCGGAATGTGGGGAAACAAAGTACCTGAAACATACGGATTCTGCCGTAATCTGCGTTTTCTTCGTCCGGCAGCATGGATCTTCAGCATCGCATCTGCCAGCGGCTGATACTTTCACGGCTGCTCTTTACGTTTTAGATAATCATAAAATGCCTGTCTGCTGACTTCCAGAGCTTTGCAGTAAAAGCGGATTTTTCCGGCGTTTTTGCCGTCATCGGTTCGATATGCAATATATTTCAATCGCTGCTCTTTCCGGACTTCTGACGGCTGGCAGCGAAAAAAGCTGCTGCATCCTCCAGAAATTCATTCATTTCACTCAGATGGCGATTCTCTTTTTCCAACGCCTTGATCCGCTTTTTCAGCTGCTGATTCTCTTTGGCAATGCTCAATGCTTCTTCCGGGCTGCGTTCGCCGCATCCGATGTCCAGCTCGGCTGTTTTTACTTTTTGTATCCAGCCGTACAGCGTGTTGACAGGAATTTGCAGCTCCTCTGCTGCTGCTTTTGCTGATCCAAGGTTTTTGGCGAACTTGACCGCCTGCACTTTGTATTCCTTGTCGTATTCTCTCTTCTTTGACATCTTCGTATCCTCCGTTTTTCCTTTTTTCTATTTTATTCCCTTGTGGCTTATGTGTCAAGT
>ENA-OPTB01002881-OPTB01002881.1-human-gut-metagenome-genome-assembly--contig:-NODE-2881-length-10142-cov-3.407852_pt1 | contig 10142 bp, 16 predicted proteins | sample MGYA00241810_ERZ501911 | MGnify/ENA primary metagenome ERZ501911 (study PRJEB25962, sample SAMEA2042304) | human gut metagenome | biome: human gut; feature: human-associated habitat; material: faeces... | reverse complement strand
TTCTCCTCCCTCGCTTTCGCCGCCCTCCTCTTGCGGTTCAACTATTGATTCGCATTTATGGGGGGTGGGGGAACAAACCGTTACTCCACCTTACGGTGTTTTATCGTCTAGGGCTAATGGGCAAAATTGCCCGTTACTCAAAGATCTCCGGCGGTCCGTCCGTTTTTCGGTCAGACCATGGAGCGGCATTTTACCACCCCACTTCGGTCTACTGCGTTTTCCCACAGACGCATACAACCGTCCGAATTTCGGACAGCTGCCCTGTGAGCCTTCCAAGGGCTTCCATACAGAAATACGCCACTTGCATGACTTCCTTCACGCCGAGTGGATAAAAACCGCTCAGAACGACGCGTAGAAGCCCACAGAGGCATTTGCAGAACATGGCCGGACGCAGAGCACATCCCCCTTCACCTCATTTTCACACGCTTTCCAGCACGAAAGCACCCTGATATCTATGAATTTGGTAAAAATTAGGCTTATGCTGTCCGGGGCAAATACTGAAAAAACACGCATTTCTGCGTAAAAATCATCAATATCCTTCGATTCGGTGCACTCCGGTCAAATCGCTTGGCGGGAATTCTGCGAATTGAGGTGGCTCCACCTTCTGCCCACGGGCAGCATATTGGCCGGTGCGAGTCGCGGATTTCTGTGGTTTTGCGCCATGCAGGAAGGCAAGCAGCGTTTCTTCGGAAACCATGACCTGCCCGCTGACGCTGTTGGATGGGAGTTTTCCGCTCTTGCAGTATCGGTATGCGGTTTTTCGTGAGACATTCAGAACCTCTGCCACCTCGTCGAGATCCAGAAGCGTGACTCTGCTGTTCGGCAGGTATGCGATATATGGCACAAGACCATCCCCTTCCTGTGAATAATTATAATATTTTGCTCTGATTTATGCAAGAATTCCTGCGTTTTCGGTTTCAAAATGCAGTTTATAAAATTTTTTGGGAAACTCTTTGGGCGATTTGATTTTTTCTACTCAGGTTTGTGAAATGGGGGGGTATTCCCAATTTGGGGGACACCCCTGTTCTGGCGAGGTCTATGCAAAATTGTGCAGCCTCACTTCGTACGCCTTTCGTACGAAGGCAAAGCAACCGTAAATTGGACAGCAAAAGAGGCGTTTCCTCACTGTTAGGGGTACCGACCAAGAATTGAGGAGATACGTTCAGAATTGGACAGCCCCCTGCGTCAAATTTGACGCACCCCTTTTTGCGGCTGAAGATTCAGTCACGAAATTATGACGCAGGCGGGACAAGACCAAAAATGTGGTAGAACAAAAGGTGTAAAGAAAATGAAGGAGGTTTCTACATGAACGAACAAGACATGATCAACCTGATCCTCGGTGAGCCTGAAGACGATTTTCACGGCACAGTCCCCAGCAAGGACAAGCGGCTGCGATTCGACCGGCTGCGCGGCCATGCCGGCGCGTTCATGCACTATACGCACGGAAACCTGGACATTCAGGAGCCGTTGGAAACCCGCCGCAGCGCCTGTCTGATACTCGACGTGCCGCTTCCCGTTGTGGTGCTGAACGAATATGTGCGAAAACATTTTTCCATGCTCATGGAACTCAGCGACAGCGTATCACTGTCTAATGCAGGCGGCAGGTTGCGTATCAAGTGTACGGTCTGCGGACTGTGGGAGGAATGATAGGCGGAACATCTACGGCTGGAGATGTGCTCCATAGGGTTCTGAAACTATTTTTTTATTCAGGTTTGTAAAACCACCCCCGTCTGTTCTTATGCTGCCTGCCATTTATGCGCTGATCGATGCCTGACTGACGTTCTCTAGCTGCGCTGTGTTCAGCCGCTGGAAAATCTCAATTTGAAAAATATGAGCAGTAATACACCGAGATATCAGAAGTGCGGACACCTGCCATAAAAGAAAAGCCGTGAGAAAGCCCACTGCGGGCCTCTCACGGATTTTTTTATGAATGAAGCTCCAACCCCTGTATCGCGTTCTCGTACAGGAACGCTTTCAGCGGCTCGGCCTCGGCGGTGTCGTAGTAGTTCAGCAGCGCTTCGTTGAACTGCTCCATGTTTTGATCCCGGATGGTCAGGACGCCCGCTCCGGCCTGCAGCAGGATCTTGTTTGCCAGCGTCAGGCTGGTACGCTTGTTGCCATCCCAGAACAGCTGCCCGCGTGTGCCCCAGCAGAAGGCCGTCAGCGCCTTTTCTGTGGCTGAAGTATCGGTGGCAAGGATCGCGGCCAGGTCTGCCCGGACGGCCGCTTCCTGCGGCACTGGCGGCGTGTAGTCCGTGCCGGAGATGGTCACGCTGCCGGTGCGCAGCTTGCCCCACTCCAGCGCCTCGTTGCGGGCAATGAATTCGTTGAGCTTGCAGAGGTATTCCAGCGTGACCGGCTCGTCGATCGAACCCATCAGAAAGCGCCACGCGTCGCGCATGTTGAGAATGGCCTGAATATCGTCGATCTGTACGCCGGGGACGTTGACGCCTTCCAGAATGGTCTTTGTCTGTGGGAATGTGACGGCACGGTTTTCCATCTTCATTCCGCAGTACACATTTTCGTCCCACTTCTTTTTTGCAAGGAAGCGGCTCTGCTCCGGTGTCAGGTGGTATCGGTCAGCGTAGGTCATTCTGCGTCACCGTCCTTTGAGCCTTCGGCGTGAAGAAGATACTGCTGCAATTCCAGCACCCACGCCGGGCGAAGATCGCCGACAAGCAGCAACTCGCCGTTCTTGTACTCTGCGACCTCGACAAAGCCGTTGTCATTGTCAAAGAAATGCGCCTCGTCACAGTATGGCAGCACCTTCGACACAGCCTCCCAGCGGCCCGCAAAGCGGCGCAGAACGTCTTCCGTCCCGATGTTGTGCCCGCCGCGCTTTACACGGTTTGCGATGCGTGCAAGGCTTTCCTCCGGCGTGTCAAGGCCGACATAGAACAGCCGGACGGTATAGCCGTCCCGCTTGGCTCTGGCTGCTGTCTGCGCCGCGCGGAAGCCTGACAGCGTGGATTCCTGCGTAAAAGATATGCCTTTGTTCAGGCAATCGTCGATACGCCGGATCGCCATCTTGCCGCCCTCAAGCGGGCTGACGCCTGCAAGCGCCGTGATGCGGTCAACGTCCACGATCACACCCAGATCATTGCGCTGCGCCCGCAGAACACCGGTCAGACTGCTCTTTCCCGTACCGTTTACGCCGCCGATGATGGTATAGACTTTCATCACGCTTCACCGTCCTTTTTTTCTGCGTATTCCAGTATATCCCCTGGCTGACAGTGGAGTAACTGACAAATGGTTTCGATTGTCTTCCATGAAACCAACTCACCATGGCGAAGCTGCGTCAAGTACGATTGGCCGATCAATTTCTCGTTGCGAATGCGATTCTGTGAGTATCCGGCGTCCTTGAGTGCAGCGAGCACGTCAATCTTATAAGCTATTGGCATGATAGTGCCCTCCCTTCGGGGACTGCTATATAACGCCCCTTTTCCATTATCCTTATTATACCTCATGATGTCACTAAATACAAGTGATAAGATTGATGAATAATCTCACTTATTTTTAGTGATATTGACAATAGACATCACTAGAATTTAGTGATACAATAAAGCCAGTCAAGGGGAACAAACGAAAACAGTTTAGACACCGGCAGAAGATGGGTGAAGAACGTCTATAAGAGTTGGGAAGGAACAGCAAAGTGCAGCAAGGCTCACGAGATCAGTTGAAAGCCCCCAGCCGCCGGAGTTCCCCTGAATGAAAGAAAAGCGCTCCCGGAGGCCGTGGAAAGCAAGCCGGAAGCGCAGCCGAAAAGGGCTACTTGCAGTATAGCACAGCCTGCCGAAAAAGGAAAGGGGCTTTACAAATGAGCAACACAGAAATTCAGAGCAAGGTCAACGAGCTGCGCGAACTTCGCCGCATGGCCGACGAACTCACCGCCGAGATCGAGAACATTCAGGACGCGATCAAGGCGCACATGACCGCCATTGACGCCGACACGCTGACGGGTGCGGATTACAAGATCACCTGGAAGACCGTGACGAGCAGCCGGTTCGACAGCACGGCGTTCAAGAAAGCCATGCCGGAATTGGCCGAGCGCTTCACCAAGTCCACCACAAGCCGCCGGTTTATCGTGGCGTAAGAGAAGAACGCGGGCGGGACTTCCCGCCCGCACATCGGACAGGCTTGTGAGCCGGAAAGGAATTGACTATGGAGAAGATCACAACAGCCGCCAGCGTCAGCGCTGCGTGGCGCGGCATGAGCGACGAGGAACAATATACCGCCTTGCAGAAAATGGCGTGGACAGTCCGCAGGGGCGGCAGCAAGTGTGGTGCGGAGTGGATACAGACGCAGGACGATGCAATGACCGTCGCGGCGGAAGCATGGCTCAGAATGGGCGCAGCGCTGGAACGCAACGAGCGGGCCGACGAACCGCGCCCGCTTAACCTGATCTTGTACAGCGCCTGTGCGCAGGCCGCAAATACCATCGCCCGCAGAGAAAAGCGCTATTTCAGCGCCACGGCCAGCCTGACCATGGAAGACGGCGAAATGACGGATTTTTTTGATATGAACGCCGTTCATGTTCTGTCCGCACCAGACCCGGAAGAAAACGCCGTGCAGCGGGATCTTCTCGCCCGGCTTCTGCAATCGGATGAAGACCGCAGCATTGCCGGACGCATGGACGAGGGTCTGACGGTCCGGGAAATCGCCGCGGCGCTGGGTATGAGCAAATCGGCAGTCCAGCGCCGCATTGACCACATCAGAAATCGCGCCCGCCTTCTGGCAAGCGCATAATAGAAAGGATGAATAATATGGAAAACAAGGAACTGAAAGAATTCAAGGAAATCCTGCACGAGGTCAAAGATCCTGACCGCTTTGAAAAATTCCTGCTCTTCTGCATGGAGCGTCTGGCGCGCGGTGAAGAGGTTTCGGACATCTGGGAAGCATGGGTGCAATCCGGACTCTGATTTTCCGACGGGGACTTTCGACTAGTTGACATAGAGAGGGAAACAACCATGGAAAATAAGAAGGAATCGACGGAGGTGCTGTTCCGGCATTTGCTGCTTCGCAGATGCACGGACGCAGAACGGGAGAAGGCCGAAACGAGAGCCCTGAATGGCCCGACAAAAGAACACAAGATCAAAGCGCTGGACATTGTCCGGCGGTTCAGAAAATCAGGATGGAGGTTTTAAACATGACGATCAAAGAAATTTTCGAGCACAGCCAGAACGTTGACGGCTGGATTCTTGGCATTGATGGATACGCGTCGAAAGTCGATCTTGGCAACCCGGCCATTCTCGCCGGTATTGGGAAATATCGTGTAAAGACGATCTACCCGGACGTACATGACGGAAAGGTCGTTGTGGAACTGGATGTAGAAACGTCGATTGTCACGGATTGAGGGGAAAATTCCCCTCAACCCTTTTTTCGATTCTGGGACAAAAAGCGTTTTTGTGTAGAAATAAAATCAGAACAGAAACCCGCACAAAATTAAAAACGGAGGGATTTTATGAATCAGGACACGCATCTTTATATCGAAGCGAATCAGAAGCACGGGCATGGATACCAAGTGCATATCGTCATTGACGGCATTGTCGATACAACAATGGCCGATGAACCGTTCAGCCTGTATGACGCGCTTGGCGGCGCACAGCTTACGCTGGAGGCCGTAAACAAAGAACGCGAGACAAATTATCTGTTGCCCGATGTGCTGCTGGTGAGCCGCGAGGCGGCGATGGCAGAGCGGCAGACCGATTTTCTGAGTGCGAAGCTTCTGCGGGAGAACAGCAGCAAAACAGGCCCGTGGCTGACGATCCGGGAAAAGCAGCGGCCGGAGGGCTGCATCACGGCTTGCGATCTGTCTTGCGTATGCCGCCGCGCGGGAGGATCACAAGCCGAAGGGAAACAATGTCTGCATGGCCTTCTGCCGGCACCTTGCGGCCAAGCGCTACGGCGGCAGTGCGTTAGAACTCTACAATGCCCTCATGCGCCAGCCGACGACCGACATGGGCTACGCATGGATCAGGCGGGCATTTCAGGCTGTTGACATCGGCGCAGCAGAGATCCAGCAGTGGTTTGCTGCGGAATGAACCAGAAAAACCAGAGGACGCAGGAAAAGGAGCAAACGCAATGGAGGAATTACAAGTAATCAATCATAACAACGTCGATGTTATAGACAGCCGTGAAGTCGCAGAAATGATTGGAAAGGATCATCGGCATCTTATCAGGGACATTCGAGGATACACTGAAATTCTCAAGAATACCACTGAGCCCAACTTTGGGCTGAGTGATTTCTTCATCGAATCCAACTACAAAGATTCAACAGGCCGAACGCTTCCATGCTATCTTCTAACACGCAAGGGTTGTGATTTTATAGCAAGCCGAATGACCGGAAAAAAGGGCGTCCAGTTTTCTGCCAGATATGTTTGTGCCTTCGATGCCATGCGAAAGCAGACAGACACGGCGCAGGCGGAAATTATGCTTCGCATGGAAAACTGTAAGCTTCAGAAAGCGCAGCTGCTGCGTGAGATGGCACAGCAATATCAGGGTGGGCCGTTTGAGCAGACGCTGAATGCCTGCGCTGCAAAGCTTATCTGCGGCAGCGAGATTATCCCTCCTCCGAAGTCGCCCTATGATCTGTGTACGGCGGGAGAAATCGGCAAGAAAATCGGGATCACATCGAATCTCGTCGGACGGATCGCAAACCAATATGACCTGAAACAGCCTGAATATGGTGAATGGGTGTTGGATGTAGCGGCGCATTCAACAAAGATCGTGAAAACGTTCCGATATTACGAAGCTGTCATTCCGATCCTGAAGGAGAAGCTGCGGAAAGAGGGCAAGCTTTAAGGACCAAGTATGAAATACGAAAATTTGTTTGATGTTTATTATTTACTTTTGACTGTCTTTGTGGTATAATAAAAATAAGGCGGAACGCCTTTTCAAATCTTTCACTCACACCCAGCGCCGGACCAGACCGGCTAACAAAGGGTGGGGTGCGGTCAGCAGAATAGAGAAGCATATGCGCTGGTTTGGTGCGATTTCCTTTCGGAGATGTATCAAACCGGCGCTTTTTCTTTATGTTTTGTTGGCCGCACCCTGCAACATTTTTTGACGGGAGGATTGCTTCTTGAACGATTCGGAAAAAATACGGGCTGCCCGTGCGGCGTATATGCGCGAATACGCGCGAAAACGCCGTCGAAGCAGTCAGGAAATGCGGGAACGGGAAAAAGAAAGCCGTGACCGTTATTGGCTGCGAAAATTCGATCAAATGCAGGCCGCAGCAAGCGGCGGAAAGGAAAATGTAAATGAGGAAACCAGGTGAATCAGTCTATTGTTTGAGCTTCTGGAGAGACAAATTCAAGGGAAAATCCGGTGACGAGCCATACTTTGACGTGGCAGAAGACGGAATCTCTGCGGGGAAGGTCATGCGGATTTATGTGGAGGCAAAGCGCTTCCCGACATGGCAAAAATGGAAAGACGAGGCAGACAAGGCGCGGGCCTGCGCTTACATCGGCAACGCGTCGATGTGCGGCTACTTTGTCAAGGGCGGCACCTCTTACCCGCTCAGTGCAAGTCCGGCATTCATGATCGAGCAGCCCGAGCTCCCCGGCCTTGATACGATTTTGTGGGTCAATGTCCTCTGCCCGAATGAGACGGAATTTCACTGGGCCGTCGAAGAAGCAAAAAAGGCAGCCGAACTCAAGGCGAAGAACCTGGCTCCCAGCGAACTCTATGCGCCGTTCAACAATGTCCAGTATAGACACCGGGAGGCCGCAGAGAGCGATATTGACGCATTTCTCCGGCGGAACGGGGTCACGCCTGCAACGGCAGAGAATGACGGCACATATGACGGCGCATACGGGCGAAAGATTTACGGGCCTGTCCCAGATGATATCAAAGCGCTGCTCAAGAAAATCGGGCTGGGTGCATCAGAATGCGGAAACACGCTCGGCGAACTTTTTCAAAAATGGGGGGTCCAGTAATGTGGAGGTTCTCCCATCACCGCAGTCGGAAGCTTGCTATAAAAAAGCAGCCGGTCAAGATCGGCGGCATTCCGATTTATCCATATCTGCTGCATGATCGGACCACATTTATGAGTGCGCTTCCTGCGATTGCGCTTCTGCGGCATATCAAGCGGACGAATGAGCCGATCCTGCAAATCTTTTTCGAGACGGACTATGCCTGCGGCGATTCCGGCCAACCGGCAACTGGCCTTTTCCGAAGTTTGGTTCTGATGCTGCTGGGCGGTATGCGCATCGGCGTCGGCGAACCGGACGACCAGCGTATGCGGCACGCTGATCTTGTGGTGAACCACAAGTCACGCAAGCTGATCGGGCTGGTCATTCACACTCCGGAGCGAGACTATTTTGTGACGCCGCAGCTGTTTGAACGGCTGGCTCCAGTTCTGACCGCAGAGAACGGCTTCGAGAAAACGGAGGCTTCAGATGCTGGTCACACATGATATGCTGAAGAAATCCACGCCGGTCTGCATCGCGTTCAATCATATGCCATGGCACTACCTTGCCGTTGCCAGACTGGACATCGGTGGGCAAAGGAAACACTTTATCTGGCTGACAAACTTCAAAAAACGATTTGAATGGGACGGCTCATTCAACGCGCAGGCAGGCGAAATGCTCCGGATCACACTCAATATGCTGCACGATGCCGGGTATTTGGGCCTTCCGGAAAGCTGGAAGCCCGGAGACGAAGACGACGGACAGCCGCCTGCATGGTTCGAGCTGAAACAGGAAGCAGAGCAGCACCGGACGGAGATTGCGGCGCAGGCCCGGCAGCAGACTGCAAAAACGGCGATCTACACATTTTCACGGGAAAATGAAGACGGTACACGGACAACGGTTCGGGTACGGGCCGCAAATCAGACGGTGGCACGGGAAGCGCTGAGCCAGACGTTTCTGAACCGCGCAACGCTCTGTACGGTGCAGGACGGGGAACGGTACGAACTCTGAAAGAGCGGGACTCGTATTGAACGAAAAATTCAAATACCCCCGAAAAGTCGGGCGGAAACCGCAGGAGTCCGGCACTGTGCCGGGCTTCTGCCTTTATAAGGAGTTTTTTATGGCAATCGAAGATTTTGTCCGGGATTTTAACCGACGCCTGGACGATGCAATCGGAAGGGCAATGGAAGGCGACGTAGCCGATGCTGTCCGCGCGGCGATTGTATCAGCGGTCGGGTCTGAGGTCTACAGTGAGAAGGTTTATAAGCGCAGTGAAGATCATCCGTATATCCGACGGGACGACACCGGCGAACCCGGCGGCTTGCAGGACTGGAACGTGATGGAAGCAAAATATGACCCGTCAACCATGACGCTGGAGGTGCAGGACAGGAGCCGGGACCGGGACAGCGGACGGCTGATCGCGCCGGTCGTGGAAAGCGGCAAGGGCTATCAATGGAAGAAGTCGGCGATTTACAAAACAAAGCAGGCACGCCCGTTCCATCAGAAAGCGCAGGAACTTGCAATCGGAACCGGGCTTGTGCGGGATGCGCTGGCAAAGTCTCTGACGGAAAGCGGATTCAAGGTGAAGGAGTAATATAAGAATGGCAAATAATGAAAACACAGTACAGATTCAGGTAGAGGTTCTGCGTGCACAGCTTGATAAGCTTATTGCGGACATAAACAGCCTGAAAAATCAGAAGATTTCTGTAAAGGTAGACACGGCGGGCGCGGCAGCGCTGGAGCAGCTTTCTGATGCCGTTCAGCAGATGCGCACTGGCTTGCAGGAACTTGACGCGCAGCTTGGGCAGAATGCAGCGGCCTTTTCTGGCATGGGCAATTCTGCGCAGGCGGCGGTGCAGGCGCTTTTGCAGTATATTTCGCAGGTCAATCAGACTACTTCGGCAGAAATGCAGGCGCTGGCTGTCCGCAGGCAAACAACGGCTGCGACGGAAGAACAGGCTTCTGCGGCGGGGACTGCTGCACAGGCGGTTTCACAGATGGCAGATGCGCAGAGACAGGAATCGGACGCTGACGCACAGTTTCTTGCGCGGCTGACCGCCGGAAACAGCGCGTTGGAAGACCGCGCAGGCCAGATTCGGCAGTTGATCGATCTGTATGCGCAGATGCAGCGAATCCGTGCTTCCGGTGCGGCCGGGCAGAGCGTCCCCATGCTGGAGGCGGGCGATTACGAGGTGTTTGGTCAGGGAACGTCACACGGCCCAACGGCAGCGC
>ENA-OPTB01002875-OPTB01002875.1-human-gut-metagenome-genome-assembly--contig:-NODE-2875-length-10148-cov-2.198454_pt1 | contig 10148 bp, 8 predicted proteins | sample MGYA00241810_ERZ501911 | MGnify/ENA primary metagenome ERZ501911 (study PRJEB25962, sample SAMEA2042304) | human gut metagenome | biome: human gut; feature: human-associated habitat; material: faeces... | reverse complement strand
CTGCGACATCCTCGTTCCGTCGTATCCTGCTACTGAAATGTCTTTTGGTATCCGAAGTCCCATCTCTATAATGACATTTCTTCCACCGATCAGTGCGGTGTCATCAGGATAAATGATACAGGTTGGCGGATTTTCCAGATTCAGGAGTTCCTTCGTCTGTTTTGCCGCTTCCCTCGTCTCCAGGTAATCAGCTGTGCGGATGTACTCGTCCGGGACTTCCAGTTTCAGTTCATCCATTGTCCGGTAAAAACTTGTCAGCCGGTCTTTGGTAACTGCCGAACCATTCTGCTGTCCGTGGATGTAAGCGATCCTCCTGTGTCCCTGAGAATAAATATATCTGACCAGATCTTCCATGCCCTGAATGTTGTTCGAGCTGACCGCCGTGCAGCTGTGATGCAGGTAGTCGATGGTGACAACCGGTACTTCGCTATTCATCAGTTCCATGACGCCAGGGTCGTTAAAATCCGCACACACAATTGCAACGCCCTCAAAATTCCGGTATTTACAATGTTCCAGATAAGACATCTTCCGGTTTTCAAAACAGGTATTGATAAATGTAATGTCATAACCCTGCTTCTCTGCCTGGACTTTCAGACCATTTAATACTCCTGAAAAATATTCATGCTGCAAACCACTTCCTGCTTCCTCTTCAAATAGAACTCCGAGGTTGTATGAATGGTTGGTCTTAAGTGATCTTGCTGCTGCATTCGGAAAATATCCTAATTGCTCTGCTACTGTCCGGATACGACTCTTTGTCTCTTCACTGATATCTTTATGATCATTCAGTGCTTTGCTTACAGTCGCAGTAGAGACACCACATCGTTCAGCAATTGTTTTTAAAGATACCATATCGTTCCTCCAATGTTTCGGAAAACTTTCTTAATCGTTTTCGTAGCTTTAATATACCCCTGTATGGTCAGAAATGCAATAGCTTTTTGTCATTTCGTCAATTTAAACATTTTATTCTTGACGGTTTTATGCATATTGTATGTGTATTTTGTGTCCGTGCATGCGCACGCTATTTTATTCTTATACGTTTACGCAATTTTTTTGGTTTTTTAATGTTGCGCACGCATTTGTTGCTTTCTTATATTTTTTGTTTTCGTTTTTGTTCAAGTTGCTGGATTTGCCTGTTTTAAGCCATTTTGTGTTGATTTTTTAAATTTCAGAGACTATACTCTATTTATAAAAGAGAGTGCTTAAACGTTTTCGCTCTCATAGATAAGTGGCATTTAAAACAAGCACGATGGATTGATTACTCCACCAAATGCTTCTTTCCACTTTCATCTACTATGTCACAAGTAAATAATTTTATATGGAGGATACACACATGAAATTTGGATATTTCGATGATGCGAACAAAGAATATGTTATTACCTCTCCTAAGACACCACTCCCATGGATCAACTATCTGGGTTCTGAGAATTTCTTTTCTCTGATCTCCAATACCTGCGGTGGCTATAGCTTCTATAAAGATGCAAAGCTTCTTCGTCTGACGAGATACCGTTATAACAATGTTCCTTTCGACAGCAATGGACACTACTACTATATTAAAGAGGGCGATACCATCTGGAATCCCGGATGGATGCCAGCCAAGACCGATCTGGACGCTTATGAGTGTCATCACGGTATGGGCTACTCCACCTTCCGGAGCAGTAAAAATGATCTGCAGGCAGAGCTGACCGCATTTGTTCCGGTTGGAAAGAACTGTGAGATCAATCAGCTGACTCTTACCAATAACAGTAAAGAGACGAAAGATTTTTCTGTCTTTTCTTATGTAGAATTCTGTTTATGGAATGCAATGGACGACATGACCAACTTCCAGCGTAATTTCTCTACCGGTGAAGTAGAAGTTCATGGATCAGCAATTTATCATAAGACCGAATACCGTGAGCGTCGTAATCACTATGCTCTGTATGCAGTTAACGCCCCGGTAGACGGATTTGATACCGACCGCGATTCCTTCCTTGGAGCATACGGAGAAAACTCTGCTCCTGAAGTTGTCGTGTCCGATCAGTCCAAAAACTCCATTGCCAGCGGATGGGCTCCGGTAGGCTCCCATCATCTGAAAGTTTCTCTTGCTCCCAGCGAGTCTAAAACTTTCGTATTTATTCTGGCATACATAGAGAATCCGGTTGAAGAAAAATGGATCGGACGCGCCGAAGATGGAAAGATTAACCGCACACGTGCGGAAGCTCTGATGAAAGAATTTGATACCAAAGAAAAATCAGAAGCAGCACTGGCTGAACTGAAAAAATACTGGGATGAACTGCTTTCTCACTTTACGGTATCCTCTTCCGAGGAAAAACTGGATCGTATGGTAAACATCTGGCATCAGTATCAGTGTATGGTCACATTTAATATGAGCCGTTCTGCTTCCTACTTCGAATCCGGTATCGGACGAGGCATGGGATTCCGTGATTCCTGTCAGGATTTGCTTGGCTTTGTCCACCTGATTCCGGACCGCGCCAGAGAGCGAATCATCGATATCGCATCCACACAGTTTGCTGACGGCAGTGCTTACCACCAGTATCAGCCATTAACAAAAAAAGGAAACAGTGATATCGGTAGCGGATTCAACGATGATCCATTGTGGCTGATTGCCGGAACTTCCGCTTACATCCGTGAAACCGGTGATTTCTCCATTTTGGACGAAACCGTTCCTTATGATAATGATTTTAGCGTGGCAACAAGTTTGTTTGAACATCTGACACGCTCCTTTAACTACACAGTCAACCACAAAGGACCGCACAATCTTCCATTGATTGGACGCGCTGACTGGAACGACTGCTTAAACTTGAACTGCTTTTCCAAAGAACCGGGCGAATCCTTCCAGACCTTTGGCCCAAGCGAAGGACCGGTTGCTGAATCGGTATTTATTGCCGGTATGTTTGTCAAATACGGTAAAGAATACGCTGACCTCTGCGACGCAATTAATAAACCGGAAGAAGCCAAAAGAGCCAGAGAAGAAGTAAAAAAAATGGTCGCAGCCATTGAAGAAAGCGGTTGGGACGGCGAATGGTTCTTACGTGCTTACGACGCAGACGGCAACAAAGTCGGTTCCAAAGAATGCGAAGAAGGTCAGATCTACATTGAGCCTCAGGGCTTCTGCGTTCTCGCCGGTATCGGTGTTGAGACAGGTGAAGCTAAGAAAGCATTGGATTCTGTAAAAGAAAAACTGGATACAAAGTACGGTATTGTATTGTTACAGCCGCCTTACACCAAATACCATGTAGAACTTGGAGAAATCTCCTCTTATCCACCTGGATATAAAGAGAATGCAGGTATCTTCTGCCACAATAACCCTTGGGTATCTTGTGCTGAGACTGTTATCGGTCGTGGTAACCGTGCTTTCGAGATCTACAAAAAGACTTGTCCTGCTTATATCGAGGATATCAGCGAGATCCATTGCACAGAGCCATATGTATACTCTCAGATGATCGCCGGTAAAGATGCGCACTTCTTCGGACAGGCTAAGAACAGCTGGCTTACAGGTACCGCTGCCTGGACATTTGTAAATGTTTCTCAGTATATCTTAGGTGTTGTTCCAACTCTCAATGGTTTGAGCGTTGATCCTTGTATTCCATCCGAGATGGGAACCTCTTTCACTATGACACGTAAGTATCGTGAAGGTGTGTATAACATCAAGGTTGAAAACCCAAATAAGGTTGAAAAAGGCGTTGCCAAGATCGTTGTAGACGGAAAAGAATATACAGGAACCACTGTTATCCCTTATGAGAAGGGAAAAACCTCATACGATGTAACTATCGTAATGGGCTGATCAATGGTCATCCTCTAATAAGATGATAGCACCAAAAAACAGACAGTGACGGAAACGTTGCTGTCTGTCATAAAGGTTCTATTATCCTTTCATGAAAAATAGCACAGATTGGTATCAACTTCCAAAAATTCAACTTGGAAGGGCACCTCATATCTGTGCTATTTTTAGATTTAAAATAATAATAATTTAACACTCTATTTTTATATTTATACGCTGATCATTACTATCGAATTCTTATTGTATACGTTGATAGGTGATAAATTCATATATCACATTTTGCTGTGGATCTTTTTGCAGAAAAGACTGCTCGCAGATTTCCCAATCCTGGCTTTCATCTAAATTCGGGAAATAAGCATCTGCCTCATATTGACGATGCACTTTTGTAATATAAGCTGTATCACAATACGGAAGCAGCAGGCGATATACTTCTTCCCCACCAATTACATAGACTTCCTGACCCGGATACTGTTTCACATACTGTTTGAGTTCCTGCAGGCTATGTAATACCTGCGCACCTTCAAAACAATACGTCTCATCCGTAGAAAGAACTATATTGGTGCGATCAGGCAACGCCCGTGCACCCGGAAGTCCCTCCATTGTTTTTCTGCCTCCAACAACAATCTTTCCGATCGTATGCGCCTTAAATGCTTTTTTATCAGCCGGGATATCAACCAACAATTGTCCCTGTCTGCCAATTCCCCAATGGTCATCTACACATGCGATCAACTTCCAGTCATATCTATACTCTACATCCATGTCTATTGATCATCCTCACCATCTGCACTTTGAAACAGATAGGCATACTCTCTTGGTACATATGCTTTTACTTTGGTGCCATCATTTTCATAACTTTCTTCCAACACCTGGCCATATTTACGCAACAAATTGATCTGAGAACCATCTGTATAAGGAATTATTTTGTCGATAAGTACCTGACCGGCTTTCAACAATTCGCTCAACGCATCTAACATTTCCTCCACGCCTTCTCCCGAACGTGCTGAAATGCGAACTGTTCGGTCTGCACGCAGATCTTTGAGCACCTGCTCTCCCTCTAAACGATCAATCTTATTAAATGCAGTGACGATCTGTTTATCGCCAATTTCCAGCTTACGAAGTGTTTCATACACTGTATGCATCTGCATATCCAGATCCGGATTCGAGCAATCTACGACATGCAAAATAATATCTGCGTATTTTGCCTCTTCCAATGTACTTCGAAATGCTCGGATCAAATGATGTGGTAATTTGCGAATAAACCCAACCGTATCCGTAAAAAGCATTTCTTCACCGTCTTCACGAACAAGCTTGCGGGTAGTTGGATCCAGTGTTGCAAACAACTGATCCTCCGACAAAACACCTGCTCCGGTCAAATAATTGAGTAACGTTGATTTTCCTGCGTTGGTATATCCTACGATCGCAACAACCGGTGTAGGATTCTCCTGCCTCTTCTTACGAGTCAACTCTCTGGTACGTTTCACCTGCTCCAATTCACGTTTCACAAGCGTAATACGTTCCTTGATCAGACGCCGATCCATCTCCAGTTTCTGCTCACCGGGACCTCTCGTACCAATTCCTCCACCCAGACGGGATAATTCGCTGCGTCCTCCTACCAAATGCGAAGCACGGTATCTAAGCTGTGCTAATTCTACCTGTAACTTTCCCTCGCTAGTCGATGCTCTTTTGGCAAAAATATCAAGTATCATAACCGTTCGGTCAATGACCTTGATCTCCAATGCATCCTGAAGATTGTGATATTGTGCCGGAGATAACTCATCATCACATACTACCGCATCTGCATCCAGAGAGATCGCCAGATTCTTAATCTCCTCTATTTTTCCTTTACCCACATACGTTCCGGCATGCACTTTTTCTCGATTCTGTATTACTTTAGCAACAGTTACCGCACCCGCCGTCTGTCCCAATTCTTCCAACTCATCCAGAGATTGTTCGGTATCGTCTCCATCCGCCGTCGCAACAGCGACCAAAATAATGCGTTCTTTCTGCTCTTCGGTCTCAAACATTACTATCTAACCAAACCTTTCTCTTTACCTTTATTTTTTCTTACTATGATTTCCGATACGAGTTGCTATAAACTTTGCTTCCTTCGCCATTTCTTTATCATATGGATAGGTTTGTAAATATTCTGCCGCCAATTCTTTAGCCTGTCTCATTTTGCCCATTCGCTCCAACAGAATCACACGATTACGAAGCAGATTCTGATAAGCCATCGTCACACCAAGATCAAGTCCCTGTTCCAAATAATCTTCTGCCTGTCCATAATCCCGTAACTCAATATAACAGCCCGCAAGCTCGCTATACACTTCCGGCAGAGCGCATACTGCTCCGTTCTGTGCTTTCAAATATTTGGTGTACTTCTTAATTGCATTCTCAAAATCACCACGTATCCGCAAGACCTTACCTTGATAAAATAACGCATCGGTGCTTTTTTCTTTTTCGGCATCGCTCAATATATCCTCTGCATCTGCAAGCTTATCCAGACAAATATAAGCTCGTCCGATCTGCGTTTTGGCTTCTGCATCTGCGCCATGTATTGATACCAATTTTTCAAGCACATCTTTCGCATCGCTTTACCGGCATCGTTGTAAACATTATAGCATCCAAAATACGCCTCATAACATTTCTCATCAACTGAAATTGCTTTCAAAAAGTCTTCAGCAGCAGAATCATACTTACCCATACTCTGTTTGATCTGACCACGCAGAACAAGACCATCCGCATCCTTTGCATTTTCTTTTATAAGCTGGTCTAAGGCACCAAGTGCACCTAATGAATCTCCGGAAGCCCACTGCGCCATTGCTATTTCAGAGGAACCTGCATTGCTAATGTCGCATAAATATCACCATTTAGTACCTTACTTTCTGATATCTCTAATGCTTTATCACATTGTTTCTTTGCCTTATCATATTCATGAATACCATAATAGGCAAGCGCCTCTCCATAATATAAACGCTTATTATTTTGTCTGGAAATTTTATTATCAACCTTCTGATACGCTTTTTCAAACTGCTTTATCGCCTTTTTATAGCTTCCCAGATGATTTAATGTCATTCCATAATCGATATAATACTCTGCTTTGTCTTTGTTTTCTGCAATGGCTTCTTTGAAGGAAGCTGCTGCCTTTTCATAACTACCGTTCTCTGCCAAAGCCACAGCCTGCTTATAGGCTTTCTGTGCCTTGCCACAACCGGCAAGCAAAACCATTGTTCCACATAATATCCCCATCAAAGCCCACTTCTTTACTCTCATGCCAACCTCCATTGTCTTGCTCTGATCATTATCTATTATTATCCTAATGCCTGCTCCTCATCACGAAACAGCATCTTTTCATATTCCTCTGCAGGCATCGGTTTTGCATAATAATCCCCCTGCACATATTCACAGCCGATATTCTTCAAGAAACGCACCTGGCTTTCCTTTTCAACGCCTTCCGCAATAACCGGCATCTCAAGCACCTTTGCCATATTTACTACAGAAGCCAGTATATTCTCACCTCTGCCCGGTATCTCAGTATCCGACATAAATTTCATGTCAATCTTTAAAACATCTACTGCAATATCTTTCAAAACATTTAATGACGAATAGCCACTGCCAAAATCATCCATCAATATTGTAAATCCACGTTTCTGTAAATCTTTCATTGCCTCGCGGATCATATATGGATTGGATGTATAAGCACTCTCCGTCAATTCCAGTTGAAATAATTCCGGCGGAATATTATAAGTTGCAACCAGATCACTGATCACTTCCACTAATTTCGGATTGTATACACTGACACGTGATACATTTACAGAAATCGGCATCGGATCATACCCTTTGTCCAGCCAGCTACGCAACAATTTACACGCATGCTCCCACACATAAAAATCCAGTTTCATAATAAATCCGTTCCGCTCAAAGATTGGAATAAACTCTCCCGGAGAGATCATCTTTTGATCGGACGCCTTCCAGCGTACTAATACCTCAGCTCCGGCAAATTTGCCCTCCTGTATATCATATTTTGGCTGCAAAAACAGAACAAACTTCTCTTCCTGCAATGCAGACCGAGTCATATTTACAATACGCTGTTCCTGAATAAGATCCTGACTCATTTCATCCTGATAAAAGGCATAATTCTGAATATAACTTCCTTTGCAGATCTTTGTTGCAAGCTTAGCATTATCATACATATCATTGACTTCCATCTTTAAATCTTTGATCAAATAAAACCCAAACACCGGAATCATTTCAAATTCCGGAATGATCTCACGGATCTCCTTACGGAAACGATATGATAACTCTGACAGCTCACTCTCCTTTTCATACGACATGCAGATTGCAAATACATCTGCGCGCATACGCCCATAGGTCACATGATTCTTAGATGCAACAAATTGTCGTATCTTATCAGCCACCTCACAAAGAAATTCATCACCCTGATGAATGCCAAAAAAGGAATTGACCAAATTAAATTTGGCAATGTCGAGCCTTATCATTGCATACTGCTCCTCAGGAAACGCATCTAACATTTCTCTCGTTGCTTTTTGGAAATAATCTCGTCCATACAATCCGGTCAACGAATCAAAAGCCTCAACATGCTGTAACTTACGCAAAATCTGTGCACGACTTCTCTCGATCGCATTGTGCAGTCGAAAATGAATGATTCGCTCATTGTACGGCTTGCGGATGAAATCCCAGGCACCAAGCTCCAAACTATGTGTCTCACATTCTATATTATCATCTCCGGTAGAAACAATGACCGGAATATTCTGCAGTATCGCATCACTGCAATATTCTTCCAAAAAGGAAAACCCATTCATATCCGGCATCACCAGATCTAAAACAATAGCTGCATATTTATGTGGCTGTGCTTTCAGCATTTGAAGTGCCTGCTTACCGTCCGAAGCTGTCTCCACTTCATACTCTGCCTCCAATATCTTGACAAGAAGCTTCCGATTTACTTCCTCGTCATCTACCACCAATACATAATCATTCATTTTGTGCTACCTCCACATCTCTATAGGCCCCATATATGCCTTTAACCTTTATTTTAACATATTTTCATCTGCCTGTCTCTTCATTTTTCATAAAAATGAGATTTTTTTCCACAACAGACGTTTGTCATTTTTTTCATAATATGCTAAAATAATATATAATCATGAACAACGGAAGGGGAAGAATATGGCTGGAGCATACAAATCAAACGAATCCTTAGAAAACTATTTGGAGACAATCTTAGTGTTAAGCCGAAAATTACCTGTTGTCCGCTCGGTTGATATTGCCAACGAACTCAACTTTAAGAAGCCGAGTGTCAGCGTTGCAATGAAAAATCTTCGTGAGAAACAGTATATCACTGTCACTGACTCCGGTTTTATTTATTTGACCGATAGCGGCAAACAAATTGCTGAAATGATTTATGAGCGGCACGAATTTTTGATGAAATTTTTAGTTTCTTTGGGCGTGTCGGAAAGTGTTGCATCCGAAGATGCATGTCGTATTGAACATGTGATCAGTAAAGAAAGTTTTGCTGCACTAAAGACTCACATTACACAGCAACCCTAGTACATAATATATAAAAGAGTATTTTCTTATACCCTAAAAAGAAGCCATACAGGAAATAACCTGTATGGCTTTTTGTATATACGGGAATAAATTACGCCTTATACTTTTTGATCATATCCATAAGATCTTTCTTGGACTGTAATCCGGTCAGCTTTTCCTGAACTTCTCCATCCCGAAAGAGGATCAAAAACGGGATTGCGACAACTTTATACGATTGCGCAAGTCCCATATTCGCATCGACATCCACCTTACAAACTTTAACATCCGGGCATTCTTCATCAATCTCCGCTAGGATCGGAGCGATCATCTGGCAGGGTCCGCACCACTGCGCCCAAAAATCCACCAAGACTAAGCCCTTCTGCTTAATAACTTCCTCTTCAAATGTATCTATTGTTGCATGTATCATTTCTAAACCTCCATTTCTTATCGATGTACTCTCGGTATCTTCGGCTTAAGCATAACCGAAAATTTGTGTTTGGTCAAGGGAACCCATATTGTGTTTCCTGCATAAACTACAGTATCCCACTTTATGAGAATTTTACTCACAAAGATTTGGAAAAATTTATGATCCGGGAAGAGAGGATTATTTATGTATGAAATTTGCGAGCTGATCCGATACGGCGACGATGAACGGCAGTTAGCACTAGAACAATTATTTGCAAAAGCGGGTGTCAAAACATGCAGTCAGGCAGTATCTGCTTCAAAAAGCACCACAAGCAGATCGTATCTGCATTCTTGTGGACAGTCTTCTTCCCTGCAGACAATACTGCTTCCTGTGCCATGTGACGAAAAAACGCTGCAACAGGCA
>ENA-OPTB01002868-OPTB01002868.1-human-gut-metagenome-genome-assembly--contig:-NODE-2868-length-10200-cov-3.563726_pt1 | contig 10200 bp, 9 predicted proteins | sample MGYA00241810_ERZ501911 | MGnify/ENA primary metagenome ERZ501911 (study PRJEB25962, sample SAMEA2042304) | human gut metagenome | biome: human gut; feature: human-associated habitat; material: faeces... | reverse complement strand
TGAGGGGAGCTGTCGGCAATGCCGACTGAGGGGGCCTATAGAAAAATAGGCAATGGGCGACCGATGATCGCCCCTACGGATTTGTATGGGAAAAGAACATCAACGTCCTTTTTGCCACCACTCCGTCACTGTGTGCCACCTCTCCTCAAGGAGAGATATTTTGTAAGGCTCCCATTGAGGGGAGCTGTCGGCAATGCCGACTGAGGGGTGGCAATAGAAAAATAGGCAACGGGCGACCGATGATCGCTCCTACGAAATATAAAAACGCGAAAAAAACACCGCCGTATCGGCGGTGTCAAAAACATATACATATTGGGGGGAGTAAATGTTTTAAATGGGGGGGAGTTATCACAACTATAAAAGATGTAATATATATATGAAACAAATATCAAAGATATTTGTAACTTTTGGGGGGACCCTTGCCTTTGGGGAAGGCAAGGGCATATGAAAAAAAGGATGGTATCGACTGTTTTTACACAGTCTATCAATTAAAACTGGATAGCTTATTTAGTTTTATCTGCCGAGTCTTCCATCAAGCGAACCTGTACTTCCATAGTTTCACCGTCTCTTAAAATCTTAAAGGTCAAATAATCGCCCGCTTTTTTCTTATCACGGATTTCGTTGACCTCCTCGGTAGATGAGACCTTCTGACCGTCAACTTCAAGAATCATATCGTTGACTTTAAGTCCGGCCTCTGCCGCTCCGCTGCCCTCGGAAACACTTCCGATAAACAAACCGTAGCCTGTATCTTTGATACCGATTCCGACAAGCGGTCTGCCTGTCACGTATCCTGATGCCATCAAGTCGTCAATGATTGGTTTTGCCTCTGATATTGCGATAGCAAATCCCATACCTTCAACGCCTGTGGTTGATAATTTAACTGAGTTAATACCTATAACCTCACCGTATTGGTTGATTAAAGCACCGCCCGAGTTACCTGAGTTAATGGCGGCATCTGTCTGCAATAGGTTATAAGTTCTGTTATCTATATTCATTGTTCTGTTTACGGCACTGATTATACCTGACGTAACTGAACCGGAAAATTCCTGTCCCATCGGGTTACCGATTGCAACTGCCGTTTCACCGACTTGAACTGTTGTCGAATCGCCGAGTGTTGCGGCTGTAAGCTTTGTTGAACCCGGATCTATTTTCAAAACCGCAAGGTCTGTTTTTGTATCCTGACCTACAAGTTTTGCGGTGAATTCATCACCTGTATTAAGTATTACCGATATTTCCGAAGCACCGTCAATAACGTGTTGATTTGTTACAATGTAACCGTCGTCTTGGAAAATAATTCCCGAACCGCTGCCTTGTTCAACGGTTTGACCGTCTGTGCTTCCGTCGCCGCTTGAATAATAATATCTTCCGCTGAACGGATCGTAATATTTTTGCGGTTGAACTGTAGTCTTGTTTATAACACCGACAACACTTGGTCCGACTTGTTCTGCAATTTCGGGAATTGTAAGAACTTTCTTACCGTTTTTGTATGCTGCAAGTTGAGCTGAATCCGAAGATGATGAATCATCCGATTGTGTTGTTGCACTTGCAACTGCCGCGCTTTGAGTGTTGTTGTTCATATTCTTTTGCATAAAGTACATTCCTGTTCCGAATACACCTGCTGTAAATATGCTTGCTGCAAGAGCTGAACAGACAGCTGTTAGCCATACTTTTTGTTTTTTCTCTTTCTTTGGCTTTTGGTCATAAATAATCAAGTCAGTTGATTCTGTATAAGGGTATTTCTTCATGGTCGTCATCCTCCTTATATCATTATTATCAAAACAATCTAAATTCATACTCTTTATAGCTTTCCTTTGACTATGGTTATATGATACAGTACACTTTTGACACTGGTATGAATTAAATGTAAATAGAAATGACTTATTTTATGAACAAAGTGTGAACAGGTATTGACAAATAGAGATAATAAGGTTAGAATATGTATAAATGCGAATTATTTGCAACAAAATATACACGCAAAGATATTATAAAGTAGAAAGGATTTTATATGAAGAAGTTACTTATACTTGATTCAAACAGTATTTTAAACCGTGCGTTTTACGGTGTGCGATATTTGTCCGCAAAGGACGGTACTCCGACAAATGCGATATATGGTTTTCTTAATATATTATTGAAACTGATAAAGGAGCAGGAGCCGGATTATATTTGTGCGGCTTTTGACGTGAAAGCACCGACATTTCGTCATAAGCAGTACGAGGGATACAAGGCACAGCGTAAGCCTATGCCCGAGGGACTTGCCGCACAAATGCCTCTTGCAAAAGATGTACTTCGTGCAATGGGCGTAACAATTCTTGAAAAAGAGGGTTACGAGGCTGACGACATAATCGGAACAGTTGCAAGACTTTGTGAAGAAAGTGAAATAAGCTGTTTCATTGCAACGGGCGATAAAGACGATTTACAACTTACAAGTGACAAAACAAAGGTCATTTTGACGGTTACAAAGTCGGGATATAATGAAACGATTATTTATGATGACAAGGCTGTTAAGGAAAAGTACCACGTCACACCGACTGAATTTATTGACGTAAAGGCGCTTATGGGCGATCCGTCCGATAACATTCCCGGTGTTAAGGGGGTCGGCGAAAAAACGGCTATGAGCCTTATCGAAAAACATCACAGCATTGAATATATATATGAAAATATTGACGGCATAGGTCTAAAGGGCGCTATGCTCCAAAAGATGAAAGACGGCAGGGAAATGGCGTTTATGTCAAAGGAGCTTGCGACTATCAACAGAAATACACCGATTGAATTTAATGCTGAGGAATGTGTATTTGACGGTTTTGAAAACAACGGTGAGCTTTACGAAATATTAAAGCGACTTGAACTTAACAGTATTATAAAGAAGCTTGATTTGTCAGGCGGGGATAATGTAAAGGAAAACGAGGATATTTTTAAAGATTTTTCTTATCAAGTCGGGGATAAGAATATGATTAGCGGTGATAAAGTGACCGTTGTGCTTGACTTTGACGGTGATAATATTTCATCGGCGGCAGTCGGAGCGGGGAATAATGCGGTAGTATTAAATGAGCAAGACGATATAAAAGAGTTGCTTGAAGATGACAGCATAGCAAAGGTTATGTTTGATGTCAAAGAGGCTATCGTTAAATTAAACGGCAGAATTGACATAAAAAATATATCAGATGATACCGCAATCGCCGCATACCTTGTAGATCCTGCAAAAAATGAATACACAATAGAAAAATTGGCGAGCGAATATTTCGGCACGGTTATAGAAAAGCCTGAAGTCAAGCAGTTGTCATTACTTGACGATGTGGAAACCGACAGGAGCGAATACCTTGCAAAATGTGCAGTTGCACTTGGTGTGCTTAATGAGCGTATAGGCGATAAGATAAAAGAAAACGGACAGGAAAAGCTGTATCAAGAGGTGGAATTACCGCTTGTTACGGTGCTTGCACACCTTGAAATAAACGGATTTCTTGTAGACGACAATCAATTAAAGGAATTTGCCGATAAACTAGGTGAAAAGATTGATGCGCTTACAAATGAAATATATATGCTTGCAGGTGAAGAATTTAATATTAATTCACCGAAACAGCTTGGTGTAATTCTTTTTGAAAAACTTGAATTAAAGCCTGTAAAGAAAACAAAGACCGGATATGCGACAAATGCAGATGTGCTTGAAAAGCTCAGAGATAAGCACCCTATAGTTAATTTTATTATGGAATACCGTCAGCTTGCAAAGCTGAAAAGCACATATTGTGACGGTTTGACGGCGGTTGTAAATCCGAATACGCACCGCATACATTCGGTGTTTACACAGACAGTGACCGTTACCGGCAGACTTTCATCAACAGAACCGAATTTGCAGAACATTCCGACTCGTACGGAGCTTGGCAGAGAAATCAGGAAAATGTTTGTTGCGAAAGAGGGTTATGTACTTGTGGATGCAGACTATTCACAGATTGAGCTTAGAGTGCTTGCGCATATCGCAAATGATGAAACAATGATAAATGCGTTTAGAAATAATGAGGATATTCACGCAGTTACCGCATCACAGGTGCTTGGTATACCGCTTGAGGATGTTACAAAGGAACAGCGTTCAAGTGCAAAGGCGGTAAACTTCGGTATTGTGTACGGCATAGGTGAATTTTCACTGGCACAGGATTTGCATATATCGGTTAAAGAGGCTAAGGCATATATTGAAAGCTATCTTGAAAAGTATCACGGCGTAAGAAATTATATGGAGAGCATAAAGGAACAGGCGAAAAAGGACGGCTATGTTAAAACTATGCTTAACAGAATACGTTATATCCCTGAATTGAAGTCACCGAATTATAATATACGTCAGTTCGGCGAACGTGTTGCACTGAATACACCGATACAAGGTACGGCGGCGGATATTATAAAGCTTGCAATGGTGAGAGTTGATAATAGACTTATAAATGAGGGATTGAAGTCAAAGCTTATATTGCAGGTACATGACGAACTTATCGTTGAGGCACATAAGGACGAAGTGGATAAGGTTAAACAAATTTTGAGCGAAGAAATGCAGAGTGCAATGGAACTTAATGTTCCTCTTAAAGTGGATATGTCAACAGGACATAGCTGGTATGACGCGAAATAGTTTGCCACCACTCCGTCACTGCGTGCCACCTCTCCTCAAGGAGAGGCATAAAAGGCGCCACTTGAGGGGAGCTGTCGTGAAACGACTGAGGGGTGGCAAGTATAGATAATAGATAAATTCGTAGGGGACGACACCCACGACGTCCCGTATGTGCGATTATTACATCAAAACAACAACGAAAGGAAATAAAAATATGAAAAAAATTATAAAGCTGATACCACTAATGCTTATACTTGTTTTGGCATTGACATCGTGTCAAAAAAACGCTGAAAACAGCGGCAAACCAAAGGTATACACATCATTTTATGCAATGTATGACTTTACGAAAACAATCGGAGGTGACGATATAGATCTAACAAACATAGTACCGACAGGAACAGAGCCGCACGATTTTGAGCCGACTGCGTCTGATATGGCGAAACTTTCGGAGGCTGACATATTTATATATAACGGCGTCGGAATGGAAAGCTGGGCGGACAAAATAATCGAAACACTTCCGCAGAACGTAAAAGTTATATGCACATCGGAACAGATACCGACAGACGGAAACGATCCGCATATTTGGCTTAGTCCGCAGAATGCAAAATTGCAAATGCAGGCAATATGCAACGTGTTGTCAGAGGTGGACAGCAAAAATGCACAGAACTATATAAACAGACTTGACAGTTATCTAACTCAAATTGATGAGGTAGACACCGAGTACAAAAATGCCGAACTTGACGGTAAGACGATATTTGTAACACACGGTGCGTACAGCTATCTTTGCAACGATTACGGTATGAAACAAGTTGCGCTTGAGGGGGTTACAGGTGACAGTGATCCGTCACCGTCACAAATGGCAAAGGTGGTTGACCAAATAAAGAGCGAGGGCATAAGCTGTATTTTCTATGATCCGCTTGAGGGTGACAAAATGGCACAGGCGGTTGCGAATGAGGCTGATATTCAGGCACTTCCGCTTTATACTTTTGAGGGTGACAGCGAAAGTCGTGACTATGTAACGGTTATGAAAGCAAATCTTGAGGAACTAAAGAAGGGGATTTAAAATGAAAGCATCAAAACAGATTTCAGAATCACTTCCGATTATGATACTGCTCACATTGTCCGGTGGATTTATGGACGCATACAGTTATCTTTGCAGAGGTGAAGTTTTTGCAAATGCGCAGACGGGTAACATACTTTTGTTCGGTGTTAATTTGTCAATGGGGCATTGGAGCAAGGCACTCCAATATGTGTGTCCTGTTTTGGCATTTGCGATTGGTATTGCGGCGGCAGAATTTGTGAGAAGAAAGTTTACAAACAGAAAACACGTTCACTGGCGACAGATAATTGTATTTTGCGAGGCAGTGATATTATTCGGCGTAATGTTTATACCGCAGGAACTGAATTTGCTTGCAAACAGCCTTACATCGCTTGCGTGCGGTGCACAGGTTGAAAGTTTCAGAAAGATACAGGGCAACGGTATGGCGACTACAATGTGCATAGGTAACTTGCGTATGGCAACGCAATCGATATGTGATTATTGGTTTACAAAAGACAAACCCGCAATGGAAAAAGGATTTTTGTTTTTCGGCATAATTGCAATATTTACGATAGGTGCGATTATGGGTAACGTATCTGTCAGATTGTTCAGCGAAAAGGCTATTTTGGTAAGCAGTATATTGCTGATAACGGCGTTTTCGATTATGCTTATTAATAAGGAAGATTGAGGATAATATGGAACAGGAAATTTTAAAAATTGAAAATTTGTATTTTGATTATTCCGATACATCTGTATTGCGTGATGTGAATTTTACATTACATAAGGGTGATTTTCTCGGTATAATCGGTGCAAACGGTGCGGGAAAAAGTACACTGATAAAAATAATTTTAAAAATTTTGCCGTACAACAAGGGTAAAATAACACTTTTCGGAGAAGATTTATCGAAGTTTAAAGAAAATTATAAAATCGGTTATGTTTCTCAAAAAGCAAATTCGTTTAACAGCGATTTCCCTGCAACGGTTAAAGAGGTTGTAATGGCAAATCTGTACAGCAGACGCGGACTTTTTAAACGCTACAGAAAAGAGGATTACGAAAAACTAAGTACAGTGCTTGAAAAAGTGGGAATGTCGGGATACGAAAACCGACTGATCGGTAATTTGTCGGGCGGTCAGCAACAGAGGATATTTATTGCAAGAGCGTTGATTTCGGAGCCTGAACTGTTGCTTATGGACGAGCCGACAGTCGGAGTTGATGCGAAGTCGGTAAGACAGATAATGGACATAATAAGCGAACTCAACAAACAGGGAATGACGATTATTATGACAAACCACGATACTCCGGAACTTGTCAGAGTATCGGACAAACTTTTAATATTCTGCGAACACGGCAACGGCGAATTTGTAAGCCGAAACGACCTTACAATGCAACAGATAAACGAAATATTTGCAGGGAAGAGGGTGCATCATCATGGATAATATTTTTCAGTACGCATTTATGCAAAGAGCATTTGTAGTTGCGGCAATAATTGCGGTGATTGCACCGTGTATAGGCGTTTCGATTGTACTTAAAAGACTTTCGGCGATAGGTGACGCAACGTCACATTCGGCATTGGCAGGTATCGCATTCGGACTTTTGCTCGGAATTAATCCGATTTTGGGTGCGGTGATGTTTTCGATTTTTGCGGTTATCGGAATAGAGGTTTTCAGAAAATCATTCGGCAAATATTCGGAAATTGCAACGGTGGTTGTTATGTCGGCGGGTATCGGTCTTACGGCGGTATTGTCGGGATTTATAACCAACGGCTCAACCAATATAAACAGCTTTTTGTTCGGCTCGATAGTTGCAATAACCGATTTTGAATTGTACTTAACGATTGGACTCGGCATAGCGGTTATTATAACTTCAATATTATTGTATAAAGAATTGTTCTTCGTTACGTTTGACGAAGAGGCGGCAAAGCTTGCGGGAGTGCCTGTCGGCGGTATTAATCTTGTACTTATGTTATTAACGGCGGTTACGGTTTCGGTTGCGTCAAGAATTGTCGGCGCGCTTATGATTTCGTCACTTCTTGTTATACCTGTTGCGGCGGCAATGATGATTGCGAAAAGCTATAAGCAGACAATATGGTGGTCAATCGCGTTTGCAGAATTTTTCACTGTTGCCGGACTATTCATATCGTACTATCTTGACCTCAGACCGGGAGGCACGATTGTGCTTTTGGGTGTGGTATTCTTGATTGTAATAATGGCTTTTACAAGTAAAAGGAGAAGGTGAGAGTATGGAGGATATAAACAGCATACTTTCAAAAGTAGGTTTGAAATGTACAAAACAGCGTATAAGCGTTATGCAGGTACTGTCGGACGCAGACGCACCTCTTACGGTTGAAAATATATATGACAAGGTTGACGGAATGTCGCTTTCGACCGTTTACAGAATTGCGGAAAAGCTGTGTGAAAAGGGTATAGTTAGTAAGCATACAATTCAAGACAGTGATAAGTTTTATTATGAACTCATAAACGGTGAACACCGTCATTATGCAATATGTCTTGGCTGTAAGGAAATGCGTTACGTCGATATATGCCCCGTACATTCACCGCATATAGATAATTTTACGGTGACGGGACATAAACTTGAAATATACGGCTATTGTGATAAATGTCAAAAGAAATTGAATACAAAAGGACGCTGATTTCAGCGTCCTTTTTGGTTGAATTATTTTTGAGTTATTGGTGTTAAGTAGAGATTGTATAAATAGCCACCGTTATAACCAAACTCAAAGTTGTTATCATCTGAAATACGACCGGCTTTAACTCGAAGCTTATCAACACCTATAAGATTTACTTTGACATCTACGGCTTTTTCGAGTCTTTTATTTGAAACTGTTGCAAGCACCTCATCGGTATCTTCATTTATGAATTGTACAGCATTTATGTCATCATCATTATCACGATCAGGTACGGCAAATAAGCCTTCTAAAGAAGAATATTTGCCGTCAAGAATAAATAAAGTACTACTATAAGGAGCAAAACGGTTATCAGGAACAATTGTAACTTGTCTAAGGGGAAATGTAGCACTTGAACTGTTTAAAATATGGGTACCTTCAACTGGCTCGATTTTTGCCATATTAACTTTGTCTGTTTCTAATTTATCGCCGATATATATAGTGCTTGTGTCACTGTCCCAATCAACGTTTTGTCCCAGAGCGTTTGAAATGGATCTTACGGGCAGATAGGTCGTGCCGCTGGAGATAAACGGCTTAACAGGGGTGCCGTCACTGTCACGCGGTGTTGTCGGCTTTCCATTTACGACAACTTTGATGTCAGTGTAAGCCACTTCAAGAAATTTTCTGTACGTATCGGCAAGCGCGGACGCACCACCGATTGCCATTGACAATGCGCAGCCGACTGCAATTCCTTTTACAAAATCCTTTTTCATATAAAAACTCCCTTTCAAAATATATTTGTTAATATCAGTATAACATACAAATATAGCTAATTACAAGTGTAAATGAGTATATAATAAAGGGGACACTAAATTTTAGTGTCCCTATTATATTGCTTTATTTTATCATTTCGATTAAATCGGGGATACATTCCTCGAATTTAACCGCGTACCAATGCTCTTTTTCGCTCCCTACAGTGTGCTTGATACAGTCAACCGTAAAGTCAACGGCTATCCTAACCGCCTTACTCATATCAAATCCCTTAACCAATGCACCGCACAAGGTGCTTGAAAAAATATCGCCTGTACTGTGGAAGTAACCGGGAATATTTTCGTTAAAGTACGATGAAAATTCGCCTGTTTCTCTGTTGTAGGACATAACGCCCTGTGAATTATCGTCAAAACTTACACCTGTAAGAACGACAATTTTTGAACCGAGATTTGAAAGACGTATAAGCAGATTCTTTATATATTCTTCATTATATCCGCCGTCGATATAGTCCTCGTCAAGCAGCTGTGCCGCTTCGGTAAGGTTAGGCACGATTACGTCGGCTTTTGAACAAAGTTTTTTCATTTCCAAAGCAAAATCTTCGGTGAAACCGGCATAAAAATGTCCCTTGTCACCCATTACGGGATCAACGATTATAAGGTTGTCATCGGTCTTGAATTTATCGAAAAAGTCCGAAACTATTTTTATCTGCTCAAATGAGCCTAAATAACCTGTTGCAACTGCGTCAAATTTTAAATCAAGGCTTTTCCAATGGTCTGCGATAGACGGAATATCGTTCGTTAAATCGCGATATGTATAGCCTGTAAATCCGCCTGTATGCGTTGAAAGTACCGCCGTAGGTACGGGACAAGCTTCTATACCCATTGCGGAAATTATAGGAAGCGCAACGGTAAGCGAACATTTACCGAAACACGAAATATCTTGTATTGACACAATTCTTTTCATTCTAAAACTCCATTCCTTCGTTTATAAACGACTTTAGATATTTTATAACATTTCATTGTTAATGTCAATAAAATCATCATAAAGTTGTCCGAATGTACATAATTTAATATACATAAATAAATATTGGGAGGCGAGAAAAATTGTGTTATGACTATGCGAGAATGTTGAAAGACATAGAAATGCTTACGGACAATTATAACATTATAGAAAGATTTTCGA
>ENA-OPTB01002867-OPTB01002867.1-human-gut-metagenome-genome-assembly--contig:-NODE-2867-length-10205-cov-3.826897_pt1 | contig 10205 bp, 7 predicted proteins | sample MGYA00241810_ERZ501911 | MGnify/ENA primary metagenome ERZ501911 (study PRJEB25962, sample SAMEA2042304) | human gut metagenome | biome: human gut; feature: human-associated habitat; material: faeces... | reverse complement strand
GTATTCACCTACCACCTCCCCCTACGGGTACTCCTCCTTCCCGAAGGAGGAGAATGAAGATACAACCGACTTTTTAGCCACCCCCCATTTAAGATACTATTGACTTTTTAGTCAGCCTCTATCTGAGAAGTCAAGTGTCAACGAAAGTCAAGTATCAATGACTGAGAAGTGAAATGCTAATATATGAAACTCTATCAGTATTGATTTACTTCACCATCTATATACTCTGCCCTATTCGTTAACCAATTCTTCAACTCTACCACCTTTGCATCGAATGAACGGGTGTTTTCCCATAATTCACTATTTCTCGTTACAGATGGTTTAATAAGCTTGGCCTGATCATCTATATACTGCAACAACTCATTTAATTTATTAGACTTAAAGTCTTGCCAAAAGTTTTTATAGAGTTTCCTTACCCGGCTATCTTGCAGGAAACGTCGGAAAAAAGCGTTTCCCACTCCATTCATATCATCAGAAAAGAGCGGAGTTTCATAACTCCCGAAATGTGTCTCTTTACCTTCATAATCATACGCCCAGTCAAAGTCCCAGATCGGTCCCATAACATACTTACCCTTCCCCTCTTTATGAATAAAGATACTTTTCGGATGGTTAATCTCCATATTGTGTACCAAATTAAAGGTTATCAGATATTTTGCAACTGATTCAATATCAATCATATCCACATACATATTTCCTTCTAACGGCTCCTTTGCAAACTGCACGGTAAATGCATTAAAATCTTTCTTCCAATACTCAAACTGCTCTGTAGTCAAATCAGGGTCTTTCACCATCACCGGAAGATTGAATGCTTCGGACTTGAATTTCGGATCTTCATCAAAATAGGAATCAAGCTCCCACATCACGCTGTTATTCTCATCCAAATCCACACGATTTTCTTTGATTTCTATCTGTTCCGTCAGTAGATAGGAACCTTTGTATTTGCCATTCAGAACCACATCCACCGGAATGGCATGATTGGTGAAAGGAATATTCAGCAATTGCCCGACTTTGAAGGCAACTGAGTTAAGCATCAAGGTAGGATCGATATGATTAGCCAGTAATACATAATTCTTCGCTTTTCCCAAACCACAAATCTCAGATTTCTTATCAAGCTTTAACCGGTAAGGTTTCTTCGGATATCCCCATGTGGAGTTTCCCCTTCCTTTCACCTCTGTCTTGCCTGTATAGTTCTCATAAATCCCCTTGCCATCCACGGTGAGAGTCGCATTCAAATAATAATCCTTACTTGGTATTTCCGTTATACTAGGGTCTTCTGTCGTGATCGTAAACTGAGGAATCAGGATAAAGTCCAGCGTCAGGATGTATCGGACTACTTCTCCATTCCGCATCACAAACTGATAAGTGACCGGAGAGGCGAAATCAATTTCCGTCACACCGCTGACCTGTTCTACATCATCTACCATTACTTTCACGGCATCAGTCATAAAGACAGGAATCAGTTTCGATTGTGGGAATGTGTAGGAAGATACAATAGTCTCATCTTCAATCGTACATGAGACATCAGCAGTCAGCAAAGCATTATCTTTTCTCAAAAAGCGAAATTCGGATAACACCTGCGCATCTTTCAAGACAACTTCGACTGTATATTGTTCCCTGCTGCCGTCTTCTGCTTCTACGAGAATCATCAGCGGCCGGGAAAAATCATTCGAAGTGATGCCGGATTCCTGCCCGACTCCATTCACGCTTACAGACGTTCCTTCATACTTGAATGTAGCAATCAATGACTTCAGGTCATCATATTGATCCATTGACAGCGTTATCACATTCCCTTTAATGGAACCTCTCACGTCATTCTTAATTTTACCTTGATTGTCACTCTTCTGAATCGAATAGCTGATTAATTGCTTCGTTGAAGAGAGAGGAGTTTCTTCATCTTTACAGGCAGAAAACAGCAGGAGAATAATCATCAGAATCCCTAACGTCTTGTTTTGCATAGTATTAAATAAAAATGGTTACTTGGCAAATATACGGTTTTGCCAAGTAACCACAGGATTATTCTCTATATTTCTTTCAAAAAAACGTTCCTTTACAAAGGATACTCTTCAAACGCGTACAGGATAGTAGATAAATAACGCTCTCCCGTATCGGGCAATAAGGCTACGATCATCTTCCCTTCGTTTTCGGGACGTTTCGCCAGTTCGGTAGCCGCATAGACGGCTGCTCCCGAAGATATGCCGACCAACAGCCCTTCTTTTTCCGCCAGCGCACGACTGGTACGGATAGCATCGTCATTCTGCACCTGAATAATTTCATCTACGACAGAAGCATTATAAGTCTTCGGTACGAAACCGGCGCCGATTCCCTGAATCTTGTGAGGTCCGGGCTTTCCGCCGGACAGTACCGGAGAGTCGGCAGGTTCTACCGCCACCGCCTTCACACTGGGATCGCGCATCTTCAATGCTTCTCCTACTCCGCTAATTGTCCCGCCAGTACCTACACCGGCAACGAAGATATCGACTTTCCCCTCGGTATCTCTCCATATTTCCAGTCCGGTAGTGCGTAGATGCATAGCGGGATTAGCAGGATTTTCAAATTGCTGTAAGATAACGCTGCCCGGAGTGGCAGCTTTCAACTCTTCCGCTTTGGCAATCGCCCCTTTCATTCCGTCGGCACCGGGAGTGAGCACGAGTTCCGCTCCCAGAGCTTTCAAAAGGTTACGACGTTCGACGCTCATCGTATCGGGCATCGTCAAAATCAGTTTGTACCCCTTGGCGGCAGCAACGAATGCCAATCCTACTCCCGTATTTCCACTGGTAGGCTCGATGATCGTTGTGCCGGGAGTCAAGACTCCTTTCACTTCGGCATCTTCAATCATTGCCAATGCCACGCGGTCTTTTACACTGCCCGCGGGATTGAATGATTCGATTTTCACGATCAGACGAGCCTTCAAGCCGTTACTCTTATTATAATTACTTAGTTCCAACAACGGAGTGTTACCTACCAAATCCGTCAATTTCCTTGCAATCTTTTCCATATATATCTGTTTTTAATTTCCTTTGTTTTAAGATATTACAAAGATAGTGCAGTTTTTGTTGACAGGAAATACCATATATGTGGTAAATTTATACCATCATTATCCGGTAACCTACCATTCATCAGGAACTATTCCAGAAAATCAGCCCGCATGGGACTGAATGTGTCTATCAATACTCCCGCTTCCAGACAGACGCATCCATGCGGTTCGTCGGGTGCTACATAGTAGCCATCGCCGGTCGACAGTATCTCTTTCCGGTCGCCGATGGTCAGTTCAAACTTTCCACTTGCCACGTAGGTAGCCTGACTGTGGTAATGTTCATGCAACGTACCGACCGCTCCTTTCTCAAATTCTACCTTGACCATCATCAACTGTCCGTCGTATCCCATTATCTGACGACGGATTCCCGGAGCGGGGTGCTCCCATTTCAACTCTTTCTCAAACTGAAAAACTTCACTACGCGTTTTCATATTCTCTTTCCTATTTAAATAACTGAAAACAAAGATAGCTTTTGATTTCCGTCTACCAAATGGATTCTACGGAAAAGACTTGCAGGTCTTTCACTTCGATACGGTTTCCCCAGAAGTGGAGTCCTTCTCTGTTGTTAGTGTCAGAGCGGCGTTCCATGGAATAAGAATACAGTCCGCCGTCGATAAATACTTCGATAGAGGTGCGGTCAATGTAAATATCGGCACTCAACTCCATGCTGGTCGGGTCTTGGGGAGAGTAGAAACGGCCGTTCAGGGTATTGGAGTTCATGTCGTAGCCGATCATGCGCTGGCCGAAAAGGTTGAATCCGGCATCCGTGGCATGAGAGAGTTTGATCGTTGTCTTAATGCGGAGACAGTCGGCATCATAAAACTCTTTCAGATGGCGGTTGGCCTCATCCGAAGAAAGAGATTTCCATGAACGAAGAGGCTTACACAAGGATTCGACCTCCTTTACGGGAACGTTGACAAGGCGGATGCCGTCTTTGGTGGTACGCAAAGTCAGTTCGGTGGGGAGCATCATCATTCCGTTGAAAGGCATACCGGGGTGGGAGATTCTTCCCCAGCCTATCTGGATGCGTCTGCCGTCGCTTGCCGGAATATTGGTAAAGGTCTGGGCCGCATAGATACTTCCGGTGGTATAGCAGTATTTTCCGGCTTCGGGAGTAAATACCTTGCCATCGAAAGAGCCTAGCATATACGTACCGGTGGCACCGTACATCACCCACTTCGTGTGGTTCTTGTCACCGTCAACCGGCAGTTCGAACAATTCGGGACATTCCCAGAAGCCTGTAACATGGCTCTCGTATTTCCAGTCTTTGAGATTGGAAGAGGTATAGATGGAGTGTCCGTCGCGCTCGTTCAGTACCAGTACCCAATGCTTGGAGGGCGCATACCAGAACACTTTCGGGTCGCGTGTGTCCTGAGAGTTCCATTTCTCCTTGGAGTTGATCACCGGATTCTTGTCGTACTTCGTGAAGGTACGTCCTTTGTCAAGGCTATAGGCTATCCCCTGCACTTGTCTGTCACTGCTGGCGGCAGTGAAGGCGGCAACCATGGCTGGAGTCTTGCCTTTATTGAATCCGGCGGTATTATCATAGTCGATGACTGCCGAACCGGAGAACATCGTTCCTAAATGGTCGGGATACAGAGCGTCCGGTAATTCTGTCCAGTGTATCAGGTCCTTGCTGACCGCATGGCCCCAGTGCATATTCTCCCAGTCTCTTTCGAAAGGATTGTGCTGGTAGAACAGGTGGTATTCGCCCTCATAATAGATTAATCCGTTAGGGTCATTGATCCAGCCTCTCCGGGTAGTGAAGTGGAATTGCGGACGGTTCTTTTCCTTATACAGTTCAGCTTGTCCTTCGATTTCGTCGGACTGGTATATTTTACTCAATCCCTTCTCATTGCCGTCGTAGGTTATCTTGATCGTCTTTCCTTTGAAAGCCGACACATCTTTAAACACCCAGTATTCCGCTTCATCCGGCGCCAGACGGATAACGACGGATAAATCCGGCTTGCCGTTTACTTCAAAAGTCATCCTTCCTCTGTTCTCTTTATGGGAGATGGGGAAGTTCAGATATTGCTTGGTTATTTTAAAAGATACTTCTCCGGCTATCGCTGCCAAACAGGAGAAGGATAAAACAAAAAGAGTAAGTACAGTTCTGCTTAATGTCTTCATAGCTATTTTATTTATTAGTTTGTAAAATCGGAGTAAATGTAGCCAATACGACCGATTTCTGATATAATAAATGATTCACAGACTATGAGAAACGTTACATTTCACAGATATTTTCCTTAAATGACCTGTATTTTTCATCACTTGGCCGTTTCTCTCTATTCTTTATCCCACGTTATTATTCAGCAGCTCTTTCGTCTTATCCGCAAGAAATAAAGGAATATTAATCAGATTGCCGTCTTGTTTCAAATTCAGCATCGAATATCGAATCCGGCAAGCAGGTTGATAAAGTTTCTCGTACTGAATCAGACTTTTACCTGTTATATTCTGGTCTGCTTTCACTTCTACCGGATAAATATGATTACCATGCTGAAGTAAAAAATCCACTTCTGCTTTATTACCGGAAGTCCAGTAACGGAACGAAGCCTGAAATTGTGCTGTAAGACTTTGCAATACATAATTCTCTGCCAATGCCCCTTTATATTCCGTATATCCGGGAGTGGACAATAACAAAACACTTGCATCCAGTTCGGACAATTGCCTCAACAACCCTATGTCTAATGCATAGAGCTTAAAAGTGCTCAAATCATCGTAGGCTTTCAGTGGCAGCCTAGGCGACTTGCTCAGAACTACTTTGTTGACAAGACCAGCTTGTTCCAACCATAAAATAGCATCTTCGTATTCACGCGCACGTGCTCCGGGACGGACCAGTTGATAAACAAACTTACGATTTTCTTTCGCCAATTGAGAGGGCAGAGAGTTCCATACATAATTGATACGGGGCGCCAACGTAGGTGTAGTATGTTTCACAAAATCCAGAGCATAGTCATTCAATATATCCCGAAGCGATGAATCCACTTTTTGCATATCATTAAAGTCAACCATCAAAGAAGCAGGTTCGGGCATACCGCCACAAATAGAATAGGCAATGAAGGCTTCCCGCAGTTTGTCGAAGAAGATTTGGGGAAGAGGCGCTATTTCTTTGACAGAGCACATATATTGATACATCGCCGGATCTTTCGTATTCAGAAACTCCGTAAAAGTCAGCGGATACATAGACAGATGATTTACTTTTCCAACCGGAAAGGAATTGCCTATGTGATTCAGGTAAATTCCAAGTAAAGAACCAGCGCAAGCCACTGCATATTCGGGTGCTTCTTCGCAGAAATATTTCAAAGAGTTCAGCGCTTCATTGCACTCCTGAATCTCATCCAATATCAGCAAAGTAGTCTGAGGATTAATTTTTCGTCCATGCAAAAAGGACAATTGCTGTATAATGCGCTCGGGGTCTTTAGTCGTTTTAAAGATATCACAAAGTCCGCTTTCATCTTTATCCAGACTAAAATAGGCAACATCTTCAAAGTATTTCTGACCGAAATACTTCAAAGCCCACGTCTTACCCACTTGTCTCGCCCCATGAATAACCAAAGGCTTCCTGTTTACATCCGTTTTCCAAGCCGCTAACAGCTGAATAATTCCTCTTTCAAACATACCGAGTCACATTTTTGATATCTGAAATGTGAGAACTTACACATTTTTGATATGAGTTTCGTGCAAATATACACATTATCCATATCAAATGAAAGAATATCACAGGTCTATTACTTGAACCTCTTCACATAATTAACGATCAGATAGCAGGCAGGACCGAGTACCTGTCCGTGGTCAAATCCTTGCAGTTCATATAAAGAGACTTTCCGATTGCCGATATTCTTCAATACCGATGCCAGCAGTGCATTCTCTTCGTACCGGTCAGCCATTTCCAGATTCTTATCCCCCGTAATCAGCACAACAGGAGCGGTATCCTTGCGGGCCTTGTTTACCGGAGCAAATTCGTCAATGATGGGGATTCCGTTGGGCAGGCCACGTTCTTTGCGGATGGTAAAATGAGTGACAGTCTGTCCGCTGACCGGAAGATAGGCAGCTACACTATCCGCATCGGCTCCGTATGCAGCCATGTATTTCTTATCCATTGCCAGAATCAACGTAAGGTAACCTCCTGCCGAATGGCCGGAAACAAAGATACGATCCTTGCGACCGCCATACTTTTCGATATTCCGGAATGTCCATGCCACGGCTTCGGCGGCATCTTCTATATAAGCCGGATGCTTTGCTTTCGGACTCAGACGATAATTAACTGCCACTACTGCAAAGCCTTGATCCGTCAGTTCCCTGGGAACAAATTTACTTCCTCCTTCCATACCACCGCCATGAAACCATACAATGGTGGAAAAATCTTTTTTATTCTCGGGATAATAAACATCCAGTTTACAACGTTCCAGACGATAAGCATCTGTTTCGGAGCCGGAAATGTAAGGTACATCCTTGTCGGTACGATACGTATCCTGTGCCTGAACGAGGCAGGCACAAAGCAAAAAGAGAAGGAGAAAACAATTCTTTTTCATGGTTTTATTCTTTTTCATTCTTAAACAAGGACAAATATAAAACCTTATTTTTAGAATCACGGTCAAAAAAAGAAGATATTAATATCTCCCGTCACAAACATTAATATATGTCGTGACAGGTCACTTTATCTGACTTCTCAGGTATTAATACTTGATACCGCATCTGTTTTATTCCTATATTTGCAATATTCTTTTATTGCATTTTAGTGGAAAATCGCATTTCAGAAGTCTATTTTAATATAACCATGATAAAATAAACTATAATGAGAAAACTATTACTCAACCTTTTTCTATCCACAGTAGGTCTCCTGTTTGCCGGGCAAGCATCCGCTCAAGAAGAAATTGCTCCGGGAATCATCAAGCTGCAAGCGGGAGAAATTGACACTTTTACCCCTTATTCCTTATTCGGCGGGAAACCTGCCGTAGAAGCAATGAAACAACTTCCGGCTGCAAAGCCGCCCTTCAGCCCCGACGAAGTACAAATAAAGATAACCGACCGTGGCTGTCTGATCGAAGTCCCTCTGGAGGACAACGAACAAATATACGGTTTCGGACTTCAATTCGAAACTTTCGGTCAGCGTGGCCTGCGCAAGCGCCCGATAGTAAACGACAATCCGCTGAACGGACTCGGATATACACATGCTCCGCAGACATTCTACGTCTCTACCAAAGGGTACGGTATTCTGGTCAACACGGCACGGTATACCACTTTCCTATGCGGCTCCAATCAGAAAACCGAGCATAGTCGTCAACTACAAACGGAAGAAAGAAAACACATTGCTACCACCACGGAAGACTTGTATAAGAACAGAAGCAACGGAAATAAAGTCCATATCGACGTACCCGGCGCCAAAGGCATTGAGGTATTTATCATCACCGGACCGGAAGTGCTGGATGTAGTCAAGAGATACAACCTCCTCTCCGGCGGCGGATGTCTTCCTCCGATGTGGGGACTCGGATTCAAATACCGTGTCAAAGGAGATGCGACGCAGGACTCCGTCATGCGTTTTGCCAACTATTTCCGCGAGAAACAGATTCCGTGCGACGTACTGGGACTCGAACCGGGATGGCAGACGGCCACTTACTCCTGTTCTTATCGCTGGAGCGACGACCGTTTCCCAAGGCACAAAGAAATGCTGGACCAGTTGCAGCAGAAAGGATACAAAGTAAACCTGTGGGAACACGCGTATGTTCATCCTTCTTCCCCCATCCGGAAGGCGCTGGAGCCCTACTCAGGCGATTTCCTTGTATGGAACGGACTGGTACCGGACTTCATCCAGCCGGAAGCACACAAAATATTTACCGATTACCACCGCACACTGATAGAAGAAGGCATCTCCGGCTTCAAACTGGACGAATGTGACAACTCGAACATATCTTTTGCTTCCGCCACATGGTGCTTCCCGGATATGGCACAGTTCCCTTCGGGCATCGACGGAGAAAAGATGCACCAGGTATTCGGTTCCCTTTATGTGAATGCGATGGACAGTATCTATCGTGAAAAGAATACCCGCACCTATCAGGATTACCGGTCGTCCGGTATGTTCATGTCTTCACGCAACGCCGTACTTTATAGTGATACATACGATCCCAAAGAGTACATTCAGGCACTTTGCAACTCGGCATTCGGAGGACTGTTGTGGTGTCCCGAAGTGCGTGAGGCACATTCTGCCGAAGATTTCTTCCATCGTCTGCAAACGGTGATTCTTTCTCCGCAGGCTATGGTCAATGCATGGTATCTGCAATACGCTCCGTGGCTGCAATTCGACCGTGGAAAGAACGAACGTGGCGAGTTCCTGCCGGAAGCAAAGAGGTATGAAGAATATGCCCGCACACTGATTAATCTGCGTATGCAGCTGATTCCTTATCTGTACAGTGCTTTTTATACATATTATAAAGAAGGTGTACCTCCTTTCCGTCCGTTATTGATGGATTATCCCAAAGATGAACGTTTGCGCACTATCAGTGACCAGTATATGATGGGAGACGGATTGATGGCTGCTCCTTTATACCAGAACAAGAAAACGAGAACGGTCTATTTCCCCGAAGGAACATGGTACAACTTCAATACCAATGAGAAATATGAAGGCAACCGTGAATATGAGATTACGACGGAATTAGATCAGTTGCCACTCTACGTTCGCCAGGGAACGTTATTGCCATTGGCCGCACCTGTCCCCTATGTAGATGCTCAAACCGTATTCGATCTGCATTGCAAAGTATACGGCGCTCCTTCGGCAACGTTCCTCCTTCTCGAAGATGACGGTATAAGTTACGATTTCCAAAAAGGACAATTCAACGAAGTAACGCTGGAAGCTGCCAAAGGAAAGGTAAAACTGAAAAGGACAAAAGAATACAAGCAAAAAAGATATCAACTGACGGATTACGAGTTCATCAATTGATTTCTTAATTAGTTTCACTGCTTGAAACCAGAGTTTCATCAGTGAGAAACTGTAGTTCCAAAGGCTTGAAACCAAAAGTTCCAAGCGTATGAAACTAGAGTTTCAAGTAATGGGAACCAAAGTTTCAAGCAATGGGAACTGTAGTTTCATACCTTAAAACAAACTCGGCTTATTAATAGCTGTGTACTTCCCTAATAATGGTTGACTTGTTTATCTCTAATAGCTGCTATGTGTTGA
>ENA-OPTB01002866-OPTB01002866.1-human-gut-metagenome-genome-assembly--contig:-NODE-2866-length-10207-cov-3.549842_pt1 | contig 10207 bp, 7 predicted proteins | sample MGYA00241810_ERZ501911 | MGnify/ENA primary metagenome ERZ501911 (study PRJEB25962, sample SAMEA2042304) | human gut metagenome | biome: human gut; feature: human-associated habitat; material: faeces... | reverse complement strand
ATACCGGTATATGCGGAGTATTTTTTCCTGTATACTCTTATTCCAGAAAAATAGAAAACCCCACTATTATCAAATTTATTTCTACTAAGAATTTTCGCTTACTTATAAGAAATGCCGGGTTTAATAATAAAAAAGCGATAACAGACTTTTCTAATTTTATTTTGTTTAAGTCTTCGTATCGTTTTTTTGTATATGCATTAAGGCAAATATTGATTTAGCTGTTTCTTATTCTTTCCTATATATGAATTTGCTTAGATTCTTCAATAAAGAAAATCTGTCAACTCTTCTTTGTGTTTTCTTTCGGTCCGTTTCTTGTTTCTGTACGTTAGGCAACTTATGTGTGTTATAGAAATAAAAAAATGTCCTTGGAAATATTCCTTAAAAGAGTTCCGTATAAAGTTTAGGCAAGTTCTCAATCTCTTTTTTGGAGGTGATCTTCTTGATTGCAGTAGATTATGCGTTTGTGGATTAACTTAAGGATTTGCTGTGCGTGAAGATTATCCTTGAGATGAATTTTTATCTCTATAATATTATTGAATAGTCATATCCGTACTTTAAATTATTAATATGCTATGATACATTTGTTATTGTCTACATTGGAAATGGTGGTACTTACTTTTGTAATAGGCTTTTTTGTTGCAGGAGTAATAAAGGTTATTGCTGTTTGGGCCGATTCTATGGATTTTTATAGTTCTCATCAAGATGTGATAATTCACTCATTTAGTGTCCCTCCTTTTAGTGTCCCTTAATACTTATTTGATTCTTTTCTGTCTATGTCTATTTCGGAAACCGTGCCGTCATATTTTTCAATTACCCATTTCAAAATATCGCCGTTTTCCTCTGTATGTACCTTACTTCCCATACCGCCTATATCCGCACCGAGATAAAACGATATTGCGTGCATAGGACATTCTTTGATACAGGAAGTACAGCCCCAGCAATCTTTCGGGTACTTTATAAATGCTTTATTATCTCCGTCCTTTTTTATAAGACTTCCCGGACATACCATACAGCATTTTCCACAGCCTATACATTTGCTTTTATCAATCATTATGCTCATATGTTCTGCCCCCTTCCACAAGGTCACGAAGTATAATTTCTATTTCACCGTCTTTAAGACGTGAATTGACGTATTTGTTAAAGTTTTCGTTATCCTTATTCGGATAATCAAGATTTTCCGCAAAACTGTGCCAGCGTGTTTCCTTTCTTGCTTTAAGATGTGCTATAACACTTCTTGCAACGACAAGTCTTTCACGAAGTTCGTATATATACATAAGCTCCTGAAAATCTTCTGCGTGAAGTTTTTCTGAAAGCTGATAGATTTGACGGATTTTCGTATCGGCTATGTCAAGCTGTTTTTCATTAAAGCGATAATTTGTCTTGATACCGCCTGCATACGAATCCATAACGGTCTGCATTGCCTCTTCAAGCTGTTCTGTCGTGAATGTTCCGTCAGTGTTTCCGTAAAGGAAATCTGTCACTTCCGATAGGTGACGTTCAATGTCGCTTTCGTCAATCGCACTTATTTCGCCAAGTTCAGAAATTGCGGTAAGTGCCGCAATTTCACCCTCTGCCAAAGCACCTGTAACGTATTTCTGCGGACAACCGCCTGCAACGTCACCTGCGGCATACAAGCCTTTTACGGTAGTCCTTCTCTTTGTATCCACCCAATAACCGCTCGCGGTGTGACCGCCTACGATATAAGGCTCTGTACCCTCTATTTCAACATTTTGCTCCGACGGATTTTTACCGCTTTCAATCCATTTAAGAGTCTGTGACGGTGCCATATTCAGATAAGCCTTTTTCAAATCCTCGCTTGCCTCTTGGGATATACCCTCTGTACGAAGATAGCAAGGACCTCTGCCCTCAATATTTTCATTCACCGTTCCGTACACTCTCTCGGAGGTTGTAAGACCGTATTTTGTTTCGTAAACCTCTCCGAGCGAATTTATTTGCTTTGCACCCGCACCTTGTGCCAAAGTACCTGTCGGGGCGATTGTATCTTTACAGCGAAGTGCTATAAACCGCATTTCAAATGTCGTCATTTCCGCACCGGCTTTTATGCCCATTGCATATCCTGCACCCGTATTAAACGGCGGATACCACATTTTATGACGTGAAAATCCGGGATTATTCGGTTTGTAAAGACCGGCCGCACCGCCTGTTGCGATTATAACCGCTTTCGCCTCGATTATGTAAAACGTATCGTTTTCAATACCTATACCGTATGCACCCTTTATCCTGTTACCCTCAACCGCATAATCAATAATATTTACACGATTAAGCACCGATACATTTTCTTTTTGCAATGCCGCCTCTGCCAAAATAGGCTTTATATTTTCACCGTTGATTTTAAGGTTTCTGTTACCTCTTGTCACATACTTTCCGTTTTCGTCCTTCAAAATAACAAGTCCGAGTTTTTCAAGTCTGTCTACGACTTCATTCAGCTTTTCGGACATTGTAAGAAGTAAATCTTCTCTTACAATTCCGTCCGCGTCCTTTTTTGCATAATCAACGTAATCCTGCGGAACACGTCCCTCTGTTATGTATGCGTTAAGTGCATTGACACCGGCGGCAAGACAGCCGCTTCTCTTTATATGTGCCTTTTCACATATAAGCACCTTAGCATCGGAATGTTCTGCGACAGTAACCGCCGCATAGCAACCGGCAGTACCGCCGCCTATAATTAAAATATCTGTTTTTAATCTTTCGGTTTTCAATATATTTGTCATATAAACACCTCTTTTATCAGATTACCAATGAATCCTCCGAAATTGATTTATTGTCAAGCAAGTATGCCTTATCACCTACCGTAACAAATATTCTGTACAAGAATACGTCAACTTCTTCACCGACTTCAATCGCCTGTTCGTCAAGGCCGCGTCTGGCTTTAAGTTCCGTACCGTCCACGTCTACGACTACTTCTATACTGTCGCCTCTGAACAATACATTTTTCGTAACTCCGTGAGATGCGGAGCTTTTGTATTTCTGTACTTCGTTTTTCTTTGTCACTTTAACAAATTCAGGTCTTACGATTGCTTTTTCGGCATTTTCAATATGCTCAAAATTATGAAACTTTGAATAATCATCAACGAATGTTGTTTCTCCGAAAAACGATGCTGTAAATGCTGTTTTCGGATTGTGATAAATTTCAATAGGTGTTCCCGTCTGTTCAATTCTACCCTTATTTGTTATTATAATTTCGTCTGCAACTTCGATTGCCTCATCTTGGTCGTGGGTTACGAATATACTTGTAACTCCAAGCTTTTCAATCATTTCTCTAAGCCAGCTTCTAAGCTCTTTTCTTACCTTTGCGTCAATCGCCGCAAACGGTTCGTCAAGAAGTAAAAGCTGTGGATTAGGTGCAAGCGCTCTTGCGAATGCCACTCTCTGTCTTTGACCGCCCGAAAGCTGACTCGGATAACGTTTTTCCAACCCCTCAAGACCTATAAGTTTAATAAGTTCTCTTACTCTCTCGTCTATCTTCTTTTTATCGGCTTTCTGAACTCTAAGACCGAATGCGATATTATCATACACCGTCATATATCGAAACAATGCATAATTCTGAAATACAAAGCCAATCCCTCTCTTGCTTGCCGCAAGGTCGTTTACTCTCACACCGTCGATTATAATATCGCCGCTGTCTGGAGTTTCAAGACCCGCAATCATTCGCAGAATAGTTGTCTTACCGCTGCCGCTCGGACCTAAAAGACCGATAAGTTTACCCTTTTCAACGCCGAAGTTGACATTGTCCGACGCTTTATAATCGCCGAAGTTTTTGTTTATATTTTTTAATTCAACGTACACTCTATTCCGCCTTCTTTCCTTTGTATTCAACAATACTTCTGATTATCAAAATAATCACTGCCAAAATCACAAGTATTGACGCTACCGCAAATGCCGGTACATATTTATTGTCGCCGAAAAGTATTTCAACCTGCAACGGAAGCGTATTCGTTTTACCTCTCAAATGTCCCGAAAGGACTGATACCGCACCGAATTCACCCATCGCTCTTGCCGTACAGAGTACCACTCCGTAAAGCAATGCCCATTTTATATGAGGGAATGTTACTTTTCTGAAAATAGTAAATCCGCTTGCACCCATAAGTGCCGCCACTTCTTCCTCTGTGCCCTGTTCCTCAAGTATCGGTATAATTTCTCTTGATATAAACGGAAACGTTACAAATATCGTTGCCAATATAATTCCCGGTACGGCAAACACTACTTTTATACCGGCTTGCTGTAAATAAGGATAAAGCACGCTTTGTCTGCCGAATACCAATATGAATATCAAACCTGCTATAACAGGTGAAACCGTTACCGGAATATCAATAAGAGTTGTCAAAACCTTTTTGCCTTTAAACCGGAACATTGTCAAGAACCATGCCGCAAACAGTCCGAAGAATGTGTTTACAACAAGTGCCGACAAAGTTGCTTTTGCGGTAAGCTTTACCGCACTTATCGTATCTTTATCGGTTATGTACTGAAAATATTTTCCTCCACCGTTACGAAGTGCAACGGATATAACCGTATAAAGCGGAAGAATTAAGAATACAAATGCGAATAATACGCTGACGGCAATCAATATCCATTTAACAACCTTACTGCCTTCATTTTTCTGCATACTATCTTCCTCCTTTTAATATTTTTGTGTTTCTCGCCTGAATAAGATTTACAATGAACAATATTGCAAATGAGAATGCAAGCATCACAAGTGCTATTGCCGTTGCACTGTTATAGTCAAAGTCCTGTAATTCCGACATAATTATAAGCGGTGTTATTTCCGTTTCATAAGGCTTGTTGCCTGCTATAAAAATTACACTGCCGTATTCTCCTATACATCTTCCGAGTGCCAAGCCAAAGCCTGTAAGTGCAGGAGGAATTATTTCGGGTAAAATTACTTTACGAAATATCGTTCCTCTGTTTGCACCAAGTGCCCCTGCCGCCTCCTCATATGACGGATCAAGCTTTTCAAGTACAGGCTGTACCGCTCTTACAACGAACGGTATGCCGATAAATATAAGCGCCACTACAATTCCGATTCTTGTATGTGCTATTTTTATACCGAACGGTGCGAATAATTTTCCTATAAGTCCTTCTTCTGTTGTAAGGTTTGTAAGAGCCAAACCGGCAACAGCTGTCGGAAGTGCGAACGGAAGTTCAATCATTCCGTCAAGAACACGTTTAAACGGAAAATCATATCTTACAAGCACCCAGGCAAGTATGACGCCCATAATCGAATTTATTATTGATGCGATAAGCGAAGTGAGGAAAGTTACCTTAAAACTTGCAAGAACACGCGGACGTGTAATTGTTTCGATAATATCGCTCAGGTGCATTCTTGATGTGTAAATCACAAGTGCCGCCAACGGTATAAGAACAATTAAGCTCAATATTGTAATTGTCACGCCCATTGAAAGTCCGAAACCGGGTATTACTCTTTTCTTCTTTGCTTTCATTTACATTCCTTCTTTACTTATCTGTTTTTTCATAAATGCGGTCAAATACTCCGCCGTCATCAAAATGCTTTTTCTGTACTTCGTCCCAACCGCCGAAGTCTTGTATTGTTACAAGATTTATGTTAAGGTCAAATGTATCTGCATATTCGTTTAATATATCAGGGTTTGACGGACGGTAGAAATTGTCGCCTGCAATTCTCTGTGCCTCATCGGAATATAAATAACTTAAATATTCCGCTGCAACATCTCTTGTACCTCTTTGGTCAACCACCTCATCAACCACCGCAACAGACGGCTGAGCCAAAATGCTTATGCTCGGCGTTACGATTTCATATTCATCGGGATTTTCCTGAACCGATAGGAACGCCTCATTTTCCCAAGCGATAAGTACATCGCCTTGATTGTTTTCAACAAATGATGTTGTAGCACCTCTTGCTCCCGAATCAAGTACAAGCACGTTTTCGTATAACTTCTTTATAAATGCCTCAATCTGTGTTTCGTCACCGTTGTAAAGTTTATCGGCATATGCCCAAGCCGCAAGGTAATTCCATCTTGCACCGCCCGAAGTTTTCGGATTAGGTGTTATAACTCCGACGCCGTCTTTAACAAGGTCGCCCCAATCCTTGATATTTTTCGGATTGCCTTTTCTTACAAGGAATACGATTGTTGAAGTGTAAGGTGAACTGTCTTTGTCAAATTCATTTATCCAGCCGTCCTCTATAAGTCCTGCGTCTTGTATTGCCTTTACGTCATATTCAAGCGCAAGCGTTACAACGTCTGCCTCGTTTCCGTTTGCAACTTCAAGTGCTTGCTTACCGCTGCCGCCGTGTGACTGTATAACTTCAATGTCCTGTCCTGTTTGCCCTTTCCAATGCTCTGCGAAAAGTTCGTTGTACGCACTGTATAATTCTCTTGTAGGGTCGTATGATACATTCGTTATCGTAACCGACTTTTCTGTACTTGTGTCTGCACTGTTTCCGCAGCCTGCAAGTACCGTTACCGCCAAAATTGATGTTAATAATATACTAAAAATTTTCTTTTTCATAAATTCATTACCTCGCTATAATATAAAATTTATTTTTTTATCACCTCTGAGCCATACACATTCGGCAACACATCTTTCTATATACCATGCTTTTTCTGTTCAAATTTTCTCTCATAATCGTTGCCTCCTTTGTTATTCATACTTTTCCTATGGGATATAGGATTTTTAATGTCCTTATCTTACTCCTATATTGTCGTTTTGTCAACATTTTCATATAGTAAAAAAATTAAATTTTTTTCCTATATGTTTTATTTCGTACGACCGATGATCGTCCGCTACGAAATACTTATAAATTAAGAAAAGCAAAATTATCCGAATATAATTAATCATACTTGCAAATAATAACACAAAACGAAAGGCGGAAATTTTTATGTTAAGAGGAAAAATAGTAGTAGTCGGTGCCGGTTTTGTGGGTTCTACAACCGCATACACAATAATGCTTGACGGTTTTTTCAGAGAAATTGTATTGATTGACGTAAACAAAGACAAAGCCGACGGTGACGCTCTTGATATGGCTCACGGCACATCTTTTCTAAAGCCTGTAAGCGTTTACAGCGGAGATTGGAAAGACTGTGCCGACGCCGATATAGTCGTTATAACAGCAGGGGTAAACCAAAAAGTCGGCGAAACACGAATTGACCTGTTAAAACGAAATACCGAAATTTTTAAAAGTATAGTTGAAAATATTATGAAGTACGCGCCGACAGACGTAATACTTCTTACCGTCACAAACCCTGTCGACATTCTGACGTATGTCACCTATAAACTTTCGGGACTTCCTAAACAGCAAATTATCAGCTCGGGTACGGTTCTTGACACTTCAAGACTGAAATATCTTATCAGCAAACATACGGGAATTGATGCACGTTACTGCCACACATACATTATCGGTGAACACGGTGACAGTGAAGTTGCGGCATGGAGCATTACAAACATTGCCGGTATGAGTATGAAAAGTTTTTTTGAGCATTACGGCAAGTGTACAGATGAAGATTTACAAGCGATGTACAGCGAAGTTAAAAACTCCGCATACGAAATTATACAAAAAAAAGGTGCAACCTACTACGCAATAGCGACAGCAGTTGCACGAATTGTCGAATGTATTTCCGGCGGTGAAAATTCTGTTCTCACCATTTCAAGCGTCTTAAGCGGCGAATACGGAATTGAGGATATTTCGCTCAGTGTTCCGACACAAGTTTCGGGTTACGGTGTTGAACGCATACTTGACGTTCCTTTTAACGAAACCGAACTTCAAGGCCTTAGAAGCAGTGCCAAAACACTTAAAGACAGCCTTAAATCAATCGGTTTTTAAATCATAAATAATTGCATTACAGATTGCGGCGGCCACATTTGAGCCGCCTTTTCTGCCTCTTGCGACTATATACGGCACACCCGATGTCATAATCAATTCTTTTGCCTGCACAACATTCACAAAGCCGACAGGTACACCGATTATCGCAATCGGATTAATTTGACCGTTCTTTATGAGTTTGTCAAGTTCTATAAGTGCGGTCGGTGCATTTCCCACAGCAAAAATCACGTCTTTTTCAAGTTTTGACGCTTTTTCCATACTCGCAACGGCTCTTGTAGTGCCGTTTTCCTTTGCGGCTTTTGCAACGTCCTCGTCGGACATAAAACAATGCACCTCTCCACCGTATGACGCAAGACGTTTTTTGTTTATTCCCGAACGTGCCATTTGCGTATCGGTTACAATATCCGCACCGTTCTTTATCGCGGTCTTTATAATCTCAACCACGTTTTCCGAAAAGCACAAATTGTCAAGATAATCAAAATCGGCGGTTGTGTGAATAACACGTTTAACAATCGGTTTAATCGTTTTTTCTATATCGTGCGGAAGTTCGCTCTCTATGATTTCAAAACTCCTCTTTTCGATTTCTGACGGCAATACGTTTTCAAATTCCATTAATATTCTATCCCCTCTCTTGCAACAATTCCCTTGTCATATGGGTGCTTTATCTTTTTAATTTCAGAAATATAGTCGGCTCTTTCGCAAAACCATTCATCAGGGTTTCTGCCCGTCATAACAAGCTCGCCGCCGTAATTTTCAACAATATTTCTCACACTCGCCTTATCAACCAAATCATAATTATATGACGCAAAAATCTCGTCAAGCACTATCATATCAAATTCATTCATATTATCAAGTGCATACTGTAAATTTTCGTTATGGCATTTCACGATATTTTCTTTGTCACTGTCGGACATACTTCTGAAAAAGCCGTAGTTTTTGTCACAGCGCATAACCTTTATATTCTCACACTTACCCAAAACTTCAAGTTCCCCCGTATACGAGCCTTTTAAAAACTGCATAAAAAGCACTTTTTTACCGTAACCGCCGCAACGCACCGCAAGACCGATTGACGCGGTCGTTTTGCCTTTGCCGTCACCGCAATATATGTGTATCATTTTCTACACCTCTTTGTTAATAATTTTGTATATCAAGTCCATATCAAGACTTTCACGCACCATATCGGCAAGCCTGTCATATTCACGTTCTTTCAGTTCCGCCATATCAATGCTCTTGATTTTTGTACTGTCTATACCCTTTTTGTCACACAAACACTTGACAATTTTATCGGCACACTTATCAAATATGCCGTGTACATAACTTCCGTAAACGTCACCTTGTGAAATCCCGTCTTGTTTGCCGTTTGACAGTTTTGTCATACAAGGGACACTAAATCCACTTTTACCCATATGAATTTCATATCCCTCAAATTCAGTGCCGTTAAGACTTTTTAGTGTCCCCGTCATGTTTTCAAAAATACCATTTACTATCGTTCTTGTCTTTTCGGTTTTAAACTCCGTTTCCATCGGCAAAATTCCCATACCGCGAACACTTCCGCCGTTTTCCACACCGTCTGTATCGGTGATTTTTTCACCAAGCATTTGATAACCGCCACATATACCGAAAATAGGGCATTTACTTTTTTTAACCGCCGCCTCAATACCGTTTTCCCTCATCCACAAAAGGTCGGCAACAGTATTTTTACTTCCCGGAAGTATAATCATATCGGGATTACCGATTTCACTCACATTATTAACATACCTTACCGACACACCGTCTATGCATTCAAACACGTTAAAATCGGTAAAGTTTGAAATTCGCGGAAAACGTACAACCGCAATATCAATCACATTTACAGTCTTATTTTCGAAACGATCCGACAGGCTGTCCTCATCGTCAATCATAAAATGACCGTACGGAACAACTCCGACAACAGGTACATTCGTAAGATTTTCAATCATATCAAGTCCGGAACGCAAAATTTCCACGTCACCGCGAAATTTATTTATAATTGTCCCCTTAATTCTCGACTTTTCCTCATCATCAAGCAACATAACAGTTCCGTAAAGCTGTGCAAAAACACCGCCCCTGTCAATGTCACCGACAAGCAGAACAGGTGCGTCAGCCATTTTTGCCATACCCATATTGACAATATCGTCCTGTTTCAAATTTATTTCCGCCGGACTTCCCGCACCCTCAATAACGATTATATCGTACATTTCCGACAATTTGTTATATGCTTTCATAATGTCGGGTACAAGTTTCTTCTTATATTTAAAGTAGTCCACCGCATTCATATCGCCCTGAACTTCACCGTTTACAATAATTTGTGAGCCTTTATCGTTGGTAGGTTTAAGTAAAATCGGATTCATCAAAACAGACGGCTTTACGCCC
>ENA-OPTB01002856-OPTB01002856.1-human-gut-metagenome-genome-assembly--contig:-NODE-2856-length-10252-cov-3.103168_pt1 | contig 10252 bp, 6 predicted proteins | sample MGYA00241810_ERZ501911 | MGnify/ENA primary metagenome ERZ501911 (study PRJEB25962, sample SAMEA2042304) | human gut metagenome | biome: human gut; feature: human-associated habitat; material: faeces... | reverse complement strand
AGCCTGACCGTAGCCTCTCCAACCATAAATAATTGCTCCGTCGGGAATCCGGGTATTGGTCAGTTCATCCCAGCCCATGGCTTCTTTCCCTTTGCTTTGTACATATTCACTCATTCTCGCCATAAAATAACCTTGCAACGCTTCTTCGTCCTCCAAGCCTTCCTGTCGCATACGCTCCTGGCAAAGCGGACACTCCTTCCAATGCGTTTTCCGAGCCTCATCCCCACCCAAATGAATATACCTGGAGGGAAACAGCTCCACCACCTCGTCAATCACCCCTTGCAAGAAAGTGAACACACTATCGTTTCCTGCACAGAAGATCACATCCGCATGATTTCCTCCCAATCCTGGAAGGACACCGATAAATTTATCGACCACAGGACAAGCCAACAACGGATAAGAAGCCAACGCAGCATTACTATGAGCCGGCATTTCAATTTCAGGAATCACTTCAACCTGATGTCGGGCGGCATACGCCACTATCTCACGGATATCCTCCTGTGTGTAAAATCCTTTTTCTACAGTCGGTTCACCCTGCCGGGGATTACGACGCTCCGGAAAAGATTTTCCAGGACGATCTACACGCCGTGAACCGATTTCCGTAAGTAAAGGATATCTCTTTATTTCAATACGCCAACCATTATCATCCACCAAATGCAGATGCAGGGTATTGATTTTCAACATTCCCATACAATCGATAATACGAAGCAGATTCTCTTTCGGAATAAAAAAGCGGGCCACATCCACCATCAATCCACGATATCCGAAACGAGGTTCATCCTTGATTGTCATAGCCGGCACGCTCCAATCCGCAGTTTCCACCACCGCTGTGCCCTCAATGGAAGCAGGCAATAACTGACGAATAGTCTGCAAGGCATAAAAAAAACCTTTTGTATCTGAAGCTTTAACTATTATCTGCCTGGGAGTTATTTCCAGATGATACGCCTCACTCTTTAATGCGTCATCGGTGAGGAAACTGATTTTCCCCTTCTTTTCTCCAACCTTCACACTAGGAGTAAATCCGGCCGCCTGGGTAAAAAGAGCAGAGAAACAGCGTGCAACCTCTGCCTGCTCCTCATTTTCTACCGTAAAGTCTGTTTTTCCGGAGAAAGTAAAATAACCTGTACCCGGAGTAATACTCTCCGGGCAGGGAACAATAGATATAGATTGGATTAGGTTGTCAGCAGGTAAGGCCATAGTCGCAAATAACGACCATAGCAAAATCAAACAGGTGTATTTCATGATATATGCTATTTTTCTTATTCTTTGTCTCTATCGGGTGAAAAGCGTACCGGATCATTATACTGCTCCTGCAATCTTGCCAATTCAGTCTTCAGCTCCGTCACAACCGGTTCATATTCTTTCTGACCATAAAGATTATGCATTTCCGTAGGGTCTGCCTGTAAATCATACAATTCCCACACATCAATATCATTATAGAAGTGAATTAATTTATAACGCTCTGTACGTACACCATAATGACGTTTCACCATATGTTCTGCCGGATATTCATAAAAATGATAATACAATGATTTGCGCCAATCAGCAGGTTTTTCTCCTTTCAACAGTGGAAGCAACGAAACACCTTGGATATCTTCGGGAACAGGAGCACCTGCCAATTCCAGAAAGGTAGGTGCATAATCTATGTTTTGCACCAGTTCTGTAATATCACCTTTCCTGTCAAAACCTTTGGGCAACCGCATTATAAGCGGAGTATGCATGGATTCTTCGTACATAAAGCGTTTGTCAAACCAACCATGTTCTCCCATATAGAAGCCTTGGTCTGAAGTATAAACCACCAAGGTATTGTCCAGCATATTCTTTTCTTTCAGATAATCCAGTACACGACCTACATTATCATCCAACGATTTCACTGTTTTCATATAGTCACGCATATAGCGCTGGAACTTCCAATCGGCCAATTCTTTACCCTGAGGATTCTTTTTATAGAAGTCATCGATAATGGGACCATAAAACTTATCCCATGCCGCACGCTGCCCCTCATCCATACGTCCGATATAATTTTCATAAAGAGCCTTCAAACGGGTTTGTTTATCGGGGCGAAGCATCTTAAGGTCATAAATCATATCCATATCCTTCACGATGCTCATTTCCTGAGCCGCTGCCGCAGGACGTCCTTCATAATCATCAAAGAAATTATCGGGCAACGGAAAAGTTTTATCTTCATACAAAGACAAGTTACAAGTATCTGCCAGCCAGTTGCGATGAATAGCCTTGTGATGAATCAAAATACAAAAAGGTTTGTCTTTATCCCGTTTGTTCTCCATCCAGTCTATGGCATCATCAGTAATGATATTGGTTATATACCCATGTTTTTGAATGGTGTCATTGTCTTGCGTAATAAAATCCGGATTATAGTAATCACCTTGTCCGGGTACAATCTCCCAATAATTGAAACCTGTGGGCAGACTCTCTAAGTGCCATTTTCCGATAAGGGCGGTCTGGTATCCGGCCTGTTGCAGCAGCTTCGGAAAGGTCTGTTGCGAACCATCAAATATACAAGTGGTATTATCATAGAATTTATTAGCACAACTATGCTTGCCGGTAATCATGCAGGCACGGCTGGGACCACTTAATGAATTGGCCACAAAACTGTTAGTAAAACGCACTCCGTCATTAGCAATGCGGTCAAGGTTAGGCGTTTCCATATAACGCTTGTCATAGCAGCTCATCATCTGGGCAGTATGGTCATCGGTCATTATATACACGATGTTGTAAGGTTTCTGCTCCTCAGTTTTCTTTTGTGAAGCGCATGATGACAAAGATGCCACAGCAGTGATGCCGGTCAAAGAAAAAAGTAATCCTGATTGTAGGTTGTTCATATTCATAAATTTAAATAAGCAAAGAATTAACATCCGCAAAGATACAAGTTATGTTATTGTTTCTTGTCTGGAAATGACTATTTTATATCCGAGAATGTCCAGAAACAGGTTACAGACAAGAAAAAACGGATGCAAAGCGCAGGTGCGCCCTGCATCCGGAAAAATCCAATAAAGACCTATTGAATAAAGCGTTCTATCATGTTTTCTTAATTAGTATAACCATAATTATTATCACTATAATCAAGAGCAGAATTGGTATCTATCTCATCTTTCGGAACCGGGAGCAATAAATTTTTCTTCAAGAAGTTTTCATCATTCAAATTTCCATCATTAAAAATACGTTCTCCCCAGTTCCCGTTCCCTTTAGGATTATTGGCCACTGATTCTTGAATAATTCCATGCCCATTGTTGACCTCGAAAGCTTTTTTCAAAAGCTCTGTGCCGCGTAAACGCATTTTCTGATACATTTCCGGTTCACCGGCACCTTCGAAAATACGTTCAAAATAAATTTTCTCACGCACTTGTTCCTTAGACAAGCCACTCTTCCAGTCAGCCGGCTGAGACGCGTTTCCTGATTGACGCGCTCTCTTCAGCACCTCATTGACCAATGTTATCGCCTTGTCAGTCTGCCCCAATTCATTATATACATCCGCTGCCATCAGCAACATATCTGCATAACGATACAAAATTAAATTCTTATGACTGTTATTACCACTCTGCTCAGGATCCCATGGTTTTTTGAAATAGGGCCATGACTTTGTATTGGTAGATGGCTTTTTTGTCGCATTTTCCAACAAAGACAACAAGCCTTTCAAATACCCTTTTTCAGCGGGAGTCGCAGTAGCCGTATCGGCAATCATAGCATAAAGTTCTTCAGCTTTCGGACTAGCCGGATCAGCTAATTTCTCGTAAGGAATCCGTCCTACATACAACTTGGGTTTCTTCCATCCGGCAGGTTTTTCTTCTCCTTCAATGGTATATGTAAAATAAGGATATGCATATACAGTATCGCGCGCCGAAGCTATAGGCTCCTCTTTAGGTTTCTCACCTTTTCCTACTCCGGCATAAGACTTCCAATAAGTCAGGAATGTGCTTTCAATACGTGGATCACCGGGATAAGTAGCCAAAAAATAATCATACAAAGCTTTTGAAGCACGTATGCGGTCCCAAGCCTGCCCATTACAAGAGCCATTAGGAGCGACCAGCCAGCTACCCCGGTTACGGGTGGTAGAACCTGCAAGTGCAAAATTCAATTGAAAAATAGATTCCGGAGAACCTTGTACGTAATCAACAAACAAATCACTGAATTTATCCGCCAGCCGGTATTTAGGCATTACCTCATCAAAACACGCTTTCGCCTTCTCCCAAGCCGTATTATCACCCTGACAGCCCAAAGTATGATAGAGTTTTCCTAGATACGCTTTCGCCGCCCACTTCGTTGCAAAACCGTCATCATCTTTTTCCGGTAAATTCTCATAAGCGAACTCCCAGTCAGTACGTACCAATTCAAAGACCTCATTTTTAGGAGAACGAGGAACAGCTACTCCGTCATGAGCAGAGGGAGTGGTCTTTAAAGGTACATCTCCATAGGTAACTGCCAAATTATAATAAGCCAATGCACGCAAAAAACGAGCAGCCGCTTCCATTGGCAACTTATCAGCCGATTCTAACGGACTATCGGCAATATTGGCAATGAATGCATTTGTTTCACCAATCACTTTATACATCCCTCTCCACGCCATTGTGTTTATGGTTTCATCAATTCCTCCGTCCATAGAGACCAATAAATCTGTAGAACTGCCATTCGTTTGTGACCATCCAAAACCACAATATCCAAATGTAACTTCCTGCCATGCCTGGCCATAAGCATTATCAGCCGACATATATCCGTAACATCCCATCAAAGCCTGTTTGGCATTTTCCACAGTACTAAACTGAGTTTTTGTATTTATCGTATATTGCGGGTCTTCATCCAGCCACGATTCGCAGGATGCCAATGACAAAGCACCTGCTAATAAAAATATATATTTTAGTTTTTTCATTTTACAAAAAAATTATCGGTTAAACTATTTAAAAGGCCACATTTAATCCAAAGACATAAGAACGTTGGCTTGGAAATGCATTCATATCAATGCCCGGGCGTAATCCATCAAAAGCAAACGAATTGATTTCCGGATCGTATCCACTGTAATTAGTGATGACAAATGCATTTTTAACCGAAGCAAATACACCTATATTCTGAAAGCCGATTTTCTTCATCCAAGATTTTGGCAATGTATAATTCAAAGTGATATCCGAACAACGCAAGTAACTTCCATCCTCAATATAACGGTCATAAACCACGTTCTTTACATTCGCCGTAGCCGACGGATAAAGATTTGAATGATTCTCTTCCGTCCAGATATTCCGGAATGCTTCTTGTGTCAAATTACCAGCTTGCCGAGAGGGCGTATAATAACGGATATTCGTATTCAATATCTGATTACCATGCACACCATTAAAAGAAGCCGAAACAGACAGGTCTTTCCAGGCAATACGAGTTTGGAAACCATAAGTAAAGTCCGGATTCGGATTGCCTAAAATGGTTTTATCCTTTTCATCCACAACACCATCCTCATTCATATCCACCGCTTTTATATTACCGGCTCCCAAGTCATTGGCCACAGAACTGGAATAATATTTGGTTGATCCGTCAGCAGCCGTATAAGCAACTTTTCCATCTACAATATCTTCCGGCTGAATAATACCTTGAGTCTTATATCCGAAGAACAATCCCGGTGCCTCACCTGCAATGAAAAGATTAGCAATACCAAAATGATCTCCTATAGAAGTACCCTGATATCCACGCACATTCTTCAAGGTTCCAAAATCTGTCGGTGCAAAACCCAGGTCACCAATTTTTGATTTATTGAAACCAATGTTTCCGCCCAAACTCCAACTCCAACCATTCAAGTTACGGAGAATATCTCCATTCAAACTAATTTCAACACCTTTGTTTTTCAACGAACCTTGATTCAACATCACACTTGCAAAACCACTGGAAGCAGGCAATGAACGCGAAATAAGCAAATCATTGGTTTTTTTCTGATATACATCTACTGATCCTGACAGACGGCTGTTGAAAAAAGCAAAATCAAGACCCACATTCCAAGAAGATGTACGTTCCCACTTCAACCCGTCATTCTGCAAATTGCTTACCGCCATTGCCAAAATCTGATCTCCTGTCGCTTTTGCATAATCTATTATTTGTGAATAATCAGAGAAAGTAGCATAGGGATTAATGCCCTGATTGCCTGTAACACCAAAACCTAAACGTATTTTCATTTGATTCAACCAGTTAATGTGCTTCATAAACTCTTCCTGCTCCATACGCCAGGCCAAAGAGAAGGAAGGGAAGTAAGACCATCGGTTACCCCTTTTGAATTTACTTGATCCGTCCGCACGTACAGATGCAGTAAGCAAATATTTATCATAAGCAGAAAGATTGATACGACCTAGATAAGACAGTAACTGATAATCCTTTTGGGTAGGTTGTTCATGAGTCTTCACAGAAGCAAGGTGTAACCCTTTTGTACGTAAGTCAAAATTAGAGAAACGAGTACCCTTCACATTCTTATTCAAGAATGTATGTCCGTCATAAGTTACACCAGCAGTCGCTCCCAGATGAATACCTTTCGCCAAGTCAATATTTAAATTCAATAAGTTCTCTATATTATAATTGGTCTTGTTCAAATTAGCCATGGCTAGCACACCTTGATCATTAGCACCGATAGTGAGCTGCATGCCATACCAACGAGCACGTTCGTTTATATTCACATTTCCTCCGGCACGAAGATTATACGAAAGGTATTTGCAAATATTCCATTTCAAATCCAGACTACCGCCAAAGCTTTTATCATCCGTTATATCATCATAGTCATCCCGCCAGCTATAAACAGTAGTTTTTGCGTCCATGTCCGTTTGTAATGTCGGGTCGTCTGCCGGAATTTCATAAGGAGCTGTATCCAATACTGTACGTGCCAATGAACCGGCAATACCACCTGTCGTATTACCCCCGGTCATCATATCATTTTGTTTGATAGATCCATTCAAAGCAAGCGCCATAGTAACGGACTTTGAAAGGTTAGCCGTAAGGTTTGCACGCAAATCACCTTGTTTAATACCTGTATTGCTCACAATACCTTTTATATCCTTAAAACCACCCGAAACATAATAAGTCATTGCATCCGATCCTCCGCTGACCGATGCAGAATAGACTTGAGAGAAAGCAGATGAATAGGCTTCTTTCTGCCAGTTCTTATAACTCAAGACACGATAGTATTCAGGGTTGGTAGGATCTTTTTTATATTTATCCAAGTTTTCACCATACACATAATGCATCTCGCCATTTGCTTGCGGATAGTACTTTTCCTCGCCGGCATTAGCCTTCATATTGGCATAAGCAGCATACTGTTCCAGATTCAACATATTATGCAGGTTACGGGCATCCGCAATGGTAAAGTTTGCAGTCACGTTTACTTTAGCCTTACCTGCTTTCCCTTTTTTAGTCGTAATGATAATAACACCATTCGCACCGCGGGAACCATAAATTGCCGTAGCCGAGGCATCTTTTAATACAGTGATATCTTCAATATCCGCAGGATTCAAAGCACTTAAAGGATCCTGCGCAATCTGGAAATCACCGCCACCCATAGCCGACTCTGCAAATTCCCCGGTGGAAGATTGCGGGACATTATCAATAACATACAGAGGCTGGTTATCTCCACGCAATGAGTTAGCGCCACGAATTGTCACAGAACTGGCAGCTCCCGGAGCAGCCATAGATGAAGTTACATTCAGCCCCGCCACCTTACCTTGCAACAGATTATTAAAAGAAGCTGTTTTAGAAGCATCGTTAGCATCCGGACGCAAGCTGGCGGTAGCACCGGTCAAATCACTCTTTCTTGCCGTACCATAAGCCACTACCACCACTTCATCCAATGTCTGGGTATCATCTTTCAACTGAACATTCAATACTTTTTTTCCACCGACCGGCACTTGCTGGGTCACATAGCCAATAAAAGAAAACACTAATGTAGATTTGGAGTCAGGAACATCAATAGAATAATTGCCATCAAAATCTGTAATGGTTCCCGTGGCTGTACCTTTCACTTGTACATTCACACCGGGCATCCCCTCGTTCGTACTGTCAGTAACTTTACCTGTTACTTTTATCTGCTGGGCAAACATATCTGGAATTGCTGCCACACAGAAGACACACACTAGAAAAACGTTAAAGAGGTTCTTCTTCATAGAATTAAATTTAAATTAGTAATTTATGATAGTTAACATTATTTTAATCTGTGGCAAATGTAGAGGAAAACAGAAGTATAAGGGGTACAATAATCACTATTTTTAAGTCCAAAATTAGCTAAAAAGGTCCATTTCACCGAGAAATAGTCAATTTTAGAGGAGTAATAAACAAAGTCGGAAACCCGGCCATTGTTTTTTTAAGGACAATGACAACCAACCCAAATATAAAAACAAGTATCTTTGTATCTCCAAATATGTTTTTATCCATTAATCAATATATTATGAAACTAAAATTTTCTATTTTAACGATCCTGCTGTTCTTCTTATCAGCATCTTTTCCCTTGGCCGCCCAAAAGGCTCCCCAACCGTTTGATATTGACACCCATGTTTCTCGCGTAGACCTCCCCCAGCTGATAGGCACCCATGGCTTTTGAGAGCAGCATGGAACAAACGAGAGCTGTAGCAGTCACAAGGAGACAGATCTTTACCCCATCAATGGAGATGCCGGAAAAACTTCCCATGGACCAGTTGTGGAGGTTGACGATGTTGGAGTCCTGCGCAAAAGTGACCACGATGTCCGTGATGGCAGAGCAGATATAGCCGATCATGACGCCGCAGATGACCAGAATGCTCATCCGCTGCACCCGCCGGGCCACAGCCAGCACAAAGGCCATCGCCGCCATGGCACCCGCAAAGGCGGCTATGATGAGCGCCGCCGAGCTGGTGAAGCGCCCCTGATTAAGGAACATCACCATGGTGAGGGCCACGGTCAGCTTGGCACCGCTGGAAATGCCCATGACAAACGGGCCCGCAATGGGGTTGGCAAAAAAGGTCTGGAGCAGATAGCCTGCTGCCGAGAGCGCCGCCCCCAGCAGGATCACCATGACCGCCCGGGGAAGCCGCAGCTGCAGGATGATGCCCATGGAGAGCGCGTCCTGCCCTTTGCCCAGCAGGGCCGCCAGCACGGCCTGCGGGGTCAGCGAAACGCTGCCCCACAGCAGATTCATGCCAAACAGCACCAAAAGGCCCGCCGTGAGGGCGAGGTAGGTTAGTGTGAGGCGTTTTGGGGTGGTCATGGGGTACTCCTTTTCACATACCGTCAGGAAATTTTCTGTAAGAGGGTCAGCTCCTCCGGGGCGGGGTCGCCCTCGGTGAAGACACGGTTCATATCCAAAATGAGGTCCGGCAGGGCCATGCTCTGCTGGAAAAAGCTCTTGGAAGTGCACCAGCAGTCACCGGACTGGACGGCTTTGAAATCGGCCAGCATGGCGCATTTTTTCACCAGCTGCTCCCGGGTATCCACCGAAATAAAGATACTGTTCCAGACTCATATTAAATGCATCCCGCATTTCCGGATACGACCAGTGTGTCATTCTTATTTCTTCAAAGCGACCCATCATCGAGTCTGATAATCCCTTTTCTAACAATACACGTGAAGAGCCGAGAAGAACGACTTTCATATTAATATCATTGAATGTATCTGCATCCCATTCTTTTTTGACTACTTCACTCCAATTTTTTATTTTTTGAATTTCATCGATTATCAGAATAAATTCAGATAATTTTTCTACCCGCATCTGTACTCTTGCCGTATTCCAACAGTCTGAAATCCAAGATGTCTGTGTAGCAGGAATACTATCTGCCGAATAGATTTGATAAGGTAGATTCAGATCATTGACTACTTGTTTGATGACTGTAGTCTTTCCAACTTGGCGAGGTCCTAACACTACTTGCAGGAAATGTCGAGGCTCTTTTAGTCTTTTTGTAATCGTTTGATATTGAACTCTTTTATACATATTTTCTGTTGTTTACTCAATAGAATGAGTACTTTTACTCAATATATTGATTAGTTTTACTCAATAAATAACGCAAATATACGCAATAAGTTGCTTTGTATCATTTTAAATCTACAATTCTTTATCTTTTCTTTAATCATGGAATTAAAGAGTATAAAAATGAATGAAACGGTGCAGAAATGAATGAAAGTTTTGTCTACTATAAAGTTGAAAAACATAAAAACATCTGCCACCTGCAACGAAAAGCGTGTAACACACTAATTAATAAATAGTTGGAACGTTGCAGATACCTGTTGCAGATAGGTTGCAGATAAAGTATCT
>ENA-OPTB01002853-OPTB01002853.1-human-gut-metagenome-genome-assembly--contig:-NODE-2853-length-10255-cov-6.964118_pt1 | contig 10255 bp, 9 predicted proteins | sample MGYA00241810_ERZ501911 | MGnify/ENA primary metagenome ERZ501911 (study PRJEB25962, sample SAMEA2042304) | human gut metagenome | biome: human gut; feature: human-associated habitat; material: faeces... | reverse complement strand
ATTATACAGCTTTTCAAAAGCCTTTTTATCTTTTTCATCATCGATCAATGCCATATATATCGGCAACATACAATCACTCCCTTCCTATCTCCATTTCAGAATATTATCCGTTTCCAATTTAAGTATATCATGTTTTCATACACCATGCAACTTGGAAAGGCTGTAATAATAAGACACGGATAGCCGTCTGAAGCAGGACGGTTATCCGTGTCTGAGTGTATTCGGCAGCTAAGGTAGGTATTATAAGTACGCAAATGATATCAGATTTTTTACCCCTAAGCAGTGATATGACTGTATGTCATATCCTGTTTTTCTTTCTCATCAGCTTATTTTCATACATTCGCTCATCAGCGGTCTTGAGCAGCTCGCTTACAACATTTTCACTGTAAGGAGCGCTTGCCCATCCTATGCTCGCTGTTATCTCGTAGGGCTTGTCGGAACTTCGGCCCACAGCTTCGAGTGTTTTTAAAAAGCGTTCTGTCCGTCTTTGCGGTTCATCATCAGCGTATTTTCCTATCCCTATAAGACAAAACTCATCACCGCCTGTGCGTACACATATCTCATCATTACTGGTAATGCTCTGAACAACATTCGAGACGGTTCTGATCCCATAGTCTCCTTCAGCATGGCCAAAGGTGTCATTTATCGCCTTCAAGCCGTCCATATCTGTTCTAAGTACCATTGCAGTATCGTCAGGGGCGGCATTCTGAGCCTTTTCGTGCAGCCAGCTTTTCATGCCGCAGCGGTCTGACAAACCTACAGTGAAAACACGGCTGTACAGCTTAATGATAACCTTTCAATCATTCTGTACTGTCTGATCTGAGTCTGTGCAGCGTGAGCGGTACTCCTTGGGAGAGCAGCCGCCGGCGGATCTGAACTGCCTGTTGAAGTTCGAGAGGTTGTGATATCCGCATTCAAAAGCTATATCTGCAACGCTTTTGTCGGTGTCTCTCAAAAGCTCTCTTGCAAGCTTCAGGCGCAGCTGGGCTATATATTCCATTGCTCCGACGCCGGTTTCCCTCTTGAATGCACCCATGAAATAGCTTTTGCTCAGGTGAACAACGCCCGCAAGCTGGTCTATGGTGAGGGGCTCAGTAAAATGCTCATTGATGTACTCTATCGCGGGGCGCATCAGTGAGCTTTTTTTTACAAAACCGTTCCTTGAAATGCTGCCGCTCTCATAGAGCAGGAACATGAACCGCAGCAGCTCGCTTTTTATCAGCATATCAAGAAGGGGCGTGTCACCCTTGGCGGCGCTTATCATATTTTCCGCCGTGGTCAGAAGCTCGCTGTAATAGCAATGCTCGGGGGTAATGTGAGTTTCTATACTGTACGCTCCTAAAATGAGAGGTGCGATAAATGCGTCTGCGGCACGGTCATTGTCACGGCTGCCCAGCATGGAGCCGTCAAGATCAAGGGTATCGTAGACACATCTCTTGTCATCATGCTGATAAACAGCATGGAGCATGTCAGGCGGCGTCAGCACAATATCGCCCTTGTAAGCTGTAAAGTGTATATCGCCCGTTACAAAATCACCCTCGCCCTCCAGAATGACATTAAGCTCAAATTCCTTATGCCAGTGCATCGGAGCATTGGGAAAGTATTCGGGAATATTCGAGATATAGTAAGAAAACGGCTTGTCGGCTGTGCTGTGCCGGCGGTGTTCCTTTAATGCGGCTTTTTCCATATTATCACCATAAAAGTATTATAGTATCGGTTTATGATATTATCGGCGTAGATTTTTTCTTCGATATGTAGTATTATATCATACAGAAGCAAACAAATCAACCCCCTTGACGAATATTTATACGGAGGTAATTATTATGGCAAAAAGACCTGACTGGCTCGACGACGCAGTATTTTATGAGATCTATCCCCAGTCCTTCAAGGACACGGACGGTGACGGCATCGGAAATATAAACGGCATCACCGAAAAGCTGCCCTACATCAAGGAGCTGGGTTGCACGGCGATATGGATAAACCCCTGCTTTGAATCGCCCTTTTTGGATGCAGGCTACGATGTTTCGGACTATTGCAGGGTAGCCCCCAGATACGGCACAAATGACGACCTCGTCCGTCTGTTCGAGGAGGCTCACAAGCTGGGTATGCACGTTCTGCTTGACCTCGTGCCGGGGCACACCTCATGGGAGCACCCCTGGTTCAAAGAAAGCATGAAGGCCGACCGCAACGAGTTCACCGACCGCTATGTCTGGACGGACAGCGTTTGGGAGGAGCCTGCGGGCTACCCGTCAATAAGGGGCATATCCGAACGTGACGGCAGCTGTGCGATCAATTTCTTCACCCACCAGCCTGCTCTTAATTACGGCTTCTACAAGCCGAACGCTCCCTGGCAGCAGTCTATGGATTCCGAGGGCGCTGTAGCTACCCGGGAGGCGCTCAAGGACGTCATGCGCTTCTGGCTTTCACGGGGCTGTGACGGCTTTCGTGTGGACATGGCAGGTTCACTTGTCAAAAACGATGAGGATCAGAAGGGCAACATCGCCCTCTGGCAGAACATAAGGGCATTTCTTGACGAGGAATACCCCGAGGCCGCAATGGTCTCCGAGTGGGGAGAGCCTTACCAGAGTCTTGCAGGGGGCTTTCATATGGACTTCCTGCTGCACTTCGGGTCTTCCCACTACAACGACCTGTTCAGGAATGAAAAGCCCTTCTTCAGCGGAGAGGGTGACGCATCGACGTTTGTGTCCAAATATATGGACAGCTATGAGCGCTCGGAGCGTAAGGGACTGATTTGCATACCCTCGGGCAATCACGATATGGACAGACTCGCCCGCCACATCAAAGGAGAGCGCAGAAAGCTTGCCTTTGCCTTCCTGCTGTCGATGCCGGGAGCACCCTACATCTACTACGGCGATGAGATCGGCATGAACTACGTTGAGGGGCTGAACTCTGTTGAGGGCGGTTACGGCAGGACCGGCTCGCGCTCACCTATGCAGTGGGACAGCTCGGAGAATGCAGGATTTTCTTCCGCTCCGGTAGAGAAGCTCTATATCCCCCTTGACCCCGACCCCGACAGACCGACTGCGGAGAAGCAGATTGCCGTCAATAATTCGCTGCGCAGCGAGGTCAAAAAGCTAATTGCAGTAAGACAGGCGCACAAAGCTCTGCAAAGCCTTGGAGATATCGAGTTTGTCTGCGACGGCGCAAAGGGCAGACCTCTTGCATATGTCAGAAGCTTTGACGGCGAGAGAATACTTGTTGCAGTAAACCCCACCGATTCCGCCTGTGAGCTGACGGTCGGCGGCTCACTTGGAGAGGTTATATACAGCTTCGGGAGCGGTGCAGAGATAAGCGGCAACAGCTGCGTTATCGGAGCAGGCTCGGCAGCGTTTGTGAAGCTTGATTAAAAAGGACGGTGATACTATGCGAATAAGAAATCTTGCGGCTTTTATGGCGGCAATGTCCATAATGCTCAGCTGCACGCTTTCGGTGAGCGGCACTTCATTGGGCAGAACAGTGAACATAACCGTTGATACGGGCAAGGACAGAAAAGCGATCTCTCCCTATATTTACGGCGTTAATGCGGAGCTTATGGAAAATGACGTTTCCTGTAAGGCGGTGCGTGCGGGCGGCAACCGCTACAGCGCTTACAACTGGGAAACGAACGCTTCAAATGCAGGAGCTGACTGGAAAAACATCTCCGACGGATATTTTCAACAGAATGTTCCGGAGGATATGAAGGACAAGCCGGGCTGTGCCGCTCTGAAGCTGAATGAGGTCTGCACCGCAAAGGGCGCATACCCTCTTATGACGCTGCAGCTTGCGGGCTACGTTTCTGCCGACATGAACGGCGAGGTCAGCAAGGCTGAGAGAGCGCCCTCTGACCGCTGGAAAAAGGTTGAACTTGTAAAGGGCGATGAATTCAGCCTGACGCCCGATCTGAATGACGGCACTGTTTATATGGACGAGTTTGTAAACTACCTTGTGAACACCCTTGGCGACTCACAGAACGGCGGAATCAGGGGCTATTCTCTCGACAATGAGCCGGGGTTGTGGAGCAGCACTCACTCACTCGTTCATCCCGAAAAAACCACCTGCGCTGAGATCGTTGAAAAGTCGGTAACTATGTCTAAGGCAGTAAAGGATATTGACCCGAATGCCGAGATATTCGGTCCTGCGCTTTTCGGCTACGGGGCGTTTACGAATTTCGCCGATGCGCCTGACTGGAAAGAGATAAAAAACGACAACCCCGAGTACAAATGGTTTATAGATTACTATCTTGACGAAATGAAGAAGGCAGAGGACGAGAACGGCAGGCGACTGCTCGATGTGCTCGATGTGCATTTTTACACCGAGGCAAAGGGCGCCTGCGGAAAGTGCTACTGCGAGCATTATGGCAATCCCGACTGTGTTTACAATAAGCTGAACTCGACCCGAAGCTTCTGGGACGATACCTACACCGAGGACAGCTGGATAACCGACGCAGGCGCAGAGTTCCTGCCGATACTTCCGGCACTTAAGGAGTCAATAGATACCTATTACCCCGGCACAAAGCTTGCCATAACTGAATATGATTTTCAGGGAGCTTACGATGTCTGCGGTGCTATAATGGAGGCGGACACCCTCGGCATTTTTGCACAGAACGGGGTCTATGCTGCCAACCTGTTTACAATGGACGCACAGTATCAGCTTGCCGCGATCAATCTGTACACCAACTATGACGGCAGCGGAAGCGGCTTTGGCGATACGCTTGTGTCTTGTACCACGGACGATATCGAGACCTCGACCGCCTATGCTGCAATTAACGGAGATAACGAGGACGTCATCACCCTCGTAGTGACAAACAAGGCGTTTGACGACAAAACGACCGCAAATATCGAGCTTGGAAACGAGTACAAGTACGCTCACCTTTACGGGATAAACAGTATGTCAGCACAGTTATTTGATATGACCGATTCAAACCCGGCTGTGACACTGAACGGCAGCAGCCTGACTCTTGAAATGGAGCCAAGGACGGTATCGCTTCTGGTAATTGCCAAGGATAAGGAAGCTCTTGATACAAGAGAAGCTGTTTCCTCCGCTGCCGAAAAGGGAGAGGGAAAAAGCAGTCTCCCGCTTATCTTGGGGATAGTCGGAGGGGCAGCGGCTCTTGTGGCAGCTATAGTGTTTGCTGTATTCAGGATAAAGAAAAATCAACACTGATCGCAGGTTCTCGGAAACGCCCTGAAAGCGTTTTCGAGGGCTCTTTTAGGCGCTTTAGCGTAATTAAACGTCCGGTTCTACCGGGGACATAAAAAAGTTTCAGCGAACGCTTTAAAATAACCTCCGAATATGATAAAATAGTAGTAATTTGGCGACTGCATTACTAAATTAAAATACACGGAGGTTATAAACAAATGAAATTAAGCACCTAACATATAAGGGCTGCCAGTGAATGTAATGCGGTGCTGAACCCTCGGAGTCTCTTGAGGGGCAAAGCCAGTAACAGTTCCTTTTTGGAGCAGAGCAAACCACCACTTTTGTGGTGGTAATGATTATAAAAAGTCACTTTAACTATGCGTGCTAATATCCTCTTTCTAAAATCATCTCCGTCATTTCCTTCTCGGCAACAGACTGCTGTATGAAAAATACAATAAGAAGAATAAGGACTCAGTAACCAAACGGTTATGGAGTCCTTTCTGCTTTCATGAGACAGATAATGTCTGTTAGAACTCTATTTTAAATATGAAATTTCCAGAGCTGAAAGCAAAGATAATTCTGATTTTGGAATATACGGCACAGCGATATTTTTCAAGCTATACTTAAAAATGAGGGCTATCGTCAGCACATCTGTCATCAGGTTCGGCTGTTTGGTGTCGATCACAGGCGTAAGATCATCACTATGCCGCCCATTGTCATTTTAACGGACAGGGCAATATATCGCCTATGCCTGATTATGCAGCTTGCAGATTCTTTTTGAATCTTTTGTAAACGAGTGCAAATTTCACCCGAGTTCTGTCCTATATATGTGAAACGTGTATTCAGTTAGAGCAGGCTGGCTCTTTTGACCAAATTTCATTTTTTCTCGCAAGTATTGACAGAGCATATGCTCTGTCGCCCAAACTCTTCCAATTCTGCTTTCCTGCAGAATTGGGCTAAAATGGAAACCTGACCCTTTTAGAACCGAGTATCCGTAACACAGACAACAAGGAGGTCGATAATATTAAGGTAGAAAACAGGAAGTATAAACATCTCACGTTCACGCTTGGTGAATGGGAAGAGGTAAAACAAAGAGCCGACGAGTGCCATATGAAAACTGCTACATATATTAAGTACATGGCACTGCACGGTAAGATCGTGAATGTTGATATGGAGAACGCCAACAGTATCTTGGGTGCGTTGAGCCGTATCGAAAAAAGCGTGACTGACAGCCGCCTAAAATGCTTGATGGATTATCTCCTGTCGATTACAGACTTAGAGCAGCATAGCAAAAGCGACCAAGATCACTCTTAGTCGCTTTGCATAATTATTCCTTATTGAACCCTCTGCGGTGATATGACGCAGAACATTGAAGAACGTGCAAAAATCAACACCTTCCGTTCCGTCAGTGCCATGATTGCAATCGGTATTATCAATATTATCACACTGCCGTTGATTTCAAAACTGGGCGGCAGTGACAAGCGTGGTTATCTGCTGGTAGCTGTACTTTATGGTGCGATTTTTGCTGCCTGTCATATTTTCTGCTTTGCTAAGACAAAGAAAGCAGTAACCATTCCGGAAAAGAAGAAAATCCCCATAAAGCTGCAAATTCAGACTGTGCTTCAAAATAAGCCCTATCTGCTGGCATTACTTGGACAGTTCCTGTTTGGCGTGACACTCTATGGAAGAAATGCAGATGCACTATATTATTTTAAGTATGTGGAGGGCAGCGAATCCCTGTTTACTACTTATTCCATGGCAATTATTATTCCGTCAATTATTGGTGCCGGACTGTTTCCTATTATTTTCAGATGGTTTGGAAACAAAGGCAGATCAGCTTCTATATTGGCGCTTGGAACAGGTGTATGTATGCTGTCGCTGTATCTGTTCAGTCCTGTAGAGACACCTGTTCCGTTTTATATCTGTTCTGGTCTGACACGGTTCTTCTTTACAGGTTTTAACACGGCTATTTATGCCATTATTCCCGATTGTGTAGAATATGGCGAATGGAAAACCGGTGTCCGCAATGACGGGTTCCAGTATGCATTTATCTCTCTTGGAAATAAAATCAACATGGCAATCGGTACATCTGTTTTTGCAGCAGTACCGGGAACAGCTGGTTTTGAGGCAAATATGCAGCAGAAGCCTTGTTGCGTAAGGAAGTGAAAATTGCTGTAATCACATTGGGCAAATTGGGCGCTTATGTACGGACATATGACGGCGGTCAGATCGTCAAGGGTTTCAGAAATAAAGCATTAGATGCAACCGGAGCCGGCGACGCATTCTGGGGCGGATTTCTCTATCAGTTCTGCCGCTGCGGAAAACTTCCGGAAGAGGTATCTGTTTCTGAAGCGGCATCATTTTTTTACTTGCTGTTTTATATTGCTCGGAACAGATTCAACCAGATCTTTTACAATATGAATCTCTCCACGGAGTGTAAATCGCTTTGTTTTGACACTTTTTACGAAAATTGATTACATTTATTGTTAGTTTATTGATTGCATAAAAGCAAAACCCCTGATTCGAGATGAATCTAGGGGTTTTGCGACAGGCTGAGCGTCCCGAAAATTATCGGAACGCTCTTATTTATTTCTTCTTGTCAGAAAGCTCAGTGATTATCTGAATGAACGAATCAACGTCAGAGAAGTCCTTGTAAACGGAAGCAAAACGCACATATGCAACGTGGTCAAGCTTTTTCAGACCCATAAGCACCATATCGCCTATCTCACTTGTAGTGGTCTCAGTCTGCATTTTGTTTGCAAAGGTGTTCTCTATATCGTCAACAAGGTTTTTCATATCATCAACACTGACAGGACGCTTTTTGATAGCGTTCTGAATGCCTTTTATAAGCTTCTGTCTGTCAAAAGGCTCAAACGAGCCGTCACGCTTGTATACCATAAGCTGTGGCTTTTCGACCACCTCATAAGTAGTGAAACGCTTTCCGCATTTCGGACACTCACGGCGGCGACGCTTTTTTCCCTCGCTTGGACGTGAATCTATTACTCTTGTATCTTCATAGTTGCAAAAAGGACATCTCATTATAAACACTCCTTAGTTAAGAGAAAATTTTGTGCGTGATATTGCATATATTGTGCTTTTATTAATTAATTATACCATAGATTGTGGACGATTGCAAGAGGGTATATAAAAAAAGTTGCGGTAAAGGAATTCAGCAGTTTTGCGGCAGACAAACCATAGCATAATTGTAGGGGACGGCGCCCTCGACGTCCCCTACATGGGTAGTGCAATATTTATGCACGGATATGGCAGACTTTAAGAAAGTTTCAGTGTACAAAAAAACAGACAGCAGAAGCCGTCTGTTTGTGTTTGATATATTACTTGTTAAGATATTCGAGATTTTTTCTGATAAGATCGCATCTCTGCTTTACGCAGTCAACAGAACGCAGTGGGTCTGACGGAGTGTTGAATGTGTAATCCATAAGCTTGTCGATCGTTGTTGCCGCAACGTGAAGTCTTGTGTCTGATGAAGCGTAGTAAATATACACGTCACCGTTTGCACGAACGATCGCGCCGTTTGTGAACGCAACGTTTGATACGTCGCCAACTCTTTCACTGCCGTGTGGTGCAATGAAAAGTCCTGACGGCGAAGCGATTAGCTTAGAAGGGTCTTTAAGGTCAGTTGCAAATACATAAATTACGTATCTAAGACCTGCGGCTGTGTTTCTTACGCCATGTGCAATGTGTATCCAACCCTTTGGTGTCTTGATAGGAACTGCGCCTGCACCGTTCTTTACCTCTGTGATTGTGTGATACTGCCTTGGTGAGATAACAACTTCATCTGTGCAGATAACAGGGTTTGTGATGTCTTCGCAAAGACCGAAGCATACTCCTCCGCCTGAGCCAGTTTCGATAAAATCGTCCTGTGGACGTGTATAAAATGCGTACTTTCCGTCAACGAACTCAGGGTGAAGTACAACGTTTCTCTGCTGTGGTGACTTGGACTTGAGATTAGGAAGTCTTTCCCATGTTTTAAGATCCTTTGTCCTTACGATTCCTGCCTGAGCTGTAGCGGCAGAAAGATCGTTTGAAGTCTTGTCCTTGCTCTCTGAGCAGAATACACCGTATATCCAGCCGTCCTCATGCTGGGTAAGTCTCATATCGTATACGTTTGTTTCCTCCGGTTCAGTGTCAGGAAGCTGAACAGGGAAGTCCCAGAAACGGAAGCCGTCAACAGGGCTGTCGCTCTCTGCTACTGCAAAAAATGACTTTCTGTCATTGCCCTCAACTCTTGCAACAAGGTAATACTTGCCGTTGAGATAAATAGCGCCTGAGTTCAGTACTGCGTTTATGCCCAATCTCTCCATGAAGTATGGATTTGTCTCAGGGTTCATGTCATATTTCCAGATAATAGGTGCGTGTGCGGCTGTCAGAACAGGGTAAACGTATCTGTCATAAATTCCGTTGTAGCTGTCGGACACAATGTTTTTTCTGTTGATGAGAGTCTCGTATTCGGCTGTCACCCTTGCTTTGTTTCTTTCAAAATCTGTCATATCAAGCAATTTCCTTTCGGTAAAAAATCTTCTTAAACAAGTATACTATAATAATTCGCTAATTACAAGTACCACTGAAAACATCAAACGATTACATGAAAAAAGTTTTACGAACTGCATAAATGCTGTACATATTTTGCTGTTTTGGTTAATGTTTTCTACAAAAAAGCTCTTGTATCTGTTTTATATTCATTCAAAACGGGCATATTGAATATTTGAACTTTATGCGCGTATTTTAAACAATATTGATTGTGATATTGTGTTTTAACAATACATATGTATTTTATTGTGCAAAGTGTACAATTAAATTGCTGATAATTGTGTTATAATGGTGATTGACAATAGCTTTATATGTGTTGTATAATTATAGCAAGATTTAATATATGAACTCATCAACTACATACGGACAGCTTTGATGCTAAAATATTGAATTATGGAGGAATATTTTATGAATTACAAAAAGTACATAGCGGCTGTAATGGCTTTGTCAATGGCAACAGGAGTAGCGGGTTGCGGAAGCTCATCAAACTCTTCAAGCAAGGCGGAGGAAGGTCTTGTCGATGCCGGTATATACATGCTTGAACGGTGAGGAAGAGATGACCAGT
>ENA-OPTB01002848-OPTB01002848.1-human-gut-metagenome-genome-assembly--contig:-NODE-2848-length-10288-cov-7.391185_pt1 | contig 10288 bp, 10 predicted proteins | sample MGYA00241810_ERZ501911 | MGnify/ENA primary metagenome ERZ501911 (study PRJEB25962, sample SAMEA2042304) | human gut metagenome | biome: human gut; feature: human-associated habitat; material: faeces... | reverse complement strand
TCTTCACAGACTTCTAGGGCATCTTTCCAAATATGACGCACAACAACTTTTTGGTTCTGGCGACTTTCTGTACAAATAGCTAACAAGGGACAGGTCTTACAAATTTTAGGATTACTTTTATACTCTCGATAACCTTCACGTGTGGTTGTACGATAAGTTAACACCTTGTTCTCTGGACAAAGATAACAATCAAAATGCTCGTCATAGACAAAGTCTTTTGGACGTAAAAAATCTTTCTTACCTCTTGGTCTAGTGTAAGGGAAAACTGGTGTAATCCCTTTTTCTAGAAGAAACTTGGCAATACTAGGTGTTTTATAGCCTGAATCCGCAATAATGAATTCAGGAGAGAATGGTTCTAGTTTGACAAAAAGAGCAGAGAAAGCCTGACTATCATGGATGTTTCCTGCTTCAACCGTATAAGCTAAGGCCCAACCGTGTTTATCACAAGCTACTTGAGCATTGTAAGCGAAGACTTCCTTATGTTCCCCCTTATGAAACCAACCACTGTCTGGGTCTGTCGTTGATTGTTTCTTAGGTTTAGCCTCGCTTTTTTTGGCGGGCTTTAAGAGCTTTTTTGCGTGTTTTCTCCTATCTAAATTAATCTCAATCTCCAGTTGTTCACTCATGAATTTAGCTTTTTGATCAATAACAACAGTTTTGTACTTATGATTATTAGCAGCTGCCTTGATATGGGTCCCATCAATGAAGATTTCTGAGGGATCAATGAGCCCCGCTTCCAAAACATGATGAAGCACATGACTAAAAATGTGTGCTAACACTTCCTTGTTTTGAAAGCGTCGGCTATAGTTCTTACCGTAAGTTGTAAAATGTGGTACCTTATCGTCCAGAGATAAGCCAAGAAACCAACGGTAAGCCGTATTCACCTCAATATCTTTAATGGTTTGGCGCATAGAACGAATGCCATAAAAACATTGAATCAACGGAATTTTAACTAATAAAACGGGGTCTAGACTAGGGCGACCATTATCCGAGGAATAACTATCTTCGACAAGATCATAAATAAAAGAGAAATCAATCGTTTCCTCGACTTTTCTTAGAAAATGGTCTTTAGGCACAAGTTCATCAAGCGTATAGAATCCTACTTGACGTCGATTGTATTCGGGATTTTCTTTGTGAAACATAGGAACACCTCATCAAATACCTTTTTCTTTTATTATACTCCTTCAAAGCAAGAAAAGTCCCCAGAAGTATAACTTCTGAGGACTTTGTCTTCAATCTGAGACAACTTTTAAAAGTTGTTTTTTCATTCTATATTTAGAAAATTGCTACTTCCACAAACCACCTAAGATTTGCTTTTCTAACAAGTCTAAGTCCTCTTCTGCCATTTCGCCATTATCGCCAACGATATATAGTTGAGCAAAATAAGCTAACAAAGGACCTACACAGATGCGAACCATTTGAGGAATGGTTAATTCAGGATTAACACGTGGATCTGCCAGCAATTCCTTGTGGAGTATCAGAAGTTTATCCTGGATAGAATTCCAGATGAACTTCTGTTCATTTCTTAGTTTATTATTAGAGAATATTTCATGAAAAATGATTTTTATCAGAGCACGATTCTTTTTGAGATAGGTCATTCGATTATGGACAAGATAATGAACTTTTTCTTCTGTCGTTTCAAAAGTTAACAGTTCTTCAAAAAAACTTCCGAATAGTCCAGGAACCACAGGGTGTAAAATAGCCGTTAACAAATCGACTTTCGTTTTAAAATACTTAAATAAGGTAGCCTGACTGAGTCCAGCATGCTTAGCTATGTTAAGGGTAGAGGTGCCATTATAGCCCTTGCTAGAAATGAGATCTACTGCCGACCGCATAATCTTTTTCTTCCCTTGAGGATAATCTGCCTCCTCTAAGTAATCTTCAAATGATTCAAAAATAGTCTTATCCATTAAACAGTCATCCCTTTTAGTATTTTTTTGTGTTTTCCTTTAAACTTTACGGTAACGGCGTAAGCCTACAATATTGAGGATTGTCAAAATGACAAGGAAAATCAGTAGAACGCCGATATTTGGCAAAACGTCTCCAATGCTACGTCCGTAAAGAATAATCTGACTCATTGCATCACCTGAGTAGGTCAATGGCAAAAATTTCCCTACCGTTTGAGCCCAGTCTCCCATTGATGACAATGGAATAATTCCAGAGAAAAAGAGCTGCGGCATAATGACAAGGGGAATAAATTGCATCATTTGAAATTCTGATTTCGCCAAGGTAGACAAGAGAATTCCGAAGGCCAACGCCACAAGAGCCAGTACTACATTAACAATTATAACATTAAATAGATTTCCGACAACTTCTACATTTAATAACCAAATAGCTGCTAGGACTACGACTGCTGTTTGAAGAATCGCAATGAGTCCGTAAGACAACATGTAACCATAAACGATTTCAGAACGTTTGACTGGAGTTGCTAATAAACGCTCTAGTGTACCACTGGTACGCTCTTTCAAAAGTGCCATACCTGAAATCAAAAAAACAAAAAAGAAAACTACAAAGCCAATCAAAACTGGAATCATACTTGTAAAAAAGCTTGTATTTTTATCACCATACTGGTAGGATTCCTTGATTTCTGGAGCTTTTGCCTCCAATTTCAATTGTGGAAGAGCTTGTTTGACACGAGCCATTAGTTGATTACTTCCTTCACTAGCGATACTCGTCCGCAATACTTGTCGAGTCATAGATGTTTTAGAGGCATCTGTATTAGCATAAACTACCTGATATTCACCATTTTTATAAGAAACCACTGCATCTACTTTTTCATCAGCTAAGTCTTTCTTTGCTTGATTGAGATCCTTGTAAGTCTGTACACTAACATGGTCCAGATCATCCATTTTTGTCACCAAACTAGTTGGCAGATCTTGTGTTGCTAGTTTAATATTCACGGCTGTACTAGCCGAAAACATGAGATTCATCAACCACATAATAAAGACTGGTGCTACAAACATCATGGCAAGAGTTCGTTTGTCACGAAACAATTCTTTCATCACTTTTTTCGCAATAGCCAAGGTTCTCATCCTACTCTCCTTCTGCTTTCAAAAAGACTTCTTCAATACTTGAAACACCGTAGACTTCTTTGAGACTTTTTGGTGTATCAAAGGCAATGATTTTTCCACCTAACAAGAGCCCAACCTTATCCGTAAGCTCTGCTTCATCCATAACATGAGTGGTGACTAAGATTCCTACCCCCTTGTCTCTGAGCGCCATCAACTCTTGCCAGATTTTCTTTCGAAGCGAAGGGTCGATACCAACAGTTGGTTCGTCCAAAATCAAGAGTTGCGGACTTCCTAAAAGTGCAATGGCTAACGACAAGCGTCGTTTCATCCCTCCGGAATAACCAGATACTGCCTTATTTAAATGTTCTGTCAAATCGACTACTTGAGCTACATGGGCAATATCATCCTTTAAGACTTTTCTTGATAGGCCTTTTAGCTGACCGAAAAATTCCAAATTTTCTTGTCCTGACAAGGCCTCATAAAGAGCATCTGATTGAGCCATATAGCCAATATCTCCAAGAATGTGACGATTTGGCATGGTGTGGTCTAAGACTAAAGCCATACCGCTATCCGCCTTTTCTATGCCTAACATGGTTTTAATCATAGTTGATTTACCAGCACCCGATGGACCAATTAGACCAATAATTTCTCCAGGCTGTAAATCAAAACCAACGTGATCTAAGACCATTTGACGACCAAAAGATTTTTCTAAATCTTGTAAATGTAGCAATGTTTTCATTTGCATCCTCCTAGGTGAGTGCTTACTCACTTTCCGAATATGAGATTATTATAGTGAGTGTTCACTCACTTGTCAAGTGAGAAGTAAAATTTTCATAACAAAAAATCTTCGAATAGAAATCGAAGATTTTTAAGAATTCATAAGGAAATCTGCTTCTATGTTAGAAGACCTTCTTGAACCAAAAACTCATGTGCCACTTTAGCAGCAGACTTGCCTTCTACCCCTACTTGGTAGTTCATCTGTCTCATTTGCTCCTCTGTGATTTTACCAGCCAGTTTATTGAGGACTGCTTCCAATTCTGGATGTTTTTCGAGTAATTCAGCTTTCATGAGTGGGGTCCCTTGATAAGGAGGGAAGAGATGTTTATCATCCTCTAAAACTACCAAATCATAGCGAGCAAGTTCAGCATCTGTTATCTGAATATCACCAGCCTTGATAGCCTCATAGCGAAGGGCTGGTTCCATCGTTGCCACTTGTAGATGGAGTCCGTAGACCTTCTGCAAGCCCTTGTTGCCATCCTCACGGTCGTTAAACTCCAGAGTGAATCCTGCCTTCAGTTTATCTTGAACTCCCTTAAGATCAGAAATAGTCTTCAAATGATATTCTTCAGCTATACTTTCTGGAACTGCAATCGCATAGGTATTCTGATAAGCCATGGGTTTAAGTAAAACGAGATTGTCTTGTTTCTTTATACCATCACGCGCAGCTTTGAAAACTTCTTCAGAGTCGTTACTCACTTTAGGAGCTGGCTGCAAGAGAGACCCTGTAACCGTACCTGTAAATTCTGGATAGATATCAATATCTCCTTTTTTCAGGGCTTGGTAAAGGAAATCTGTCTTCCCAAAGTTGGGTTTAACCGTCACCGTCATATTAGTATTTTCCTCAATGAGAAGCTTATACATATTCATAAAAATTTCTGGCTCAGGTCCCATTTTCCCTGCAATGACGAGATTGTCTTTCTCCTTATGAGGAATGATGCTTGGAGCATAACTGGCTCCCAAACCAAGGACCATGACAGCAAAGGCCACTAGAATAGTACGCAGCTTTGCCTTTTCCAGCCATTTGAGAATAAGATTGAAGAGAATGGCTAAAATAGCTGATGAAATAGCCCCGATTAAAATGAGACTATAGTTCCGGCGATCAATACCCAAAAGGATAAAGGAGCCCAATCCTCCAGCTCCAACAAGAGCGGCTAAAGTTGCTGTCCCAATAATCATCACAGCTGCTGGCCGAATCCCAGACATGATGACAGGCATGGCCAAAGGAATTTCAAACTTCTTAAGTCGTTCCCACTTGGTCATCCCAAAAGCGACCCCTGCTTCTTCGAGGCTTGGGTCAATTCCTTGCAAACCGGTGATGGTATTTTGGAGGATGGGGAAAATGGCGTAAATGACCAGAGCTGCCAAGGCCGGAAGCGTTCCAATCCCCATGATGGGAATGAAGAGGCCCAAAAGGGCCATGGAAGGTATAGTCTGGAAAATCCCAGCTAACTGTAGGACCCAGTTGCTCGCTCTCTTGCGCGTACTTAAATAAATAGCCAGTGGAACAGCCAGAAAAATAGTAAGGAGCAAGGTCAGTAAGGACAGTTGCAAATGTTGCTCCAGTGCAGTGACCCAGTCTCCAAAGCGTTCTTGAAAGGTTGCAAGTAGTTTAAACATGGTGAGCACCTCCAAATAAAGCCGCAACAAAGTCGTTGGCTGGCCGGGTTAGAATGGTCTCAGCATCCGCCACCTGTACAATCTCTCCTTCTTGTAGAACTGCAATCCGATCGCCTAATTTCAGGGCCTCGTCCGTATCATGAGTAACGAAAATAGTCGTCATACCAAATTCTTTGTGCAAGTCTTTAGTAAGAGCCTGTAGCTGCTTACGAGAAATAGCATCTAAAGCTGAAAAGGGCTCATCCATCAATAGAATCTTTGGTTCTGCAATGATGGCCCGCACAATCCCAATCCGCTGTTGCTCACCACCTGATAACTCGCTTGGTAAGCGATGAGCATAATCTGCAGCAGGCAGACCCACCTTGTCCAATAGTTCTTCTGTTTTAGAGGCAATTTGTTCCTTGCTCCAGCCCTTCATCTCAGGAATGGGAGCAATATTCTCAGCAACAGTTAGATTTGGAAAGAGGGCAATGGCCTGCAAAACATAACCAGTAGAAAGACGCAACTCTCGTTCATCATAGTCTTTAATCCGCTTGCCATCCATATAAATATCACCATTGGTCGGCTCCAAAAGACGATTGACCATCTTGAGCATGGTGGTTTTTCCAGATCCTGAAGGTCCTACCAAGACCATAAATTCTCCCTGCTCAATTCGGAGATTGACGTCTCTAAGAACCTCTTTTTCAGTGTAGCGCAGAACTACATTTTTGTATTCAATCATGTTCTTCCTCAATACGTTTTCTGTCTCTAAGAATATCCAATAGGCTGCTTGCTGGATGCCCTAGGACTTTTTCGACATCTGTTGAAACTCCAGCTTGTTCCCCAACTTTGATAGCTGTATAAGTACTGACCCAAGCATCGTACTCCCAAGTTTGTGCTGGCCACTTTTTTCGTGACTCATAAGCTTCTTCTACTGATTCATCCACATACGTGATGGCGTCACCTGTCTCTTTTGAGAGAAGCGCTACGATTTCTTCCATGGAAAGATCCTCTGGTCCTGTTAGATTCAAGGTTTGATTTTCCCACTCCTTAGGATTTAGAAGAATTTCTGCTGCAACCCTAGATGTGTCCTTACGGGCAACAGCTGACACCTGCCCACTGCCAGCCGGACCACGAATTTCTCCATTTTCAAGTGCAATATCAATCAAGAAGTCCAAATAAAAATTATCTCTCAAAAAAGTATAGGTGAACCCTAACTCTTTGATATAGGCTTCCGTCTGGGCATGATCTCGAGACAAGGTAAAAGTTGCCTTCTCATCTGCCCCATAAAAGGAGGTATAGACGATATGCTTCACCCCCGCAAGCTTTGCAGCATCTAAAAACTCCTTGTGCTCCTTGACACGCTCTGGATTTTCCCGAGCAGAAACCATCAACAAGGTATCGATCCCCTTTAAGGCCTCAACCACTTTTGGAGTATTGGTATACGACATTCTACGGATTTCCGCAGACGCATAAACTTTTGCACGCTCTGGACTTCGTGCTAAGTGTACGGAAACCATTCCTTTCTTATCGACAAGATTAGCCACATAAGAACCTAATTTTCCTGTTACACCTGTTATTCCAATCATAACTGTTACTTCCTTTCCCTAGATGTCATTCTCTTTAGCTTTTAGATTTGAGATTATACGCTCTTGAAAGTCTTCAAATTCTCGGATTTCTTGATCTGAAAAGCCTTGGTAGAAAATCTCTCCCAATTCTTTACTGACACGGTCTCCGATTTCTTTTTGCGCCCAACCAAGTTCGGTCAAAACGACAAACTTCTTGCGCTTGTCCTGGTCACTCTGTTCAATCGTAACCAAGCCCTGGTCAACTAATTTCTTAATCATACTAGTCAGAGTATTGTTTGCTAGTCCTGAAGCAAGGGCAATATCTGTCGCAGTTGCTCGACCATCTTCTTTTTGCCAAAGCACTGTTAAAATTTTTCCTTGTTCACTTCTATATTGAGCTTCTGGTTCTTTGCTCAAGAGTTTTTGAAAAATACGCCCGTTTAACAATCGAATCTGTAGAGCTTGGTAGCCCCCTAACATCTTGTCCATTATGTCTCCTTTTTGTTCGATATCGAAATATTAAAGTTATTGTATCACTGTCTGTTACATCCGTCAACTACTTCTATATAGAAACATTATTTTTTTAATAATGCTTGATAAATCGTATAATCAATATCTTTAAAAACATTGAATATAACTACCATATCAGGGTGTTCTTTCTGGAACTGTAGAACCGTCTCTATCGCAATCTTAGCTGCCTCTTCATTTGGAAAACGAAATTCTCCTGTTGAGATACAACAAAAGGCCAAGCTTCTCAGACCTTTTTCATAAGCTAAGTTCAAACACTCTTCGTACGAAGAGGCCAACTGTTGTCTTTCCAAATCTGTCACTTCGTCATAGATAATAGGCCCAACTGTGTGAAGGACATAGCGGGAAGGTAGGTTATAGGCCTTGGTCATCTTTGCCTGACCCGTAGTTTCATCCTCTCCTTGCTCCTGCATGAGCTCCTGACAGGCTAAACGTAGTTCAACCCCCGCAGCTGTGTGAATGGCATTGTCAATACAAGAATGATTAGGTACAAAACAGCCTAAAAGCTTACTGTTGGCCGCATTGACAATGGCATCAACCGCCAGACGAGTGATATCGCCTTGCCACAGGTAGAGATTGGGCCGAATCGGAGTCAAGTCTTTTAAGTCTACAACTCCTTTTTCTAATAGTTTTTCTTGTAAATAACGGTCTTGTTGGTAGAGAAAGTCGGCTGTCACCGGTGCTGGATAGCGGACATTTTGAAGAGCCCGATATAACACTTCTTGCTCCTCTACCTTTTCAGGAATCTCTAGTTCTGTCAATACTTGCTCGCTTTTTAAAACATCAATCAAATATTCTAGTCTGCTAGCCATTGTCGGAGTACCTCCCTCATATCATCATTTATAGAAATTGTCTTTTCCTTTGTAGCAGCAAAACCTTCAAGCTCATCACGATTGAGGCGAATCAAATGGGCCTTTGGAAATACTGCTGTCATTTTCTCAAAAGGATAGCGAATGATGGTCGGCGTATTGTATCCGACACCCAATTCTAAGAAGACAACCTTTTGATCTTCTATCCCTTCTAAAAATCCTAGATAAGCTTCATAAGAAGCCTCCCAAGTCTCATTTTGGACAAAAGCCTGGTCTACACGTAAATGCATGGTCATTGGCGCTCCACAATGAGGACAATACGGTATCAAGTCGGTTGGAATTTTCAAGTCCTTGATTTCATTTAGCATCTCCATGACAGCTCCTCTATTATCAAAGACTTTCTGACGACAAGGAACGGAGCACTGCCACTCTCCGTAGTTGCCCTGCACTTCAAAGAAACGTTCCGGAGCAAATCCTGTCTTCATAAACTGCCCATCTACATTGGTCGTAATCACAAAATAATCCTTGTCCTTAACCAAGTTGAAAAGATCTCTATAAAGCGAAAGTCCCTCTGGCTGGTAACGATTATGATAGATATGCTTAGCCCAATAACCCCAGCGCTCTTCAGCGGTCTCAAAAGGATAAAAAGCTGCAGAGTACATATCCTGCATGCCATAACGAGCAATATAATCTTTAAAGAAAACCTCAAAACGTGAGCCTGAGTAGGTTAAGCCAGCCGCTGCAGATAAGCCAGCTCCCGCTCCAATCACAATTTTATCTGCTTCTTCAATAATTTTCTTTGCATCTTGAATCTTTGTCATCTTATCATCCCTCAATTTCAAATCTTGCTTGATAGGGAGGCAATTGCGTCAAATCATAAAAATTGCCTACTGCATTTTTAAAACGAAATACTTGTAGGTGACTACGTCCCTCCTCCGTCGGATAAATCTCATACATGTATGGATTGGCTTTTAACAACTCTTCTAAATGCTCTTTTCCAATCCATTTCACCTGACCGGTTAGGGAAATAGATTTACGATCCATAGTTCCGGCACCTTGAGTCATCCCTGTCACTGCTACACGTCCATCTTCCTTAAGACGCTTGTAGAGAGGTTTAAAATCAGCTGTCAAAAAATAGACTGTTTTCCCATCCTCCCACATCATATCCATAACAGTTGTATGTGGATGCCCCGTTTCATCAACCGTTGCCACTACAACTGAATGAATCTCTTCGACTAGCACTTTCAAATAATCCATTATAAAACACCATGTCTTTCTTTGAGTTTTAGTTCCATATCGAACTTTATAGTACGAATTGTAACATCAATAATTACATCTGTCAACTATTTCGATATAGAAATAACTTCAAAAAACAAAAAAACTTCCCTAATCATCTAGGAAAGTTCTTTCTATGATTTATGATGTCTTAAAAAATTTTATTCAGCCTTAGTAATATCTTCACGCATCTCATCGACATTGAACTTAGCAAAAAGATACTGACGGTCTTGAACTGGGAAACGTTGGTCGAGTTGGTCAACTGGACCGACTTCGATAATACCATTTTCAATAACAAAGTCCATAACGTGACCACCAAATGTCAAGTCGTCTGAAATAAAATGGAGGTGATAACCAGCAACACTCACACCGTGGAACATTTCTGGCGTCCAAATACCAACGATAGTACCTGAAATATTATCTACCTCGTACTCAGGTTGGCGTGTGGCAACATCAGCAAACTTAATATCGGCATTTGATTTTGGAATCATGCGCACGTGCATATGTTTAAAATGACCTTTGATTTTGATAGAACGGAAAAGATTGACCCCATCATAATAAGATTCAATACGATCCTCAAGTTCTTTATCAGTCATTTCATAACGTTGACGGAAGATAACTTCAGCTTGGTGAGGTACAACTGCTGCATAAGGTACTTTTTCATCAGGAGAAACTTCTACCACTTCGACTTTACCTTCAGAGCCTTTAGCTTGATAGGCTT
>ENA-OPTB01002828-OPTB01002828.1-human-gut-metagenome-genome-assembly--contig:-NODE-2828-length-10367-cov-3.557700_pt1 | contig 10367 bp, 8 predicted proteins | sample MGYA00241810_ERZ501911 | MGnify/ENA primary metagenome ERZ501911 (study PRJEB25962, sample SAMEA2042304) | human gut metagenome | biome: human gut; feature: human-associated habitat; material: faeces... | reverse complement strand
TTTCGATAGAAACCTGTTCCCAAGAATCTCGTCACTTCAGTGATGAGAGGTTCAAGTTAGAATAAATTTAGAAAGTAGTGATTATTATGGAACAACCACCTGAATTTATGCCTGATAAAGAATTGAGTAAAGTTGGAGGCTCATTATGGCTATATATTATTATGCAGCTGACACTCTCTTTTTTGTTTAGCTTTGTAGCAATGCCTTTAATCATGTATTCTTTGTATTATGATTATTCTGCAATCAATGCCTGCATTGAAATGTTGATTTCTTTTATATCTGGAATCATCATATTATGGTTTATGAGTAGTTCTTTTAAACAAAATATCAAAGATTTGAAGTTTACATTTAAACCCAAAGAGACAATAGATACTGTTTCAATGATGTATTTTTTAAATTATGCGATTGGTATTATTGGAGCTTTATTATCAAAATTTGGATTACCAGATACAAGCCCAGATTTTTCGTTAAATGGAAGTTTGCTCTATAATATTTTTACATTCACAAGTGTGGTCATTTTAGCACCTATATTTGAAGAGTTGATATTTAGAGGTATGATTCTACAGACATTGTCGAAATATAATAAAATGTTTGCCATTATTGTGACATCGTTGTTATTCGGACTTTTACACTTGAATATTACACAAGCCATACCCGCTTTCTTTATGGGACTAGTACTATGTTATATGTATCTTAAATCGGATAGTATTTTAGTTACTATGCTAGCTCATGCAGGTAATAACTTTTTAGCTTTAATGTCGGTTTATTCAAATCATGTTTTGATTACAGTTTTAGTGCTTGCTCTTGTGATTTATGGACTCATTACAATGGTATTAAAATCAAAAGAAATTAATGAATTTATTAAAGAAGAGAAGACAAATGAGAATTGGTATGCAAGATTCTTTAAGCGAATCCCAAATCTTTTGTATCTAGTATTTACCATACTTTGGATCATCATTTCATTATTCATGAATATGTTTTAAAAAGAGGACATCTCTTGTATTGGAAATGTCCTTTATTTGTCATCTTTCTTTAATTCATCAAACTTTTGCTTCATTGTAGGATTATTTCGTGTTAAACGCTTAATTGTAAGATCTTCTGCCTTATTATTAGCCAACTGCAATTGTCTTTCACTTGATAATAAATCTTCTTTTGTTTTTTGAAGATGCAAAATAGTTTTATCGATTTCATCGATAGCTTTTGCGAATTTATCCGATGCAATCCTATAATTTCTAGAGAATTTTTCTTTGAAATCATTCATATTCTCTTCAAAGTGTGTAATATCAATATTTTGATTACGCATCAACTGCAATTCATTTTTATACTGCATAGAATTGAATGCAGCATTTCTTAAAATGGTAATCATTGGAATAAAGAATTGCGGACGAATCACATACATCTTTTGATAGCGATGGGATTTATCAACAATACCCGTGTTATATAATTCGTTTTCTGGCTCTAACATGGAAACAAGAACGGCATATTCACAATTCTTTTCATTACGGTCTTTATCTAATTCTTTTAAGAAATCTTCATTCTTATGTTTTGTAGCCGTTTTGTCATTTTCGTTTTTCATTTCAAACATAATGGAAATGATTTCAATTCCATTCTCATCTAATTCACGATAGATATAGTCACCCTTTGATCCTGTACGAGTATCATTATCTTTTTCAAAGTATGCATTTTGAAAGCCTGTTGCACGAAGTTTATTGAATTCTATTTCACAATGCTGTTCTAAAGATTCACCAATCATTTTAGTGGATTGTTTTAATTTAAAATCTTTATAGTAGGCAATCTGCTCATCTTTGGTTTGTAGTAAAGTATCATATTTTTCCTGCAAGCTCTTTTCTTGAAGCTGATATTTCATTTTATCCTGCTCGATTTGATTCTGTAGATCTTGTTTAATACTCTTTACATTCAATTCGTTTTCGACCTTTGCCTTATCCATATCTTGTTTTAAAGACTGGATTTCAAGGTTCTTTTCATTTAGCTTTGATTGATATGTATTTTCTAGATTTGCCTTTAATACTTTTTCGTTGTTTGAAATATTGTTCTTTAAGGCTTGAATTTCATTTTCCTTTGCCTGCAGCTGCAATCTATATTCTTGTTCAGTCTTAGATTCATGGATCTTGTTCTGTGAAAGAATCTGTTCTAATTTGGCATTGAGTTTAGATATTTCTAAATCTTTTTGATTTAACTGCTCCTGATATTCTTTTTGTGTTTCAGTTTTCGTTAACTGCGTACTTGCTTCTAGCTTTTCTTTTAAAGAAATGACCTCTTGTTCTTTATTACTTTGTTTCTGATTGAAATCCGATTGCAGCTGTTTGATTTCAAGCTCTTTCTTATTTAATTGCTCTTGATAAGCCTTTTCGGTTTGACTCTTGATAATTTGTTCAGTTGACTTTAATTGTTCTTTTAAAGAAATGATTTCTTGTTCTTTATTTGCCTGAAGCTCTTTGATTTCTAAAGCTTTCTGACTTAATTTAGATTCATACTCTTTTTCGAGGTTAGATTGAATAATCTGGTTTGAATTCTTTTGTCTTTCCTTTAATTCTTTTTCAAATTCTTCATTACGAACCTGTTGTAAGATTTCATGATATTGACTCTCATCCACCTGAAATACAGTTCCACAATTGGGACATTTTATTTGACTCATAAGCTACCTCCATTTTATAAGATTATAATCATTAAATTGACAATACTGATGTCTAAAACTAGATTAATTATAATATTTAAAAAAAATCAAAAAAAGACTTGCATAATATAAAATCGCATGGTATATTAAATGGGCATTCAGCGAATGGGCCTGTAGCTCAGGTGGTTAGAGCGCACCCCTGATAAGGGTGAGGTCGTTGGTTCAAGTCCATTCAGGCCCACCATGATTTCTTTAGACGCTTATATAATGGGGTGTTAGCTCAGCTGGGAGAGCACCTGCCTTGCACGCAGGGGGTCATCGGTTCGATCCCGATACGCTCCACCAATTAAAAAAAGTAAGTCATCTTTGGATGGCTTTTTTTCTATTTAGAGGATTGATTATGTATATACAATATTATGATTCACCATTAGGTAAAATCTTATTGGCTGCCGATGAAATTGGATTGATTGGCGTTTGGTTTGAAAATCAAAAATATTATGCGGATGGTTTGATAGACCCTGTTGAAAAAGAAATGGCTGTTTTAAAAGAAACAAAAGAATGGTTGAATCTTTATTTTAGTGGTAAGGAACCAAAAGTTTTGCCTAAAATGCATCTAATTGGAACAAAGTTTCAAAGTAAAGTTTGGCAACTTCTTCTTAAAATACCCTATGGCAAAACTATGACATATAAAGACATCGCAAGAATGATTTCTCCATCAATGTCAGCACAAGCGGTGGGAAGTACTGTAGGACATAATAAAATCTCGATTTTGATTCCTTGCCATAGAGTGATTGGATCCAATAATAGTTTAACTGGATATGCAGGTGGAATCGAAAGAAAAGAATATTTATTAAAATTTGAAAAAAAGAATGAGATTTAATTTTGGTTTATATATGAAAAGACACAAATAAATTGTGATTTGACAAATTCAAAAAAAGCGAACCCCTAGGGATTGCAGTCCCTAGGGGTTCTTTCTTATCTTTCAATGCCAAATACATTATAACAGAGAAATTTAAAACTTTATAATAAAATATAAATTATCTTTAGATTGTTTGGATCAAATTAGGTATTTAACTGGATATGCAGGTGGAATTGAGAAGAAAGAAAAATTATTAGAAATTGAGGGTATATATGAGTAATATGTACCATTTTTTTGATGGATGTAAAACATAGATTCGAATTTACTGAAAATAAATGTAAGAAAATGCTTGCATAAATGAAAATGTGGTGTTATTATAAACGCACAAAACACAAGGAAATGGAGTAGTAAAAGGAAAGTCTTTGTTAGAGAGTTGTCGGTTGGTGCAAGACATAAGAGATGGAACTTTGAACTTACCATGGAGTGGTCAGGTTGATAAGACTTGAACGTAGGCTTAACGTTAATAAAGCAGGATGTGATAGCATCTGAAATGAGTGCATTCTTAAATGAATGAAGAAGAGTGGTACCGCGGAAGTATTGTAATTCTAACCTTTCGTCTCTTCTGTCTAACAGGCAGCAAGAAACGATTGGTTTTTTTGTTAGCTTGTTGTGCACGCTATAGGAGGAAAAGTATGAAAGCACAAAAAGTTGTAAAAATGGCGATATTTTCGGTAGGCGCCGTATTATTCTCAGCACATGCTGGAGGTGGATTTGCCACAGGAAATCAGGCAAATACATATTATGTAGGTATAGGATGGACTGGTATTGTGAGTGCCATAATAGCTATGTTGCTATTGATATTGACAATGCGAGAAGCCATGGTGATGTATAATCAGAGAAATTTGACAAGCGCAAAGGAATTGTTTGAAAACTTATATCATCCATTCGATAAGTTGGAAATCTTATTTGAGATTTTCTTTAATATCATGGTTTTGATGGCAGTTGCAGCAGCTATTAGTGGAGCTGCAAGTGCATTACAACAATACTTTGGATTTAATTATTATGCTTGTGTCGTTGCGGTTGGAATTGTTGTTCTTTGTTTAACAATTTTTGGAGCCAACGTAGTTCGTATGGCAAGTACATATATGGGTATGGCTATTTTGGTAACAGCCATTGTTATTTATGGTATGGGAATCATGAAAGGTCAAAATATTGGAGCTATTTTAGCAAATGACTTTACTGTAAATGGCTTTATGAATATGCCTAAAGCTATCTTAAATGCATTTACATATGCAGGCTTTCAATGTGTGACATTACCAACAATCGTAGCATGTGGAGCTATCTTACCAGATCGAAAATCTTGTTCAAAAGCAATGTGGATCTCATTTGTGATGAATGCTGTCGCATTAGTATTAAGTGTATTGATGTTAATTTCTTGGAAGAGTGTTTATGGAGAAACAACTCTACCTACATTGACAAGTTTAAATGCGATGAATGCTAACTGGATGGTTGTTGTATATGGTATTTGTTTATTACTTTGCTTAATTTCTACAGCAGTAACAACAACATTCGGATTTGTGGCACGCTTTGAAAATATTCGTGTTTTAAAGAATGTAGAAAATCCAGTGAAGAAAAGAATTATTGTATCTGCCTTTATTATTATTGTATCCATGACAATTTCTTTAGCCGGATTAACAAATATTATTAAATATGGATATGGATATTGTGGATATTTAGCTATCGCAATCATTATCGTTCCATTCTTAACTGTAGGTGTATACAAGAATTATCATACAAAAAGTGTTGAAGTAAAAGAAGGAGTAGAAGTTTATGAAAACAATTGAAATGTCTAATTATTCAGTCGGAGAAAGTTGTTACAACGAAATCCCAGGTGTATGTGAAAAATACAATGTTAAAAAAGTTGTATTGATTGGTGGTAAAAGAGCTTTGGCAGCTGCTGAGCCAAGAATTCGCGAAGCCATTAAAGAGACTGATATTATTATTACAGATTCAATTGTATATGGTATTGAATGTACTATGACAAACGTACATAAATTGACTTCAAATCCAAACGTACAAGAAGCCGATGTTATCTTTGCGATTGGTGGAGGAAAAGCTATCGATACTTGTAAAACCGCATCCATTGAAATGAATGACAAAATGGTTTTCTCATTTCCAACAATCTGTTCAAACTGTTCGGCCGCTACAGCTATTGCCGTAGTATATGATGATAATGGAGCATTGGACCACTATTCATATCCTCATTGTCCAGCACACATCTTTATCAATCCAGATGTTATCGCAAAAGCACCAAGTGAATATTTCTGGGCCGGAATTGGGGATGCGTTGTCTAAACAATGTGAAGTTGAATTCGCAACACAAGGAAAGACTTTAGATCACACGGCTACAATGGGATTAGCATTAGCGAAAACTTGTACTGCACCATTGTTGGAATATGGTAAACAAGGTATGGAAGATTGTAAAAATGATACAAATTCAGCTGCAATCGAAGCTATTGCCTTGGATATTGTCGTATCCACTGGATATGTTTCAAACTTAACAAACCAACCAGAATATTATTATAATTCAAGCATCGCGCATGCCTTCTATAATGGTAGTTGCTCAATTGCACGTGATGGACACCATCTACATGGTGAAGTTGTATCCTTTGGTGTATTAGTATTGTATGCATATGCCAAAGACGAAGAAAACTTAATGAAAATGGCAAAATTCAATAAATCAATCGGCTTACCAGTGACTTTAGCGGATGTGGACTTGGATGAAAGCCATTTGGAAGCTTTGACTGAAGCGGCTACAAAAACAAATGAGTGGAAAAATGCACCTTTCCCATTCACAAAAGAAGAGTTTATTACCGCTATTAAAAAGGCAGATGCAGTAGGTCAAAGTTTATAAGAGATCGAGAAATCGATCTTTTTTTTCTGTTTTAATATTGTTTTCACATGAAAGGATTAGAATGAAGGTGTATGTGAAATTTTGTGATTTGTAGGCTGATTTGATAGGTATGTTATAATTAGTGATGTAGGTGATAAAAATGTTACTGTTTTTTAAGAGTTTACCAAGACTAGTACGCAGTGCCAATAAAGATATGCACCGTCATTTCTCGATGACCTTTTCTTCCATTGTATCGATTGGCATTGCTTTATTAATGGCTTTGTTTATATTTGTGATTTATATGAATGTCGGAGGATTTACGAGTCAAATTGAAAATGAATTTATGATTCAAGTTTCTTTAAATCCAACACTAGAAGATGAAGAAATTAGTGAATTATCCGATTCAATTTCATCTCTTGCTTCCGTAAAAAAAGTAACGTATTCAAGTAAAGAAGAGGAATTGGATGCGTTGATCAAAGAAAATGGGGCGATGTTTAAACAATATAAGGGAGAGGACAAGAACCCTTTATATGACGTTTTGAATGTGGAATTAAAAGACAACACAAAAATTTCAAAAGTGACAAAGAAAATTTCAAAAATGGATGGTGTTGTTCAAGCTACATATGGAGGTAGTGCTATCAACACGATGATTCAACTGTTTAAAAATATCCGTGTATGGGGAAGTGTCTTTGTTGGATTGATGGTTTTGATTGCCGTATTCTTGATTCGAAATACTATTAAAATGACAATTTTAGTACGAAAAGATGAGATTGCGATCATGCGAACAGTTGGTGCCTATAACTGGTATATTTCTTTACCGTTTGTATTAGAAGGAATCTTTATCGGCTTTTGGGGTGCATTAGGCCCTGTTTTGATTTGTATATTTGGCTATACAGGACTTTACCACGTAATGAATGGTATGTTTTTTAGTGACATGATGAGTATGCTGAAACCATATCCATTTGTATTGTGTACTTCAGGCGGCATTCTTTTGATTGGAATGGTTGTAGGAATGCTAGGAAGTTATTTAGCCGTTAGAAAAGATTTGAGGTGGACACGATGAGAAAATATAAATTATATGCAGGTTTTCTAAGTTTAGCTATGGCCTGCTCATTAATCATGCCTGTTTCAGCAGAAGACTATTCGGATACAGAAGCCTGGTATGCCAAGTGTAGTCAGGCACAAACTTCACAAGCTGGCGTAAAAGCTTGTCAGGGATTTCAGGAATATCAGAAGAATCGTAAACAAAGCCTGCAAAACAGTATTGAAACTTATACTTCAAGCATCGCTTCTTTGCAGAGTGATACGACAAAAATGGAGCAGCTTGCCAAGGAACAAAAAGAATTGGTTTCCAATCTACAAACGCAGATAAGTGAAAAAGAAAAATCGATTGAATTGATCGAAAACAACATTAAAGAATTGGAAGAGAAGATTCAGGCAAAACAAGCTGAAATTGATGCTTGGAATGCACAAATCGAAAATCGTATGAAAAATGAACAAACAACGATTGGAACCAATATGATTATAGACTTGATCATGGGATCGGATAGTTTAAGTGATATGCTTCGTCGTATTTCTGGAGTTGAAAGAATCACAGAAGATGATCAGTCGCAAATTAAAAAGTTAAATAAATTAAAGAAAGAACTTGTTTTGCAGCAAGATGAACAAAAACGTTTAGATGAAGACGCAAAAAGTCAAAAGGCAGAATTAGAATCGCAAAAACAGCAGGCCAGTGAATTAGAGGAATCTTATAATAAACTGGTTGAAGAATATCAGAAAAAAATTACAGAATTAGAAGCACAGAAACGTTCCGCACAAGTGGACATGAATAGCATTCGAGACTTTGTGATTTCAACAAACTTCTCAGGATCGATTGAATCCGTATCTGGATTTATACATCCTGTACAAGGTGGAAGTAAAAGTGCAGGTACATGGGCATATCCTGGTGGAGGCATGCACTTAGGACTCGATTGGGCAGCTCCAATTGGTACAACTGTAGTAGCTCCGGCAAGTGGTGTTATTTTATATGCCGCAGCCCCTGTAGGAAGCAACTCAGGCTATTTGGGTAACTGGTCAGGCTATCCTTATGGTGGTGGAAACACAATAGAAATGTTGTGTAATGTGAATGATACACTTTATGCCGTAAGTTTCTGTCACTTGTCGCAAACAATCTACGTAAGTGCAGGACAAAGCGTTTCACAAGGACAAGCAATCGCATTATCGGGAAATTCAGGAAATTCAAGTGGGCCACATACACATGTTGAAGTCTATAATCTAGGTTCAATGTCTGTAAGTGATGCGGTAGCTCGTTTTAGTGCGGGTGCTGATTTTGCGTGGGGAACAGGCTGGTCAGGCACAGGTACTTCTTGTGAAGCTGGTAAAGCAGCGCCTTGCAGGGAAAGGCCAGAAAAGTTCTTTAGTTAGGAGGAACATTATGATTGATTTAAAAGATGTTTCAAAAGCATATCCCAATGGAGTACATGCTTTAAATCATGTCAATTTACATATTGATAAAGGTGAATTTGTTTATGTGATTGGAGCCACAGGTTCTGGTAAATCTACATTGATCAAAGTGCTAAATGGAGAAGAAGTTCCAGATGAAGGTACAGTTATTGTAGATGGTATTAATGTAGGGGCTTTAAAACATAGAAAAGTTCCGTACTATAGACGTAATGTTGGCTGCGTATTTCAAGATTATCGTTTACTTCCAAAATTAACTGTCTTTGAAAATATTGCCTTTGCCCTAGAAGTTGTGGGTATGCCACGCAAACATATTCGTAAACGTGTAATGGAAGTATTAGAGCTTGTTGATTTGAAAGAAAAGGCTAGAAGTTATCCAGACGAATTATCTGGAGGACAACAACAGCGTGTAACGATTGGCCGTGCCATTGCGAATAAACCAAAAGTTTTGATTGCGGATGAACCAACAGGAAATCTAGATCCCGAAAAGAGTTTAGAAATTATTTCATTATTAGAAAAGATCAACCAAAAACTAGATACAACAATCATGATGGTTACACATGATAAAGTATTGGTTGACCGCTTTAAAAAACGTACGATTATGTTAGACAAAGGATATGTGATTCACGATTCGAATAAAGGTGGGTATAAGAGTTTATGATGAAAGGTTTACGTACTTTTTTATACGAATTGAAGTATGCCTTTCTCCAAATGAAAAGACATATTATGTTGTGCTTTTCTGCCATTAGTGCCATTGGCATTACCCTACTTTTGATTGGTTCGATATTGATTATTGGATTACACGTTAATTATTTTTCGAATGATGTTCAAAAAGATTTGAGTATTCACGTTATTTTAAATGAGGATATTGATGATGAAACAGCTATATCAAGTATTCAGAGTGAAATATCTAAATTAAAGAATGTTTCAAAGGTAGAAGTATCCTCTAAAGATGATGAACTTGAACTTATGATCAAAGAAAAGGGAGATGCTTTTAAAGCCTATCGAGGAGAAACAAATCCTTTATCCAATGCTTTCTTTGTTTATGTAAAGAATGCTTCTTCTATCCGTAAAACAAGTGCGCAGATTCAAAAAATTGATGGCGTATCCAGCACGGCTTTTGGAGGAGACAGCGTTACAAGCTTAGTAGACATGTTGAATATGATTCAAAAGATTGGTTTAGGCATTGTTGCTTTATTGATTCTATTGTCTTTATATTTGATTTATAACACGATTCGAACGACAATTGATTCAAGAAGTGATGAAATCATTATTATGCGTACAGTAGGTGCAACGAATGGTTTCATCAGTAATCCATTCATTGTCGAAGGTATTTTTATTGGACTACTTGGATCTATCGTTCCATATTTATTGGTGCATTTTGGATATGAAAAGCTGTACGAAAGTTTAGACGGAAAACTATTCACACCTATGTTTGCCCTATTTAAACCAAGTACAATCAGCTTTCAAGTAGGACTCTCTATCATTCTTGCAGGAGCCTTGATTGGTGGGCTCGCATCC
>ENA-OPTB01002820-OPTB01002820.1-human-gut-metagenome-genome-assembly--contig:-NODE-2820-length-10393-cov-11.765138_pt1 | contig 10393 bp, 8 predicted proteins | sample MGYA00241810_ERZ501911 | MGnify/ENA primary metagenome ERZ501911 (study PRJEB25962, sample SAMEA2042304) | human gut metagenome | biome: human gut; feature: human-associated habitat; material: faeces... | reverse complement strand
AGAGATTCGGTTACAGAAACTGTTGTTCCGTCATGCACAACGCCAACGGCATTTGCGTTTCTGTCCATGTGGGCGAAATGGATTTATACATCCGTTTCTGGGAATATAGTTGTGGCGTAGGGCACTACCCCGACTGGAGCATTATCATTGTGCGTAGCAACTTCAAACGAAACCAGCAGGAAAACCTGAAAGACCTTGCCCGCTTCTTCAAGGAGTACGCCCCACGATACGGTTACAAATACCTCTGTACCGAAGATGACGATTACAAGTATTATCAGACCCTTGGCCTGAAACTTATCCACAGAGGATTTTTCAGACAATATAATTATGGGTTGCCGTTGAAGGAATTGAATGTCTGATATTAGGTTTAAAGAAAATGAGGGGATATTTCCTCTCATTCTCTTTATATACCGATAAATCAGAATTTAGAGGCAATGGCAAAGCAACTTTATGATTATTGGTTTGTGCAGTTTGACTTTCCTGATGAAAATGGAAGACCATATAAGTCAAGTGGCGGTAAGATGGTTTGGAATGATCAACTGAAACGAGAGATACCTATCGACTGGCATTGCGGAAACCTTTTTGAGATTGCTGTTTTTACAAATGGTTTGGCTTGTCAGAAATTCAGGCCAAAGGATGATGAAGCACCATTGCCTGTTATCAAGATACGAGAAATGCACGATGGCATTTCTGCTGACACTGAAGAAGTAACTCCAAATATACCAGAGTCTGTAAAAGTGTATAACGGTGATGTACTATTTTCATGGTCAGCATCACTGGAAGTTGTACTTTGGGCTTATGGACTTGGAGGACTTAATCAACACATCTTTAAGGTCACATCAGCAAATGATTTTCCGAAGTCATTCTACTACTTTCAACTTTTGGACTATGTGGATGTATTCAAAAAAATGGCAGAAGCAAGGAAAACGACGATGGGACATATTACGCAAGACCATTTACAACAAAGCACAATAGCTATACCTGATAATAAAGATATTGTGGATAGATTCGAGGAATTAATATCACCTATTTTCAGACAGATAATCAAGTCGCAAGAGGAAATATTAAATCTGACTAAGCAGCGTAACGAACTCCTACCGCTATTAATGAACGGTCAAGTATCAGTAAATTCTGATTTAGCGCATGATGAAGGTTGATTTTATTATCAATGTAGGAAAGAAGCTTACCGATTTGCTTTTGTGCTGATTTTGAAGGTAAAAAGACATTTATATTTAGGAAGTCATTAGGATCTATTCTCTTATGACTTCCTGATGTATTTGTATTTTGACCACATAAATAATTCGTAATCCCATCAGAAATCAGCAAATAATATAAATACTGATAATCTACAATATTCTCATCGACAATAAGTGGTAAAAACTCCGTTGAACACAATTTGTTTGTGTCCTCATTGTTAATTCTCCATACACGTTTAAAGCGGACATTCAGTTTATTAAATAATATACATTTATTTGGCACAGAAAACTTATTACTCTGTATATAGTTACCATCCACAATTTCACATTGCATACCGTTATCAAAAGAAGGTAGACTATACAATTTGTAAATAGTACCAGAATTAGGTGATATAGTAATAGTATGCAATTTTACGATTTCTCCTAACTTATATCTTTTCAAATCCATAACTTCATCTTATTGTTTCTTTCCTAACATCCCTCTAACTTGTTTGTCAAAGTCAGAATCGATCCTTTGAGTTTTATTGAAAATATCGTATTCACTTTCAGCCTTAGCTTTTGCCTGTGATGCAGAGATACGTCCTTTATCCGGAAGAATCTGATAGTCATTAAATGTAAGGAACTTATTGACGCTTGCAGCAAATTGCTCCATCGTGAAAGTATTATGGCGCTCAATCTGATTTTCAATGTAATCAAAATATGATGTTACAGTTCTTTCCAGTTGCTTAATCTCTTTTTCTGTCAGATAATTCTTGGCTATAGACACATCCGATTTGAGAATCCGACCATCAGGAGAATTTTTCCACGTAGTCAGTCCCATGTGTTCTTTTGTATGATCGGCTTTCGAATAGATAATCTCTGCTGCAGTCTGTCCTGTAATCGCATAATGGAAGCGATTTTGTATCATGGCATAAAACTCTTGAGTCGTCAAAGCATTTTTGTCGTAATCAATACTGCATTCCGCATATATATCAGTAATTTGTTGCCAAATACGGCGTTCGCTGGCACGAATAGAACGTACTCTTTCGAGCAATTCACGGAAATAATCCTTGCCAAACACTGCCGTTCCTTGTTTCAATCGCTCATCATCAAGTACAAATCCCTTCCGGATATATTCATTCAGGATTCTGGTTGCCCATTGCCGGAATTTTGTAGCTTTTGCCGAATTAACTCTATAACCTACGGCAATAATTGCATCAAGGTGATAGAAATCGACAGAAGATGTTTGTGTTTTACCCTCTATAGCACCATGCCGAGTGGTTATTTCCATTTTGGAAACAACCATTTCTTTCTGCAGCTCTCCTTCCTGAAAAATGTTCTTCAGATGCTTACTGATAGCAGGGACCCCAACCCCGAAAAGCTGTGCCATAACCTTTTGAGTACACCAAATAGTTTCGTCTTTTACGATTACTTGTACCTTCCCCTCTTCATCTGGAAGATTATACAACAAGAACTGTATTTCGCTATTCATTGTTCCCGATATTAGCATTAAACCTCAAAGCGTCCAACTGCTTCATGATCTCTTCCTCCAGACGATGGCTTTCAGCGAACTGTTCGCTTAGTGTCTTTTTATATTCTGCCATGCGGGAGTTAAACTCTTCTTCCGTAATATCAATATAATTAATTTTGATGTCAAAATATTGCCCGGCAGATAACGAATAATTTTTCTCTATGATTTCATCGTAGCTTACAGCAACCGAGAAATCCTCAACGGCTTCTTTATTTTTGAATGTATTGACAATTAAGTCAATGTCATCCTTCAGTAATCTACGTTTCTTATTTTTCCCTTCCTTATATTCCTCTCCTAACTTACTTGCATCAATCAATATGACTTTTTCGGCAGAAGCAGCTTTGTCAAAGAACAAGACGGAAACATTCGTACCTGTATTTGCAAACACATTGCTTGGCATGGAGATACAGCCATATACCCAGCGGTTATCTATAATTTTTGTCAAAACCTTTCTTTCAACACCACTTTTGGCTGTAATGAATCCCGTTGGAATGACAATAGCCCCCTTTCCGGTCGTTTTCAGTGAATTGATAAGATGCTGTATAAAGGATAGGTAGATAGACATTGACTCTTTCTTCTTTGCCGGGACAGATGGCACACCAGCCCAAAAACGTACTGTATCAGAAGCCAATGTGTCTCTAAAATCCGAGAAATCCAGATTGAATGGCGGATTGGAAACAACGAAATCGAATTTTCGAAGTGTCCCGTTTTCTTCCTTATGGTATGGTTCTGTAAGCGTATTACCCTGTACGACATTCGGAAGACTTCCTGAGAGATTGTTCAAAATGAGATTCAGTCGAAGCATCTCACTGGATTTTTCTGATATATCCTGACTGAAGATCGTACAACGGTCTCCCCCTATCTGATGAGCCAAGGCCATAAGCAAAGTGCCTGTTCCTGCTGATGGGTCATAACATGTGACACCCCTCAAGTCTGCATTATCACCAACGAGCAAACGAGCCATTACTTGTGCGATTGCCCTTGGAGTATAATATTCCGCGTATTTTCCGCCTCCTGCGTTATTGTAATCTTTTATAAGATACTCAAATATCCGTGAGAAGAAGTCATACTTTTCCGCAAAAACACTTTCAAAATTGAATGAAGCAACGGCACTCATCAATGACCGTGCAAAGTCATCCCTTTTCTGCGGATCTGTTACATACTGTGTGAGCGCACTGAATATATTGACTCTGCTTTTCCCTGAAGTTACAACAGAAAAAGTATCCGCATTCAGATTGGCAATGTCAATCAGTGTCGCATCCAGCCGTGTGGAAAAATCACCTGATCCGGAAGTATTATACAAATGTGCCAGTGTATGCTCAGGTTTAAGCAAAGGAACTGATGCGGGAAGATAACTGAACAAGTCTTCGACTTCCTCTTCAGTGAATTTATCATATTCCGCATCCCACTTGTCTGCCTTGCTCAATCTTTCTCCGTATATCTTATCCCGCTTTGCTTCATATCCGAATTTATCATTGAAATACTTATACAGAAACATTTCCGTAATAATCTTGTACTCACCACCACTATTGGCAAGACCAAAATAGGAAGTGGTCGATTTCAATGAATCAATAAGGGCTATAGTAGCTTCTGATATATTCTGCGTATTTGCATCCATATTATCTCAAGTAAAGTTGATTGTATTGGTTTATATATTCATTTGCAATGAGATTGTTGATAAACTTCCTGTCGGGAAGACTCGCTTTTATCCCCAAGTCGACGAGTTGATGGCCTATCATAGCCAACGTATCCCGTTTGAAACTGTTTTCATTCGCTATGATGTTTATATCAAGGTAGATACGGTTATCAATCTCACGCTTCATTTTTGACAGACTTTCTGCTATTTCGTATTCAGTTTTGGAAATAAGAGGCTTTTCTCGTTTTTCATTTTCTTCTTCTATACGCTTGTGGATACGGACAAAGCGCTCGTCTCCCTGATATTTCTTTTTGAGTATATTATTGCGACGGTTTATCTCACGGATTTTCTTCATTACCGAATCCATATAATCAATGCTTTCTTTAGCTTCTTGCGTATTTTGAGGAACGAAGCCTTTCTTTCTGAAGTATTCCCGGAACTCTTCAGCTAAAATCACATACTTGTCTTCTGTTCTATCAAAGTTAGCTTCAAATTCTGCCTGAACTCTTTCACAACGTTCTCGGATGTCATTGACTACAATACGCAATTCCTCTGAAATTCCTTTCTTGAACTCGAATTCCAGTTCTGAAAGAGCAACATTGATGATTCCTGAGACATCCGCCTTATGTTCGGTACTTTCCAGCAGATTTATTCGTTCTATGCGGTGTGAAACCTCCGTAATAAGTGTAGGGACAGTACCTTTAGGCAGACTGTCGATCTTTTCTTTAAGTTCTTCATCTCCAAATGCCCTTATTTGGTTTATGATTGCCTTAGCATTTTCAAGGGTAGAACGGAGCGTATATAGATTTTCTTTATTCTCAATTTCATCTATTTCTTTTCTGAACTCTTCAAGATTATCGCAAGTATAATTGAACAAAATACTGCGGATTTCTTTTATCTGTTCTATAATCTGCTCCTTATCTACAATTAGTGCCTCTCCTACTGTTTCCTTTTCGCCTGTTTCCTCAATATCGGCAGTACGGTTCAATTCACGCAGATAGCGGTCATTTGTAGCATCGAAATTTTCCTTGATATTTACAAAATCCACGACATAGCCATACTTGAATTTATGGTATGGTCTGTTTACTCTTGTCAATGCCTGGAGCAAATCGTGCCCGTCAAGGCTACGCCCCAAATAGAGTTTCTTCAAACGGGGAGCATCAAAACCAGTCAAAAGCATCTGATTGACAATCAAGATATCAACTGATAGTTTCTTCTTATATTCATCAATGTATGCCTTACGCTCCTCCTTGTCTCCTTCATCATGCAAGATTAAAGAAGCCTTCAGTGGTTTTGTATGATGTCCGTAAGCGACCATCGGCTCAGCAGCCATCATCAGATTTTCATCATGTTTTTCTTCTATATACAATGCCTTGTTGAAACGCTCCTGCCACAAACGGTACATTTCACGGGCTTGCGGATTTGTCTTACACACAATCATCGCACCTACCGTATCATCAGCCTGTTCAATACGGAACCGACGAAAATCAGCAATAATATAGTCTATCAATGCATTGAGATAAGATTCATGTTCAATGATCTTGTTGCGGTCTATATCACTTTTTCTGACTTCAATATCACCTGCCAGTTTGTCAAGAATACTCTCTATTTTCTCTTTATAGATTGTTTCGACAGGTTCTCTCATAAGTTTCAGAGTATAGCCGTCTGCTATTGACTTATCGTAATAATAGGTATCTATGTAATCACCGAATACACGCCAGGATTCCCTTTCCTCTCTCAACAAAGGTGTCCCTGTCAAAGCAATCTTTATAGAATCTTTATCAGCTGACAACAAATTTGCCAAGAAACTTCCCTGAGGATTGTAACCTCTATGTGCTTCATCAATAAAGAAAATACGCTGCAAACGGGTACTATAATTAGAATCAATCTGTATTTTGGCAGAGTCCTGTTTGAATTTCTGAATATTGACCACCATTATCTCTGCTTTTCCTTCTGCATTTTCTGTCAAATTCGTACTACGTATATCTGACATCAATTCGTCCCTGCTGTTAGCCGTCCTGACAGACAGTCCTCTTGCCACGAATTCATCCTTAGCCTGTTCCATCAAATCAAGACGATCCACAATGAAATAAAATTTCACAGCTGTTTTCTTTGCCGCATAAAAATCAGTCAGACTACGTACGGAATAATATGTCAAGGCTGTTTTTCCGCTACCTTGTGTATGCCAGATAATCCCGCTTTTTACTCCATTATCCAACTTCTTTCGGATAGCAAAAGAGGCAAAAAGCTGTTGGTAACGCATTACATGTTTTTCCAACTGGGTAGTCTTACTACCGTCTTCTAGTTCAATCTTTTTGTCCACATAGGCAAAACCATATCTTAGTAAAAACAGAAATCTTTCTTTGCTGAGCATTGATGTTAGAATCCTGTTGGTCGGAGTATTGATACCTTTGTTTGTATTATATTCAGGTAGGTTCTTGATAACTACACAATTTCTGTGTTGTAATATCTGTTTCTCCATACTATCAGATACAGCCTTATAAGGATACCCTGCAACAAAACCTTTCTCAGCCTCACGGAAGACGTTGAAGAAAGCTTTACTTTTGGATGTACAGCAATAAAATGCACCTTGAATCGGGACTCTACTTTCATTGTCATATTCCTGATTGTTGGAAAATATCATCAACTGAGTAACATTCAGGAATCTTCGGAATTTTTCGTTACGCATCCGCACGTTGATACGTTCCCTTTCTGCCAGAATACCATCATGGTTATTCGGCTTCTTGACCTCAATAAACGCTAATGGAAGTCCATTTACAAAACATGTTATGTCCGGTCTAAAACTGTCTCCGCTATCCTGATTCTCACACTCAAATTCAGTGGTTACATGCCATTCGTTACGATCGGCATTTTGGAAGTCTATCAGTTTTATATTACTGTTGGAAGACAGTTTGTTATAAAATTCCCTTCCAAGATCATTATTATTAAGTATCAATATGATTTCACTCAGCAATTGCTTTGCCTGCAAATCGGACAGCTCTGGGTTCAGACGTTGAACGCTACGCAAAAATACATCCGTCAGAATATTAGTCTTGCTGTCATATTCTGTTATATTGTCCAAATATGTATATCCAAGCCTACACAAATGTAAGGCAGCCGGAACCTGCACTCGTGTATTTTCATTGAATTTGTATTCCATAACTTTACCTTTCTTCTTTATCAGTTATAAGTTCCTTCAAATCAACTTGAAGAATCTCCGCAATTTGCTGAAGAGTATCCAAATTAGGCTGTGAACGATTACAAGCATATGCATTGACCATACTGAAACTTTTGCCAAGTTTCTTAGCCAGCCATGTTTGAGAAATACCCTTTTCTGCTAAAACAGGTTTTATTCTGTTCAATTTCATAATACAAACACTATTATTCCACAAAAGTAGTGAATTATATTATACAATAGGCTTCTTTAGTCGTACTTTTGTATTGTCCAAGAAATATTTCGGCATGTGCTATTTTTCAAGTTATGGAACTATTACGAATATATCAAGTTTCTAGATAAAGAAATACGAGAAAGAGCCAAACTTTGGTGTAAAGAATCGTATTGCAGGATGTTGATAATCTAAAAGTTTCTGACTTTTTGATAGTAATTTTCAGCAAACATATTGAAAGAAAAATCTCAATCAAAGAAGCCAACATGATTATAGACGAGTACTATGACAAGAAAAAGATACAAAGTAATTAAAAGCTTATTATTAATATGTTACAATAATAGTAAACAATTAGTATGGTACTCTTTACGGGAATTTATTTTGTTTCCATTTGATTGTTCGCAGTAGATAATACGCTTTGTTAATCAGTTTTGTCTGCAATATGTACTGCTTCTGAAACAAATACCTATATGGACGATATAACATCCACTATTACAAAATTGACTTGCCAGGTATGTCATCGTGCTGGAGAACACTGAACTAGACGCATTAGACAGACAAGTTTCATTCTTTGACAGTCTTGAATTGCTGCTTCAGAACGAACTGGACAGCCGACGCAACAACAAGATAGACAGGTTGATAAAAAAGGACAACTTCAAGGGATACGTATGTATTGAGGAACTGGAAGCTGTTGATACGGAGGAATACATACCAGAGTTATCAATCAGCTTATTACCGAAGATACCTTAAAGTAGGGCCATAATTAGTGGACCAACAGGAACAAGTAAGTCATTCCTTGCATGCACTTTGGGAGTAACGTGTCTCCGATTGGGATACAAGGTGAATTCTATACTGGAGGCAGACTGTAGGAGAGCTTAAACAGGTTCGCACCGAAAGGCATGAACTCAAGTTCTTCGAAAGAATTTAGCGTCTATAGCTGATAATTATTGATGACTTTGGTATGCTTAAGTTTGAAAATCAGTAGCATAACGACTTTAAACAGATCATTGATGATAGGTTCTATAAAAATCCATCATAAACTCCAGCCTGTTTGCCGTTGCCACTGGTACGAAGTCTTCAGCAATTAGATGCTTACCGAAGTGTGTCTATACAGGTTGGTGCATAAATCATTGCGCTTTGAACTCTGAGGAAATAGCATGAGAAAGAAATATTGATATCTTTGCATTCGATTAACTTTGATGACCGACTACCTCCGGAATAAACTTCATTCCGATGAGATTGCAACCGATGTGCCTTAAGGCCACAAAGCTCAGGCGTTCGGTACTGGTAAACCTGGTGTATGTAATAAAATAATCGAAATGTACACCTTCTATGATTGAACGTTTCAGCATACTGATGATTGTCTCAATATTGCTTGTAAAGTACTCTGTATTCATTTAGTAATACGATCATTTTAGAGTGCTGCTTGCAATGACGAGCCTCCGCCTGTTTCTTTGATAAGCCCTGCGGCCTATCATTCGGTTTTCCTCTTTTCTGTTTTATAAGAGAGAAGTCTATAAGGAACTGAGTATACATCTGTAAAGCAGAGGAACATTGCCTTGAAACTCAGGATTGGCTTCATTTGGGAATGATAAAAAACTTTACCGTTCTTCTCTGTCTTTAGTCCGATATTTGGAAAGTCTGTATCATAAATGATGGCGCTTTGACATTTGATTTTGATGTAATATTGCGATTCACTTGTGAATCCTGTTGTCTGGAAACTAATAGGTTATACCTCGTCATTGGCCGCACCGACATTCACAAAAAAATAGAATATATTCTTATGGTAGGCATACAAATTGCTGAGTGTGGAGGAAAAACAATTTGCAACATTCTTTACCGAGAAGAACGGAAGGAGCACAAACAACTTCAACCCTTAGAGGCAGTAAACTTGCGGTTCGGATTCTTTACTAAACCAAAATGACCTTGCTCTGATCCTTATACTGTTCATTATGGTTGATATGCTGTTTATTGCCTTGCTGGCATCATTCTTTGCAAAAAACTCTTGGGATTCTCCGACAATATGTCTATTTTTGTACATAGTTAGAAACTTAAAATTTTTTATTACATTATCTGTAATCTCTTATTTTCCCGTTTTGAAATTATATGAAAAGTAAATATAGACGCAAAAGTTTCTTCATCAGGTTTCTAAAAATTCGAGCAGAAAAGATAGAGAGAAACAGGAAGAAAAAATCAAAAAATAAGTTAGAAGAAAAGGCCTGGTATTATTCACTATCTCAAATTAATAAAAAATTCCCTGGTTATAAACATATTTGGGCTCCACCTTGTTTTTCTTTAGTAAAAAATGAAATACAAGTATTGAATTTTCTTGCAAGGCTTAAACAATGTCTTGATAACAAACAAAGAGTATTGGTACATTTGGAACGAGTAACTCTTATGACTACTGATGCGATAGTGGTTTTGCTGTCAAGTATGGTTCGATTTAAATCGAACCATATAGACTTTAATGGTACGCATCCTATCAATAAACGTGTAAAAGGCATACTCATAAAATCTGGTTTCTTCAAATATTTATATAACTCAAGTTTCTGATTTAGATTTTAGGCAGTTTGTGCATATGCCTGTAGTGCTTCCAGCCTCTTGTTGTTTTCGATAAGCTGACGCATCAGCGTGTCCTCATCTGCTCCAGTGAGTTCTGCAACTA
>ENA-OPTB01002819-OPTB01002819.1-human-gut-metagenome-genome-assembly--contig:-NODE-2819-length-10400-cov-1.945384_pt1 | contig 10400 bp, 8 predicted proteins | sample MGYA00241810_ERZ501911 | MGnify/ENA primary metagenome ERZ501911 (study PRJEB25962, sample SAMEA2042304) | human gut metagenome | biome: human gut; feature: human-associated habitat; material: faeces... | reverse complement strand
TTTGGAATCATGGTTGGCGTTTTGGCAGTGATCAGCGGTATCGGGTATCGTCAGATGGCAGCAGATCATGGCAAAGCGGAGATGAAACCGCCAGTGATCGCTTCGGCAGAACCGACGAGACTTCCGGAAGATCAGGCGGGACGATCGGTAGTTCCACAAGCAGATGTGGCAACGGCTTCGACAGAACCGACACCAACTGCCACAGAGCCGGTACGGACGAAAAAGCCAAAGGTAACAAAGCGCCCGGTACGGACGAAAAAGCCAAAGGCAACAAAGCACCCGGTACGGACGAAAAAGCCAAAGGTGATAAAGACACCGGAGGTAGCAGCGACACCGAAGCGGACCAAAGCACCGAAAAAAACAAAAAAACCAACAAAAATACATATGGATGGTGATATGGATGAGCTCACAGAGTAGTACGAGAAAGATTGCAGAGAAGATTGCGGTCATCAATGACCGATCCGTTTTTTTGGGATTCGATGTATATATGACATTAGAATTGTTGTGTAAGACGCCACAGCAGTGGATGGATGCAGATGTAGAGCAGCAGGCCGCCTGGCGTGTGGAAACATATAAAAAGCTAAATATGGTACTTGGCAAAAAGAAGATCGTGTCAAGGCCGACATTACGACGTTGGCTTGCGCTGGATGGGGAGAACGCAGTATTTCCCAAAAGAGAACAGATCCTAAAGATGGCGCTTGCTCTTTCTTTTGATGAAGAACAATTGCAGCGTTGTCTAAGACAAGGCATACAAGAACCGGGTATTCAGATCAATGATTACCAGGAAATATTATGTTTATATTGTGCGGCACATCATCTTGATAATAACAAATATGAGGATATGCTGCAGATCTTTGAACAGGAAGCGAGCGAGGACACGGAATTAAAGCAAAAGAGTCATACCAGCCAGCTATGGAATATGTACAGAGTGCAAAAAGATAAAGAACCGGCTGATTTTCTGGAATGGATGTTAGAGCATGCTTCGATGTTTAAGGGCTATGGTAAAATGGGACTGAAAGTGTTCCATGAATACCGGGAAAAGATCGTGTATTACGCCAACAAAGAAGTACATGAACGTCTTGTTCGTGCTTTGGAGCAGACGGATTTTAAGGAATGGTCGGCAAAACATGGATACAAGACACCGGATTATGATAGAGGTGTTGTGCAGTATTTGAAAAATAAAAAGCGACGTAAAGATCCGGGCATTGACCAAACTTCATTACGAAGCATACAACGGGATCATTTGCTGTATTATTCCAAAATGGAAAAGAATCTGGTGATGCTGCGCGAACTGTATGCAGCTATTTTGATCCCGCAGGAAGAGCGGGATAGTGGCAGGAGCATCGTTTTTCAGAAACAGCTTAAAAATATGCCGTCGGAATTTCACTTTATGACCGATGATTATGTATCTAAGCTATTGACGGTATCCAAGCAAAAGGAGTGTTTATTCCGATTATCCAGTGAGTATGCCAAGACGAGGGACAAGAAGTGGTCGATCAAGATAAAAAGTCAAAAACAGCGCTGTCGTCAGGTGCAGCGTTCGGATATCCTGCCTATGATCCAGTGGGTTGCAGTACACCGTTATCTGGAGGAAAATGAAAAGCAGGATGGGGAATACGATCAACAGGAAGCGAAAGAGATGTTTGAGCAGATGGCAGAGGAAGCCCTGCAAAAATGTGATATGGCACCATTAAATCCGAGATATCGGTTAGATTTTGTGCTGCTGTCCTGTTTTGGGGACACAGAGATGTCGTACCTGTCAGAAATATTATGTGAATATATTCAACCGGAAGAAGAGTAGAGTGTTTCCACTCTACTCTTCTTCCGGTTTTTTCTTAGTTTGTAAGGTCTGCATTGCATTGCCTAGCATTTCGTAGACATTATTTGATCTCGCCTCGTTTATGTCGTTCAAAGAAATCTTTTGTTTCCTTAGCAACAACACCGCTCAGTGCGAATAATGCGATCATGTTTGGCAATGCCATCAATCCATTGAAGATATCTGCAATCGTCCAAACAGCTTTTACAGTCATATATGGTCCGATGAAGATCGCAAGGATATAAATATATCGGAAGAACTTCACATGCTTCATATTACCTCCGCTTAAGTATTCTAAGCAGCGCTCACTGTAATAATCCCATCCAAGGATCGTTGTGAAGGCGAAGAATACCAGACAGAGCATTAACACAAAAGCGGCAAATTCATTCGGGAAAGGAAGTCCCTTCTGGAATGCATAAGTTGTTACCTGAACGCCCTCTAAGCCGGGTACTTTCCAAGCTCCGGTAAGCACGATAGACAGACCGGTCAATGTACAGATTACGATCGTATCAATAAAAGTACCGGTCATGCTGACAAGACCCTGGCGAACAGGCTCATTGGTCTGTGCAGCAGCAGCGGCGATCGGTGCACTACCAAGACCGGCTTCGTTAGAAAAGATACCTCTTGCAACACCTTTCTGCATAGCAACCAACATACTTCCTACGGCACCGCCGGTGACAGCCTTCGGTGTAAATGCAGCAATAACGATTGTTTTAATTGCTGCCGGTAATGCCGTAATATTGCAAAGAATTAAGATAATAACAACGACGAAATATAAAATTGCCATAAATGGTACGATAACCTGACTGACGCTTGCAATTCGCTTTACACCACCGATCAATACGGCGGCAACGCAGAACGTTAAGATCAAAGAAGCGATCACAACAGACCAGGAATAATCTGCCAAAAAAGGAATGGATTTTACACGGTGTGCATTATTTGGATCAAAGAAGTTGTTTACGGCACTGGAGATACCATTTACCTGACTAAAGGTACCGATGCCGAATAATCCAACGCATACGCCAAAAAATGCAAATAATTTTGCGAGCCATTTCCAACGCTTGCCCATTCCCTGCTCTATGTAATAGAAAGGACCGCCTAAGCTATGTCCATCTTTCGCAACAACACGATATTTTACAGCAAGTAATCCTTCGGAGAATTTTGTAGCCATTCCTAGGAAGGCTGCGACGATCATCCAAAATAAAGCACCGGGACCACCGGCACCTACTGCTGTTGCGACACCGACGATATTGCCGGTACCGATCGTAGCACTTAGTGCTGTACAAAGTGCCGAGAAACTGGAAATTTCGCCTTCGCCACCTTCTTCGTTTTTGATCATCCACTTGAGTGCTAACGGAAGTTTGCGAACTTGAAGTAGTTTGATACGGGTTGTTAGAAGAAGTCCACCTGCCATGATCAATATGATCAGAGGGACGCCCCATACTAAATTGTCAACAGTTACGAGAAACTTATTGATTTCTTTCCACATTTTTTTTACCTTTCTTTTGTTTTCTGTCCTTTTACCTGAGAGATTCCAGCCATAGGCTTGTTGCACCTTCGGTATCTGCCAAAACCGCAGAATTCTCCAGAGAGTCGATCCATTTACAGTTACACCGTATTGCACGGCACCTGAGAGTGTTACTCCTTCGGCAGGTGAAACCACCATTTTCCTGTAAACTTCATATCGAAACACACAATATATACTATATAACGTCTCCTATTTTTTTTCAAGAAAAAAGAAAAAAGCATTGACAACTAATAGAAGTTAGATTATACTAACTAGCGTGAAATAAAAATTATTTCGCATTATTTTTTGAAGGTGGGTTAGTAAACGCTAACTATAATAAGTTATAGAAAGAAGAGGGTACTGTGATGGCAAAAGAAGTGATTATTCAGAAAATGAAAGACTCCGGCTGCAGAATTACGAAGCAGCGTATGATACTCTTAGATATTATTCTGGAGGAGGATTGTTCTTGCTGCAAAGAAATTTATTTTAAGGCATCCAAGAAAGACTCCAAGATCGGTGTGGCAACCGTATATCGTATGATCAATTCTCTGGAAGAAATCGGAGTGATCAGCCGCAAGAATATGTTTAAGGTAATGTAGTTAATAGATTGTTTTGCAAAAGCATTTTATATAGGGGACAAAAACATATCGTGTGCATTTATGTTTTTATTCCGCATGAATTCTACAAAAAAGGCAGAAACTTATGTTGATGCCTTTTTTTGTTACTTTATAGGAAACTGCTCACTACAGTAACTTCCCATACCGGAAGTTACTGTTCAAACCACATATTGCTTATTATGTCGATGGTCTAATTATATTTTGCAGCTATTAGATAGTGAATCCTGCCATCAAAAAATATAGCAATTACCTTGCTAAACCGGGACATCTCAGGCACTCCTTTAGGCATGTACTCGTCAGAGACTGAACAAAATGAGAAAACGTATCAGAAGTATGTATTGACGAATGAAAGGGGGTTAGTTATTATACAAATAAGTTAGCAAAGACTAACTCAAAAGGAGGGAACGGTCATGCGAATAGAGACCTGGGAAATCATGCAGAATGCAGATTTGGATGAGATAGAATTGCAATTGGCGTTTCAGTGTGCACCGCTTATTACCGGTTTGAAGGTGTCTAATCTGTTTCAGATTGACAGCAGACATTATAAAAGATTATGTGAAATATTGGATAAAAGCAATTTTTCATTTTGTGGTTTGGGCGGAAGAAATGGGTCTGTGTCGTTGCTGATCTATCAAAAAGAATGGCTGGAGCAGTTTTTACAGCAAGAGGAGGTGCGGATATTGATGCATCGTTTGGGCTATAGGGATCTGCACTTGGAGCGTGTATTGACCAGGTTTCGCAGCAGATATATCCGATATATGCAAAAAAAACAGCAGTTCCCGCACGAGATGGGAGTACTGCTCGGATATCCGCCGGAGGATGTGGAAGGCTTTATTATATACGAAGGAAAGAACTCTTTGTGTGAGGGGTATTGGAAAGTGTATGCAGAACCGCAAAAGAAGCTTCGGTTGTTTGCACAATATGATAAAGCAAGAGAGTGGCTTTTGGATCTGCTGTATTGTGGCGTTGGGATGGAGGATATTGTAGGGGTAGCTCTTGATGCGGAAAGCAGAGCAATTTCGCAGGATTATCTTTTTGCTTCGTGAGATAGGGGCATGATCCGGGAATGCACTGTGATTCTGTATTGTTACAAATAATATAGGCGAAGAAACTTCGCGGTATAAATATGGTGCCTGATATTCAGCAAAACGAGATTGCGGGATAACAGGAACATCAAAGAATGGAGGATTATTATGAGCAAAGTATCAATTGTGTACTGGACACAAGGTGGCAACACACAGGCTATGGCAGAGGCAATCGGCGAGGGTGTTACGGCAGCCGGTGGTGAGGCGGATGTTGTATTTGTCAGCGATGCTAATATTGCAGATTTAAAAGCAGAGGGTGCATTTGCATTGGGATGCCCGGCGATGGGCGCCGAGGTGCTTGAGGAAATGGAAATGGAACCTTTTGTTCAGGATGTTGAGAGGTTTGCCAATGGCAAAAAGATCGCGTTATTTGGTTCTTATGGATGGGGAGATGGTCAGTGGATGCGCGACTGGGAAGACCGCATGACCGCTGCAGGAGCAACACTGGTTGGCGGTGAAGGCGTGATCTGTCAGGAAGCGCCGGATGAGGCTGCATTACAAAACTGCATCGAGATTGGTAAACAGCTTGTGAACGCATAAGTTTAGGTGTATCATTTCGTGGCAAAAGCATTCTGGGAGCATTTTGTCATGAAATTATTATTTGGATTCTTTTGATTTAAGTCTAAAAGCGGTCTTGTTGATAAAATATATCAATAAGGCCGCTTTTGGCTGGAAATTCAAAAAATCGTAATGTATAATACTTTTTTGAGAATTCTCTACAATAGATCATAACAGAAGCGCACGGTTTTGTGATGCTTCGGAAATGGAGGAAGCATATGTTAGATTGTTTAAAAAAAGTGGATGGTAAAAAATTAGGAGTGTTTGCAGCCGGTGTAGCATTTGGTACTGCAGGTATCAAAGTATTATCCAGTAAAGATGCAAAGAAGCTTTATACAAATTGTACAGCAGCCGTTCTTCGTGCTAAGGAGTGTGTGTTAAAGACAGCAACGAAAGTGCAGGAGAATGCCGAGGATATTTATGCAGAGGCACAGCAGATCAATGAGGACCGTGCGGAAGCAGAAGAGGTTCTTGGTGAGGAAGAGACTGTAGAAGCGGAAACAACAGAAGAATAATTAACGCTGCACCTGTGGACGGGGTCGCTGTCTACAGGTGTTTTGTCGTTTATTGTCCGGGTGTGCTCTGTGCAGAGATGCCCGGACAGCGTTTTAATTAGAATACCGGTTTCAATGGTTAGAAAGGCATGAATAATTATGAAGTTTGTCATTAAACATGAGATAAGAGGTCGTATTCGAGTACATCTGATCGGAAAAGCAATGAGTTTTGCGCAGGCAGACACGTTGCAATATCAATTTGAGCAGATGAAAGATGTAACGGCGGTCAAGGTACAGGAACGTACTATGGACGTTACGATCTGTTATATAGGAAGCCGTAAACATATTATTACGGCATTAGGACAGTTTTCTTATGATAAGGTGGAAGTGCCGGAGGTGTATCTCAAAAATTCAGGACGGGAAATGAATCGTTTTTATTGGGATAAATTGGTTGATCAGACGGTAGTACATTTTGTAAACAAGATATTTTTGCCGGCACCGTTACGGGCCGGGATCGCTACTGTGAGATCGGTCAAATATATTGTGCAAGGTGTTAAGACTTTGGCTAAAAGAAAAATAGAAGTACCGGTGTTGGATGCAACGGCGATCAGTGTGTCTTTAATACGAGGTGATTATAAGACGGCGGGCGCTGTCATGTTTTTACTTAGTATGGGTGAGATCTTAGAGGAATGGACGCATAAAAAATCAGTCGGAGATCTGGCACGAAGTCTGTCCCTCAATATTGATAAAGTATGGCTTGTTACCGATGATACGGAAGTGCAGGTATCGGCTGCACAGATTAAGGAGGGCGACCGGATTCGTGTACATATGGGAGCTGTTATTCCGTTTGATGGCATTGTAAGTGCCGGGGAGGCAATGGTTAACCAGGCTTCTCTCACCGGGGAATCCATGCCGGTAAGAAAGGCAGATCAGGCATCTGTTTATGCCGGAACAGTTGTAGAAGAAGGAGAAATCACTGTTGAAGTAAAAGCAGTCGGTGGAAGTGGACGCTACGACAAGATCGTTACAATGATCGAAGATTCACAGAAATTAAAATCAGGTCTTGAGGGCAAGGCAGAACATTTGGCAGATAAACTCGTACCATATACTTTAGCAGGAACTGGACTTGTATATTTGGCTACGAGAAATGCAACAAAAGCAATCGCCGTTCTCATGGTTGATTTCTCCTGTGCGTTAAAACTTGCCATGCCAATCTCTGTATTGTCCGCGATACGTGAAGCAAGCCAGCATAACGTAACTGTAAAAGGCGGTAAATATATGGAAGCCGTTGCAGAGGCAGATACGATCGTGTTCGATAAGACGGGAACGTTAACAAAAGCAGAGCCAACAGTGGCAGAAGTTGTCCCATTTGGAGGAAATAATGCAGATGAAATGCTTCGTATGGCAGCATGTATGGAAGAACATTTTCCACATTCCATGGCAAAAGCAGTTGTAGATGCGGCATTAAAGAAAGACCTTGATCATGAAGAAATGCACTCAAAAGTGCAGTATGTTGTAGCACATGGAATTTCCACAACGATCGAAGGAAAAACAGCCATAATCGGAAGCTATCATTTTGTATTTGAAGATGAAAACTGTGTGATCCCGGAGGATCAGAAAGAGAAATTCGAGTCACTTCCAAAAGAATATTCTCATCTGTATCTTGCGATTGAGAACCGTCTTGCAGCGGTCATCTGCATTGAAGATCCACTGCGTGAAGAGGCAGAGGCAGTTGTCAATTCGCTTCGACGGGCTGGTATCTCCAAAATCGTAATGATGACAGGAGACAGTGAGCGTACTGCAGCGGCGATCGCAAAGCGTGTCGGCGTGGATGAATATTATTCGGAAGTACTGCCGGAAGATAAGGCAAGCTTTGTGGAGAGAGAAAAGGCAGCCGGAAGAAAGGTTATCATGGTAGGTGACGGAATCAATGATTCTCCGGCACTTTCCGCAGCCAATGTCGGTATCGCCATCAGTGATGGTGCTGAAATTGCCCGGGAGATCGCAGATATTACTGTAGGTGCAGATGATCTTCAGGAGCTGGTTGTTCTGAAAGAGATCAGCAATGCACTGATGAAGCGTATCAGACGCAATTACCGTTTTATTATTACCTTTAACGCAGGTCTTATCGCCTGTGGCGTTGCAGGTATCCTGCAGCCGACTTCATCCGCACTTCTGCATAATACCTCCACACTGGCGATCAGCCTGAAGAGTATGCAGAATCTGCTTCCATAGAAAGTTCGATAATAAAATAAATCCAGCCGGATTACTAATGAGATATAAAATCTCTGTGATCCGGCTGGATTTTTTATGTCACAGGAAAAGGTTCACTTTCCAGTTTCAGCCCATCTGCCATATGATACCGCTTTTTTTCCGTATCCGAACGGAGAGGCCGGGTATGAAGGCTTCGGTACCTGGAGGGGCTCATATGATAAAATTTTTCGAAGGTATGTGCAAAATGCTGCCGGCTGTTGTAACCGGAAGAAAAGGCAATATCCGTAATGTGCAGAGTACTGTTGCACAGAAGAAAGGAGGCCTGTTCCATACGCTTGCGGTTGATATAGGTATTGATGGTGCAGCCGTTTTTTTCTGTAAAAAGCGCCTGGAGGTAGGATTTGTTGATTCCTGCATATGCGGCAATGGCAGGAATATCAATATCTTCCAGATAATGCTCGTCAATATAGCGGAGTGCTTTTTTTAGATAAGCACTTCCCGATGAGTTCCGGCTGGAGCGGGCGCAGAATGCAAGCTCTGTAAGCATGCGGCTGAAAAGAAGAAAGAAGAGAAATTCTTCCTTTTGTATCTGACCGGAATTTTGTTGTAAAAAGGTGAGCAGATCCTTCAGGCTGTATCCGAAGCTGCGGGAATCCGCGCCGGAGCAGAAGCCCTGGGAGGCTTCCATAAAATTCCAGAACTGGGAAAATCCGGGATCCTTTTTCAGGAGAAGCTCCAGAGCAACCGGACTTTTTTTGGGAGTAAGGGAAAATTCCAGATTCAGGATCGAGCAGGGAAAACCATCCGGAATCTCCAGCCTGTGAGGTACATCCGGCCGGATAAAGATAAATTGCCCGGATTTCAGTGGGAATTCCGTGTCCTGTGTGCCATCCAGGCAGAAAACCCGGCAGGAACCGGAGGTGATATACATGATCTCATAGCTGGAATGTGTGTGATGCTCCATATGATAATAAGGCAGGGAGAGAGCATAAAAAGCAGAAATATGGAAATATCGGGAAGAGTCCTGGAAAATATCTGGCATGAAAAAACCTCCTGAGTATGCTGCGAAGCGGAATGTAAATATTTCAGCTGTAAATTGCGAGTCGGACAGATGCAGATATTCGATTAAATCGCCCTACATGTCTGATTGACTGTACTCTTTACTGTCAGAAAACAGTATATCACGCAAAAATAAATACGACAATATATTGCATTTTTGCATTCATGGGATGATACCTGTCACCTTATAAAAAAACAGATATTATACTGTGATCAGAATCAGAAAAACGGAGGGTATTTTCTATGAGCTATAAAAATGAAAACATGAAAATGATCGAATTACATGAGAATGGCCTGGATATCCAGTTTCGTATCCGGGAAAACGGCGTGGTAGAGCTGGCAGATTTTTCTTCACAGGAAGTAAAAAAAGCAGTCATGGAGCCGAAGGATGATATCTGTTATCCGGCTGTTGAGATCCACAGAAGCGGCACAGGAAGCTTAAACATGCATGCCTACAAAAACAACATCAATCAGTCCTCTGTGGATTTTGTTTATGAGAACCATGAGCTGAAGGCACAGGCCGGCGGAAAAGAGCTAGAGATCGTAATGATTTCCCCGGAAAAGCTGAAGGCAGTATATCATATGCGCCTGTTTGATGGAGTGCCGGCAGTACAGACTTGGACAGAGATCATCAACGAGGGAAGCGAGGATCAGGGGCTGACCTATGTTTCTTCTTTTATGTATCAGGGAATTTCCAGAGGCGGCGAGAAGCCTTATTATAAAAAAACAGATATCTATGTGCCGTTTAACAGCTGGTGCTGCGAGGCACAGTGGCAGAAATATGACGCCGAGACACTGAATTTAAACGGAATGGTTGTAGACGGATTCAATCATCAGGGATATGGCCTGAACCGTTATTGTTACAGTGGAAAGGGCACCTGGTCTACCTGTGAGTATCTTCCCATGGGAATTGCCGAGGACAGAGAAACAGGGGAGACGTATATTTTCCAGATTGAAAGCTCCGGACAGTGGCTGGCAGAATATGGCTCTGCACAGGGCGGAAATTTGTATCTTGCCTTAAGCGGCGCCACAGAGCAGGAGCATGGCTGG
>ENA-OPTB01002818-OPTB01002818.1-human-gut-metagenome-genome-assembly--contig:-NODE-2818-length-10401-cov-4.688769_pt1 | contig 10401 bp, 10 predicted proteins | sample MGYA00241810_ERZ501911 | MGnify/ENA primary metagenome ERZ501911 (study PRJEB25962, sample SAMEA2042304) | human gut metagenome | biome: human gut; feature: human-associated habitat; material: faeces... | reverse complement strand
TGAAAACGGCCATTGCAAAGCTGGCGGCATTTGCTGCCAGCTTATTGGTCGTTCTGATGGTACTGTATGGGGTCAACCTCGCATATTGCTCGGCATCGTTCAGTTTGGGGCCTATGAATCGCACAATTCAAAGTGTTCCCGCATTGATGCGCTGCACAATGCAGATTACAGTTGGGCAATACCTACTTCGGTTTTTACTTGCAAAATGGGCTGGTGCGTTTGTGACGGGGCTGTGGGTCATGCTGGCCGCCCTTATCGCCAAACGCGCTGCGGCCGGATGGATCGGTGCGTTGGCGCTTCCTTTAGCGATGTACGGTATCCGTGCCGCGATTCCTGCCACGAGCCATTTGAATGTCATAAAGTATGCCAATATGGTAAGTCTGCTGCAAATCAATGAGTTGCTGGGGAATTATCGAAATCTGTTCTGGTTCGGCAGCCCCATCAGTCTCCCAATGGTAGAGTGGGTAACTGCCGCTGCTTTAGGCAGCATCTTGTCGGTGGCATTTTGTACGGTTTTTGCAAAGGCACAGCTGCTGCCAGCTGCCAAACGTAGTCTGGCGCTTCCCTTCCGCCATAAAACACACGCAACGTCTGTCACTCGTGAAGAAGGCAGAAAGCTGTTACTGATGAATGGTGCAGCGGTATTCTTAGCTGCATTTCTGGCATTCGGCATCTATCAAGGCGTAACGGCAGAAAGCTACATAGACGCGGACGAAATCTACTATGCCTATTATATGAAACATATTTCCGGGCCGTGGAGCGAAGAAAGCCGCGACTGGCTGAAAGAGCAGCGTAACGAGTTTGCTCCCATGTTGGAAGCACAGAAACGCGTCAACCGTGGCGAATTGAGCAGCGAAGCACTACTGGCCTACAATTCTTTACAGCAAAAATATTCTGCCTATCAGCGTGTTCTTCAATCCAACATTAGTTACTACCTCAAGGAGAATCCCGGTGCGTGGCTTGTTTATGAGACCGGATACAAGAAGCTGTTCGGCTTTACCGGTACAAGTGATGTACAAGATACACTTTTAGCAGGATTGCTATGTGCCCTATGCTTCAGCGGACTATTTGCAATGGAGCGCAAGGGCGGCATGGATGAAATTCTGGCATCCACTCCTTTGGGCCGGAAATACACTGTGAAAGCAAAACTGCGGCAAAGCACAGCGGTTGCGTCAGTAATAGCATTTGGAACGGTTTTGCCTCATCTATGGCAGGTTCTGCGCGACTATGGCCTTCCCTCTTTGCTGGGACCGGCAATGAGTATTTCCGACTTGCAGGCTGTCCCGAAGTTTATAACTTTATCGGATTTGCTGCTCTTTTGGCTGATTTGTCGCTTTGCCGCCTGCCTGTGCATGAGCCGAATTACCCTATGGCTGGGACAGAAATTGGGAAATCTTCTGCCTGCACTGTTTATCAGCGCTGTTTCGTATTGTCTGCCTGCGCTGCTTAGTCTTTCTGGAATGAAAAACGGGATTGAGTGGCTGGGATTTTATCCGCTTTTCCATGCAGCCGCGCTCTGGCAAAACCAAGGATATACCGCTGACGGAGAAAGCTATAATGCAATGTGGATTCCGATTTTTCTGGTATGCGCAGCATTCTTCCTCGCATGGGCTATTGGTCAGGCTCTTATTGACGATTATGACATGATAGGTGTTCCAGATGAAGTACTATAAAAATCTGTCCATCGATGAAAATGATTACTCCGTTCAAAGGCAAGGTTGCCGCATTCACCTGACAACCACAGAATATCAACTATTCATTACGCTGCTCGACCATTCTGGGCACATCTGCTCCCGAAATTTTCTGTTGGCATCTGCATGGAATATCACAGTGCCGATTCAGACGCGAACGGTTGATGTGCATATCGCAAAGCTGCGGAAGAAACTGGATTTAGGCCCGGATGATTTGAAAACCGTAATGGGACGGGGGTATGCGCTTTCTGTTTGAGCCAAACAGGAAATCAAGATATGCAAATGTATTTTTTGTGTGATTCATTTCACGCAGTTCACTTATTTATTTGTAAGGGAGCTTGTTATGCACAATTTTGTTGTAAGAGGTCTATCTTTTGTTGGTGCCGCCGCAATGCTTTCTGTAGTGTGCATGACACCGTGTGCTGAAGATATTCAGCCATTGACTACTGCCGCCACAAGCGATTATATTCAATCCGGTTTATATACCGGTGAATTGCTTAGGGAAGTCAATTCTATAATTGGAAATAATGTTGATTTTAATCCTGCAAACTATACTGCCTCCGCTTACTCAAATGAATGGATTTCCGATGCAAGATCCGTTGTAGACACTTATCTGGAAACATTGCCTAGTCCAACCGTGTTAAAATCTGGAGAATCTTCTGGGAAGGCACAAGCTATCGCGTATGCAATTAACTGTGCTGAATGGAGCATGAATAAAGGCCGTGGTCACAATCTTGCTGACGAAAGTACTTACATGTTCGTATCCCATTATATCGATATTGATACTTATTACACGGATGCATCGCTTTCTTTCCTTACCGATGGTGCCAGTCGATCAGAGGCTCCAAAATATTATTGCAAGTGGATTACCGATGATGATCGCAACGCGTATGATACTTACCTTGGTTTGCACCAAGTAAATAGTAAAGCGAACTTCCTTTACGAAGGCTTTCGGAGTATCTGCAGCTTAAATGGTGATGTCAACGACATTGACAAATTGCGAAAAACATCGGATAAAGTAAACGACACCCTATTTGGCGTCGCCGCAAGTTATTCCTCCTATGATGCCTTTGATAGTTGGGGTGGAATTTATACTGTTACACAAGAAATCTTCAAAAAACTGCCGAGTCTCCAGAGACACGCTTAAGCGATTTATACACTGATTTTTTTGAGGACGAAGATATTCTTCGTGGTATTGATTCCGACATTAAAGCGGCAGCACTTCAGAGTTCTTTTGCAATGGCTGGTGCCTTGCTGCTCGGTTTTGTAACCGGTGGTCTTATCGAAGGCGTTGCCGAGTGCGCGCTTTGGTCGTTATGTGATTTTGGGGAAGCTATATTAACAAGTGAAATCGATGCCGCTCTAACATTACAGCTCCGCTACAGCTACCACGTCAGAGAACCGGCAAGAATGTACGACTATTATATGGATTCGATTTGATTCCATCCGAATTAATGATGAGGACGAATGATGGATAAGCTGTATCTGGCAGCCGTAACGATTTTTGGAATCGGCTGGTATATTGAACAACGTATGTATGTCGATGGCTACACACGGCGCAAACGCGACCTATATAAGCCAATTGATTATTTAGGTGTGTTCAGCATTGGCGAATTTGTCGGTTATTTGGTACGATGTCTTGTTGCACCTGCTTTTGTATGGTTTCCGGACATCCTTATTGGGTTGCCCGACAATCTTATTCAAGCTATTGCGGCCGTATGGTTGGTTGTGATGTCCATTTTTGTTCCCATGCTAGTCGAACGTACAATTGATGGGTTTTAGTATACATTATAATTGCTATTTCCTTGAATTCAATTTTTCTCTTTTGTGTAGTGTTTTCCTTTTGATTTTATAGCTTGTCAAATAAAAACACAAAAGACCAATTACACCAAATATAATCTCACTATTTTCACCGCCTTATATTTTCCGCTTATCTATATAATATTGTATAATTATTTCACATCAATATAGAAATGAGGAATTTATAATGCTTGAAAGAAGTCACCTTGAGTCTTACATCTGTTACTGCAAATATCAAAAAAATCTAAACAATAAGACCTTGAAAGCATATCGTATTGATTTGATGCAGTTCTTTTCTTGGTTTTTTCCCTATGATGCCTGCGTATCAAGCACACACATAGAGTTATACATTGAGCATTTGGCAAAGACGTATAAAACATCTACTGTGAAGCGAAAAATAGCTGCCATAAAATCGTTTTACCAATACCTTATATATAAGGAATATCTTGAGCACAGTCCCTTTGAAAAGCTGCAAGTTCATTTGCGACAAGAACGGCTTTTACCTCGTACTATTGATAATTATACCCTTAGTCGTATTTTCTCTGCGGCATATTCTGACTTGCGCGAGTCACAATCGAATAATCATTACTTCGTCTCAATGAGGGATGTTGCCGTCTTGGAATTGCTGTTTGCCACCGGTGTCCGGGTTTCAGAACTTTGTTCTATTACTTGTGAAAATTTGAATTTGCAGAATCAAGTCGTCCTAATCAAAGGCAAGGGCAGTAAAGAGCGCTGCATTTATATTTCCTCGCCTCCAGTAATAAGTGCATTGGCTTCATACTCCGCTCTGCGCACCACAATTGACTCTCCCGATCCTTATTTCTTTTTGAATCGAGATAAGCATCGCCTATCAGAACAATCCGTCCGGCGAATTATTTGCCGTTATACCCCCACGGATGCAGCCCATTATACTCCTCATATGTTCCGGCACTCGTTCGCAACTTATCTTTGGGAACAGTGCGGAAATATTTACGAAGTAAAAGAAATCTTGGGTCATAGCTCTGTCAAAACAACCGAACGATATGTTCATGCCAGCTTTGAGCAGCAAAAACGCATATTGACAACTATGCATCCGAGAAATACCCTAAAAATCGAATTTTAATTTCCCTATTGAGATTTTATTGCAATCAAGTGTATAATAGAATTATAAATAAGTATCCGGCTTTTTCGGTTCGTTCTTTGTCCATGTCACTTTAGCTTACGCTCCCCCACCCTTTGTTGTAGCTTTTGTATTACTGCCTATTTTTCAAATCACCATCATACATACTTTTACGTAGGGATGTGTTGTTCCTACATTTTACTGCTGTTAAACAATAAAGGATAACTACTTATTATCCTTTATTATAGGGATTCAATAAAATAAGAAAACACACTTGAAAGGATGATAAAGTATGACAAAAATATTTATAAGCTGGTCAAAGGCCAAAAGCAGAGATTTAGCCTTTGAGCTCAAAAGCCTATTGGAAAAAATGGCTCCTGACATAAATGTCTTTTTATCGGAGGACAGTATCGCTGCAGGTGAACATGTACAGGAGAAGATTATTAACCAAATTGTACATTGCGATAAGCTCCTTCTTTGCTTCACAAAGGAAAATAAGAAATCCCCCTGGCTTCTTTATGAAGCTGGATTTGCATGCGGCCTTAACAAAACAGTCATCCCGATTCTTTTTGATAATGATCCCAATTGGCATTCGTGGATTGATAACCCTATGAATATTGCGAGAGAAATAAGTGCAAATTCAGACGAATTTTATTCCGATATCATTAACAGCCTTGGAATAACCGATACTAAGTATACAAAAGCAGTTTTCTTGGACTTTACAAGGAGAATTGAAACAGTTAAAGAAAAATATCGACAAGTAGATGTTCAATGTGAGGATTTTGTAGATGCTCTCATCGAAAATGATTCCTTTCATATTGAAAGCCCAATATATAGAGATAAGACTGCATACTTTTTAAATGGATTTGAAACATACGATTTGTGGAAAACCATTGTCCATTCATTTTTATATACGGGAAAATATTTATGGATATATGGCAGGAAAAATATGAAACTTTTTGGAGGAAATTTTAGGGAGCTATTTGATTATCTAGAGGAAAAATCCACAAATAGTAATATGTCTGGAATAGATTTTCGTTGTCTCTTTCTCAATCCCAATTCTGCGGAGGTAAAGCATGCGCATTCGCAACAGGATATCTTTTTAGAAGAACTTAAAGTAACTATCCGGCGAGCAGAAAACCAAATTGGTGATAACCAAGTAATCAAAAATTGTTTTCGTATGTATGAAAACAGAAGAGAGGAAGTTATTATTCGTTTGGATAACTGTATTATTTATTCTAAACCTCATTTTGACAAAAATGGTTATCCACAATTTATGACGGATTCAAAGTTCGAGGTTTTTAGTGCATCCTCTGATCGAGGAAAAGAGTGTATTCAAAAGTTTTGCGCTATTTGGGATGCATCTACTAATTTGTTTTAAAATAGTGTGCGAAGGAATTTTGCTACTTCAAAGAGCGTTTCCTCGGATGAAAGTCTACTATTGTTCAGCGAAAGCACATTGGGATGGGCTTTCGCCAGCAGACTTGTCTGCTTGTGTAAATCAAGATTCATTCGATATAAAAAGGGAACCCCTTCTTTTTTATATTTTTGCGGATCCCTATTGCGTAACCGAGTCCATAATAAGTCTTCAGATTCTATAAACAGATTAACATAAGCAATATGCGATGAAAACAGCATATTGTCGTACAAAATTTCGGGAATAATATGGACTCCATTAATAATTGTTGGGATTTCTTTCCTTTGCTGGCGATGTACAATAGCAATAATAGAATTCATCATCACCTCACATTGCCGTGAAGCTGTAGCGTAGTCTAAGAAAACATTATGCGGTGTAATTTCATCAGGAATGGATATTCCCATTAAAGCCAAATGTTTTCTATATCCACGTAGAATCTCTCGTATAATATCTGTTTCCTCGACAATTCGAAAATCACAATAGTTCTTGAAAAGTTCATATGCAACAGTTGTTTTCCCAGATCCTGGAACGCCGGAAATAAATACAATTGTATCTTTAGGCACTTGAAGATACATACCGCGGTCTCTCCTCTATGTGAAATAATCCATATAAATACCAGATAATAAGTAGTTATTCTTTATTCCTTCCTGCGTTTTCAAAATCATCACGAAGCGATGTCAACCAGTAAGATAAGCAAAGTCGAAAATTATAAGGTGGTCTATATGTCAAAAGCGAGCCTTTTATGCAAGCGGATAAAGAAATCTTTACGTCTATACGGATTTCACAACCTCATCATGGACGTTCTTACTGTTTTCAGTGCTTGCATGAGTATCTTCGCTGCCTTTTCACGAAACGACATTGTGTTAGGTCTTTCCTGCCTATTGCTATTTTTTCTTCTTATAATTGTTAGTATTTCGTTCTACCTATATAAGAAGGACTCTGTGAAATTAGATCACCTATATATTGACAATTATGTTATATCACCTGATGGAAGTTACAAAATCAAAAAAACACCTTTAATAAGTACAATTACATATCTGATTCTTACACGCCATGAGGAGCGAAAGCTTTTTAACGATCTCTCTGTAAGTTCTATTTCAACGGACTACTCATTTTCAGGTGACCCCGCGCATACAGAATTTGACGGAAACCGTATGCCAATTTCTGAGCAGAAGATTAGTTACACTATAAATTCTATGAATCGAACCTCTCATCCAATTTTTCATTTTGACTTCTATCAGATTTGGTCAATTCTCGCAAAAGGCAATAATACAACTTACGCCGTATCTTGCAAAGATGTCTCCGGTAATGATATTCCCTGTCAATGTTCGTATGTTAACATTCATTCTATGTGTAATCGGGTCACTGTAAAATTCGAATGTTCTGGTATTTCTCCTCAGCAATGCTTGTCCCTACATTTTAATAGAACTAATCGTCCCGCTGGTTTTCATAATTCAGAGGCCTTTGTATTCGATCCAGCTCAATACGATGACACCGCAAATTTCCAATGGCATCCGTCTGTCAACAGTGACAGTATCGTTATAAACGAAAGTGATATAACAATTTATACTATTAACCGTACAACATTTGAGAAAACTAAACTATTTAGCTGCAAATTCAAGGCTTTCAATGCATATCTTCAGCAATCAAACAATCATGGGAATTTAAAGTGTTCTCCTAAAGAAATTTTTCTCATTAATATTACGCAGTCAAAAGAAACATTTGTAAATACAGTGCACTGTCAATCTACAGATGAAAATCACTCATTCTCCCTACTGTAATATTTTATAAGATACGCAGCAGTAAAAATATATTTCATCTTTAATAAAAAATAGATGTCAGCTTTGATTGCGTGCGTCTCCATCTCCTACACATCCCCCTGATGTCAAGATAGGGGCGAAAAATTTTTAGAAAAAATCGCAAAAAAAAAATAAGCCCTACAAGGCTTTCAGTCAGTTCTGAACCGACCTGAGCCTTATAGGGCTTTACTCACTATTCTATTTTCAATGCTATTTCAGTAGCTACTTATCGAATCCAATCCATCAATTTTCTTACGCCGCTTATCACACTGGCATAATCAATTTCTGCTGCATACGAGTATTTCTTCTGATATGCTCTCCACAGCACTTGAAGCTGTTCATCTGCTTCAATAATTTTGATAATCTCCTCGGCCTGCTCCTGCAGATGATCTGTTCCTCTCTTTTTACAAGTTGCTGCAAAAGCATCTTTCAAAACAGCCTTATTGACTTTATCTTCGTATGTATCAAGTAGCATCCGTATATCGTAAAAATCTCTCATTCGGGTATTTAAGATGCCCCTCGCTAAAACCGTCTGCAACTTCTCGGCTAATATAGTTTCCAAATTATACGACCATAGACTGATAGAACGATCTTCCAGCAAGAGATCATAATTGAACTCGATTGCTCGTGGGGTAATCACGTCGCCCGTGGAAATGTCAATTTTCAAAGGCGTAATCAATCTTCCCACATTGGCGTTCATGGTAACGCGGATTCCCGGATACTCCATTTCATCCATGATATTGGAAACATCTTTAACCTCAAAAGAAACACCATCGTCAAGGTCAATATCTTTGACCTGATTGACAACTCGCAAGGCATCCTCCGCAGACAGATTTAGATTCTTCATGCTGGTGTCTATGTCCATCGTGGAACGGTGCGCAACACCAATCATTGCCGTAACTAGTATTCCGCCTTTGATAATGAAGTTATCCCGATATTCTGATTGTGCCAGTCTTTCCAGAAAACGCTCCATCATATAGATTCGCATGAGTGTCCTTGCGTCTGCATTGTTCTGTTTTGCAACGCTCTTGATACGCCCTTTTATCTGTTCAGGTGTAAATCCTATTTACAGTAGTACCTCCATATAATTTCGGATAATCTTATCCACTCGAAATAGCTTTGCATACTTCATCAGTTTATTAAGGTCCTTATCTTTTCTCCCGACATACGCTTTTAATACTGCATTGAAATCCTGTACTTCTATAGAACTTCTACTCCGCACCAAGTCGCAAATTGTCCGTTCCAAATCGTACATAGGAATTTCATTTCCCTGATTGCTTTTTACGATTTGCTTGCCAACGTCAAAAAGTTCCTTTTTTACTGTATAAACCTTATAGCCATCCTCTTTCAAGCGGTGAGCATTATACCCACTATAAATCGTGAGTGTATGAACAAGCGGTTCCCGATCTGTCAGCCCATAATAATAGAACGCTTCATCATGAGAAAACACTCCCATCGGGCAGCGGCGGTGCAGCATTTCTAATTCGTCAATCCAAGTATCTTTTGCTGCGTATACGCCATGTCCGACTTGCTCGTATTCATTGGCCTTTACATATTTATAAAATTCAAATTTCGTTAAACCTACTTTTGTTGCAAGCTGCGGTGTTAAAATCTCATGTGTTCGAGCCAAATTGTTCATGTTCATTATAAGCGTCACCTCACTTTCGTGCTTATATTGTATTCTAAACGAGCACAAAAGTCAATGTGAATTTTCTTTTCTGCTCATTTTATTTGCAATATTAGCACGTTCGTCCACTTAGACTTGCTTGATGCTCCCTATTCAACGTGCTATACTTAAATTATAAAAATCAATCAAGGGAGTGCATTTGTCATAAGCAAACGACTTGTTGCTTACTTCTCTGCCAGCGGCGTTACTGCAAAGGTTGCTGAAAATTTGGCTGATGCTATCGGTGCAGACATTTTTGAGATTCAGCCGGAAGTTCCGTACACTAAAGCCGATCTGAACTGGATGGATAAGAAATCCCGCAGCACTATCGAAATGAGCGATCCGACCTCTCGCCCTGCCATCGCCGTAAAACGTGATAACATGGACGAGTATGACACTATCTTTGTCGGCTTCCCTATCTGGTGGTACGTTGCTCCCACCATCATCAATACATTTCTGGAAAGCTATAATCTGAAAGGTAAAACGATTATCCCCTTTGCCACCTCCGGCGGCAGCGACATGGGCAAGACCACTGAAAAACTTGCACCGAGCTGCACTGGTGCAAAGTTGCTGCACGGCAAAGTGTTTAATGCCTATTCCAGCAAGGCCGACTTGTCCGCATGGGTAGAAATACTCAATCGCCGCCAATTTCACTATCTGTACGCCTCCCTATTTTATATGTACCATACCTGCCGAAGCATTACTGCCGCCAGTTCCAGAAGCACGACCACGCTACCGACCACCTGCGGTATCATAAAAATCACAAATCCACCGATCAGCATTTGAAGTGCTTCCATCCCCTGCGACTGCTGCATGAGGTACGAAAGAATCGCCGTTGCCAATAGCACACTACCCAGCAAATAGAAAATCCATGCCGAACAATGATGCAGGAATACTACAAACCACTTTATCAGCCACACAGCAAGGAT
>ENA-OPTB01002808-OPTB01002808.1-human-gut-metagenome-genome-assembly--contig:-NODE-2808-length-10435-cov-5.677264_pt1 | contig 10435 bp, 7 predicted proteins | sample MGYA00241810_ERZ501911 | MGnify/ENA primary metagenome ERZ501911 (study PRJEB25962, sample SAMEA2042304) | human gut metagenome | biome: human gut; feature: human-associated habitat; material: faeces... | reverse complement strand
GTGCTCTTCCGAACCTTTTACCTCTTCACTTTCAGGGTCTGATTTGACCTTCTCCATGATGGCATCAATCTTCTCCAGTTCCAGGTCGATGATGTCGTCCATGATGCGTTGGGCATAGCCGACATGTTTTTCGAATGTCTCAAAGTCGAAATAGGCCTCCGGAGTAAACGGATTGATGACATAGGAATAAAGATTGATGGCAAGCAGACGGCAGGAGTCGTACGGGCACAATGGAATCTCACCGCAGGGATTGGTTGACACGGTGCGGTAGCCTAGGTCGGCATAGCAGTCGGGCACTGATTCGCGGATGATGGTGTCCCAGAAGAGTACACCGGGTTCTGCCGATTTCCAGGCATTGTGTACGATTTTCTTCCACAGCGCCGACGCATCGATTTCCTTTTTGACCTTCGGGTTCTTGGAATCTATGGGGAACTGCTGTACGTAGGGCGTATCGTCAATGGCTGCCTGCATGAATTCGTCGTCGAGCTTTACCGAGACGTTGGCGCCTGTCACCTTGCCTTCCGTCATTTTGGCATCGATGAAAGCTTCCGAGTCGGGGTGCTTGATGGAGACACTCAGCATGAGGGCACCGCGGCGTCCGTCCTGTGCAACCTCACGGGTTGAGTTGGAGTAGCGTTCCATGAACGGCACCAGACCCGTGGAGGTCAGTGCCGAGTTTTTCACGGGTGAACCTTTCGGACGGATGTGTGAGAGATCGTGCCCGACACCGCCACGACGTTTCATCAGCTGCACCTGTTCTTCATCGATGCGGATGATGGCGCCATACGAGTCAGCAGAACCATCCATGCCGATGACAAAGCAGTTGGACAGCGAGGCAATCTGGTAATCGTTGCCGATACCGGTCATGGGGCTTCCCTGAGGAACAATGTACTTGAAATGGTCCATCAGGTCGAAGAGCTCCTGTGCGCTCATCGGGTTCGGATACTTGGCTTCGATGCGTGCCACTTCGTTGGCGATACGCCAATGCATGTCGGCTGGTGACTTTTCGTAGATGTTACCAAACGAATCTTTCACTGCGTATTTGTTGACCCAAACGCGTGCAGCCAACTCATCTCCCTTGAAATAATCCAGGGAGGCATTAAACGCTTCGTCGTACGTATAAGTTTGCTTTTCCACAATGGTAGGTATTATGTATTAGTCCTTGATTTCTGAATTTAGTGTCAGGTCTCGGTTGTAGAAGTTGAGACAGGGCTAACGAATGTGTCGGCAAAGCTATACATGTTTTCTCTATTGGCAAAATTTTCAATAAAGATTTTATACCTATTTATGAAGTTTTCCAAAACTGAATAAATAACTATTGATTATTAGGGTGTTATGAATTTTGCTTCTATGAAAAGTTTGCCAAAAGGAAAAACTTTGATTGGAGATAGGTAATGAAGTTGTTGAAAAGTTATTGTCAGTTGTTGAAAAAAAAAGAAGTCTGCTTGACAGCTCTCTTTCATATTATTCCTTAAATTTGTTCCGTAAAAACAATATTACTTTATGGAACACGTAAAACAAAGACGGACTATTCGCAAATATGCCGATAAACCCATTGAACCGGCATTGCTCGATGAGTTGCTGGAGACAGCCGGACGAGCTTCGACCATGGGAAACCTGCAACTCTACAGTGTGGTCGTTACGCGCGACCGCGCCATGAAGGAGAAGCTGGCTCCTGCACATTTCAACCAGCCGATGGTGACTGATGCACCCGTAGTGTTGACCTTTTGTGCCGATTTCCACCGTACAAGCGTGTGGTGTGAGAACCGGAAGGCGGTACCGGGTTATGATAATTTCCTGTCCTTTCTGAATGCTTCCATCGATACCTTGCTCTATGCACAGACGTTTTGTACGCTTGCCGAAGAGCAGGGCTTGGGCATCTGCTACCTGGGAACGACCATCTATCAGCCCGACGTGCTGATTGACACCTTGAAGCTCCCGAAGCTGGTGATGCCTGTCACGACCGTCACCGTAGGTTATCCTGCCGAACATCCCGAACAGCCCGACCGTCTGCCTGCCGGAGCTTTTGTGCATGAGGAGACCTATCATGACTATACGTCCGCAGATATCGACCGTCTGTATGCCTATAAGGAGGCTTTGCCGGAGAACAGACATTTTGTTGAAATCAACCATACGGAAACCCTGGCTCAGATATTCACGGATATCCGTTACACGAAGAAGGACAACGAAGCCATGTCGGAAACCTACCTGGCAGCCATGAAGCGTCAGGGATTCCTGAAGTAAACGGTTCAGGAAGTTGTTTCCTCAAGAGCTGGAAAAGCAAAGACACGAAGTCACAGAGTCAGAGCCTTGACAGGCAATCATTGGTTTCTCTCTGTGATTTCGTGTCTTTGTTGTATGTCGGATGGGTTGTATTTGTCTGCTGGCTGTTGTCGTCCGGATATCTGCCGTCTTCCTAGCAGCGGATCATGTTTTCGATTTCTTCCATTTCGCTCCGGAAGTTCTTATCGATTTCCAGTTGGTTCTGCACCATCTTGCAGGAATGGAGCACCGTCGAGTGGTTGCGCTTGGCAATGAGCTTTCCAATCCGTACACACGACGTGTCGGTGTATTTCTTGGCCAGATACATGGCTACCTGACGGGCTATCGCCACATTATGTTTACGGGAACGGGAGTGGAGACTCTCTTTCTCGATGTCGTAGTGTTCGCACACTTTGGAGATGATGGTATCGATGGTAATTTCTTTCTTCTCGACTTTGGCAATCTTCTTCACCACGCTTTCGGCGAGATTGATATCGATGTCCTTGTTGTAGACTGCTGAATAGGCCATCAATGAATTGACCACTCCTTCCAAGTCGCGCACACTCTCATTGACATTTTCAGCAATGAAATTGATGACGGGTTCGGGGAATTCCAGTCCGTCGCGGTGAATCTTGTCCTTCAGGATATTCTTGCGCAGCTCGGTGTTGGGTTTCTCCAGTTCGGCGAGTAGTCCCCATTTGAAGCGGGTGAGCAAGCGGTCTTCCATGCCTTGCAGTGCCACAGGCGGACGGTCGGACGTCAGAATCAACTGTTTGCCGTTCTGATGCAGGTGATTGAAGATATGGAAGAAGGTGTTCTGGGTCTTTGTCATGGCGGCGAACTCCTGAATGTCATCGATGATGAGGACATCGATGGTCTGATAGAAATTGATGAAGTCCGTCACCTTGTTGCGCAACGTTGCGTCGACAAATTGCACTTGGAACAGGTTGGCGGATACATACAATACACGCTTTTGCGGATAGAGCTCCTTGATGCGCGCACCGATGGCATTCACCAAGTGAGTCTTTCCCACACCGGATGCACCATAAATGAACAAGGGGTTAAACGCCGTTTTGGCGGGGCGGAGAGCCACTTCTTCAGCTACCGTACGGGGTAACTTGTTGCTTTCCCCTTCGATAAAGTTGTCGAAGCGGTATTTAGGGTTCAGGCGCGGATCGAGTGCCGGAGCTGTCTGTTGGGGAGTAAACGGAGTACGATTGGCTCCCGGCACAGCCTGGGGCTGCGGGACAGTCGGCTGGTTGGTCGAAGGAATTTTGGTGGTGATGTGGTTGGTCTTGTCGGTCAAGACGCTGTACATCAACCGGGTGCCTTCTCCTATTTCCTTATAGAGAACAGAGCGCAGCAGTCCCAGATACTTCTCTTCTATGAACTCATAGAAGAACTGGCTGGGGACTTCCACGGTCAGTGTCTTGTTCTCATACTTCAGAGGTATGATAGGTTTGAACCACGTGTTGAATGCAGGCTCAGGCACGTTGTCTCTAATCACTTGCAGACAGCGATTCCATAGCTCTACATGATTGTTTTCCATCATAGGGCTTAATCAAACATTTATTAACTTGTCAAAACTTCTACGCTGCAAAATAGGCAATATAAATCAGAAAAAACAAATCTCCTTTTTCTTGGAATTTAGAAAGTAATGGTAAGAATCTCATTATTAGGTTGTTCTTTCAGGGCTTTCGGAAGGGGATGAAGGCTTCAGACTTGCGTATTTGAAAGCCTCTGTATGTGAGAGTCTTTTAGTTTTTGTACTCCTCCTTAAAGTCCTTGAATAAGGAAGGCGAAGAGGATGTTTTCCTTTTGATACCGAAAGGATTATGTCATACGCTTCGCCTTCCTTCTGTCTAAATAATAATTTAGACAGATTCTAGATAAAGGCTATTTGGCGTCTTATTTGTCCTTCCGTCCGAAGAGGGAGAAATGGACGTAACGTTTGGGGTGTGCCTTGAGGTCTTCCAGCAAATCGGCAGCATTACCGGTCGTCCGGGTCAGGTTGTTGTAGAGGGTGCTGTCGTTGAGCAGGAGGCCCAGGTTGTTGTCCTTGTCATTGAGCTTGTCGGTCATCCGGGTGATGTCGGCAAGGGTGGCATCGATGCGTTGCAACATGGCATTGTAGTCCGTCTGTGCAAGGTTGTCGCTGATGCTGACGAAATTGTCGCTGATGTGGTTCAGCTTGCCCGTCAGCTGGGGAATATCGTTCTGCATGAGGTGATTGATCTGACGGGTAGTGGTGTTCAGGTTGGCTGTGATTTGCTCGGTGTTGTGCAGGGTTGCAGCCAAGGCAGGGTCAGCCAACAGTTTGTTGAGCGAAACCAGGATGGAGTCCATCTTGGGCAGCATCTGCTGGATGACCGGAATCATTTTCTGTGCTTCGCCCATGAGTCCGTTGTTTCCATGTCCGGGGATGGTGTCGCCCACTTCGACCCGTTCGCGCGGGTTGTTGGCAAGAAGCAGGTTCATTTTCACCGTACCGAGCATTTCAGTCACCAGCTCCGCCTGACTTCCCTTCGGGATGCGCAATCCTTCCTCCACGTCGATTTCGACCGTGACGTGTCCCGGACGTTCATGGTCATAGTCGATGTTACGGACGATACCTATATTATATCCGTCGGCATAGACCGGGCTTGACACTGTCAGGCCGCCGATGTTGTCATAAGCCACATAGTAGTAGTTGGTGGCCTTGAACATGTTGATGCCTCTCAAGAATTTGATGCCGAAAAAGAGTACAGCCACGGCAGCGATGCCGGCACATGCGATTTTGACTTCCTTTGTTACATATTTCATAGTTGTTCTGTCTTACTTATGTTTGTTTTGTTTGAATTCCTTGATAGCTTGTTGTACGTTCATCTTTTCATTGCCCCGGAAGGCTATGATGAAGGCATCCTTGAATTTTGTCAGGATTTGTTTTCGCGTACGGTAGACCTCGTTGTAGTCGGTAGAGGCACCATAGGTGTATTTGTACAGTCCGCCTTCCACATAATATTCGACCTGAGCAAGTCCTTTCAGTCTGCGGTCATTCGTTTTCAGCCGGGTGGAGGAGGTGAGAATCTGAATCTTGAATACAGGTGCATCCGCGGTAGTCTGAGATTGAGACGGAACAGGAGCCGTCGGTTCCGGAGTCTTTTCTGGTTCTGCCCGGGATTCGGATTCTTCGCTGACATCCTCTGTCGGGAGGTTGGTACTGTCTTCAGCCGGCAGGTCAGCCGGTTCACCGACGCCCGATGTGCCGGGTTGGCGACGTTTGTAGTCAAGGATGGCATTGTAGATGCTGCGGCTCAGGTCCGACACTCCCTGTGCGGAATTCAGGTAGCGTTCTTCGTCCGGTGTAGAAATGTATCCCAACTCGACCAGGACGCTGGGCATGGAGGTAGCATGCAGGACCAGAAATCCCGCCTGACGCACTCCCCGGTCGTTGCGTCGCGCCGTGGTGCGGAACTGACGTTGGATGGATTGTGCCAGCCGGACACTCTGCTTCATGTTCTTGTCCTGTATGAACTCAAACATGATGTAGCTCTCTGCGGAATTGGGGTTGAAGCCCGCATAGCGTTGTTTGTAATCGCTTTCAATGAGGATGACAGAGTTCTCTTTTTGGGCAACGGCAAGGTTTTCCTTTGTCCGGTGCAGTCCCAGGGTGTAGGTCTCCGTTCCCCGTGCGATTTTCCCTTTGGGCAATGAGTTGGTGTGGATGGAGACGAAGAGGTCTGCCTGCGCACGGTTGGCAATGTCGGCGCGTCCGTGCAGCGGAATGAATTTATCGGTCTTGCGTGTGTAGACGACTTCTACGTCGCGACAGTTCTGTTCCAGCAGACGCCCCACGGCAAGTGCCACCTTCAGGTTGATGTTCTTTTCTTTGGAAATCCGCCCTACAGCTCCGGCATCATGTCCGCCGTGCCCTGCATCGAGCACTACCGTAAAGTCTTTGGCTGTCAGCGGAGAAGCCAGGAGAAGGCACAGCCCCGTCCAACAGCAGATTCGCTTCCATATGTTCCGTATCCGTTTATGCATAGTGTCCATACGTTGTGCAAATGTAGTGCTTTCGATTTGAAAAACCGATAAAAGGAGATAGTTTTCATTGATTTTAAACATGGCTCTCTCCTTTATTTATCTTTCCTGCTTTGCAGTAAAATCGCTTTCTTATCGTTTTTAGTATAGCATTGTGTCTGCACACCTGCAAGCTATTTTTGTTTACCTGGAACCAAAATTTTCTCAACAAATCTTTTTCTGCTCTTCCAGTCATTCCCATTTGGTTTCATTTTCAAAAGGTTGACACATCCTCTTGCAGTTGTTATAATTCAATTCTGTTAGTTGTTTCTAATTCTTTTTAGTTATACCTAATTTATTATTTTACGATCAGAAAGGAGTCCACCTTGAATCTCAAAAAAATCTTATACGTCATTCTTGGCTGCATCGGCGTAGTCCTCGGCGCTATCGGTGCCGTTCTGCCACTGCTGCCTACTTTCCCCTTCCTGATGCTTGCCGCATTCTGCTTTGCCAGAAGTTCCGAAAAACTGGACACCTGGTTTAAGGGAACCAAACTCTATAAGGATAATCTCGAAGACTTTGTAGCAGGCCGTGGCATGACGCGAAAGACCAAACTGCGCATTATGATTACCGTTACGCTGCTGATGAGCATCGGTTTTCTCGTAATGAGCCTCAAAGGGATTGTTGTTGGCTGTATTATCCTCGGTTTCGTCTGGGTCTTCCATATCCTCTATTTCTGTTTCGGGATAAAAACGATCCCGCTTGCAAACGACGAGGTATTATCTTAATGGGTTAAGCAAAAAACCGGCTGTTACAGCCGGTTTTTCTCACATATCTGTGTAATTTTTTCTTTCTGTTCCAGAAATACTTCCGCAATCACGGGGTCAAAATCCGTGCCTTTTCCTTCCTCTATGATGCCAAAACATTTCTCCAACGGAAGGGCATCCCGATAGCATCGCTTTGCCGAAACAGCATCAAATACATCTGCAACTGCCATAATCCTTGCTGACAAAGGAATTTCTTCCTGCGAAAGTCCGTCTGGATAACCTGTTCCATTCCATTTTTCATGATGGTGTCTTGCAACTTCATATGCCATTTTCCCGTAGGCATCATCCCCCATATGTCCAAATGTATCCTTTATGATCCTGCCTCCGCGCTCTGCGTGTGTTTTCATGATCTCATATTCTTCTGCCGTCAGTTTTCCGGGTTTCTGCAAAATCGCATCCGGTATCGCGATCTTTCCCACATCGTGCATAGGTGCCGCCATCACAAGATCTTCAATATAATCCTGTGTCAGCTGCTCTTTAAAATATCCCCTCTGCCTTAATTCTTCTGCCAGCATTCTGGCATACTCTGTTGTCCGCTTGATGTGTCCACCGGTACTGTCATCCCGGTTTTCAACCAGAGTGGCAAATCCCATGACCATTTCCTGATTATACCCCTGTAGCTTTGTAAAGACCGGATTTTCCATATTCAGATACGTTCCAATGATTGCAATCGTTGTAACCACACAGGAAAACAGTGCCTGCGGATGCAGCATCTGATAGCCTGTGATACCGATCGCAGCTACCATATAAGTAGAGATTGCGATCCGCTTGTGTGAATCCAGACTGCGCCAGTTCATTAAAAGGATCCTGAGGGTAGCTGCCATATAAACTGCCACCATGACAAAACAGGTATAGGCAGAGATCCCCCTCGAATAGTTGGTAATCTCCCCCTTTCTGTATTCCAGCTGCGGCATAAAAAGCACGACAACTATCATATTCAATTGAAACGGCAGTCCCAGCCAAAACCTGTTTTTTCTGTTTTGCGGGATCCCCCTTGTGATATCCAGTACATATAAATACAGCAGAAATACACTGGCATCCAGACTGCACAAAAAGAACATATGTAAAACCGCATTGACCACAGCCGGCACCTGATCCAGATGATTTACCGTATACGCCGTCAATCCATCAAACAGGATCTCCAATATGCCCACCGTTAAAAGCCATTCAAATACTTTTTCTCTTTTTTTCACTTTGTACTCGTGTCTTTCATGAATATAGATCCATGTAATATAAAGTACAAGGATCATACAACCAATCTGTAATTTGCTGTATTGCATCATTTTCTCCTTAAATCGTACTGTTTCATATGACATTATTTTATCCTATTCTGCCTTTTTTTCCAATACCTGGAGACCACTCAAAAAAAAAACCAGCTGTTACAGCCGGTTTTCTTTTCTTTATGTAAGCAGACTTAAGATCATTTGGGCAGTCTCTACCAGTCCTGTCCCATTATCCATACTCCTCTTTTGCATGTAACGATGTGCTTCCTCTTCCGTCAGATTGTTTCGTTCCATCAGAAGTGCCTTAGCATCATTGATCAGCTCCTGCTCCTCTGCAGAGCGTTCCTTTGGCTTGCTCTTTAATTTTTTCCGCTTTCTCGTGATGGTATATTCCATCATCTCCACGGTTTGCAATAATTCATTGACTCTAAGCGGTGTCGACAGACACACCAGATTCGGAATATCCCGTTCTCCACAGTTGAGCGGAGATGCAACTAAGAGCATCTCAAATTGAGACGGCAGATATTCATGCAGTTCACTGTACATCATGTCAACAAATCGATACCCACACACGATAATTCCACCACCAAGTTCATTTGCACTTTGCAGTGCCTGTGCTCCTGTCAGGCAGACTGCCGTGACATTGTGACCGTTCTGCATCAATATCTTTTTTACATTTTTTGCAGTTTCCTGTTTGGGAAATGCAACGATAATGTTTGTCAAAATCTGATCCCTTTAATTAAATCTTATACAGATAATTGTCAATTTCCCAGCTTGTAACCTGAGAACGATAGTCTGCCCATTCTGCCCGCTTTGCCTCGACATATTTCTCTGTAATGTGTTTTCCCAGTACTTTGTGCAAATATTCATCCTGTTCGAAAGCATCCAAAGCCTCTCCCAGATCCGCAGGAAGTTCTTCAATGCCGAGCTCATGTTTCTGTTTCATACGCATCTCGTAAACATTTTCTGTCACGGCTGCCGGTGGCTCGATCTGATTCCGGATACCGTCAAGTCCTGCCTGTAAACATACCGCAAGGGTAAGATATGGATTGGCTGCAGAATCCGGACTTCTTAATTCAACTCGGGTGCCCTCACCGCGAGTAACCGGAATACGGATCAAAGGACTTCGGTTTGTAACCGACCATGCAATGTAGATTGGTGCCTCAAATCCCGGAACCAGTCTCTTATAGGAGTTGATGAGCGGATTGGTAATGACCGTCATTCCCTTCATATGTTTGATAATACCTCCGATGAACCAGAATGCTTCTTTGCTTAAGCCCAGTTCTCCGTCCGGATCATCAAAAATGTTTTTTCCATTTTTTGACAGTGACATATTAACATGCATGCCGGAACCGTTGACTCCTGTCTTTGGCTTTGGCATAAAACTTGCAAACATGCCGTGACGTTTTGCGATCGTCTTGACTGCCAGCTTGAATGTCATGATATTATCCGCAGTTTTGACTGCCTCATCATAACGGAAATCGATCTCATGCTGTGCCGGAGCGACCTCATGGTGGGATGCCTCAATCTCAAAGCCCATATCCTCTAAGGTAAGCACCATATCACGTCTGGCATTTTCGCCCAGATCGATCGGTCCCAGATCAAAATATCCGGCACGCTCTGTACTGATCGTTGTCGGCTGACCATCCTCGTCCTGATTAAACAGGAAAAATTCACACTCCGGTCCCACATCAAACCGGTATCCCATTGCAGCAGCATCTGCAACTGCCTGTTTTAACATATAACGCGGATCTCCCTCAAACGGTTTGCGGTCTGAAGTATAGACATCACAGATGATCCTTGCTACTTTTCCCTGCTGTGGTCTCCATGGGAAGATCACGAACGTATCCAGATCCGGGTACAGATACATATCGGATTCCTCGATCCGCACAAAGCCCTCGATCGAAGAGCCATCAAACATACAGCCATTGTCCAGTACTTTTTCAATCTGACTGGCTGTGATTGCCACATTTTTCATATTGCCGAACAGATCTGTGAACTGTAAACGGACAAATTCCACATCCTCTTCTTCTACCATCTCCAGAATATCTTTCTTCGTATATCTCATTTCCATGCTCCTTTTCCGATTTTTGAGTATGATAAAAGGGCGTAATCCACCTGATG
>ENA-OPTB01002806-OPTB01002806.1-human-gut-metagenome-genome-assembly--contig:-NODE-2806-length-10452-cov-2.455805_pt1 | contig 10452 bp, 12 predicted proteins | sample MGYA00241810_ERZ501911 | MGnify/ENA primary metagenome ERZ501911 (study PRJEB25962, sample SAMEA2042304) | human gut metagenome | biome: human gut; feature: human-associated habitat; material: faeces... | reverse complement strand
AAAAGCGAAACCCTGGATGCTATACGGATATATTGGTTGTGCCATTACGCTGGTCTGCTGCTTTACAGTACCGGTCAGTTTGGGAACAACGGCTAAATATGCATGGTTCTTTATCTCTTATACACTGTTAAATGGTGTGTTTTATACAGCAAACAATATTGCTTACTCAGCACTTACGTCACTGATTACAAAGAACAGCAAAGAGCGTGTGCAGATGGGATCTTACCGTTTTATTTTTGCGTTTTCAACAAGTCTTCTGATTCAGGCAATTACAGTTGGATTTGTAAAAGATGACAAGAAGATAAACCGTGCGTTTGTGGAAGACGTCGAGAAAATTCTGAATCTGGATGGCAGACATACATATTTGTATGCCCCTGGAAAAAATGATGATATTGACTGTGTGATTAAACATTTACATCGTGCCGGTATTGTTGTATTATTGTTAGTTGATAAAAAGCAGGCAGATACCATTCAGAATAAGAGTGAATCGTACTTAAGTAACTGGCTTGACGAGGGCGTAGATGCGAAGTGGGCAGCGGATTATATCCGTGAGCAGTCCGTCTTTTTGGGTAATGAAGCAAAACGCGGTGATTACATTTAGAGGAGGACGCCATGAGATTTAATACAGCACTACTGCATCAGGTAGAAAAAGGGGATAAGGAGACCGGTGCTACACTGACTCCGATTTATCATTCCAGTGCTTTTTACCAGTCTTCGGCAGAACAGCATGAAAAGTTGTTTCATAATAAAGCAAACGGATTTTCTTATACGAGAATCAATAATCCGACGATTTTAGCTTTTGAAAATGAAATGACGGCATTGGAAGGTGGAATTGCATCGGTTGCCTGTGCATCCGGTATGGCAGCGATTACGAATGCGCTGTTAAATGTTGTCCGTGCGGGTGAGGAAATTTTAGCGAGTACAAGTTTGTACGGCGGATCCATCGATGTGTTTCATGATTTTGAGGCATTTGGCATTAAAACAGTATTTGTGGATATTCACGATGAGCAGGCGGTGGAAGCTGCCATCAATGAAAAGACCCGCGTGATTTTCGCAGAAACGATTGGTAATCCAAAACTTGACGTTGTGGATATTGAGAAGTTAGCAGAGACAGCACACAAACATAATCTGCCACTTGTGATGGATAACACGGTAGCAACGGCATATTTAGTACGCCCGATTGAAAAAGGGGCGGACATTGTAGTCAATTCGACCTCGAAATACATCAATGCCAACAGTGACGCCATCAGTGGTGTGATTACCGACAGCGGTGCTTTTCGCTGGGACAAGGAGAAATATCCGGGCATGGCAGAGTATGCGAAGTTTGGCAAATTTGCTTTCACGGCGAAACTGCGAAACGGTCTTTTCCGTAATACGGGAGCCTGTTTGTCTCCACAGACAGCGTTTTATAATCTCTTAGGTATGGAAACTCTGGGTCTACGCATGGAGCGGGCCTGCGATAATGCGAAAAAACTGGCTGAATTTTTAAACACGTATCCGGACGTAACAGTAAATTATCCGGGACTTAGTGACAGTTTATGGCATGCACAGGCAGAGAAAGTTCTGCAAAATGGATATGGAGCAATTCTTACAATTCGAGTTGGCTCCAAAGAGCGTGCGTTTGATTTGATTAACACATTGACAATACCGAAAATAGTGTCGAATATTGGCGATACGAAAACGTTAATCATTCATCCGGAATCGACGCTGAATGCACACAGTACACAAAAAGAAAAAGAAGAAGCGGGCGTTTTTGATGATTTGATTCGCATTAGTGTCGGAATTGAAGATGTGGAGGATTTAATCGAAGATTTTAAGCACGCACTCAAGTAGAAAGAGCAGGAGGATAAGAAAATGGCAGTAGATTACAGTACACTGAAAAAGGGCGGATTTATGCGCCAGAAACAAAAAAATTGTTTTTCTCTTCGATTGGCAGTCGTAGGAGGAAACTTAACCGCAGAGAATTTGAAGACAATTGCGGAAGTAGCAGACAAATATGGAGATGGACATGTTCACTTGACCTCCCGTCAGAGCGTGGAAATTCCATTTATCAAATTAGATGATATTGATGCCGTAAAAGAAGATTTGGCAAAAGGTGGCTGTAAGCCGGGTGTGTGCGGACCACGTGTTCGTACGATTACTTCCTGTCAGGGAAATCAGATTTGTCCAAGCGGCAACATTGACACATATGATATTGCAAAAAAACTGGATGAGAGATATTTCGCCAGAGAACTTCCACATAAGTTCAAATTTGGTGTAACCGGCTGTCAGAACAACTGCTTAAAGGCAGAGGAAAATGATGTTGGTATCAAAGGCGCAACGAAAGTGCAGTGGAAAGAAGATGCCTGTATTTCCTGTGGTGTCTGTGTTAAGGCATGCCGCACCGGTGCGATTACTCTTGAGGATAATAAAATTAAAGTGGATGAGAGTAAATGTAATTACTGTGGACGCTGCGTGAAAGCATGTCCGACGGATGCATGGGATGCAAAAAGCGGTTATCTCGTATCGTTTGGCGGACTGTTTGGCAACCGGATTCACAAAGGTGAGGAAATTTTACCGGTGATTGAATCCGAGGAAGATTTGTTCCGTGTAACGGACGCAGCAATTCAGTTTTTTGATGATAACGCAAATCCAAGCGAACGTTTCCGGTTTACAATCGAGAGAGTTGGCGAAGATAAATTTATAGAAAAGATGAAGGAGGCATATCATGGCTGAGTTTGCAGTAGATGAAAGAGTAGATATTACGGATGTTGTCTGCCCGATGACATTTGTAAAGGCAAAAGTGGCGATGGAAGAGTTGGAAATCGGACAGGTGTTAGCGGTTACGATGAATGATGGAGAACCGGTTCAGAATGTGCCAAGAAGTTTTAAGGAAGAAGGACAGCAGATTCTGAAATTGATTGACAATGAAAATGGCACCTATGATTTGATTGTTAAAAAGGTAGAAGAATAGGAGGCAGGACATGGCAAAGCGAGTGAATGCAGAAGAGTTTGAAGCCGAAGTTCTTAAGGCGTCTCTTCCGGTTGTCGTTGAATTTTATTCGGATAGCTGTATTCCATGTAAACAATTATCGCCGGTTTTAGGCGGAATTGAAGATGACTACGAGGATAAACTTATCGTCGTCAAAGTAAATGTGAATTTTGATGCCGAACTGGCACAAAAATATGAAGTAGCAGCTTCCCCAACCCTTTTGTTTTTCAAAGAGGGAAAAGAAGTAAACCGAATCCGAGGTCTTGTAAAGCGGAAAGAGTTAGAAGAAGCTGTAGAGGAAATTTTATAAAGGAGGATATGAAAATGGTAGTAACCGTAGCTGGAGAAAAGAAAACATACGATGAGGGTTTGACAATCGCAAAACTCATTGAAGTTGAGAAAGTGGAAAACCCGGATTATGTAACCGTAACAGTAAACGATGAATTTGTGGAAAGCACAGATTTTGCTACAACGGCACTCAAAGAAAATGATGTCGTAGAATTTCTTTATTTCATGGGAGGAGGCGCAAATTAATGGCGTTTACAAATGAGCAGATGGAGCGCTATTCCCGGCATATTATTTTGCAGGAAGTGGGCGTGAAAGGACAGAAAAAGCTGTTAAACGGCAAAGTCCTCATTATCGGAGCCGGCGGACTTGGTGCTCCGGCAGCAATGTATCTGGCAGCAGCCGGCGTTGGAACCATTGGTATTGTCGATGCGGATGAGGTAGATTTGTCGAACTTGCAGCGTCAGATTATTCATGGCACGGCAGATGTAGGTAAAGCAAAAGTAAAATCGGCAAAAGAGACGATGAATGCGATGAACAGTGATGTGGTAGTAAATACATACCGCGAGTTTGTAACATCGGAAAATATTATGGATTTGATTGCGGATTATGATTTTATCATTGATGGTACAGATAACTTCCCGGCGAAATTTTTGATTAACGATGCCTGCGTAATGGCAAAGAAACCATTTTCCCATGCAGGAATCATCCGCTTTAAGGGCCAGCTTATGACCTATGTTCCGGGGGAAGGACCATGCTACCGCTGTGTCTTCAAGGATCCGCCTCCGAAGGATGCTGTTCCAACCTGTAAACAGGCCGGTGTTATCGGTGCTATGGGCGGTGTTATCGGAAGTTTGCAGGCGATGGAAGCAATTAAGTATCTGATTGGTGTTGGTGATTTGCTGACCGGAAAACTTTTGACTTATGATGCCCTTAAGATGGAATTTCACACGATTAAACTGCCAAAGGCAAATGGCACCTGCGCAGTCTGCGGTGATCATCCGACAATTACGGAGTTAATTGATTACGAGCAGGTAGAGTGTGACGGAAAGTAGGCGGAAAGGAAGAAAAGGATATGTTATTTTTGACAAAAAGTGATTATGAGAAAATGTTAGCTCACTGCAAAAAAGGTCTTCCGAATGAAGCCTGTGGTTTGATTGGCGGTGTTGTGGAAGGGGAAAAACAGTATGTGAAAAAGGTTTATCTCCTGACAAACATGGATGAGAGCAACGAGCATTTTTCCATGGATCCGAAAGAGCAGCTTGCGGCAGTCAAAGATATGCGTAAAAATGGCTATGTGCCGCTTGGCAATTTCCATTCTCATCCGGAGTCTCCATCGAGACCATCGGAGGAGGACAAACGGCTTGCCTATGATTCCAAGGCAAATTATCTGATTTTATCGTTGATGGAAGCAGACAATCCGGTATTGAATGCGTTCCGTGTCGATGAGGAAAAACAGGTGACAAAAGAGGAATTAGTAATTTCGTAATAAAAAGGAAAGAAGGTAGCGTCTGCCTTCTTTCTTCTATATCGAGGAGGTCGAAATGGCATTTTTCCCATTTATGATTCAGATGCAGGATAAGTTATGTGTTAGCGGCGGTGGCAAAGTGGCATACCGAAAAGTTTCTATGATGCTTTCGTTTGGGGCACGTGTTACGGTGATTGCACCAAAAATTTGCGATGAATTGCAGAAAATTGAATCGAAACAAGATGCCCTTTTATTGGTTCAAAGACCATTTGAGGATGGTGATATCGAAGGAGCCGATGTGGTGATTATGGCGACGAATGACAGTGAAGTCAATTCCCATATCGCTGCCATTTGTAAGGACAAACGGATTCTTGTCAATGTGGTGGATGTCAAAAAAGACTGCGGTTTTTATTTTCCGGCAATTATAAAGCAGGAAGATGTCGTAGTTTCGGTTTCGACCGGTGGCAGTGCTCCGGCGTTAGCTTCTCAGATAAAAAAGAGTATTAAGAGCCATCTGCCGGATAACTGCGGAGATATGGCAAAGACGCTTCTTGAAAAAAGAAATGAGGTTTTGAAAACAGAGCCGGAGGAAGAAAAACGGAAAGAGATTATGTTGGACATGGTAAAAAAAGAGTGGAAAAAATCAGTCATTCGGATTGGTACAAGAAAAAGTGAACTGGCAAAAATTCAGACCGGACTGGTTGTTTCAAAATTGCAGGAGGCATTTCCGGAGTACGAATATGAGATTGTGTATATGACGACCAGGGGTGACAAGGAAAAGGATTCGCCGATTCCTTCCTTTGGTGGAAAAGCTGTGTTTGTTGAAGAATTTGAGCAGGCGCTTTTAGACGATACGATTGATTTGGCGGTGCACAGTGCAAAAGATATGCCAAACCCGTGTAAAGACGGACTTACGGTTGCCGGTGTTTTGGAGCGTGCCTGTGTGCAGGATGTACTCATTTACAAAAAGGAAACTTCCTTTACAAAGGATTCTGTTTTTACCATTGGAACAGGGAGTCTGCGCAGACAGTGCCAGATTAAAAAGATGTATCCGAATGCCGTCTGCAAAAGTCTTCGAGGAAATATCGGCACAAGGCTCAATAAACTGCGGGCAGGCGAGTACGATGCGATTGTGTTGGCGGCTGCCGGAATTAGGCGGCAGGGTATTGACAACGATTCGGATTTTGTTTACGAGTATCTTTCTGTAAAGGAGATGCTTCCGGCGGCAGGTCAGGCAGTGATTGCGATGGAGACAAAAAAAGGAACGCTTGCTAATGAACTTGCCGAAAAAATTTCGGATGTTCATACAGCAGAGTGTCTGCGGACAGAGCGCGCGGTCCTCACGAAATTAAATGCCGGATGCCATGAGCCAATTGGTGTTTTGTGTACCCTCGATGGACATAGGATGAATCTTTCTCTGATGGAAGAAAAAGAGGGAGAAGTAATCCGGCGGTCGGTGCAGGGGGACAGAGGAGATTGGCAAAGTCTTGTAGAAAAATTGTGTCAGGAGAGGAAATCATAGTATGGTTTATTTAATCGGAGCGGGTCCCGGAAATCCGGAGTTAATTACGGTAAAAGGACTTCGTCTGCTGCAAAAATGCGATGCGGTCATATATGACAGGCTTTTGTCGGAGGAACTGCTTTCTGTGGTCTCTGAAAACTGCCACAAAATATATGTGGGAAAGAAACCGATGAGCCACGCAAAGAAGCAGGAAGAGATTAATGAAATACTGATTCAGACGGCAAAACAATATAAAAATGTCGTCCGTTTAAAGGGCGGTGACCCATTTGTTTTTGGGCGTGGCGGCGAGGAAGTTTTAGCACTGCAGAAAGAGAAAATCCCATTTGCTTTGGTGCCGGGGGTGACAAGTGCGGTGGCGGTGAGTGAGCTTGCCGGAATTCCTTTGACACACCGCAAGGAAAGCCGCAGTTTTCATGTATTTACCGGTCACACAAAAGAGGGGGCAGAGCAATCCTTTTCTCATATTACGAAACAGGATGGCACGAGTGTATTTTTGATGAGTGTCGCAAATATCCGTACGATTGCAGACCGGCTGATGGAACAGGGACAGGCTGCATCTACACCTGTTGCGGTGATTTCCCACGGAACGATGCCGGATGAGAAACGTGTCCATGGAACACTTTTTGATATTGCGGATAAAGTAATTGAAAATAAAATTACTTCCCCGGCGGTTTTTGTTGTGGGACAGACGGCAAAATATCATTTTGTCAGTGAGGATTTTGGTGTGCTTGCCGGGAAAAAAATCGGTACAACAGCAACGCAGAAACTGCATAATAAACTGCGTGAGATGATGGAAGATAAAGGGGCTTTTGTTTTTCCTCTTTGTGAAATGAAAGTTGTCTGTACGGATGGCACAGAGAAACTTTTGGATGAATTATCTCAGATAAAAAAATATGACTGGATTGTTTTCACAAGCCAGAATGCGGTTCATTTATTTTTTGCTGAGGCAGATAAGAAACAAATTGACAGACGGGAGTTTGCGAAGGTTCGTTTTGCTGTCGTTGGCAGCGGAACGAAAAAGGCACTGGAAACGTATGGATTTTATGCGGATTATATGCCAAAACAGTTTACGACAGAGGCTCTTGCCAAAGGGCTTACAGATGTCGTGAAAGCGGGAGAACATCTGCTTCTTCCGAGGGCTTTGCAGGCAAGCGAAGAACTTGTTTTAGAACTGCAAAAGAAGCCTGTTACGATTACGGAAATCCCTTTTTATGATGTCGAGGGGACCTTTTCGGGGGATTTGTCCATGTGGAAGAATATGGACGTGGCTGCATTTTTCAGCGCATCCGGCGTTGAGGCGTTTGTTTCCCGAATGGGTAAGGACAAGATAGGAGAATGGGAGCGTGGCCGCAAAAAAGAGCATGTTGCGGTTGCGGCGATTGGTGAAGTGACGAAAAAAAGACTGCAGGCGTATGGAATCGATGTGGATGTGGTTCCAGAGCAATGCGATTTAGAACATTTAGGCAGGGCGCTTGAGCAGTTTTATCAATAGAGAAAGGAAGTAAGGCTATGACACAGTCGGAACAGTTATTTGAAAAATCCGAACACTTTCTGCCCGGTGGTGTAAATTCGCCGGTTCGTGCATTCCGCAATGTGGGCGGGACGCCGGTATTTGTAAAAAGTGGAAAAGGTTCTCATATTTTGGATGAGGATGGGAATGATTATATTGATTATGTTTGTTCGTATGGTCCGGGAATTTTGGGACATGCATATCCGGCTGTGATTGAAGCGGTGAAACAGGCATGTGAACAGGGACTTACCTTTGGGGCGCCGACGAAAAAAGAATATGAAATTGCGTCGTTAATTCATGACATGATGCCATCGATGGAAATGATGCGTATGGTAAATTCCGGAACGGAAGCGGTGATGAGCGCCATCCGTGTGGCGAGAGGATATACCGGCAAAGATTACATTGTAAAATTTAAGGGTTGTTATCATGGTCACTCAGACGGACTTTTGGTAAAGGCAGGTTCTGCGGCACTTTTGCAGGCTGTGCCGGACAGTGCCGGTGTGCCAAAGGGTTATACAGAGACAACATTGATTGCTGAGTATAATAAACCGGAATCGGTAAAAGCATTGTTTGAAAAATATGGTGATAACATTGCGGCGGTTATTGTGGAGCGGGTGGCAGCCAATATGGGTGTGGTTTGTCCGGAAGAAGGTTTTCTGCCCTTTTTACGGGAGATTACAAAAAAGTATCAATCTCTTTTGATTTTCGATGAGGTCATTACAGGCTTTCGTCTGGCAAAAGGAGGTGCGCAGGAGTATTACGGCGTGACACCGGATTTGACGACACTTGGAAAAATCATTGGCGGCGGTATGCCGGTAGGCGCATATGGAGGCAGAAAAGAAATTATGTCGTGCGTTGCACCGCTTGGTGAAGTGTATCAGGCAGGAACGCTTTCGGGAAATCCGATTGCAATGACTGCAGGAATTGAGACACTGAAAATTCTGCGTGATTCGGATACGATTTATGGAACCATTGAGAAAAAGGCAGAAAAACTGGCAGCAGTGATGCGTGAAACATTTGGAGAAACGGTCTGTGTAAATCAGGTTGGCTCACTTATGAGTTTGTTTTTTACCGGTGAAAAAGTGGTTGATTATGATACGGTGCAGACCTCGGATACAAATCGCTATTCGGCTTATTTTAAGGCGATGCTGAAAGAGGGCATTTATTTGGCACCGTCTCAGTTTGAGGCTATGTTTGTGTCAGCGGAACATACGGATAAGGATATTGAAATGACATGTGAGCAGATTAGAAAGTTTGCCAATAAGAAGTAGATTAGGAGGGATACGATGGCAGAACAGGTAAAAGATTTGGTAATTATAGGAAGCGGACCGGCGGGCTTGTCGGCAGCTGTTTACGCAAAACGTGCAATGTTAGATGTTGTTGTCATTGAGAAGGCAGGATTTAGCGGCGGACAGATTGTGACGACGGAACGTGTGGACAATTATCTGGGACTTTACGGAGAGTCCGGATATTCGCTAGCAATGAAATTCAGAGAACATGCGGATGCACTTTCTGTTCCCTTTATAGACGCAGAAGTGAGTTCCGTGGAAAATGAATCCGAATATAAAAAAGTGCAATTAGAAGACGGTGAAACCATCTGCACGAAAAACGTGTTAGTGGCAACCGGTGCAGGGCATAAAAAACTTTCTGTAAAAGGAGAAGAAGAATTGACCGGTGCAGGCGTTTCGTACTGTGCAACCTGCGATGGTGCATTTTTTAAGAATAAAACGACAGCGGTTGTCGGCGGTGGTGATGTGGCGTTAGAGGATGCGCTGTATCTGGCAAATCTTTGTGAAAAAGTGTATTTGATTCACCGCAGGGAAGGTCTTCGCGCGGCTAAGGAACTTTCCGAAAAAGTGATGGCAGCGGAAAATATTGAATTTCTTCCTTATTATGAAGTGAAAGAAATTGCCGGAGACGGTATGGTACAGAAAGTGATTCTTACACAGAACCAGACCGGGGAGGAAAAAGAAATTGAGTTATCCGGTATTTTCATTGCTGTTGGTATGGAGCCGCAGACAGCATTTGTGAAGGATGTAGTTGAGAGAAACGATGCCGGCTATATTTGTGCCGGGGAGGACTGCCGGACGAATGTGCCGGGAATTTATGTGGCAGGCGATGTGAGAACAAAACCGCTTCGTCAGGTTATTACAGCGGTTTCCGATGGTGCCGTGGCAATTGCTTCTTTGGAGCAGGATAGAAATTAGGAAAGAGGGGTTGTTATGTATATTACGAGAAAGGGTCAGTATGCATTATTTTTTCTGATTGACCTTGCACTGCATGATGGCAGTACGGTGACGGTCAAACAGGTGGCTAAGGAATACGATTTGTCAGAGAAATATATGGAACAGGTGGCTTCTAAACTGCGTCACGCCGGGATTGTGCGCGTGATTCGCGGCAGCAAGGGCGGCTATTATCTTCCGGAAGAAACCAGACGATGTACCGCTAAAGATGTGGTAGGTGCCATTGAGGGACAGCGAAATGCCGTGGATTTGGATGGCTACAGAGAAAGTGAAAACAACCGCACGATGAATGCACTGGTTCGCGATTTGGGTCAGGAAGTGGATAATGCTGTAGATGATGTGCTTGAGAGAGTTACACTCGCTGAATTGGTGCGGCAGTATCATGAGAGAGAGACGTTTTCCTACATTATTTAGGAGGAGAGTTTTTCAGGACTTCACAGTCGGCAGGGGAAA
>ENA-OPTB01002802-OPTB01002802.1-human-gut-metagenome-genome-assembly--contig:-NODE-2802-length-10462-cov-2.222446_pt1 | contig 10462 bp, 10 predicted proteins | sample MGYA00241810_ERZ501911 | MGnify/ENA primary metagenome ERZ501911 (study PRJEB25962, sample SAMEA2042304) | human gut metagenome | biome: human gut; feature: human-associated habitat; material: faeces... | reverse complement strand
AGAAGATGTTCAAACAGTTCTCATTCCCATGTGGAGTACCAAGTCACTGTGCACCAGAGACTCCAGGATCCATCAACGAGGGTGGAGAACTTGGCTATTCAGTCGCTCATGCTTTCGGTGCTGTATTTGATAACCCAGACCTTATTGCAGTTCCTGTAGTAGGAGATGGTGAGGCAGAGACAGGCCCACTGGCAACTTCCTGGCAGTCAAATAAATTCCTGAACCCAATTACAGACGGTGCCGTTCTTCCTATTCTTCATATGAATGGATACAAGATCAGCAACCCTACTGTATTTGCACGTATGTCTCATGAAGAAGTAGAGAACTTCTTTAAGGGATGCGGATGGGATCCAATCTTCGTAGAAGCAGCAGATGAAATGAACCCTGGTATTGATCCGGAAGATCACATCGCTATGCACAGAGCTATGTGCGAAGCTATGGACAGCTGTATTGAGAAGATCAAAGAGATCCAGAAGAATGCTCGTGAGAATAACGATGCTACAAGACCAGCTTGGCCTATGATCGTTCTTCGTACACCAAAAGGATGGACAGGTCCTAAAGTAGTAGACGGATTGAAGATCGAGGGATCTTTCCGTGCTCACCAGGTACCAATGTCTATGGAAAAACCAGAGCATTTGGAGCAGTTGAAAGAGTGGATGCTCAGCTACAAGCCAGAAGAACTCTTCAACGAAGATGGTAGTGTTAAAGATGAAATTAAAGAAATGACTCCAAAGGGAAATGCCCGTATGGGAGCTAACCCACATGCAAATGGTGGATTGCTTCTGAAAGACCTTCGTCTTCCAGACTTCCGCAAATATGGAGTAAAAGATGTAGAACCTGGTAAGACACAGGCTCAGGATATGATCGAGCTTGGTGCTTATGTTCGTGACATCTTTGAATTAAATAAAGAGAACAAGAACTTCCGTATCTTTGGACCAGATGAGTCTATGTCCAACCGTCTGTATCATGCATTTGAAGTAGAGAATCGTCCTTGGAATGCAAATATGTACAGCGATGATGACAACCTTGCTACAAACGGCCGTATCATGGACGGTATGCTTTCTGAGCATATGTGTGAAGCATGGCTGGAAGCTTATCTTCTCACCGGACGTCATGGTTTCTTTGCTTCTTACGAAGCATTTATCCGTGTTGTAGATTCGATGGCAGCACAGCATGCAAAATGGTTGAAAGTAACAAACCAGCTTTCCTGGAGACAGCCAATCGCTTCTTTGAACTTTATCCTTACTTCTAATGTATGGCAGCAGGATCACAACGGATTTACACATCAGGACCCAGGATTCCTGGATCACCTTGCTAACAAGAAAGCAGATGTTGTTCGTATGTATCTGCCACCAGACGCTAACTGTCTGTTGTCTTGCTTCGATCATTGTATCAAGAGCAAGAACTATGTAAACGCAATCGTTGCTTCTAAGCACCCAAGCAAACAGTGGCTGACAATGGAGCAGGCTGTTAAACACTGTACACAGGGTATCAGTGTTTGGGAATGGGCAAGTAACGACCAGAACGAGGAGCCAGATTTGATCATGGCATGTTGTGGTGATACTCCTACACTGGAGACACTGGCAGCAACAACAATTCTTCGTGACGCTATGCCTGAGTTGAAGATCCGTGTTATCAATGTTGTAGACTTGTTCAAACTTGAGTCTGACAGCAGACATCCACATGGACTTTCTGATCGTGAGTATGATGCATTGTTTACAAAAGATACACCAGTTATCTTTGCATTCCACGGATATCCAACTCTGATTCACGAGTTGACATTCGAGAGAACAAACAAGAATGTATCTGTTCATGGATATTTAGAGGAAGGTACGATCACAACTCCATTCGATATGAGAGTTCAGAACCAGATCGATCGTTTCAGCCTGGTAAAAGATGCTATTATGCACTTACCACAGTTAGGAAACAAAGGTTCCTTCTTGATTCAGCAGATGAACGACAAACTTGTTGCTCATAAGCAGTACATTGCTGAGTACGGACAGGATCTTCCAGAAGTTCGTGAGTGGGAGTGGCACTAAGAAACAACCACTGACAATATGTAATTTAGGGGGCCATCTTATGGGTGGCCCCTTTTACTTTTTATAAGATAGTTGAGAAGAAGATGGAATCAGTATATGAAATGAAGAAAATTGCTGTCATGCACAGCGATTTTAAGGAAAAGTTCGGGATACCAAGACAGAGCGGACTGGTAGAAGAACTGGAGTCCTATATTGTTTTTGAACCGGAATACAGAAATCCGGATGCCCTGAGAGGGTTGGAAGGATTTTCACATATATGGATCTTGTGGCTTTTTTCTAAAAATAGAAGAGATCATTTTTCTCCTACAGTCCGGCCTCCCAGGCTGGGCGGAAATAAACGGATGGGGGTATTTGCTACGAGGTCGTCTTTTCGTCCCAATTCCATTGCGATGTCCAGTGTGGAGATCTGCGGGATACAGTATCATACAGACCGGGGACCGGTGATCCGGGTAAAAGGTGCGGACCTTTTGGATGGTACGCCCATTCTGGATATAAAACCCTATATACCGGCGGTGGACAGCCATCCGGATGCCAGAGAAGGCTTTGCGGCAGTGAACAAGGAATACGAACTAACTGTAGAAGTGCCGGAAAGATGGCAGAAAGTGGTGGAATCGGAAAAGTACCGGCCGCTTCTTGGTGTATTGGCGCAGGATCCCAGACCGGCCTATAAAGAGGACGAAGAAAGAGAGTATGGAATGATGTTTGCGTCTTATGAAGTAAATTTTATTGTAAAAGGCCATACTCTGACTGTTACACAAATTGTAAAGATAAAATGATATTAAAATGTCAATACTATTTTTTGGAACGGATAGTCTTGACAAGCCTTTTAAATCATATATAATAAATAATTGAGGAACGGATAAAATCCTATCGAGATAATAGGAATTGCATAGAAATAGATTGGAGGTTCGATATGAGCAAGTTAATTTACATGGACAATGCAGCTACGATGGCTGTGAAACCGGAAGTTTTTGAAAAGATGAAACCGTATTTTATGGAGAATTATTCCAATCCTTCCAGTGTATATAGTTTTGCAGGAGAAGCTAAAAAGGCAGTGGATGATGCCAGAGACATAATTGCCGGTGCGTTAAATGCCAAAGCGGCAGAGATTTATTTTACCGGTGGCGGCAGTGAGGCTGACAACTGGGCCATCAAAGCCACAGCAGAAGCTTATAAAAATAAAGGAAAACATATTATTACATCAGCGATTGAGCATCATGCAGTTTTGCACACCTGTGGATGGCTGGAGAGACATGGATATGAAGTGACATATCTGCCGGTAGATGAAAATGGAACCGTCTCACCGGAGAAGGTAGAAGAAGCAATCCGTCCGGACACGATTTTGATTTCCATTATGTTTGCAAACAACGAGATCGGAACCATTGAGCCAATCAAAGAGATTGGTGAGATCGCCGAGAAACATGGTGTATTATTTCACACCGATGCGGTGCAGGCATTTGGTCATGTGCCGATTGATGTACAGGAAATGCACATTGATATGCTCAGTGCCAGCGGACATAAGTTCCATGGACCAAAGGGCATTGGCTTTATGTATATGAGAAACGGATTAAAACTGGGATCCTTTATTCATGGTGGAGCCCAGGAACGCTCCCGTCGTGCCGGAACACACAATGTACCGGGAATTGTAGGAATGGGGGAGGCAGCACGGATTGCCATGGAACAGTTAGAGGCAAATGCGGCCAAAGAGACAGAAGTAAGAGATTATCTTATTGCCCGTGTAGAAAAAGAAATTCCATATATTAAAGTGAACGGACATAGAGAGAACCGTCTTCCAAACAACATCAACATCTGCTTCCGTTTTATTGAAGGAGAGTCACTTTTGATCATGCTGGATCAGAAGGGAATCTGTGCATCCAGTGGTTCTGCCTGCACCAGCGGATCTCTGGACCCGTCACATGTGCTTTTGGCCATTGGACTTCCACACGAGATTGCACATGGTTCACTTCGACTGACTATTTCTGAAGATACCACCAAAGAAGACGCAGATTTCGTAGTAGACAATCTGAAGAGTATTGTAGAGAGACTGCGCAGTATGTCACCATTATACGAGGATTTTGTAAAGGAGAATAAATAATGTACAGTGAAAAAGTTATGGATCATTTTTCCAATCCGAGAAATGTGGGCGAGATTGAGAACGCCAGCGGTGTAGGAACAGTGGGAAATGCAAAATGCGGCGATATTATGAGAATGTATCTGGATATCGACGAAGATACAAAGATCATTAAAGAGTGCAAGTTCAAGACTTTTGGATGTGGTGCAGCGGTAGCTACCAGCAGTATGGCCACAGAACTTGTAAAAGGAAAGACCATCTATGAAGCGCTTGAAGTAACCAATAAAGCGGTTATGGAAGCACTGGATGGACTTCCACCGGTAAAAGTACATTGCTCCCTGCTGGCAGAGGAAGCAATCCATGCAGCATTGTGGGATTATGCAGAAAAACATGGCATCAAGATAGAAGGTCTTGAAAAGCCAAAGGCAGATATTAATGATGAAGAATAAGACAGTTGTGGTAGGCATGTCCGGCGGGGTAGATTCCTCTGTGGCTGCCTATCTTTTAAAAAAACAAGGATATGATGTGATCGGTGTGACGATGCAGATCTGGCAGGAGGAAGATGCCTGCACCCTGGAACATGAGGGGGGATGTTGTGGTCTCAGCGCTGTGGAAGATGCCAGAAGGGTAGCAAACCAGTTGGGGATTCCCTATTATGTAATGAATTTTCGCAAGGAATTTCAGGAAAATGTTATTGACTATTTTGTAAAAGAATACCGTCAGGGGCGCACACCAAATCCGTGCATTGCCTGCAACCGGTATGTAAAATGGGAATCCATGCTGCATAAAAGTCTGGCTATCGGAGCCGATTACATAGCGACTGGACACTATGCCAAAATAGAGAGATTGGAGAATGGCAGATATGCACTTCGCCGATCTGTTTCGGTGCGCAAAGACCAGACCTATGCTTTGTACAATTTGACCCAGGAACAGTTGTCCCGTACTTTGTTTCCGGTGGGAGATTATGAAAAGGAAAAGATCCGCGAGATTGCTGAGCGGGAAAATCTGCTGGTAGCACATAAACCGGACAGCCAGGATATCTGTTTTGTGCCGGACGGAGATTATGCCTCTTTTGTAGAGACAGAAACAGGCGTCAAAGAAAAAGAGGGAAATTTCGTAGATCTGGAGGGAAATGTTCTGGGAATCCACAAGGGGATCGGACATTACACCATTGGACAGAGAAAAGGTCTCGGTATCGCATTTGGAGAACCGGTGTTTGTGGTTCAGATACGGCCGGATACTAATGAAGTGGTACTGGGAAAAGGAAGCGATGTGTTTACCGATCATCTGGAAGCATGCAAGATAAATTGTATGGCTGTGGATCATTTTGAAGAGGGCCAGGAAGTAATAGCCAAGATCCGATATAGTCATGGGGGAGCCAGAGCTGTCATTACCGGTGTAGGAAAAGACTCGCTTTCCTTATCTTTCCCGGAACCGGTAAGAGCTGTTACACCGGGACAGGCACTGGTGCTTTATGACGAGCAGTATGTACTGGGCGGTGGAACCATCGTGAGATGATCAGATCCATCCGCCATCCAAAGTGATGATCTGGCCGGTGAGGTAAATAGGAGCCTGGGCAAGAAGAAAGGCCATTTCACCGACTTCTTCCGGATTTCCCATACGGCCGGCCGGAATCTCATCACAGATTTCCTGGATCTCATCCGGGGAAAAACACTGGTTCATCGGTGTGTCGATGATACCACACGCCAGCGCATTGACAGCGATGCCTGGGAGCCAGTTCTTTTGCCAGTGCTTTCGTAAAAGCATTGATGCCGCCTTTAGTGGCTGAATACGCAACTTCACAGGACGCACCTACATTGCCCCATACGGAGGAAATGTTCAGGATGCGTCCTTTTTGTTCCCGGATCATATAAGGAACGATGGCACGGCTGCAGTAAAAAGTGGATGAAAGATTAGCATCCAGAATCTCTGACCATCCCTCATTGGATTCTTCTGTAATCAGTCCTACATGGGAAATGCCGGCACAGTTTACAAACAGGTCAACATTGCCGAGAAGATCCATAGCCTGTTTGATCAGATTGTCAACGGTGGAAGGATTGCCAAGGTTGCCACGCAGTGCCAAAGGAGAGCAAGTGCGTTTTTGAAGTTTATCGAGACTGTCGGCGGATTTGTTGCCAAGCAGAACAACACGGTATCCTCCATCTGCCAGACGGCGGGCGATGGCACTTCCAATGCCGCCGGTGGCGCCGGTAATAATTGCATTCAGCATAAAAATTCCTCCAAATCAATAAGATATAAAAATATCTTTTTTATTTCTGACATCTATTGTAGTCGATTATGGGACAAGATTCAAGACACAATTGCACAGGATCCCGATCAAAATACCAGAAATAAGACCGGCAAAATAAAGAAGAGGGGCATAGTAAATCAGTGCCGGGAAACCCACCAAAAGACCAGCGGTTATAAATTGTCCCAGGTTGTGGCAGATACCGCCGGCAGCACTGACACTGACCGGGGCCAGGGAGGTTTTCCTTTTTATAAGAGTCATAACAAACAGACTTAACAAACTGCCTGCCAGGCTGTACAGCAAACTGAAGAGACTTCCAAATGTAAAGGCATTCAAAATAATCCGAAGAAGGGAAACGAGCAAAGCGTCCCTGAAATTTCTCCGGTATAGAACGATCACAGTGATCACATTGGCAAATCCCAGTTTCATGCCGGGAACCGGCATGGGAATGGGAAAAAGATTTTCCAGGTAGCCGAAGATAAACGCTAAAGCCACATAGATGGATAATTCCGCCACCGTGCGGATAGAACGATGATTCAAAAGAGCTCCTCCTTTCTGAAATCTGACTGTCAGTGGACAACAGCGTCCGGTGTATCGCCTTCGTTTTTCCCGGAGCCTGCTTCAATCTGCAGTACCAGTTTGTTGGGAAGGCAGACAATACTTTGTCCTGCCCGGGAGATGGAGCCGGTGTTTACACAAGTATGATCGTCGCAGTCGGCCTGTTCCATCGTAACAAGTCCGTCCTGGATCCGGAATACATTGGTATGTCCCTGATGAGAAGAAACGGTCCGGGTTATATTCTGATCCAGAGAAAGCGTCTCGATCACTTTGCCGTTTTGCCGCACAATAAGGGAAAGTGATGAGTGGCTTTTATCAGGAACAAAATACAGGCACCACATAAGGATCATGCCTGACAGAGAAAGAAAGATGAGAAAAAATATATCCTTTTTTTTTATGCCTGTCAATTTCAAAACCTCGCAAAATTTTAATTACTACATATTTTAATGGAAAAGATACAATCTTTCAATGCTTGTATAATTGAAAGCAATCTGCTATAATAAAAAGACATGTGCAAACACAAAACAATTTCGTGTGTTGTAGGATAGAATGAAGAAAAAAAGTATTGGAATGATTATCCTAAGGAATTTTTTAAAAACACTGGGGGTTATGCTTTTATTTGTTGTGGTAGGAGTGCTTAGTTATTATCTTACCATGCTGTATTACAACAAGACCGGTCGGACGGAGCGCAGTACTCAGTATACCCATGCAATTACGGTAAATACAGGAAACGAGTCCAGCAATCTGATTTACAGCTATGATGAAAAGACAAAAAAGATCAAGGCAGTAGTACTGGAACTATTTGACGAAAATACAAAGAATCTTTCTTATGTAACGATTCCTGCCAATACCCAGATCACTATATCGACAGATACTTACAGCGATCTGATCAAAGTCAGCCAGAAATTGCCACAGGTGGCAAAACTGTCAGATATAAATGAATATTTCACCGGTGATGTGGCATATGAGTATGGTATTTTGATCCTGCAGGACACCATGGATGTGGACATCGGATATTTCACAGCTATGCCGACAGAAGAGTTTGATAAATATTTTGAGAAAAAATCGGACAAGGAGCCTTTGTACAAACCGGCGGCTTCTGTTTTGGCCAAATTAAAGGACAAAGGGGATGTTGAAGATCTTATGGACAGCTGCTGGGATAATCTCATCAGTGATACTACTCTGTCCCAGAAACAGAAGTACGCTTCCAGTCTGGCACAGGTAAACCAGGAATACATCCGTGTCCACGGCGCTTTTGGGACAAAGACCTCCGGTGTTTTTGAACTGAATGGTAAAAAAACAAGGAAAATGGTCAATAATATATGGGAGGCAGATGCCTACACGGCACCTCAGACTGTGATCAAAGGAGATTTGTGCAAAACTTCCTCATCCTCTTCGGCGGCTCTTGGCAAGAAGATCTGGATCGCTAACGGAAGTGCTATCAACGGACTGGCATCTTCTTATCAGAACAAGATGACAGCGGACGGTTATACTGTTACCGGAGTGGGAAATTACACCGGTATCAAACAGACGTCCACGACCATTTATGCAAAGAAAACTGAGTGGGGTAAACCACTTTTGAATTATTATAAAAATGCTGCCATTAAGTCAAAATCGGAATTGTCACAGAATCCGGACTGGCAGAGTGCGGATATCGTGGTTGTATTGGGAACCGATGCAGCATTGGAGTAGTAACTAGATTTGGAGGAGAAAGATCATGGGAACAAAAGTGCAGATCATGGATATGGAACTGGACCTTTTTACTCAGGAAACATTTCACGATGAAATAGCCTCTTATCTTGCTAACGATGTTTTGAATGTAGTCCATATGATTTCGCTGGACTACATCGATATGTATGATGAAAATGAACTGGTACAGGAAGTTATGAAAGAAGCTGACATGGTATTACCCGGGGAGAAGACGATTCTTTCCGCTCACCATGTAGAAGTGCTGGAAACCGGCGGGATGGTAGTCAGTTACCACAATCTGCTGGATCTGTGCCAGCTTTTGCAGGACCGGACATTTTATCTGGTTTTGAGAAATGAGAAAGAGGCAAAGAGTGTATTCCGGTTTATGACCAGGCATTTTAAGAATGAAAATGTTCTGGGTGCGTATGTGGCAGAGGGAGATGTGACAGAAGAAGCACTGATCAATGATATCAATATGAAGATACCGGATGTGATCCTTTTGTCTATGGACAGCACTGAGCAGGAAGAATGGATCCTGAATAATAAAAGTAAAGTAAATGCCAGAATTTGTTTTGTGGCAGGCAGTATCATGCCTCACATTATGAGAGACAATGTACATGTGCCAAATGTATTTGAAAAAATGCATCTGGGATGGATCTACCGGAGAGTAGCCAAAATCCCTAACGCTCATTTTTTTAGAAAGCGAATATTTAACCGGAAGATGGACCATTATACTACCAGAAACAAATTGTTTGGCGGTGGTAAAGATGGTAAAGACAAAGAAGAGATACAGTAAAATCAGTACCTATGGCCAGGCTGCCTTAGGTACTTTTTTTATGGCGTTGGCGGTGCGGTGGATCTATGAACCCCAGTCTATGGTTACAGGAGGGTTTTCGGGTATTGGCATTGTGTTAAACAGGATCCTGCCCATTCCGGTGTCGGTGACCACTTTGGTATTGAATATACCGCTTTTTTTATATAGCTGGAAAAAGAAGGGATTCTCATTTCTGGGAAAAAGTCTGTGGGGGATGATGTGCTTTTCCCTGTTTCTGGCAGTCCTGCCCCTTGGCACCCCCGGAGATGACAGGCTTTTAGCTGCGCTGCTTGGAGGTGGTATCAGCGGCGTGGGACTGGGACTCGTGATACGGGCCGGTGGATCTACCGGAGGCACGGATCTTCTGGGGAGCCTTTTTTGTGGCGGGAAACTGGGGTGGAGCGTATCCACGGTGATCGGTGTGCTGGATGGTGTAATCGTGCTTTGGGGAACTGTGGTATATGGACTGGAAAGAGGAATCTATTCAGTGGTGGCAGTGTTTCTCACGGCAAAAGTGCTGGACTGGATGGTGGCAGGGGGGGATTTCGCCAAGACATTGTATATTATCACGGACAAAGGAGACGGTGTGGCCGGCTGTCTGATGGAAGAACTCCTTCATGGTGTGACGGAGATAAACGGAGTTGGAAAATACTCAAAAGAACGGAAAAAGGTGCTTTTGTGTGTGGTAAAGAAAAAGGAACTGACAAAAGCGCTGGGGCTGATCAAGGAATGTGATGAAAGGGCCTTTGTCATTATCGGTGACGCCAGGGAAGTCCGGGGAGAGGGATTTACCTCTCTGTAGAAAAATATACTTTATGCAAAGTTTACAAAACTTGCTGGATTATTTATGTATTTTGTCTATGGTGTTTTGCCCGGAAATAGTGTAAAATCAGAAATGATGTTAAAGACAAAGAACCCTAGGAGGACATAAAATGGCAAGTTTATCATTAAAAAACATCAATAAAGTTTATCCTAATGGCTTCCACGCTGTTAAGGATTTTAACTTGGAGATTGAAGACAAAGAATTTATTATTTTCGTAGGT
>ENA-OPTB01002791-OPTB01002791.1-human-gut-metagenome-genome-assembly--contig:-NODE-2791-length-10511-cov-4.974943_pt1 | contig 10511 bp, 9 predicted proteins | sample MGYA00241810_ERZ501911 | MGnify/ENA primary metagenome ERZ501911 (study PRJEB25962, sample SAMEA2042304) | human gut metagenome | biome: human gut; feature: human-associated habitat; material: faeces... | reverse complement strand
TATAAGGATGCTTCATATCCACCCAATATCCCATCTGATGAGTCAGGTCTTCCCACTCTTTGGTATATTTCATCACGTCTTTGCGGCAAGCGGCATTGTAATCGGCAACAGAGATTTTCTTACCAATATCTTCCTTCGTGATACCCAATGCTTTTTCCACACTTAGTTCCACAGGCAGTCCGTGCGTATCCCATCCGGCCTTACGCTTTACCTGATAACCTTTCATCGTCTTGTAACGGCAGAAAATATCCTTAATAGTACGAGCCATTACATGGTGAATACCCGGCATACCATTAGCCGAGGGTGGCCCTTCAAAAAACACGAATGAAGGGCAGCCGTCACGTTCTGTCATACTCTTGGCGAAAACTTGGTTTTCGTCCCATTTCTTCAGCACATCTTTGTTCACCTGCGAAAGGTCAAACTGCGAATACTCAGTAAATCTCTTACTCATAGCTATATCTACGATTTTACTATATTACAATTTACACTTTGAGGGGTATCCCCGTTTTTAAGGGTGCAAATTTACAAAAACATTTGTTTAGTTGAGCAAAAAGCAAGGACTTTTAATTGGAATCATGTGAAGTTATCGTTTATAAATGGATGTTGCATTAAACAAAACCGATATCTCCTTGTTTTAGTGGGAAACCTAAAAGCACTTTAACTTATGAATTACGGTATTAGTATTTTATTCAGAGCAATCCCTTTGGCGATGGCACTTTTTTGCTTCGGATACGGAGCATTTATTTATGGTTACGGAGATGCAGGAAATCGTGTAGTAGCGGGGCCTGTTGTATTCTCACTAGGTATGATATGTATTGCGCTGTTTTGTACGGCAGCCACTATTATCCGGCAAATCATACATACTTATAACCAGACGGCAAAATATGTTTTGCCCATCATAGGATACTTGGCAGCTACAATTACCATTATCAGCGGTATCTGTATTTTCAGTAATGCCACTTCCACTTCTGCCTTCGTCGCTGGTCATGTAATTACGGGAGTAGGATTTATCACAACCTGCGTAGCTACTGCCGCCACTTCTTCCACCCGCTTTTCTTTGATTCCGGGAAATTCAAAAGCGACGGATAATGAAGTTCCACAGGGAGCCTTCTCCGTGGGACAAAGACGGATATTAGTAATTATTGCAACCATCATTTCCCTTATCGCATGGATATGGGCTTTTGTCTTGTTAGGGAATAGTCATTCTCATCCCGCTTATTTTGTAGCAGGTCATGTAATGGTAGGTCTTGCATGTATTTGTACCAGCCTGATTGCGCTGGTAGCTACTATCGCACGCCAAATACGTAATGAATATCTGGAAAAGGAACGAAGCAAATGGCCGAAACTGGTTCTACTGATGGGCTCAATCTCTTTTATATGGGGGATATTCGTGATTCTTGCGGATTCAGGTAGCGCAAATGGTACCACGGGATATATTATGCTTGGTCTCGGTCTGGTTTGTTACAGCATTTCCAGCAAGGTAATCCTGTTGGCCAAAATATGGAGACAGGAATTCAAATTGGCCAACCGTATCCCCATGATTCCGATATTGACGGCATTAGCCTGCTTGTTTCTAGCGGCTTTCGTATTTGAGCTTGCAACGGAACATGCTGATTATTTTATTCCGGCACGTGTTTTAACAGGATTAGGGGCCATCTGTTTCACTTTATTTTCTATCGTTAGCATACTGGAAAGCGGTACTTCTTCGAGGTAAAAATATAGCGTCACTATGTGCCCCGGATAGTGACACTATCCTAAGCATATAGTGACGCCATCGTGACAGGATAGCGTCACTATTTTTATTTCTTCAATCTGACCTCGTAGACATCGTTCCTGCGGTCTTTCAAGTTGCGGACGCTACCATAAGTATGTAGTTCGTTCAATAAATCCAAATCAACATCGGACACCAGAATCATTTCCGTATTCGGAGTTGCCTCTGCCCTCTTTCCATCGGTCGGGAAAGCAAAATCACATGGAGTAAATACGCCGGACTGGGCATATTGAATATCCATATTATGTACACGGGGAAGATTGCCCACACTTCCTGCAATGACTACGAAACATTCATTTTCAATGGCACGTGCCTGTGCGCAGACACGAACACGGGAATAAGCATTCTGCGTATCTGTCAAGAAAGGTACAAACAATATCTGCATCCCCTGGTCTGCCATCAAACGGGAAAGTTCGGGAAACTCTACATCATAGCAAATCAAAACGCCAATCTTCGCGCAATCGGTATCAAAGGTATTCAACAGCCTGCCGCCATTAAGTCCCCAGCTTTTTATTTCATCAGGAGTGACGTGCATCTTCTCATACATTTCGTACGTTCCGTCACGCCGGCAAAGGAATCCTACGTTATAAAGCAGTCCGTCCTCTTTTACGTATGGCATACTACCGGTTATGATATTTATATTATAGCTAATAGCCAGATTTACAAACCGTTCCCGGATCTCATCCGTATATTGAGCCAATCCGCGAATAGCCTGTGATTCTCCTTTATCATTATACTTCGACATCAAAGGAGCATTAAAATACTCCGGGAAGAGTACAAAGTCACTCTTATAGTCCGATACTGCGTCCACAAAGAATTCCACCTGTTCAAACAGATCGTCCAATGTTTTATAACTACGCATCTGCCATTGTACCAAGCCTACACGAACGGTCGTTTTAGGGCTTATATATTCCTGCGTAGGTGGCTGATAATAGATATTATCCCATTGCAGCAAACAAGCATAATGTTTCGATTCTTCATCGTTCGGAAGATAATTGGTCATTACCTTGCGAACATGGAAATCATTCGATAATTGGAAAGTAAGAACCGGGTCATAAATTTCACGTTGGCGAACGCGTGCGATATATTCTTTCGGACGCATCTTATCGGCATACTTATGATAATTCGGAATACGTCCGCCGAACATAATGGCTTTCAAATTCAATGTTTCACAAAGTTCCTTGCGATATTCATACATACGACGTGCCAGGCGCAACCCGCGGTATCCCGGATGAATAAACACTTCAATGCCATACAGGATATTTCCTTTGGGATTATGCGTATTGAAAGTTTCCTTACCAGTGACTTGCGCATAAGTATGGTCATTCTTCACTTTGTCATAATCGACAATAATAGACAGGGCACAACCTACAATTTTATCGTCAACCACTGTTACAATCTGTCCTTCCGGGAAAATACTTATTAATTTCTTGATTTGGGCATGAGTCCAGAACACATCGCTACCATCAGAATAAACACGGGTAAACGATTGGGATAATTGTGTGTAATCTTCTATTTGAAGGTTACGTATCTGCACTTTATTAATTTTAATCGGATGTTGTTCCATAACAATACGTGTTTTTATTTTAAAGACAGTGCAAAGGTACTGTTTATCTTTATACATTGTCATTACAAAATAAAAAATGCATTATACCCAATTTTGAATCTCATAGAAAAAACAAACTTACCTATATTAGATAATCTGCCATTTTTTTGTTTTATGAAGTAATACTTTCTATATTTGTATATGGTTAGAGCTTATGCCAAGCATAAGAATATGCTAAACAGAATAAAGTAGAATGTGCATAAACAGTAACAGTATGGAACAACTTATAGAATTATCACCCACTGAAATTAAGTTAGCTTTCGTTGCTTCCTGCATTGAAGGAACTGCACGTCGGCTCGGCAAATCCTATCAAGAAATATATGCCCGAATGAAGCATGTGGAAATGATAGCAAATTATATTTTACCCAATTATGAAGTGCTTCATACCGAAAGCCGTGAACATGTAACAGATAATATGATAGAGTGTTTAATCACATGGGAGAGCAAAAAATGAAAATAACTGTATATCATGGTGGAACTGAAGTAGTTGTTAATCCCATCTGTGGTTTCGGACGCAAGAACCTTGATTTCGGGCAGGGATTCTACGTTACAAACATAAAAGAGCAAGCCTTCAAATGGGCTATAGCCATATCAACCAAGAGACAGGCTAAAGCATTAATTAACATGTATCAATTAGACCGTGACACGATTCTGAAAGAAGGAAGTTGCAAAATATTTAAAGCCTATGATGCTGAATGGCTGGAATTTATTGTCAACAGCCGGAAAGGATTGAATCCGGCAGCTAATTACGATTATATCGAAGGTGGTGTAGCTAATGACCGTGTTATTGATACCATAAATTTATATATGGCAGGATTAATGAGTGCAGATGTAGCTTTGCAACGTCTCGCTATGCACCAACCGAACAATCAAATCTGTCTGTTAAACCAAAAGTTAATTGATAAATACCTTAGTTATGATGGAACAGAATCTGCAGAATGATCCCGTAAAATCCCCTATTATTCAAGAAATGATATTAAGTAACCGGATTGGCTGCATATCAGCCGAACTGGCAAAACGGTTGAATATTGCTCCCGAAAGAGCATTGGAATTATTTTATGAAAGTAAAACCTGCGCAGACTTACATAATAAAAGCACTGGTTTATATTTGTATGGCAATCTTTATATAGCTGATGAGTTTATAAGGGAACATGAATACAAATAAGGTCTCTATATAATTGCAATTTGCCATAACAATATGTACTCCAAAACAGCTATTGCACTTTAACACCACACGATTTGCACACAGATTCTTGCGCTATTTAATTTGTGACTTCCGAAAATTATCGTACATTTGCAACGCATAACATTTTATTCACAGAAGCAGTGAACCTGCTTCAACTCCAGTGGCAGGCATTTTTATGCCTGTTACTGTCGTAGATACGCGGTTTCGTACCCCCGTGGGGAACGTTAATGCGTCCCCAGCTTCTGTGAAGTGTTATGCAACGGGAAAGGCGGAACCGTTTTTTTATTCCCGCCTATCTTAAAAACCGTTGCATCATGCATGAAGAACAAAGCAATGCACCTGTAAAAGCCGTTCGAAGTAATCGGCAGGAAGCAGTTTTTTCCAATCCGGAAGAAAAAGAGAAATTAAAGCAGTTTTATTTAGACCAATCACGACGACTATGCCCTACCGTATCGGCCGATTGTTCGGAAACGCAACGTTTGGGAGCGTTACACCACAAAATCAAGCATTTTATTAAAGCGTTGGCCAACTTTGACCGTCCATGGGAAAATGGGATGCCGGAGATGCAAAAGGCTTGCCTACATTTTCTGGCTTTACAAAATTCACCTCGTGCAGAATGCCAAAAAATATTTGAAGAATGGACGAAATGGTCGGATTTCCTGATCGCAGCTTCCTTTCATCGTGGTTTCCTCAGTCAGATATTGCAAGACTATCATCGCCAATTACGTGACTTGGAAAAACTCTTGGGTGGCAAACCATCCGAAACTCAGAATATAACCAACGAGTAACACAAACTGATATTCGTTCAAATATCCCGCTTTCCGTCGTATGACCAGACGAACGTAAAGCGGGAGTTTGTTTTTTTAAATATCCTAATCAGCAAATCACTTTTCAACGTAATCACCTTAAACATAGCCTAATACAATGACACTACTCTTTCGTAGCCAAAAGATTAAATACATAATAGCGATTCCCAAAAGACGTATGTTTGGCAAAAAATCCCATTGCAGATAGTCTTAGACTTAATTGCCGTGCAGATATATCCCTCAAAGCAGCCGAATTGAATTTACGCATTATCTGAAATATTTCGGCAGTTGTCAGCCAAATACCTTTTTCCGTATCAAGAGGACGACGGAAGCAGCAATGAAACACATCCTCCAATAAAGACTGACGATAATATGCCTTGTTGTGTTTCTGCAAAGCTTTTTCTTCTTCCTTGTTTAAATGATCCGGTGCATTGGACTCCAATTCTTCTTTTAGCTGTGCGTATATCTGTTTATGCTCCAATGGCTCTTCCGATATCGGTTTCAAGACTTCTACACAAAGGAAACGGCGGCTTCCCGTAGGATCGGTTAGAACCTGATAAACATTTGTTGTTGCTATAAAAGAAGCGAGACGGGGTTCGTTCACCCAACCCAATCGCTTGCCATTAAAAACGGATACATTCACCATTTGGAGAAGATTTTTTAATGTAGCCTGTTGGCTCTCTTTTATTTTATCAAATTCGTCCAAATTAATCAAGCCGTTCTTTACCAGTTTTTTCTCCGGGGAACTGCCTGTCGCCAGATTCAAATTATCCAGAAAATAACATCGAAGTGAATCCGGCATCAATAAACGGCAAAAGGTACTTTTGCTCAATCCCTGCTTTCCACTTATTAATACAGGTGTAAGTACATTGGCATGCAAACGTTCTTCCCCACTCCATTGCGAAAGCATCGCCCGCAACCAACAACGCCCTCCTTTCAGCCAAAGTTCATTATCCGAAACCCTTAATAATAAAGGGGTCACCCGGTCTACTCCATCCCAAGGCGGCAACTCCTTTACATAAAGATGAAAAGGATTATAAGACTCAACTTTGTTTGACAGGACAAAGGTAGGCACATCCCCTCTCCAACAAGGAATTCCATCCAAACGGGCGTCCACAATAATACCATTCATTTCGCGTTCATTAATGGGGCGAAAAACATTCTTTTCACTTATCCCTCTGTACTCCGTTGCACCTGTCAGGCTATTATAGCGAAATACAAAATTATTATCCAAATACTCCTTTAATTGTAAGGTCAACGACTTGTTCCATTTATTATTAGGCTTAGGATTTTTTTCCGGTTTATTCTCCGTAACCGCTTGTTCTGCCTTCTCCGGTATTGCAGATTCCGCAGCTACCGGTTTCTGCAACTGTTTCTGTACAAATAACTGTTTTATTGTCTCTACCATTTCTCTAATCATTGTCTTCATATTCGTCATTCTTTTAATTATTATGAAATTTGAGACACAAAAGTATAATACTAAAGACCGGATTTGCAAATAAGTAGCTTCATTCTTTTTAATAAAATGAACTAACAGAAATAAACCGTTGAAGTATTGTTTTTGATTAGAATAATTAGTAATTTTGACGCATCATATTAGTTGTAGCACCAATTGTGCGATAGCTGTCGCACATAATGAGCAACAGTTGTTGCACAATATGTGAGTTAGCTGTTGCACATAATGTGAGCCAATCAATAGATAGGCACAAAAAAATAAAACAACTGCGTAAATCTGCTAATTGATGCGCACAAAACAACTAAAGCAATGAATGCACTTTATGATTTCTTCCTGACTCCTCAACCCAAAGACTCCAATAAAACGAGATATCACGCCCGACTGGTCGTACGGGATACCATTACACTAGAGGATATTGCCGAAAGGATTGAATCCAGAAGTAGTTTAAGACAAAGCGATGTAATAGGCTCTTTTATAGAGTTCGCAGATGTTTTCAAACAAGAATTATCCAATGGTAACAGCATTCATATTCCCGGGGTCGGTTCATTCCGTATCAAGGCTGAATCTCCTGAAGTACGTTCTCCAAAAGAGATGCGTGCCGAAAACGTCCATTGCAATGGAATCGTCTTCACACCGGAGAAAGACTTGCTTCGTGAATTAAAAGCTACCACTTTTGAGAAAGTGAGCGAGCCCCGGCGTTCACTAGAATTAAGCGATATAGAAATTGATGGAAAACTGGCAGAGTTTTTTAAAGACAACTCTTACATTACTACACAACAGCTTTGCTCTATCTGTGGGTTACGGAAGGCAACTGCGCTTCGCAGATTACAGAAACGGGTGGATGAAGGGAAACTGACTCATCCGGGGTATCTTCGTTCTCCTTTTTATTTTCCTGTGCCGGGATGGTTTGGAATATCCAGAAATATAGTTGATGCAAAATAAGCTATTGATTTACTGAAAGATATGCATATAAATGATTATGACACCATACCATTGGCATGATGTCATAATCTTGATAGAATCCTGCCGTCACACTGAAATCCTGACGACACGATGAAATTACACTAACCTAATTTACTTGTTTTTCTTCCAAAGCTTGCTCATATCTTCCAGTGTCTTACCTTTCGTTTCGGGCACCCAACGCCAAACGAAGATTGCGGCAGCTACACAGATAATTCCATAAAGGCTATATGCGAACATCGGACTGAAATCGTACAATGCCGGGAAAGTGGAAGATATAATATAATTGAATATCCATTGGAAAGCTACGGCGATGGCAACTGCCTTGCCGCGGATTGTATTCGGGAAGATTTCTGAAATCAGTACCCAGCAAATCGGCCCCCATGACATCATGAAGAATGCGGCATATACGATAACTGAAAGTACCGGGAAGATTCCCTTTATAGCCATGCTATCGCACATTGCCACTGCAAATGCTCCTACTGCCATACCGATGGATCCGATAATCAATAACGGTTTACGTCCGAAACGGTCTACGGTGAAGATTGCAACCAGTGTGAAGATAATGTTTACAATACCCATAATAACAGTCTGCATCATACCGCCACCTTCTGCACCTGCATTTTCAAAAATACGCGGAGCATAGTAAAGCACCGCATTGATGCCGATAGCCTGTTGGAATACGGAAAGAAGAATACCGATAACAATTACTGCCACTCCATAAGTAAAAAGTTTCTCTGTCTTTTCGTGAGCAGTAGCTTTAATATCATTAAGGATTTCCTGCGCTTTTGTCTTACCGTTGATTTTTTCCAGAATGGAGTAAGCTTTCTCATCTTGTTGTACCAATACCAGATAACGTGGAGTTTTCGGCACAAAGAATAGTAACAGACCGAAGAAAGCGGCAGGTAAAGCCTCAGAGCCGAACATATAACGCCAGCCTTCAAATACAGTCCACATATCAGATTCGGAGCTAACTGATAAAACTCCGGCAGCATCTTTCAGGATAACAGGATTCTGGTGGTCGCCCATAATCAGGTAATTCACAAAATACACAACCAACATACCAAAGATAATGGCAAACTGGTTGCACGAAACAAGTGTTCCACGAATGTTGGAAGGAGCTATTTCCGCGATATACATCGGACAAACGGCAGATGCCAGTCCGACGCCGATACCACCTAAGACACGATAAAGATTAAATGTAATCAGCAAGTCCATATTCGGTTTTCCGTATTCAAAAAACAGGAATTCCGGATAGTAAGAACCTAATGCTGAAAGGAAAAAAAGTACGGCGGCAAGTCTCAACGAATTACGGCGTCCCAAGCGGGAAGCGAATATACCGGAGAGAGCACCACCAAGCACGCAGCCTATCAATGCACTGGATGAAGTAATTCCATGCATTACTTTATTATATTGGAAATCAGAGGCTGAAAGGAAAAAAGCTTCCAAGCCTTTTTCTGCGCCGGAAATAACTGCCGTGTCATAACCGAAAAGCAGTCCGCCCAGGATAGCAACGGATGTGATGGAATACAAATAAAGTTTGCTTCCTTCGTTCGTTGTATTGTTCATAGTTTCTATAAGTTGGATAAAGTAGTGTGTAGTAGTTGGATTAGATATAAAAAGAAGGCGATAAAGCAGCAGTTCCCCACTGCCCTATCGTCTTAGTATTAGATTTTAATTAGCAATACATATTCAGGATTGCTTCATAAAGTTCTTGTTTGCCACTAGTCTGCTTCGGTTCACCGTTTGCTTTAGCATAAGCAACTACGTCTTCCAAAGTCAGCTTGCCATCTTCAAATTCCTTACCTTTACCACCGTCAAATGAAGCGTAACGGTCGGACAACATTTTCTTGTACGGAGATTCGTTCAGCAAAGCTGCTGCGCTTTCCAATGCGCGAGCCATAGCGTCCATACCTGCAATGTGAGCAATAAAGATATCTTCCAGGTCAGTAGAGTTACGACGGGTCTTAGCGTCGAAGTTTGTTCCGCCATTGCCCAAACCACCGTTGCGGATAATCTGCATCATTGCTTGAGTCAATTCGTAGTTGTCAATCGGGAATTGGTCTGTATCCCAACCATTCTGATAGTCACCACGGTTAGCGTCGATAGAACCCAACATGCCGTTGTCCACTGCTACTGCCAATTCATGTTCGAAAGTATGACCTGCCAAGGTTGCATGGTTCACTTCGATATTTACTTTAAAGTCTTTATCCAGGCCATGAGCTTTCAGGAAGCCGATTACAGTTTCCGTATCTACGTCATACTGATGCTTAGTCGGTTCCATCGGTTTCGGTTCAATCAGGAAAGTACCTTTGAAGCCACGGGCACGGGCATAGTCGCGAGCGATAGTCAACATCTGTGCCAGATGTTCTTTTTCACGTTTCTGGTCTGTGTTCAGAAGAGACATATATCCTTCACGTCCACCCCAGAATACATAGTTCTGACCACCAAGTTCGATAGTAGCGTCAATCGCATTCTTAATCTGAACAGCAGCACGGGCCACAACGTCAAAATCAGGATTAGTAGCAGCACCGTTCATATAACGGGCATGACCGAATACATTGGCAGTACCCCACAACAGTTTGATTCCTGTTTCAGCTTGTTTCTGTTTTGCGTAAGCTACGATTTCTTTCAAGTTTGCTTCGTATTCTTCGATGCTTGCACCTTCAGAAACCAAGTCTACGTCATGGAAACAGTAGTATTCGATACCCATTTTCTGCATGAAT
>ENA-OPTB01002781-OPTB01002781.1-human-gut-metagenome-genome-assembly--contig:-NODE-2781-length-10542-cov-7.716315_pt1 | contig 10542 bp, 10 predicted proteins | sample MGYA00241810_ERZ501911 | MGnify/ENA primary metagenome ERZ501911 (study PRJEB25962, sample SAMEA2042304) | human gut metagenome | biome: human gut; feature: human-associated habitat; material: faeces... | reverse complement strand
ATAATCAATCCAAATCAGTACCACCCGTTTGACGGGTGGTTTGCTCAGCGGCTATAAGCCTTTGTTACCGGCCAGCGCCTAAAGACGCTGGCTTTCACTTTTCGTTCAAGCTATTATGCCCTTGACTCGTTGCTACCCTTAAAAGGGTGTTTGTACTACTGGCTACCCCCTAAAGGGGTCTTCATATTCTTTCACGCTTAATTTATCCAGCGCTATATCATGTTTCTCTTGTTCTTGTATATACTTTTTTATTGCCGCCTCATTTAAGCCTACTGTACTCACGTAATATCCTTCTGCCCAGAAATGTCTATTTCCGTATTTATATTTCAGATTTGCATGTCTATCAAACATCATTAATGCACTTTTTCCTTTTAAATACCCCATAAACTGTGATATACTGTATTTAGGTGGAATACTTACCAGTATATGAACATGATCTGGCATTAATTTTCCTTCTATTATTTCTACCCCCTTGTATCCACATAAAGTTTTTATTATGTCCCGTAAATCTTTTCTGTATTGATTGTATATTACCTTTCTTCGATATTTGGGAGTAAATACTATATGGTATTTACATAGCCATTTTGTATGTGCCATATCATTTGTTTTATTTGCCAAAAGATCACCTTTCCTTTCATTTAGCATAGTAGCCTGAACAACTCTATTCTAACGGAAAGGTGATTTTTTGTATAACATTGTTGGCTCCACCCGCATAGCGGGTGGTTTTTTGTTTCGGACATTTCCATTTTTCGGAACACGAAAAACTCCAATGTCCTCAACCGGCTAAAGCCTATAATAAAAAAAGGCAGCTACAAATCTCTCGACTTATAACTGCCCTGACGCTGTTTTATTTTTATTATTTTATTTCAAACTGACAAACAATAGTCTATCACTTCATTTCTACTATAATACTACTTTTCAAAAGCAGCAAAAATTTCCCTAAGTAGCAAATCGCACTCTTCCCATTCATCTAAAACAAGTTGATCCTGACTTCTTTTAACCTTCAATTTAAACTGTTTCAACACTTCTGATTTAGAAACTATTTCACCTTGATATGCATCTACTTTATCAATATAGGATTTCCAACGAACAGGCTCGTATTCTCCACTTTTTTTCAAAATATCCTTACCAAGAAACATTTCTATTGAGCAAGCACGACCATTAATATTGTCTATTGAACTTCCTCCCGGTCCAATAGTTGGATAATGGAGACACATTTCTAAATCTGGCAAGTGCATAATTCTTACATTTGATGGAATTGGAATATTTTTTAAAACTTTTATTTCACTTAAACCAGCTGAATCATTATCATATAATGCAATAATTCTATTCCTGATTCCAGCAGCAATAAATGCTTTTAAATAATGCGTTAAGTAATTTGTACTTCCCTGCACAACATAAGTTGAAAAATCAATAAAAGAATAAAACTTTACCATGTGAGGATACAACAATTTCATTGCTTCAGATATAACTCTTGCATCTGTACTACCTTCTGTAAGTATAACTGTCTTAGATACTAAATACTCTTTTTCCTCTGGAACCTCATCACACCATCCACCCTCAAATAGATTTGTATAATCAAGAGTAATTATGTCTTCCGATTTAAATGCTTCTAAAATAATACGAAATACATCCCACGGTGATCCTATTTCTTCATCTAAATAATAGAAATCAATGCCAAAATATGTATCATCCTTACAATGTGGTAATGAGTCTAATACTATTTTCTCGCACAGAGAATTGTTCTCTCCCCTGCATTTCTCTAATGATATATAATCACCATTCTCATAAATATCGGACGTTAATATTGAAGAATACTTTTTTACTGCTCGGGCCCAATTTTCAAAGGTATACTCTCTTTCAATATTGTCACTATCGACTTCATCATCAAAATCATCTTCTAAGTAGTCTAAATAATTCTTCTTATGGTATTCAAATAAACTTTTTGCCTTTAGAGTTGTATGTCCCATTACATCTAAACACATTTTTGCATTATTAACAGTCGTAGTAAAATATCGTCTAGTAATACTTTCATCTAGTTCTTTGTCAAATACTTCTTCTATCGTCAAATCATCTTGACTAAAAATTGATAATAAATCACCAAAAGTATTTTTGCGTGATAAAAATTCATAACTTCCAATACATAGTCCAACAATCTCTCCCATGTTACCTCCTTGTCAGCGTTTTCTTCTTTGATTAAGTGTTACTATATATTACTAATTCAGTACCATGGACCAGTATGAAGCATCCCCCAAGAATTGAACTAGTATGTTTACTATGATTACATTATTACTGCAAGCTGAAATCTACCGAATCAAAATAACTTATATCCATGGTTCATCAACTTTATATAACTGTTATTTCCCCAAGATGTACTGGTTCTTTTAGTTTAATTCTTTCATATCTCACCCTACTTTTCATTTCCCGTATTTCCGAGAACACATCACTTAATATTAATTGCCTCTTAGATGAATTATTTTCAAATAAATAAGCAAGCATAAAAATTGGAATGGCATGCCGATTTGTTCCATTATCATGATACTGTATCCTTTTATCAACAAAAAGATATAAGGTATCAACGTCTCCTTCCCTTGTAAAGTCAATCTGATTATCAAATAGCTCATTTAGTCTATTAATATCTCTTTCAAGATAGGTTTGATGTTTTTCCAATTGATTATCATATATTTTTTTTAAGGCATCTTCAATTCTTATATAATTCTCACGGTTTTGATATACATTTTCCTTCCATTTACATTCAATAATTAGCAACTTTTTGCCTATTTTATCATATATTGCAACATCAATATCACTATTAAGGGGCTTTCCCTTAAATGTCTCATTAGGTACTGAATAAACATAATTTGTATTATAAAGAATATTCGAATATTTATTCACATGATTAACAATATAATCAATTATTGACTGAGAAACCGTCTCATCCTTATTCTCGAAACGTATTCCTTTGTAGTAATGTCCATTTACTATCGAGAATTGAAAATCATTCAATACTATGGAGCTTGGTATCCAGATAATTTTATTCTTAAATTTTAACAGGGGAAATTCAGTAAAATTTCCACTTGTCACGTTAACATCCATCGAAAAATAATCTATATAACTCATTACAGAATCTCTCGAGATTCCTATTTGCCTCCCTAATGCTAATATTTTGACGAGATCATACTGACATACATATTCCAATTCACCCACCATAGTCGACGAAGCCAACATATACTTCTGCATACAAAGCCTACTCAGATAATAAAGCAATGCCAAAAATGTGGCCAACTCATCTTTGCTCCCAATAATCACTTTATTCGTATTATCATCTAAGCTTCTAAGTGAAGACGACGATATCTTATTTAAGTCTGACATTACACGTTTCTTACACAACTCGAAATATTTAGTATCAATAACATTTGCCATTCTATTTAGTATATTATAAAAAATATAAATCTTCTGAGGATGTTTTATTAACTCTTTCACATTGATTTTATCATGCAAATATTTCTCACATTCAACAAATATTTCTTTTTCTACCTCAAAATTCAAAGTATCATCTAAACCATAATAATATAATAATTCTTTATGATATTTTTCTGAAATAACAGGAAAATAGAAACCATATGTATTATCATCTTCAGGTTTTATCATTACCTTTGAAGCGCAATCACGTATTTCTCTTATTTGCTCTCCCCGCTTAAATTCGTCGTGCAATTGTAATACATACTCAACAAATGAATATTCTTCACCTAAACTAGGAACATATCTTTTCTTTGAAAACGAAATCTTCCTATCGGATATGAGCACCCTATGTATGTACCAATATATAGCTTCTCGAAGAGGATTTACTAAAATGAGATATTCATTAGAATCACCCAATCCCGCAGCTAAAGATTCTTCAGATTTCATTTTATAGTTCATTTCTAACACGATAAGTGGAAAAAGAATCTCATAATAGAAATCATGATTAAATAACTGTAATTTTTCAGAAAATACTCTGTCGACATCATTTTGTATAGCATCTGCAATTTTCTTTCTTAATTCATACTCTTGCTGTCTCTCCATATACCTCACCTTTTCTCATCAAATAATGTTCTTCTTAGCATGTTTTTCCATACGGAATTCCTTATAATCTATTAAATATGAATTGCATTCGTTTTTACAACTGGAATTTATTTCTCTCTTAGAATGAATTTTTTGAAGTAAGAAAGCAATACTTTCCACATATGATTACAATGAACGAACCGATATAGTATCACAAAAGTTTTATGGAGTAGCTGTTTTCTTACATAACACTGCCAAAGGTAAGGAAGGATCAGGTGCTTTCTTTTCACAATAGATGACATTGGTTTTGCATCCAAGATAACGATAAATTTCCATCGCCTGCGATGACAATGCATAATCACAGGTAACAAAATAGTTACATTTTGACGCATAACAGATATGATCAACATCATAAAAACCACTTCTAATGGTTCTGTAAAACTCACGATCATAAGTAGGATAAAAAGCTTTATATGTAAACTTTGTGCGCTTCTCAATTTTATTTCTGTGATAGCCTAATGCATTCATTAGTATAAAAAGAAGCCGAACCGCTTCTCTAATCTCGGAAAAGGTTCTTTCCTTTTTACAATAATCCTTAAAGTCCTCAACTGGAAAACGAGAACCACAAATCTCGTAAAATACCCTATTAATGCTTTCGTTATCAATCATCTCATTCTTCGGATCAAATAACTGTGTAGATGTTAACAAAGAAATTTCCTTTCTGTGTGTTTCCACCTCTTTTTCGTCCCATCTGAGTAATCCACACGTTTTTTCCTCTAGAGTCTCAAATGTAGCGCATTCTGACTCTTCAGCATACTGATTCAAAACCTGAAGTTTTTTCGCACGGTCAAAGCACACTTCTACAGGTTCTGTGAGAATTTTGAGACATCCGTCCCGAACCGGAAGGACTTCGCAGTTGCTACAAATTTTTGAAATATTATCTCGCCGTTTGCCCTCAAATATAGAATTGTCCATCCTACATACTTCCTCCATATGAGTAGGACTATACACAAATTGAATTTCATCCATTTCGGCATAATTATACAGTTGTGTGTGGAAAACTTCATTACTCTCATATAGTTGATAAACGCCAAAATCCATATACACAAGCGTTTTCTTTTCCAATACACATAACGGAATGTTCTTCGTCTGAAAGTCTCTACAAGTTGTTTTTATTTCAGTGTTCAGAATGTTGTCGATAGACCGTACTCTGTTCCATTCGTTCAGACTAATTTGAAGTTCCTTACGATCTTTTTTTTCCAGATATTTCCTTAACAACTGAACACTTTTTATCAATTCCAACCAGTCCACTCCGCTCGGACACTCATCCCACTGCTCACAAGAACCAACCGCTTCTAAATAATAATCTGCGATTACTGCTTCTATCTCTAATTTTTGTGTTTTCTCCATATCATCACTATGCATATTTTTAGCAATCATTTCTAAGTCACTAAAAATAGTATAAGGTAAAACAGAACAAATATCACATCTTAGATTAATCTGATTAAGTCCCTTTTCTGTCATCAAAATGCTCGCATAAGTATTATATATATATCGATAATAAACAAAACATTCTGGTGTTGAGCATTTCCGGTCTGCGTATTTTGGTACATCATTTTCCGGATTAGGACATTCATGAAGCTCATGTATCTTGTCCAACAGGTGCAGCAAGGCATAATAATATTTCATCAGTATTAAATCAGCACATCGATCCTTTACGTTTTTCAACTGATTTTTTTCTCTTTCTCGTTGATACAAGTACATTCCCGCATAATTCGGCAAATCTTTACAGACTTTGCAAACCCAATTAATATCATTATCCGTACCTTCACAGGCAATATGACTATTAAAATTTTCGCTCATATTACACACTCCTTTGCACAATAAAACATTTTCATCTATTTTTAACTTACAAATACCAAGTTGCAAATCTCATTTTGCATTTCTATATGAAGTTACAATATGACTTGGTGCAAATAATACTGATGCAATAATCAATAACACTGAACTACTCATAATCCCACTAAGCAGGAATAAAATTGAAAGAATAATTGCACAGTAAATCATTCCATCATAGCCCTCCTCAAATACCGATTGAACAAAATCGCTGCGCGATGGCCTGCCAAGGCTGTGGCGCAGTTTTATTTTTATTAAAAAGCAGTGGAATTACTTTCCATAATCCGTTATTGTTAAGTTACCACACGAAACAACTGAACTAAGAAAGCTCCACTGCCTATGATAAGAATAACATTTTCCAGTCTCTTCCGCAATCGGAATTATGACGCTAATGCACCTCCGAATAGGTAGATGTAATTATTAACACTACTTATTCTGGAGGTTTTATTATGTATAAAGATATTTTTGAATCCATCCGCAATGAAGCGGAAAAACGTAACCTGCGTGAAAGAACTATTCAACTGTATTGCTCTGATGTCAGTTACTTCCTTCGTTGGATTGGAAAAAATGTTTCTGATCTTACACTTGAAGATGCGGAAAGTTTTCTTACTGCCAAACGTCTGGAAGGAAGGTCTCCTGAAACTCACAATCACTATCGGTCTGCAATAAAGTTCTTATATAAAAAGGTGCTGAATACTGTCTGGGATGATGACACTGTTCCGGCTATGAAAAGAGAGCGAAATCTTCCTGCCGTTCTATCCCGCGATGAAATAAATGCAATCATTGACGCCACTCCGAATCTGAAGCATAAAGCGATTATTGCAACTATGTATTCTTCCGGATTACGTGTATCAGAGGTTGTTCATCTTCATTATGATGACATTTCACGTACCAACATGACAATTCATGTTCGTGAAACCAAAGGCAGAATTGACAGGTATACGATTCTGTCTCAAAAAAATTTAGACCTTCTCACAGAGTATTGGTTCAAATGTGGTCGCCCTAAAGATATCCTTTTCCCAAGTTCCTGGTCCGGTGGATATCTTGATATAGCCAGTGTTAACCAGTTCTTTAAGAAAAGTGCTAAACTCGCCGGCATTAACCGTCATGTTTCCTCTCATGCGTGCCGTCATAGTTTTGCCAGCCACTTATTCGAAAGTGGCACAGATATAAAATATATCCAGTCACTTCTGGGACATGTTGATCCTCGCTCTACAGATGTTTACCTTCATGTGAGCAACAAGACACTTCTTGGAATCCGCAGCCCGTTCGACAACCCGGAAGGTGGTGAATCATGAGTAAGGATTGTACGATTCAGGATGTTTTTCATCATTTTTATCCATCTTTTGAATCCACACATGATATTTCTCCCGCTCAGAGAAAAGCCGCTTACCACATCATGAATTGCAAAACCGGCGCCTTTGGTGTGAATGTAAGCGTATGCGAGGACTGCGGCTGCATATCAGTCCACTATAACTCCTGCCGTGACAGATGCTGTCCTATGTGTCAGGAGTTTCCAAAAGAAAAATGGGTAGATGCACGGCGTGAGGATATCTTAGATGCCCCTTATTTCCATGTGGTTTTTACAGTTCCGGAAGAACTTAATCCCATTATCTACAGCAACCAGAAATTCTTATACACTGCTCTTTATCATGCGGCTTCAGATACTCTCAGTGAACTTGCTGCTGATAGTAAATATCTTGGGACTGATATCGGCTATATTTGTATCCTCCATACATGGGGAAGTACCATGAATTTTCATCCTCATATCCATGCGATTGTTCTTGGTGGAGGGCTGGATGTGAAAAATCATTGGAAAGACAATGGGAAAGATTTTTTCCTTCCGATTAAGGTAATCTCAAAAACGTTTCGTGGAAAATACATGGCTGAACTTAAGCAGCTCTGGGAAAATGACAGGCTTGAATTTCATGGATCGGCGGCACCTTACAAAAACTACTATACTTTCAAGGAATTGTTAAATACCTGCTATGCAAAGGAATGGATTCCTTATTGCAAGAAACCATTTGACGGTGCCGAATCTGTCATCAGATACCTTGGAAAATACACCCACCGGATTGCTATCAGCAACTACCGTATCAAAGACATGACAGAATCTACAGTTACATTTTCTGCTAAAGATTACAAAAACCAAGGGCTTTGGAAAGAGATCACCATATCCGGCGAGGAATTTATCCGTCGATTTTTAATGCATGTTCCTCCAAAACGTTTTGTACGTATCAGGCACTATGGTCTTCTTTCATCCAGAAATAAGAAGAAAAAGATTACCCTATGCAGAAACATCCTTGGTTGCAAAAAATATATTTCCAAGCTGAAAGATATGGATGCACCTGCCATTATCCGTCTTCTTTATAATAAAGATATATGCAAGTGCTCTTCCTGTGGTGGTAAGATTATTCCTCTGCCTACAGAACAACATTTTATAAAACCAAAACCACATATGCTCTGTTAACGTATCATAACTGTATATTTTTTTAGCTTCCTTAGGGAGGCTTATTTCTGGTGTCATAATACAGGACTGAATTATAAATTCTATGTGTTTCTATGTGTACACGCTATCCTATTATAAATAGAGTGTCAGAATTAAAAGTCCATATAGAGTTGACGCGCTTTGTTCAACCAGAAAAAATCGAAATTGATGCAAACGAAAGGGCAGTTAATGAAAAGTCTCAATACTGCTTTTTCGTTTGCACCACCTTCGATTCTTTCCTTAACGATTTATCGAGCACCCGTGCACCAGGCATTATAAGCTTTTGATGCCAGTTGCTCATCAGATATTTTATTATATTCATCTATTGTAAGACAAAGTTCTGTTGTGTAAAAGCGACAGCAAGAATATGTCTCTCCATTTGAATTGTAAAACTCGTTTACCGTCATATTGATTCTATTTTTATACCAAAATATCAAACATCTGTATTTCTCATCTGGGTAATTTCCCCATGGAAAGCCTGTTTTTGCTTTTTCCAAAATCGTAATTACATCTTTGGCTTTTACATTAATCCAATCTCCCATATAATCTCCTAATCGCGATATAAGTTTTGTTTGTTAATTTATGGTGCAGATCACACCGGTTCAACATAATAGAATCAGCTAATATTTTTCAATGTAAAACCCAAAAACAGAATTGCTAAACTCTCCTCCGGCAAACGCATATTCTTCATCTTGAATATTTACCTTATAAACAGGAAATGTATATTTCTGACCATATAGTGGATCCTTAACCACAACTTTTTCCCCCGTTTTCATCCATTCAAACTCAAAGTTGTGTGTGCCTCCCACATAACACCTATCAATAAACATAAAATTCGCCACCATCCCTGTCTGAAATTCTACTCATAACTTCATAAAAATCAACATACCTCTCTTGCAGTTCGGCTAATCCACATCTGTTAGTATTTAATAAAAGATTCTTTAATTCTGTGTCTTTATACATTTCCACTTTCTTATAATATTCCATATGTTCATCATCAAATATTTCAACATTGTTTTCTACATCCCAATTTAAAAGTTTGCATACTTGTCTCATATATTCATCAATCCATTTTTCAAATGCATATATAATATCAATCTTTTCTTCTGTTTTTAAAGCTAATTCCGTACCGCAAATATAGTTATATTCTTTCACAATGTCATCCATATAACAATAACCCCTAAAACGTTCAGGCAAATGATGTTTTTCCTTATATGACTTTCCTGTTGTATCTACTCGTCCCGCCCCCAATATAAAGAGTGTTACCAAAACAGAAAAAATAATAGCACGCAACATGTAAATGTCTTTACTATAAATAGACTCTAATCCAAATTTGCTCAAAAATATCTTTTCTTCCATTCGAAATTGAAATGGAACTATATGATAAGCACAAAATCTATCGGCATCCCATTCTTTTGCTTGCCACTTAATAATCTCCATATCATCTTCTTCAATATAATCGCGTTCATCTTCATTTATAGATAAATTTGCATTTTTCCCCATCATTTCTAATAAATGCCCGTTATATATGTGACCTAATTCATGGATTAGCAATACTCTAATAGATAATATTTGCATATATGTTGTATACTTTTCTACTAATTTAGCATCAAATATTTCAGGAAAAATCACTTCATAGAATTTTCTGTTTGAACTATTTGCCATTGTTCCATAAAATTTGTGTACTGCACGTAAAAAATCCTTTTCTATTTCTACATATGGTTCTGCATTTTCATCTGCTCGTGCATTTAGATCACCAAACGTATTTCCTACTTTAAAGACTATATGTACAGATATCTTCTTAAATTCGTCAATTTTGCTATATGTATCATTAAATACTGTTTGCAGAAATTCGCCATATTCCTGAGAAGATATTTCATCCTTTGAATCAATTATTGAATACTCTTCACTACTTATTATCATTTTTCGCATTTATTCCTTTAACTTAAAATCTCATAACCTAATTCAAATTTTCTACTGTGCTCAACTGTTCTGTAAACTTGAAGTTGATGAGCCAACAGGCTATTATTTTTCGTTGACTTTAAGTTCAAGGATATCCGGACGTGCATAATGTCCAATCGCATCATGCTCCATCTTACAGGCGGCAGGCAGGC
>ENA-OPTB01002779-OPTB01002779.1-human-gut-metagenome-genome-assembly--contig:-NODE-2779-length-10550-cov-2.966270_pt1 | contig 10550 bp, 7 predicted proteins | sample MGYA00241810_ERZ501911 | MGnify/ENA primary metagenome ERZ501911 (study PRJEB25962, sample SAMEA2042304) | human gut metagenome | biome: human gut; feature: human-associated habitat; material: faeces... | reverse complement strand
CCTTCATCGTAGGATTCGGGAATTTCTTATAATAATATACCAGCACGATAGCCGGAATACACAGCAAGTTCAGCAAGTGGACACCGATACTCAACCCCATCAGATAAGCGATCAGTACGATCCAGCGGTCTGCATGCGGTTTGTCGTAGGTAGCCTCCCACTTCAGAATCAGCCAGAAAACAACGGCTGTAAAGAGTGATGAATAGGCATACACTTCCCCTTCCACGGCACTGAACCAGAACGTATCACTGAATGTATAAGCCAGTGCTCCGACCAGACCGCTACCCATAATGGTAATCATCTGGCCTAAAGATGCTTCTTCTCCATCTTTCACAATAATCTTGCGTGCAAGATGGGTGATACTCCAGAAAAGGAACAAGATCGTCAGTCCGCTAAATAAGGCGGACATCGTATTTACCATCTTTGCCACTGTGGACGGGTCGGATGCAAGTTGTGTGAACAGGTTGGCTGTCAACATAAAGAACGGTGCTCCGGGGGGATGCCCTACTTCTAGCTTGTAAGCTGAAGAAATGAACTCACCGCAATCCCAGAAACTGGCAGTGGGTTCCATAGTCATCAAATAGACGGTTGAAGCGATCGCAAAGACGATCCAGCCCAACACGTTGTTGATCAATTTATACTTTCCCATACTTTGTATAAAGTGTAATAATTAATTGTCTTAACTCTGTATCCTCACGCGGACAGTCGGCCGCAAAGGTAAGCATTTACGTTTAATACCAACGCCCTGATACGCTATAAATTGTGTGGAAGAGATTAGAAATATATTAAAAAGAATTCGTTGAATGACAGTCTGGAATCTGACAATTTGCCGACATTCGGATGGCGGCAAACTGACATTTGTAGGCAGGATTCTGTTGCAAGCCCGCTGTTTCCTGTGCTGGGGCTTTCCCGGGCGATCCGGAACAAATAGGTAAGTATTTCTGGTGAGTGTCGGGGAAAAGCCCTTTCCCGTTCTAAAAAAACGAAAAGGAGGGCTTTTTCTACTGACATGGGAAAAGGGTTGATTATTGTCGTTTTTTATTTGATAACAAACGGAATGTACACCGATAGCATCAAATCAGACAAATGCCCCCGGCGTCCGAGTGCCGGACCGTCGTTGAAGTGTTTCAGTGTGTTCAAACAACCATATTGATAGGAGAGTCCCAATTCGCAATGTTTACTCAACCGGTAACCGGCTTTAGCCATTATGGAGAGATCGAATACGGCTTGAGGTTGTACATATAATGTCGGAGCTACCCCCAAGCCGAAATGGAATTTGTCGGTAAGGCGATAGTTCCAACTGGCGGCAACGGAGATCGGCATGATGAAATCGGTGAAACTTTTGCCGTCTTTTCCTCCTCCATAATTTCCATCCCCATCTCCTTCAAAGAAAGGGGAATATTGGTACGTGCTCATACCCTGGAATCCGATAGTTGCATCCAAGTCAAAAAAAGATTTGCGTTCGGGCAGGAAACGGACACGGTAGCCGATCATACCATTACCTTTCAAATCATGGTTATAACCGAGATTAGATGTGTTCCAATCTGATTTACGACTGTCCTGCATCGGAAAACCGACACCGCCACCGATCAACAGGCCGTGTTCGGTCTGGGCGAACACGGTGGTTGAAACGAGCAAAAATAAAAATAAGATCTTTTTCATTGTAATCAAGAATTTTTATTCTGGTATATCAATCTTAGATTTTCCTTTATTTGACTCAGGTATTTCATCTGACCAAATTTCCATATCTCCTCTAAAAAAGAATTCTGGACTGTTTGCACTTTGTCCAACATGTCCTAATGCCATTCCGTCTTTGGCATTAAGCTTGTCATATACATTTACATATAACATAAATGTCTGATTATATCTGTTCTCGAATTGTTTTGCAGTAATGTTGTAAACTTCAAAAATATTACCAGATCCGGTTGCTGTAAGTCGTAAATGAATTCTTCCATGATGTTTTTTCCAAAGAACTTTTTTCTTTTGGCTAAGATAATCAAAACCGACTTGCTTATAATATTTCCCAGAAATTATTTCTGTTGCAATAAATGTCGGTATAGCTCTTACTTTTACATAATCACCTCCAGGTATCTGATACTTACTTTCTGCTTTATTTAAATTATTTTCTCCTGTAGCAATATTATCCCCATAGGTTGTTATAGATGAGCCGAATAAGTTGTTTAATGTATATGTAGAGCAATTTATAACACTATCTCCAATCAAAAAAAGTCCTTGTTTATTGGCTAAATTCCTATAAAGAGGATTTTGTACTTTATAGTTAGCTACAAAATCTGTTGAGTCATAAGGGTTAAACATGAATACATCATCATATTTTTGTTTAAACTCAGCTATTTGCTGATAAGGCCAAGGCTGACTTGGGTCTTTTTCGTATGCATCAACAATTGCTTCTTGTTCTTTATCGGCCTCTTCCATCAATTTTTGTTGGCTGATAAAATTGAATCCGGAGAAAAAAGCGTCTACTTCTTCATTTGACATTTCTGCCAGTTTGGTAATTGTTTCGTTATATGTGGAGTCATTTCTGAATTGGAAACAATCTTCCCCATTATAATTCACGATTTGAAAATCAACATTGTTTACAAATGCTTTTGTCGCTATCTTACTGTCTACATTAGAAAGATCACTTTCCATCTCATTGTTACACGAGATCATAAATAACGAACATACTGCTGCACTAAATAAAAGTTTCTTCATTGTAATATTGTTTTTAAATTAAATTTCACCATAAACTAAATTCTTTCCATCTGTAATAGAGACTGTAGCTCCTTCCCTTATTTCCTCATCCAAGGAAATGACAACCGAAGGTTTTGTCACTATAGATTGGTTATACACTATCTCTCCTTCCGAATTTGTCACAGTCACCTGAACTGTTCCTAAATTTGTGGAGAATTCCAACAACAAGTCTTTGTTGTTGTCTTCAACCCATCCGTGGATAGGTATTTCAGAAGTAGAAGTTTTTATCCATTTTCTGAAATCACCTTTGAACTCAACTTTCTTTTTTGCAAAGCAAGGAAGCGAAATAGTTAGAATCAGTATTAGGTTTCCTAATTTTTTAATTGTTTTCATGTTGTTTGTTCTCGAAAAATTTTCGTCAAAAGTAGAGGTTGGTTTTGATATCGCAAAAAGTGGTCAAAAAGTATATGGACAAGTCAGGATTTGTATGGACAAATCGGTGTAATATGTTATATATCAATCATAAGCTATACATAGAATAGAAACTATATGGTTATATTCTCCCATGTCTTTTTAACAATATGTTCATATATTCCTATTTTTGTATTGGTCAATTTCAAGGCTTGGCGAGTTCTAAGCCTGCGTTTATTGGCAGAATCCGGGTTGATGCCTAAAAGCATGGCTTCTGATTTTATGCTGATATTCAAGAAACTAAGGTAGCAGGTTTCTATCTCGGCCTTTTTCAAAGTTTCTACATCTTGTATGGCTGTCTGCCAGTTCGGACAAGCGGAGTCAATCTGTTCTTTTAAGTTCTCCCAATCTTGTTCGGAAAGCGTTTGTCCATATTTTTTCTTGTCGTTTGCGCGTTCTTTCAACTCTTGAAAAAGGGAAGAATACTGTAGTTTTTCGCATTTCAGCATGAGGATTTCCTTTTTGGCTTGGATCATTTTTTCGTGGATTTGCGGAGTTTCTTTCTTAACTATATGAAGATTTACTATTTCGTTTTGCTTGATTTCACTTTCTAATTTGGTTAACAATAGCTCTTTCTCATCTAATAGTAGTTGTTGTTTGTTGATTTTATCCAATCTTTTCCGGTCTTTGTATAAATGGAATAAAATACCCGTTAGGAAGATAACAAGAATCAACCCACTTAATGCATAGATGGTGGAATATAATTTTTGGTTTTGCTGAAGAACGGTTAATGAGTTATGTCGTTTCTCGGCATCGATGATATCGACTTGCTTTTGTACATCATATAGAGAGTCTTGTGCTTCGCAATATTGTTCTAAATATTGTAACGCTTCTAAAGGATTATTACTTTCTTCTTCAATCATATATTTTGTATATAAACGATCTGAATAGACGTATGGATTTCTACTTTTTAGATTTGTATTTTCTATGTAAAATCGTGCAGAATCCAATAAATTGCTATTTAAAAACATATGACTTAAGGCCATATAGGTAGGTGCCTGTTCTGTTGTGTCATAAGCCAAACTCCTGAAAAAATAGGATTTCGCCTTGTCTATTTGGTCCAAGTGCTCATAAATATTCCCCAGTCCGTTGGCAATCGATGCTATCCCGACCGAATCGTTCATTCCGGTAACGATCGAATCCGCTTTCAACATTAGTTCAAGTGCTAGTGACAAAGAGTCCTCGAATACCCATGTTATGCTAATGTCCCACAAGGCGAACGCATAGCTTCGTATATTGCCGGCTTTTTTGAAATAATCAGCAGCCTCTTCATACTTCCGCCGTTCTTCGGAGCCTTGTCCGGTGTAGGTGTACAAGTCTGCCATATAACTGCAAATATATCCGGCTACATTATATAAATGTTTCTTCTTTGCCAAGTTTAACGCCTCCGAATAAGCCTTAGTTGCCGGGATAAACAATTTGTCTTCCACAAACGAACGTCCCAAATACAGGCCAATCCAAGCCTGCTCTTCTGCCGTTCCGTGGCTTTTGTACCAACCTAAAGCGCGGTCGAGCTGTTCGGCGTAGAGCATGTCTTTAAATAGTTTGTCTGCCGCCCGGCAATACAGCATGCACCAACGGGCGAACTGCCGTTCGTTCAGTTTGTCCGGTAGTTCTACGCCTTCCAATATCACGTATGCACTATCCGGATAGACCGGCAGTAACGTTTCCGCCCGATCCATCTGTTCCGAAGCGACCTGATTTTCCCTGCAAGAAAAAAAAGCTATGGATAAAAGAACAAATACAACTATGTTTTTCATGCGAACGGAGATTGTTGCTCAGTATGGCAAAGATAATGAAAGAGATTGGATTTGTAAAAAAAGAGTTCCAAGTTTACGAGGAAAAATACAATATCCCCTTGAAAGGCGGAATGTGCGCTTAAATGATTAATTGGCAACGGTTTGCTTAAAACATATGTTTGTTAAAAAATATTACCCTTGCGGGTAATTTGAATTAGATGGGGTAGAAAATCGAATTAGACGCGGTAGTAGTTTCGATTTGAACCAATGGCTTTTTTAGGAATATGACAATAAGGAGCAAGTGCGTATGGATGAAAATGAAAGAAAATTCCCGGGAGATCTTTTCGAAGGAACGAACCATTAACGCGTTCCTGTCGAAACTATCCGTTCAGGTTTGAACTGACAGAACAAGTTTTTCGCTATGCAGTAGACTGTGAATTGGAAGGACGTTTGATCTCGCTGCAAAGGAAGAAACTGGTACTTGTTTTGTGTGCGCAAGATGCTTCTCTTTTTAGCGGGGAAGAAGAGGAAAACTTTGTCTCTCCGGTGCGGGTCACCGTACAGCCGGATAAGGTGCAAGCCTCTCTTATTGTCGTTCCGGCCTCCCTGCTTCCTAATTGGAAAAGAGAGATACAACGGTTCAGTTCCTTGCGGGTATATGAATATGCAGGGGACCAGAGGAGCCGTGAGTCGTGGAAGAAATTTGACCGCTATCCGGTAATATTGACGACTTACGGACTGCTGCGCCGAGATATTGAATTGCTGGAAAACTATCCCTTCAAGTATGTGATATTGGATGAAAGCCAGAATATCAAAAATCCCGACTCGGTCCCTTATTTAATAAGGGTTGTAAAGATGGTATTTTGCTTGTCCGAATATGATATCATGTAAATATCCGTATCTTTGTGTTGAGGAACGAGAAAACTATTTTATCAGTTTGTATAAATAAGATATGAAAAAGCTGCTACTGTTGTTGTGTTTTGTGTTTATACACCAAGTGGTCTATCCGGTTTATTTTAAACATCTTGGCATGAGTGACGGCTTGTCGCAGGTCTCTGTGATGTCGATTTATCAGGATTGCCTGGGACGTATGTGGTTCGGTACACGCGAAGGTGTCAGTATCTATGACGGGGAACGGATGCGGGTGTATAAAGGCTGGGAGAATCTGGACCCGGAAAGCTCTATAAATGTTTTACTCGGACATGAATGTGATCATCTTACTGGAAACAGGCAAGGGGATATTTTCTTTAGGACTTGCGATTCGTTGGTGAGGTATGATATACGGGGAGAGAAATTTTGTGTTGTTAGCGGTTGTAAGGCGAAAACGATAACCTCGGCCGATGGTGATATATGGACGGGGTACGATGATATGGTTTGCCGGTATGATGAAAAAGGAGATAGTCTGCAACTTTATGCGAAGACAAACACTCCCGGTATATCCAGCCTGCTGATCTCGGGGAAGAAGATTTGGATCGGGACTTATGAAGGCCTGTATGTAATTGAAGAGGATAAAAAAGTCCGTTGTCTGATTGAAGGACCTGAATTTTATCGCTTATTTGAAAGTTCTACTGGCGAGATATGGGCCGGTTGCCGTACCGGTGGTTTATACAGGATCACACAAGACGAACGAATCACCTGGTATTCGGAAAGTAATTCCGCACCTTTCCATATAAAGAATAGTCAAATACGGAGCTTTGCTGAAGATCGGTTTGGGAATATCTGGTTCGGCACTTTTATGGGACTGCATAAATATAACCCTTATACGGACCAGTTTACAGTATATCAACAGGATCATTTGCCAGGTAGCCTGTCACATTCTTCTGTTTTCTCTGTTTATATAGATGCACAGGAAACCATATGGGTAGGAACCTATTATGGAGGTGTGAACTATTTTAATGCAGAAAGGGAAATATTCGCTCATTATACGGATAACCCTTTGCGGAAGGAATGCCTGAATTATTCGTTTGTCGGGAATCTGGCGGAAGATAAAGAAGGAAACATCTGGATTTGTACTGAAGGGGGAGGATTGAACTTCATGGATCGTAAAACACGAACCTTTAAATATTTCACTGCAGGTCACCGTAATTCCGTATTGCAGAATAACCTGAAATGCATTGCGTATGACGGAAAGCGGAACCGTCTGTATATCGGCACGCATCATGGAGGGCTTACCCGCTACGATATAAAGACCGGTATTTTTCATAACTACCTGAATGATTACAGGGAAGGAGACAGAAAACCGGACGGTATTATCTTCCATACGATGATTCATAACGATAAGCTGTATGTAAGCGCGATGAACGGAACTTTTGTCATGGATCTTGATACGGACCGGTTCCAATGGATATGCAGAAATGCTCAAAGCTTTACGATCGATAGGGAAGAGAATCTATGGATTTTGATTGGGACTTCTTTATACAAGATGGAGCTGGCCCATCCGGATAATCAGAAACATTATGCTTTGCCCCGTTATGGAATCCAGTTCGAACCTAAACGGATCATAACTACTCGCGCGGGGGATATCTATTTCGTGGTTTTGGGAGGTGGCCTGTATCGGTATGACAAACAGACCGATTCTTTTATCCATTATTCTCAGGAAAGCGGACATCTATTGAGCAATTATTGTTACAATGTCGCAGAGACCAATTCGGAAGAGCTGCTGGTGACCGGTGATAAGGGGGTTACTTTCCTGAATCCTTTCAGTGGAAATGCCCGGTTTGCGACGTTGGAGGCGAACTTACCGATCACGTCCATTGCGGATGGTTGCGGGATTCTGGTGTGCCGGAATAATGAACTTTTTATCGGAGGGAATGACGGACTGACCTCTTTTTATCGGGAAGATCTTGATAAGACGGAAAAGAATTACTCCTTATATTTTTCGGAGCTGTATATTCATAATAAAAGAATCTATCCGGGAGCTGTCTCGGGAGGCATACTAAAGGAGGCTTTTCCTTTCAGCGAATCTATCCGATTGAACTATAAGCAAAACAACCTGATTATAAACTTTGCCACAACCAATTATATTGATATCCAAAAAAATAATGAATATCAATATCGATTAGTTGGTTTTGACGATGATTGGGTTTCCACCTCTTCTTCCAGTATTTATTATACGAACCTGGACCCCGGCAAATATACATTGCTGGTTCGTGAAAAGAATCTGTCCCGGCATTTGATGAACCATCGTGAAATATCTCTGGATATCCAGATCGCCCAACCCTGGTATAAAACGGGTTGGGCGTGGGTATTATATGTCCTGACAACTTTTATGATTACTTATCTCACTGTACGGATTTTGAATGCCCGGCGCAAACTGGCGCTATCCCTTGAAAAGGAACGGGAAGAGAAAGAGCGTAACGAAGAGTTGAACCAGGCGAAACTACGTTTCTTTACCAATATCAGCCATGAGTTCCGGACACCTCTAACTCTTATTATCAGTCAGATAGATATGCTTTTTCAGAGTTCCTCTCTTTCTCCGACCTTGTATAACCGGATTATTAAGATCAGCAAGAATGCAAACCGGATGCGGAATATGATTTCCGAGTTGTTGGAATTCAGAAAGTTAGAACAAAATTATGTTTCGTTGCATGTTTGCGAACAGAACTTGATTCCATTTCTGAAAGATATTTATCTTTCGTATTGTGAGTTGGCGACTCAACAATCTATTACATTTAATTTTCAGAATGCAGAGGAGAATCTACTGTTATGGTTTGATTCCAATCAGTTGCAGAAAGTGTTTTACAATCTTTTGTCAAACGCATTTAAATACACGAAGCCGGGAGGTACAGTAGAATTGTATGTATCTTCGGATGAAAATGAAGTTTGTATAAAAGTAATCGATACGGGTATCGGGCTTTCGGCAGATGATGTATCGCATATCTTTGACCGCTTTTATCAGGCCGAAAACGGGAAACAGGTAGCAGGAGCTAATCCTGGTACGGGGCTCGGACTGGCTTTAAGTAAAAATATCATTCATCTTCATCATGGGGATATTGCGGTGCAGAGCCAGGTCGGTTATGGAACGATATTTACAGTTACGTTATTAAGGGGAAATGTTCATTTTGAGAATGATAAGAATGCGATTCTTTTGGAAAGTCCGGACGAACCGATGATCAAGGAAGAATCCTTGCCGGATTCTATTTCTTCTGAAGAATATGAAGAAATGGAGAAAGCTTTTCCCGGTTTGAAGGCTGGCTCTTATAAAGTTCTGATTGTTGAGGACAATGAAGAGCTGTTACAGATATTAAATGCGCTTTTTGCTCCTTTCTATCAGGTTATATTAGCCAGGAATGGGGAAGAAGGATTGAGGAAGGCGAACGAGGAAAAACCGGATTTGGTTGTCAGTGATGTTATGATGCCTTTGATGAGTGGTATGGAGATGTGTATGAAAATCAAGAATAATATCGATTTGTGCCATATTCCGGTTGTTTTGCTTACAGCTCTCGATTCTGTCGAATATAATATAGAGGGACTTCAACAGGGAGCGGATGATTATATCAGCAAACCTTTCCATGCAAAAGTATTGTTGATGCGCTGCAATAATTTGATCCGGAACCGTTTGTTGTTGAAGTCCCAGTTGACTAAGCAAGTTGACTTTGATGTGCAGTTGCTGGCTACGACTTCATTGGATCAACAACTTTTGAACCGGATTGTGGAGATCGTCGATCAGCGGATGGGAGAACCGGACTTTGATGTCAATGCTCTTGCCCGCGAGTTGAATATGGGGCGTAGTTCGTTCTTTACAAAAGTCAAGAACCTGACCGGAATGACTCCTAGTGAATTTATGCAAAACCAACGCATCAACCGTGCGGCAACCTTATTACGGGAACAGCCGGATTTGTTGGTGAATGAAATATCGGATCGGTTAGGGTTTTCCTCAACGGTATATTTTAGTCGATGCTTTAAAGCGAAGTTCGGAGTATCGCCTGCTCAATTCAGAAAGAAAGAGCAGTAAAAAACATATCGAATTGCTAATCGTTTATATTCAAATAGTTAAATCTTCTATTTGGACTATGTGTACATAAGAAACGGACGCTAAGTATAAGTCCGTTTTTTTATGCCCGGCTACATTTGCTTCCGGAGTTTATCAAAATTTATTAATCTAAATCTACCTATTAATGATGAATGATTTAAACATTCCTTTCTTTAGGAAAACGGTGTTTGCAGGAATGGCCACACTATTCTTGTCGACAGGAGTTACCCTGGCCAATCCGGTTAGTGCCGGGGAAGAAGTGATGGAAAAGTATGCTGTAGCATTGTCTCAGCAAAAGAAAGTGACGATTACGGGAATAGTGAAGGATGCTCTCGGTCCGGTAGTTGGCGCCAACGTAGTGGAAAAAGGAACTACGAACGGGACGGTTACAGATATGGAAGGACATTTTTCTTTGCAGGTATCCTCGAATGCCGTACTAGTCGTTTCTTACATCGGTTATATAGATCAGGCGATTCCGGTGAACGGAAAGACCTCTTTCACGGTTCTGCTGAAAGAAGATTCACAGGCTTTGGATGAAGTGGTGGTTGTGGGATATGGTACGCAAAAGAAGGTGAATATGACCGGTGCGGTCACTTCTGTCGATATGAGCAAGATGGTAGACAGCCGTCCGATCACTTCTCTCTCCGCTGGACTTGCCGGTATGGCTCCCGGTGTTT
>ENA-OPTB01002776-OPTB01002776.1-human-gut-metagenome-genome-assembly--contig:-NODE-2776-length-10568-cov-3.910397_pt1 | contig 10568 bp, 8 predicted proteins | sample MGYA00241810_ERZ501911 | MGnify/ENA primary metagenome ERZ501911 (study PRJEB25962, sample SAMEA2042304) | human gut metagenome | biome: human gut; feature: human-associated habitat; material: faeces... | reverse complement strand
TGCCGTTTGTGACGAAAGCATCGCACGCGCGGCCGCCGATTCCATCCCGCAGATAGATATAAATACAGCCATCAGCTTTACACAATTCTACTCATGGGCAGTCAGCAAACAATCACCCGCTTTACTCGATAGTTTGAATGCATGGCTGGATAAATTCCAAAAGGAGAAAGAATACCAGAAGATTTATAAAAAGTACTATGATAAAGAATAACCTTATCATTTTACAGATCAGAAGAAAACAATCAAAAACAGAATGTAAGATAGATATATTCATGTCTATTTCCAGAAATAAACTCCCAAAGACTTGACTTTCGCTTTCGAATGTCGTATCTTTACAGAGTTAATGATAAAGTAGTTTCAATTAAACTACATGCAAAGGAGGGAATCGCGATTCTCTCCTTTCTTTTTATCCAGCCGGGAAAAACCTCTCCCCGCCCCGGCTTTTCCTTGCGCTTTGCCCGGTGGTTATGGTTCTTCAGCCGGAGGATCAGCAGTGTTCACCTTGCTTCTTACCGAAATGAAGTATATATCCGCCTCAAACAGACGTTCTGTTTGCCTGAAACAGAGCCTCTGTTCCGATAAAACAGAGCTTCTGTTGAAACAAAATGCAATGTCTGTTTTCCAACTGTCCCTGCTAAGTTAATAATCAATAAAGTTGCTCTTGACAAAAAATAGCTTTATCTTTGGGGTTTGTTAGAACAGACACAATAGGTATATTATATTATGAGTGAAAAGATGATCAAATGGGGCTTCATTGGTTGCGTAGAAGTAACCAAGACGAAAAGCGGTCCCGCTTTCCAGAAAGTAGAACATTCGGAAGTCGTAGCCGTGATGAGTCGTGACGGCGCGAAAGCGAAAGCGTATGCCAAAGAGAGAGGAATCAAGAAATGGTATGACGATGCACAGGAGCTGATAGATGATCCGGAAGTAAACGCTATCTATATCGCCACTCCTCCTTCTTCACACGCTACCTACGCCATTATGGCTATGAAAGCAGGCAAGCCTGCCTATATTGAAAAACCAATGGCTGTCACTTATGAGGAGTGTACACGTATCAACCGTATTTCTAAGGAAACGGGTGTTCCCTGTTTCGTCGCATATTACCGCCGCTATCTCCCCTACTTTCAGAAAGTGAAAGAAATGGTAGAGAACGGTTCTATCGGTAATGTCATCAACGTACAAGTCCGCTTTGCACAGCCGCCACGTGATTTGGATTACAACCGTGAAAATCTTCCTTGGCGTGTACAGGCTGATATTGCCGGTGGCGGTTACTTCTATGACCTCGCCCCGCATCAGATCGACTTGCTGCAAGATATGTTCGGCTGCATCCTCGAAGCCAGCGGATATAAGAGCAATCGCGGAGGGCTTTATCCTGCCGAAGATACGCTGAGCGCCTGCTTCCAGTTCGACAACGGATTGGTAGGTAGCGGTTCATGGTGCTTCGTCGCCCATGATTCCGCCCGCGAAGACCGTATAGAGATTATCGGCGACAAGGGAATGATTTGTTTCTCTGTCTTTACTTACGAGCCTATCGGACTGCATACCGAAAAGGGACGCGAAGAAATCTGCATCGGTAATCCTGAACATGTGCAACAGCCGCTTATCCAGGCAGTGGTAGACCATTTGTTGGGTCAGTCTGTTTGCTCCTGCGACGGTGAAAGCGCCACGCTGACCAACTGGGTGATGGACAAGATTCTTGGCAAACTCTAAATCTGGCATATAGCCATACCCAAAGCCTTTTTCCGTTTCGAATAATAGGTACTGGTAAAAAATTAATAGAAACACTCCATTGTATATTGTTAGTTTTTTCTATCTTTGTAAAAGAAGTGATTAGAATAAAACTAACAATATATTTTTTGTGCTATGACAAAAGAAGAATTAATGCGGAAAGCAATCGAGCTTTCCAAGGAGAACATTGAAAATGGTGGTGGCCCTTTCGGCGCTGTGATTGCTACAAAAGAGGGGGAAATAGTTGCAACGGGTGTGAACCGTGTTACGGCATTCTGTGACCCCACTGCTCACGCTGAAGTGAGTGCCATACGTGCCGCGGCTGCGAAGCTCGGAACTTTCAACCTTAGCGGATATGAAATATATACTTCCTGCGAACCTTGTCCGATGTGTTTGGGTGCCATCTATTGGGCACGACTGGACAAAATGTATTATGGCAACAATAAGACGGATGCCAAAGAAATCGGTTTTGATGACTCTTTTATTTATGACGAACTGGAACTTAAACCTGAAAACAGAAAACTCCCCTCTGAAATCTTACTACACAATGAAGCCCTTACTGCCTTCAAAGCCTGGGCGGCCAAAGAAGACAAGATAGAATATTAAATGTAAACCTCTCACTATTATTAACCTATTAATTTACCCCTCACATGAAGAAAAACCTTCTCTTTTTTTTAGCGGCGTCATGCCTGCTCGGTTGTCAGCAACAAGATGAACAACAAGAACCCGGCAAGAAAGCTTTCAGCTTTTCTGCTTCTATCGACAATGAAAGTATCACTGATGCTCTTACACGTAGCAGCAGCACTCTTTCTCTTCCTGCAAAAAGCAGTTTTTCGGATGGAGATGTAATCTCGATGTCTGCTTCCGAACAGGATTATCTACCGTTCACCATAGGTATGGAGAACCCTGCCTGGGACGCGATAGACACGGATGCGGAAGCTGTTACTTTTTATGCTCATTATCCCGAATTGTCCGATGATGTTGCTACGCGTTCGTTCGGTAGCCGTTATCGTGGGATTACAGGTGGTAAAGAGTATTTGTTCGGAATAGCACAAGTTGCCAAAGGTTCCAAGAACGTTGCTCTTAAATTCAAACGAATGACAGTGCCCGTTATCCTGCTTGATGAGAAAAGACAACCGTATGAAGGCAATGCAATCGTCAAGCTTTTCCTGAAGAATAAAGGTGTACAAGACCTGTTCAATGGTAAAATCGAAGCGGACAAGAATGCAAAACCCGAATACATCGACATCCGAAAAATATCGGAAGGTATCCTGACTAACTTGCTCCCGCAACGGATTAAGGCCGGCGAGACAATAGGAACGGTTATCGTAGATGATAAGGAAGAACCTATTATCGTAGATGAGGATATCGAGTTGACTCCCGATACTCCTATTGCTATCAGCCTTTACAGAGGTCGCGGTATTATTGACGAACGGACTCCATTGCGCAGATAAAACAAAAAAATAAAAGTGATACTAATAAAAATCCCCGGAACCGCTGTAGACACTCAGCATTCCAGGGATTTTTTACACACAAAAGTTATTATTGAAATTGAAAACTGTCTTTGGTTGATTAGAAGCGCAAACCTAGGGTAAATAGTACTTGACTACGGGTATTGGTTACTTTGGTTGCTTGCGGAGTGACTATCTCCCAAACTCCGGGTGCAGTCTCCAAGTCATTATAGAATGGATAGAACTTCTCTTTATACATAGAATATTGATAAGCTAAGTCAGCATAAAAAGTCTTTCCACGATATCCTATTCCGAGTGTATAATTACTATGCGACTGGGAATTTGCAAAGTCTGTATCTGTCAAAGTAGAGTTAACCGGTATCCATTTATAAGCATCATCTTCTTTAAAAGCAGTAGTACTGTAATTATAACCTAAACGGAAGGCAAACTCAGGTATTACTTTATACTCAGCACCGATACGAAATGTGTGAACACCTTTCATGAAGTCTTTAATCGTGTTATTCTGATCTACCATTTCATCTCCTTCAGGATATTTAAACTTCATAGATGAATAATCTTCATATTCGTACTCAGCTCCCAATGCCAAAGAAGTTCCAACTGTATACCCCAAACTCGCATTAAATCTCCACGGAGTAGACAAACGGAAATCCTGTTCTATTCTTCTTCCACCATTGGCATCAAAAGACTCCCTTGTTGTAAGAGCACCTTCAGCAGGTTTATCGTCACGTACTTTAAATGTGTTGTCACCATCCTGTACTTCTTTCAAATAAACATCTGACGTCATACTTGCACCATTCTCATACGTCAAATTATAAAATGTTGGCGTATGTACCGCAAAACCAATGCGGAAAGGAGAAGACTCGAACGGACGGAAAATAGCACCAAACTTAACATCTACTCCTGAACCTTTTATCCGATTGTATGAAGCTAATTCGTAACCCTCACCATTCCCATAATCTTCATCATATAAGGTCGTTTTCTTATAATTTACGTCATATGCACCAATCGTCAATCCTAAATAGACACGATCATTGACATTTAATGCAACGTTAAAGTCATACTGACTGATTCCCCCTTTTTCATTGGAGTTGAAATAAGCCTCAGCCTCATCCGGGACTACCGGATCATATCTATCATAACCATCTTCCCGAATTGAGTTTGTCAAAAATCCTTGGTAACCCATGATTCCTAACCATCCAAGCCGATTGTTACCATAAGCATCAGCACCGTTAAAGTTGTAGTTTTCTTTGTTGTACCATACAGCATCTGTAGCCTGTTGCCCCATCTGATTAACCTGAGATACAAAAATCTTATCATCTACGACTCCCATCAATCCGCCCATTGTCATATTCTTATAAAAAGACTTGGTGCGCTTATAATTAAAACCGAAGTTCACATAACGCAATGCTGTCTGATTTCCAATCTTGGAAGCGAACACAAAGCCTATGTTATCAAACGACCACTGGTTCTTATCATTATTAAAAGTCTGCCCCAGGTATTTGCTCTCCGTACCGTAAGCAGAATAGCTGAAAGAGGTCATGATGTCATTACTACGATAAATACCGATACCGGCAGGGTTAGTTCCCATTGTAGAAATATCACCACCCAAAGCGCCCATCGCCCCGCCCATACCTACAAAACGGGCGGTTCCATTCAAGTCTCGCTCTGACAACTTCGCTGCATCATATATTGTCTGTGCGTTGACACCTGCGACAAAACACAAGGCGCAAGCAACTGCGATTATCTTTTTCATAACGTTGTCTTATATTACAGAGTTAATATATAGTGTTTATTATCTTCTTCCGCTTCTGCTAGATCCGCCACCGCCACCACTCGAGCGTGAAGATCCACCACCTGAATAGCTGCCACTGGAACGAGAGCTACTACTGCTACTTGGTGAATAGCTGCTACGAGAAGAAGAACGGCTGCCACTATCATAAGAACGGCTAGAGCTTCTACTACTGCTTCTAGTAGACGGACTACTAGTTGAAGTCCCTCTATTATAAGTAGAAGAAGATCTTCTTGTAGTTCCATATGATGAAGACGATGATGACCGTGAAGGAGACGAAGCACTACGACGAACGGAGCCTTCACGATTACTATTGTAAGTAGAGGAACTACGTGTACTGCTCGGACGTGTATAGTTACTACTTCTACGAGTAGAAGAAGCGTCACTGCGAGTAGTTACTCCGGTACGTCCGGTACTAACGCGGGTTGCTTCACGTCTTGTACCAACAGTTCTGCCGGTATAAGAACCTGATGAGCTACGACGGTCTGTACTTATTGCCGATCTACGGTCTGAGTTTGAGCCACTTCTTCGTGAAGAAGAGAAATTATTGTAGCCATAAGAACGACGATTCGTATAGGTGTTGCGTGCCCAATGGTTTCCACCACCGCCCCAGCCCCAGCTAGGACCACCATGCCAATGGTGATGATGTCCCCAATAGCCACCGCCGCCATACCAGCCACCCCAGTAGCCGCCATACCAGCCGCCCCAATAACCCGGAGAGTAGCCCCAAGAATAGTAAGGACGATTCCATCCCCAGCCATAGTTCCATCCCCAACCGTAAGAGTTATAACGCCAGTCCCACCAAAGCGGGTTGCTGAACGTTGGGAACGCATAAGCATACATACCGTCGGTATATACGTTCCAGTCCCAAGAGTTCGGTCCGTAAACTACGTCCCAGTAGAGCGGACTGCTGATACTGATTGCGAAACGCGGATTACGGAAACGGATGATACGTTCAGCGTATTCATAGTCGTCTTGCGTACCATTGAATTCGCCGGTCACCCATTCTCCGTCCAAATCCGGATTAGATTTTTCTTTTATGTATAAGGTATCATTATCCATTACGAATTCATTTTCACGTGCATCGTAACGGCGGTTATATTCATCCACGTCCCGTGTTCTGCCCTTGCGGTCTTGAACAACTACGGTAGTCCCCGGTGAAGTATAGATGTTGGTCACCTGTTTCTTCGGTTCCTTCCGGACTGGAGTTTCTTTCTTCTCCTGCTTGTCCTTGGAAGGTACGAAGTAAAGGTCGTCATCAACGCTTTGTGCCATCAAGCCTATCGGGAGGCACAAGGCAAATAGCAAGAAGTAAACAATCTTTTTCATATCATCTCGGTTTATGTAATTACTTAAACTTATTCACGTTACAAAGATAAGGAAGAGATTTTTCGTCCGGGGGAGATTTTCCCCAAAGGATAATAGGGAAATCCCTATTTCTAACTATCTTTGCACATTATTTACTAGAAAATAAAACAACTATGAAGTATTATGAGTTCACATTCCATACCAATCCCTGCACTGAAACAGTTAATGACGTACTGGCTGCCGTGCTCGGCGAAGTCGGATTTGAGAGTTTTGTTGAATGTGAAAGCGGACTGACCGCATATATCCAACAATCATTATGTGACGAAGCTGCTATCAAGAGTGTAATCACCGAGTTTCCCCTGCCCGATACGGAAATCACATATACCTATGTAGAAGCAGAAGATAAGGACTGGAACGAGGAATGGGAAAAGAATTTCTTTCAGCCGATTATTATCGGCGACCGATGCGTGATTCACAGCACTTTCCATCAAGATGTTCCCAAAGCGGAATATGATATTGTTATCAACCCGCAAATGGCTTTCGGGACAGGACATCATGAAACGACAAGTCTCATCATCGAGGAGTTGCTGGATAGCGGACTGAAAGATAAATCACTGCTCGATATGGGCTGTGGAACTTCGATTCTTGCCATCCTCGCACGAATGAGAGGTGCACGCCCGTGTACAGCTATCGACATTGACGAATGGTGCGTACGAAACTCTATCGAGAATATTGAACTGAATCATGTAGATGACATTGCAGTTTCTCAAGGAGACGCTTCGTCCCTCGCCGGAAAAGGGCCGTTCGATGTCATTATTGCCAATATCAACCGGAATATCCTGTTGAATGACATGAAACAATATGTCGCATGTATGCATCCGGGGTCTGAACTGTACATGAGCGGATTCTATGTGGATGATATCACAGTAATCCGTGAGGAAGCGGAAAAGAATGGATTGACTTTTGTCCACTATAAAGAGAAGAATCGTTGGGCAGAGGTGAAGTTTATTTATAAAGCCTGATAGTTCTTTTAATTATAGAATCTAAAAAGAAGAGAGGGTGTCAAAAAAACTGTTTTCTTTTTGACACCCTCGTCACATATTATATATAAAGAAGTTATTTAAACTCCTTCTTTACCTGTTCGCACCAGTCCTTGATTTTCTTTTTCGCCTGTTCCGACTGGTTATCCAAGTCAATGACCAGCCCGCACCAACGGTCGCCGCGCAATGCTTTGGAACGTTCGAAAGTATATCCTTCGGAAGAAGTGAAACCTACCAAGGTAGCTCCATCTCCCTCGAAGACTTCCGCCAACAGTCCGATGCCATCCGCAAAATTTTCAGGATAACGTATCTGATCTCCCAAGCCGAAGACAGCCACTTTCTTTCCTTTTAAATCCATTGTACGAAGTTCCGGCAGCAGTTCGTCCCAATAAGTAGGAAGTTCGCCGTCAAACCAAGTGGAAGCGCCGACTATAAAACAATCATAAGCGGCAAAATCATTCTCCCAAGCTTGTTCAATGGGTACTACTTCTATCTTGTCTTCACCAAATTCCTGCTGAATCTTCTCTGCTACCCAACTCGTCTTTTCAGCCTTCGCTGCATAAAATAAACCTATCTTTTTCATAATCCATACTATTTAATATTCTAATAATTTCCTGGCAGCTTCATAGATTTTAGCCTCATCGGGCAGAATCTCTTTTTCAAGAATCGGGTTAAAGCCGACAGGGGTAAATGTAGAACCTACACGTTGCACAGGCCCATCCAAATAACGGAACATCTCTTCCCCAATCATAGCGGCAAGTTCCGCACCAAAGCCGGAGAATACTTTATCTTCATGGACAACCAACGCTTTACTCGTTTTCTTCACCGATTCGAAGATTGCTTCCTTATCCAAAGGAATTAAAGAGCGAATGTCGATGACTTCCACTTTCCAACCACCTTCTTTCTCCAATCTTTCCGCTGCGTGCAGACAGAAATGGGTGGTATTGCCATACGTGATAATACTCAAATCTGTTCCCTCGCGGCGGATACGTGCCTTACCGAAAGGAACTTCAAAATCTTCCGGCACAACGGCAGCCGCTTCTACGGAGTTATACAACGCTTTGGGTTCGAGGAATAAAGTGAATCCCTTGGAACGCATACTGGTACGGAGCAATCCCGCCGCATCATCCGCAAAAGAAGGACAGACGATACGTGCTCCCGGCAAAGTCGTCAAAGCGCCTTCTATATTTTGGGAATGATAAAGTCCGCCACCGATATAGCCACCGGAAGCCAGACGCAAAGTAATGTTCGGAGCAAACTTACCATTGCTGCGCCAATACTCATGCGTACATTCTACATATTGCTCGACGGCAGGCCAAAAGTAGTCGGCAAACTCCGCCCCTTCTATTACTACATGAATTTTAGGGTCAAAGCGGCTCATTCCGTTGGCTGTACCTACGATATAATCTTCGGCAATCGGCGCACTGAATACACGGGAGTCACCAAACTCCTGCTGCATTCCTTTCGTCACATTGAATACACCGCCTTTTTCCTTATTCGCCACGTCCTGTCCCCAAATAAAAGTATCGGGATTGTGACGGAATTCGGATTTCAATGTTTCGTTAATGGCGTTGACCATGAAGGTCTTTTCGCCTTCTGCCTCATGTGTACCGTCTTTGTACTTCTGCGGCTGATAAGGTTCGGGCATTACGAAATCGTAGATGCTTTTTGGGTCAGGTTCGGGAGCAGCCAACGCCTTCCGGTTGGCAGCGGACAATTCTTTTTTGGCTGCCGCTTCTATTTGTTGCAGTTCTTCTTCAGTCAGACGCTTATAGCGAAGCAGCATCCGGCGGAATTTCATCAAAGGGTCAGCTTCCTTTACGTATTCCAGTTCGTTTTCATCCCGGTAGAGGGTATGCTTGTCAGAATTGGAATGAGAACCGATACGGACACAATTCGCCTGTACAATCACCGGATTACGGGTACTGATGGCATATTCGCGGGCTTCGGTCATGGCGTTCATCGAATCGAATACATCTTTGCCATTGCAATAGATGATTTTCAGGTTCTTGAAACCGTAGAAGTTTTCCGCTACCTTGCGGTTGGCGGTCTGTTCCGATTTGGGGACAGAAATACCGTAACCATTATCCTGAATCACAAAAATCACAGGAAGGCGTTCGAGACTGGCACCGTTGATAGCTTCGTAGACAAATCCTTCGGAAGTGGCAGATTCTCCGTGAGAAGTGATGACGACTCCTTTGTGTCCATAATATACCATCGCTCTGGCTACACCTACAGCATGAAGGTCATGCGTTCCCGTAGCGGAAGAGATATTTTCGATGTGCCATTCCGGTTTGGCGAAATGGTTCGACATGTGACGTCCGCCGCTGCCCGGGTCTGTCGCTTTCGAGATACCATTCAGGATGATTTCTTCCGGAGTCATTCCGGCAGAAAGTACAGTCAGCATATCGCGGTAGTAAGGAAACAGGAAGTCTTCGCCCAAAGTGAATACCTGACCGATGGCAAGCTGAATACCATCATGCCCCGCGTAAGGAGCATGATAAGACCAACCCAAAGATTGCAGCAGGTATGACGGTGCTTTTTCATCCAAAGCACGCCCCAATGTCATCAGATGATACCACTTTTTCAGGGTTTCTACATCTGTCGTTTTTATATCATATTTCTTTTTCATAGTGAATGAAGTTCTTAATGAGTGAAACAATCAGTTATCAGCCTTGCCAGTTTTCGAGGTAGTCGGCTATAAAGTGGAGGAAGTTACCTCCCAACATTCCGTCTACTACCCGATGGTCATAAGACAAAGACAGATACATTTTATGGCGGATGGCAATCGTATCGCCTTCCGGTGTTTCTATCACAGCAGGTTTCTTTTCAATATATCCTACTCCCAAAATAGCAACCTGCGGCTGATTAATTATCGGTGTACCGAACAGGCTCTTGAACGTTCCGAAATTGGTAATGGTAAATGTACCGCCATCAATATCTTCCGGCATTAATTTATTATCCCTTGCTTTCAGGGCTAAAGAGTCAATGGCAACTGCCAGGCCATTCAGATTCAAACGATCGGCGTCATGCACCACAGGCACAATCAGATTTCCATCATTCAGAGAGACAGCAATACCTACATTGATATGTTTCTTAAAGAGGATATTATATCCGTCTACTGACACATTCACTTGAGGATAGGCTGCCAATGCTTTCGCTACGGCCTCGGTTATCACAGGCATATAAGTCAACTTCACTCCTTCGCGACGGAAGAAAGCATCTTTATTC
>ENA-OPTB01002768-OPTB01002768.1-human-gut-metagenome-genome-assembly--contig:-NODE-2768-length-10592-cov-6.845022_pt1 | contig 10592 bp, 4 predicted proteins | sample MGYA00241810_ERZ501911 | MGnify/ENA primary metagenome ERZ501911 (study PRJEB25962, sample SAMEA2042304) | human gut metagenome | biome: human gut; feature: human-associated habitat; material: faeces... | reverse complement strand
CATCGCTTTTGAATGTGGCTCTGGATATGGTTTTTGTAGGCGGATTTGGAATGGGCGTGGAGGGCGCAGCTCTTGCCACCATCATTTCCCAGTTTATGAGCGCATTTTTGTGCCTGTACCGTCTGATGAAAAAAAGCCCGGAGGAGTATACGGTTTCCCTTAGGGATGTTCGCCTGGACTCCTATATGCTGAAACAGATCGTATCCAACGGTCTTCCTGCTGGCATCCAGAATTCCGTGATCGCCATTGCAAACGTGGTAGTGCAGTCTAATATCAACAGCTTCGGCAAGCTGGCTGTTGCTGGATGCGGGGCATATTCCAAGGTTGAGGGATTTGGTTTTCTGCCTATTACCTGTTTTTCTATGGGACTGACCACATTTATCAGTCAGAATCTGGGCGCAAAGAAATATGACAGGGCAAAAAAAGGAGCCCGTATTGGTATCCTCTGCAGTATTTCGATGGCAGAGATCGTGGGAATTATTGTGTATTTTGCAAGCCCGGTATTTATTGCCGCTTTTAACAATGATCCGAAAGTGATTGCTTTCGGAGTGAAAGAAGCACATATCATTACTCTGTTCTATTTTCTGCTTGCCTTTTCCCATTGCATTGCAGGACTTATGCGTGGAGCGGGAAGAGCTACGGTGCCCATGTTTGTTATGCTGGGCTGCTGGTGCGTGATCCGTGTGACTTATATAACCATCGCTGTGAAGCTGCATCCGGTGATCCAGACTGTATTCTGGGCTTATCCACTGACCTGGTCATTAAGCTCCATTCTGTTTTTGATTTTTTATCTGAAATCAGACTGGATCCATGGTTTTGAGAAAAAAAGAAACTGTCTACACCTAAGCCTCCGGTCAAATCGACAGTATCTCCCGGAATTATCAAATTTTGCTTATAGCGTGCGGTCAGTTCCGAGGAACATTGTTCTGTCGATAGAATAGATGGAAAAACAATATTCATGTTTGAAGCCCATGTAGGTAGCTTGTCGCGTATCTTTTTACGGGCTTCGATTTGTTGAATGGCCCAAGCTACATCAAAATCAGCTTGGATATTTTTCAACCGTAACTTATTAGTATCAAAATCAGAATATTCTAAAATAAAATCCTGAATAGATTTTTGGTACATCATATTTACAAATATACAAATTATATATCGAATTAAAGAGCTTGTGGAGGATATATTATTTATTTGAATTAAATTTGTCCTATAATTTGTATTATGTTAAATAAAATATTGGGGATATTAATTTAATAAAATGAAAGACAACGATTTATATATTTACAAAAAATCCGATTCACATTTCATGTGAACCGGATTTCCCTATAAATTATCTATGCAATGCGAAAATTATTGACCTTCAATAGCTTTTAATTTTTCTGCATCGTTCAAATTATAATAGATATTACGTAATGCATATTTATAGTCGGGTTCGTCCGGTTTTAATTCATATGCTTTTTCGTAATAAGGACGAGATTTCTCAAACAAAGGAAGAACTTCTTTTTCTCTTGCTTCTGTATATTTCGCATTGTCTGTTATCGTGCTGATTTCATTATTTTTTTGAACAGCCAGATTAAAATAAACACGTCCTATGCTGCCCAAAGCATCGGCATAAGATGGATTTATGGAGATTGCCTTCTCAAAACATTCTATGGATTGATCGTACTTTTTCTGGGATTCATACAGATTTCCTTTTACATTCCAATATTCTGCATTGTTAGGTTCGTCGGCCAATACGGATTCGAGTGTAGCTATGGCTTCATCGTATTTCCCGCTAAATATATAGAGATTGATCAACTTCAATGTGTAGGTATTCTCTTTCTGCATTTTGGTATTTCCGTTCTCGTCTTTCACTTCAACCATTTCGTTTTTGAATAGTTTTTCACCTTCTTGAAGTGTTTTAATCAGATTGGTCGTATCTTGTGTCATCTCATATTCATATACGAGATATTTATAGATATCGTTTTGATTGTATCCATTTCCTTTTGCTTCGTTCAACGCTTTTATGGCTAATGTGGTATCATTGGTTTGAAGTGCTGCCAATGCCCTGTTAAATTCTAAAATAGCCAGAGTTGAATCTGCCGGAAGGCCTTCTTTTTCGCCTTTCATGATAGACATCTTAGGAATATTTAGATAGATACCCCACACATCGTATGCTTTTTTATACTCTTTTTGTGTGAAATAATAAACTCCTGCATTGGCATATCCATCGATATTTTGTTTTAATGTTTTTCTTATGTCTTTGACATATCGGGGTTTGATTTTCCCTTTTTCGTTGGGCAAAGTGTCTAATGCGATAGCTTGCAAAAAATATTCATAACTTTTTACTAACGCATCATACATTGGTCCGTCACCGTCTTTCAATGTTATTCCCAATGTTTTCTGAACATTGTCTTTTTCAAAATAAGAGTTTTCTACAAATCCCGCAACATACCAAGTTTTGGCATCGTCCTTAGTTTCTGGATTTGTTAGTGCTCCTTTAATATTATCACGGGCTTCCTGAAAGTTGGGTTTTTCCATTTTAGCTTCGCTAAATGCCCTATTTACAGCTTTCTTTTGACCAAATGCGCAAATGATAGAAAGCAGTAATACTACCGTTAATGTTGTTTTTTTCATTGCGTTTTTATTTTAAAAATTAATTATATCTAAATTTATTCGGCAACTTCGGTTACGTTATCGTCTTGTAAGTTTTCATCGACACTTTCTGATAAAACTTTGCAAACCGATGCTATTTCATCGTTACGTTTTTCCAAGTTTATTAATCTTACACCCTGTGTTGCTCGTCCCATGACTCGTACGTCGGCTACTTTCATTCGTAGAGTAATGCCCGATTTGTTTATGATTACCAAATCATTTTCATCTGTTACGCATTTAATCGCTACCAAACAGCCTGTTTTATCGGTAATATTCAGCGTTTTTACGCCTTTCCCTCCTCGGTTTGTTATTCGATAATCTTCTATAAGAGAGCGTTTTCCATAGCCTTGCTCCGAGACAACCATGATGGTTTCTTTTTCGGGATCGTTTACGCAAATCATTCCTACCACTTCGTCGCTATTATCGTCGAGAGTCATACCCTTTACGCCTGTTGCATTACGTCCCATTTCGCGTACTGCACTTTCATGGAATCGAATAGCGCGACCGTTTTTGTTGGCGATAATTATTTGACTGTCTCCCGTGGTGAGACGCACTTGTATAACTTGATCGTCTTCCCGAATCGTAATCGCGTTTACTCCGTTCTGTCGAGGACGCGAATAGGCTTCGAGTTTTGTCTTTTTTATTACACCTTTACGCGTACAGAATAGTAAGTTATGAGACATATTGTATTCGGGGTCTTGTAATTTTTTTACCCGAATGAATGCGTTTACCTTGTCGTCGGACTCTATATTGAGCATATTCTGAATGGCTCGTCCCTTTGAGTTTTTAGCACCTTCGGGGATTTCATAGACTTTCAGCCAATAGCATTTACCCTTTTGGGTAAAGAACAACATATAATTGTGCATTGATGCCGGATAGATATACTCGATGAAATCTTCTTCACGAGTATTGCTTCCTTTTGCTCCGACTCCTCCTCGATTTTGAGCACGGAATTCGGACAGAGGGGTCCGTTTGATATATCCCATGTGCGATATGGTGATAATCATTTCGTCGTCGGCATAGAAATCCTCAGCATTGAACTCTTCCGAGGAATAAATGATTTCTGTTTTACGTTCGTCGCCATACTTCTCTTTTATTTCGAGAAGCTCGTCTTTTACTACTTTCATACAAACAGACTCATCGGCGAGAATTTCTTTGTAATAGGCAATCATTTTTTCCACCTCGGCGTATTCGTTTCTCAGTTTGTCTTGATCCAAACCGGTCAACTGTCCAAGACGCATATCTACGATGGCCTGAGCTTGTTTTTCGCTCAACGAGAATCGCTCCATTAAACGCGTCTTGGCTTCTTCACGAGTCCGTGATGACCGAATCAGTTTAACGACTTCGTCTATGTGATCGGATGCAATGATAAGTCCTTCAAGAATATGCGCCCTTTCTTCGGCTTTCGCCAGATCGAAACGAGTGCGGCGAATAACGACTTCGTGGCGATGATCCACAAACGCCTCTAACAGTTGTTTTAGATTTAGTGTTTGAGGACGCCCGTTTACCAAAGCAATATTATTGACACTGAAAGAAGATTGCAAGTCGGTCATTTTGAATAATTTATTTAAAATAACGCTTGCATTCGCATCTCGTTTTACTTCGATAACGATTCTCATTCCAGCTCGGTCAGATTCATCGTTGATGTTGGAAATACCTTCTAACCGTTTTTCTTCCACCAAATCGGCGATTTTCTTGATCAATTCCGACTTATTGACGGCATATGGAATTTCAGATACGACGATGGTCTCCCGCCCTGTGGTGCTGTCTACTTCAATCTCGGCTTTTGCCCGAATTACAATTCGGCCCCGTCCTGTTTCGAAAGCATCTTTTACCCCTGCAAAACCATAAATAATACCTCCTGTGGGGAAGTCGGGAGCCTTGATATATTGCATTAGGTCTTCTACCGTCAATTCTCTATCGTCGATTAGGGCAACAGAAGCATCTATACATTCCGACAAGTTATGAGGGGGCATATTCGTTGCCATACCCACAGCAATACCCGAAGCTCCATTGACTAGTAAGTTGGGAATTCGGGTCGGCAAAACAGTTGGCTCTTCTAATGTGTTGTCGAAGTTTGGAGTAAAATCGACCGTATCTTTTTCAATATCTCGAAGCATCTCTTCTGCGATACGAGAAAGGCGAGCTTCGGTATAACGCATGGCAGCAGGGCTATCGCCGTCGACAGACCCGAAGTTGCCTTGCCCATCGACCAAAGGATAACGTAAAGACCAGGGTTGCGCCATACGCACCAATGCAAAATATACCGACGAATCGCCATGCGGGTGATATTTACCCAGCACATCTCCCACGATTCTTGCTGATTTCTTATAAGGCTTATCCGATGTATTACCCAATTTGTCCATACCGAACAAAACTCTGCGGTGTACCGGTTTAAAACCATCTCTTACATCGGGTAAGGCACGAGCTACAATCACCGACATAGAATAATCGATGTAGGCCGATTGCATCTCTTGTTTGATGTCTATTTTTAAAATTCTATCTTGATCAATCATTTATTTTGATGAAAATTGGTTATACAAATTATGCTGTTTAGCGTACAAAGATAACCATTTTTTGAAAAATTGAGATACCAAATTCAAGAAATAATCTTTTGTGAATAGGAATTTTCGGCATATTATTTGTTATATATAATAAACTAATAAATACCCGCCATTATTTGGCTTAAAGGTGGTATATTTGCTAAATCAATAAAAGGAGACAGATTGTTTATGGAAAGAAACTTCTCACAACATGTTAAGGAAATTCTCGGTTATAGCCGGGAAGAGGCTGAACGCCTCCAAAATTCCAACATTGTTCCCGAGCATTTATTGTTAGGAATTATACGTGACGGTGCAAATCGTGCTGTCGATGTATTGGTCGGGCTCGGAGCTTCCCTCCGAACACTGAAAAGTTCATTGGAAAATGAACTGTCCGCTTCCAATAATCACATGGAACAAACGAATGAGTTGACTATTAGTAAAAGCACAGATAGAGTTTTAAAGATGAGTATGCTTGAAGCTCGATTTATGAAAAGTTCGGAGACCGACACCGAACATTTATTGTTGGCTATATTGAAAGAGCCGGACTCTTCTGCTGCAAAAATTTTAAACACGAATGACATAACTTATGACGAAGTGGCAGCTTTTTTAAAAGGTAATGAGAAGCCGGATTTCCCTTCGCCGAGCATGGGCGCCGGATTTACGGACGATGATGACGACGAATTGGAGGAAGACCGAAATTATCGGAGGGAACAGCAAAGCGGAAATAGTACGACTGCTCAGCGTAGTAATAATGAAACTCCCGTATTGGACAACTTTGGGACCGATATGACAAAGGCTGCCGAAGAAGGTCGGCTCGACCCTGTTGTCGGACGTGAAAACGAAATTGAACGATTGGCACAAGTATTGAGCCGAAGAAAGAAGAATAATCCGGTTCTTATAGGGGAACCCGGTGTAGGAAAATCTGCGATAGTAGAAGGTCTTGCTTTGAGAATCGTGCAACGTAAAGTGTCGAGGGTGCTATTCGATAAGAGACTTGTCTCTCTCGACATGGCCTCGATTGTAGCAGGAACAAAATATAGAGGACAATTTGAGGAGCGTATAAAAGCAATTCTAAATGAGTTGTCGAAGAATCCGAATATTATTTTATTTATCGACGAGATTCATACTATTGTCGGTGCAGGTGGAGCCACAGGGTCTCTTGATGCTGCCAATATGTTAAAACCGGCTCTTTCGCGGGGAGAGATTCAGTGTATCGGAGCTACAACACTCGATGAATATAGGAAAAACATAGAAAAAGATGGAGCTTTGGAACGCCGTTTCCAAAAGATTATGGTCGAGCCTACAACTCCCGAGGAGACTCTGCAAATCCTCAATAATATAAAAGGTAGGTACGAGGATCACCATAATGTCACCTATACCGATGATGCATTGGAGGCGTGTGTCAAATTGACAGACCGTTACATAAGTGACCGTAATTTCCCGGACAAAGCCATTGATGCATTGGACGAAGCTGGGGCGCGAGTGCATGTTTCTAATATTATTGTCCCCAAAGAAATCGAAAGTTTGGAGGCTCAAATAGAGACTTGCCGGGAAGATAAAATAAATGCTGTTAAATCCCAAAACTATGAGCTTGCGGCGAGTTTTAGAGACAAAGAAAAAGAATTGCAACTTTCCCTTGAATCGGCGAAAGCAAACTGGGAAAGGCAGATGCAACAGCATAGAGAGATTGTCAATGAGGAAAAGGTTGCCGAAGTTGTCGCTATGATGACTGGTGTCCCGGTGCAGCGTATCGCACAAGCTGAGGGAAATAAACTTTTAGCTATGTCGGGAGAGTTGAAGCGCGAAATTATCGGGCAAGATGATGCTGTCGATAAAATTGTAAAAGCGATACAGCGAAATCGTGTAGGATTAAAGGATCCGGGGAAACCTATCGGCACTTTCATGTTTTTGGGCCCTACTGGTGTGGGTAAAACACATTTAGCAAAGAAATTGGCCGAATACTTATTTGACTCGAAAGATGCTCTTATCCGAATAGACATGAGTGAATATATGGAGAAATTTACTGTGTCCAGACTTGTCGGAGCCCCTCCGGGATATGTGGGATATGAGGAAGGAGGACAGTTAACGGAGAAAGTGAGACGCAAGCCCTATTCGGTTGTGCTGCTCGATGAAATAGAAAAGGCTCACCCCGATGTCTTTAATCTATTGTTGCAAGTCTTGGACGAAGGGCGCCTAACCGATAGCTTGGGGCGTAGAATCGATTTTAAGAATACGATTCTGATTATGACATCTAATATCGGTACGCGTCAATTAAAGGATTTTGGACAAGGAGTAGGATTCTCGACTAATACTGTTTCGGAAAAGGATTATTCGAGGGGCGTTATACAAAAGGCGTTGAATAGAGCTTTCTCTCCCGAATTTTTAAATCGTATCGACGATATTGTAATGTTCGACCAATTGGATAAAGAATCTATTTTCAAAATTATCGATTTGGAACTAAGCGGATTTTACAAACGGGTGGAAACACTAGGTTATCATCTGACTATTACCGACGATGCCAAAAACTTTATTGCCGAAAAGGGGTATGATATTCAGTTCGGAGCACGACCTCTAAAACGGGCCATACAGAAATACCTCGAAGATGAACTTGCTGAAATGATTATTCGGGCGACGGTTCAAGAAGGTGATACTATTGTCGTTGATTTCGATAAGGAGAATCAGAAGATCGTGTCTTCGATTCATAATTCCCAAACGAAATGACAAATAATAGTTGAATAAGTCAAAATGTCAGACTCAAAGAGTCTGGCATTTTTTTTGAAAAATCATAGTCAGAAATTTAAATGATAAAAATATACAATTATGCAAAAAGGTACAATTGGGGTTACAACCGACAATATCTTCCCCGTCATTAAAAAATTTTTGTATAGCGACCATGAAATATTTTTAAGGGAGCTCGTTTCTAATGCTGTGGATGCCACTCAGAAATTGAAGACATTATCTTCTTTTGGCGATTTCAAAGGTGAGTTAGGCACGATGAATGTCACAGTGTCGATTGATAAAAATAAGGGGACGTTGACTATATCGGATCGCGGTATAGGAATGACAGCCGAAGAGATAGACAAATATATCAATCAAATTGCTTTTTCGGGGGCCGAAGAGTTTTTGGAAAAATATAAAAATGATGCGAATGCCATTATCGGGCATTTCGGGTTAGGTTTCTATTCTTCGTTCATGGTGAGTGACCGGGTGGAGATCGTGACGAAATCTTATAAAGAGGGGGCGAAGGCTGTAAAATGGTCATGCGAGGGAAATCCGGAATACACGTTGGAGGAGACGGAAAAGGCCGAGAGAGGTACGGATATTATCATGTATATCAGCGAGGAAGAGAAGGATTTTTTGGAAGATGCTAAGGTGAATGAATTGCTGACCAAGTATTGCAAGTTCTTGCCGATAGAGATTATTTCCGGAAAGAAGAAAGAGTGGAAGGACGGGGAATACAAAGATACGACGGAAGATAACGTGATCAATGATACGAATCCGGCATGGACCCGTAAACCGGCTGATCTGACGGAGGAGGATTACGAGAAGTTCTATCGCGAATTGTACCCAATGGCTCAAGATCCGTTGTTCCATATTCACTTGAACGTGGATTATCCTTTTAACTTGACGGGTATATTGTATTTTCCGAAGATCGACAACAAGTTCGAGATTCAGAAGAACAAGATCCAGCTCTACTCCAACCAGGTCTACGTGACGGATCAGGTCGAGGGAATCGTACCGGAGTACCTCACGCTGCTGCACGGCGTGATCGATTCGCCCGACATCCCGCTCAACGTCTCGCGCAGCTATCTCCAAAGCGATTCGAACGTCAAGAAGATCTCGAACTACATCACGCGCAAGGTGGCCGACCGCTTGCAGGAGTTGTTCAACACCATGCGCCCCGAATTCGAGAAGAAGTGGGACGACCTGAAAATCTTCATCCAGTACGGAATCCTCACCGATGAGAAATTCGCTGAAAAGGCGCAGTCGTTCACGCTGTGGAAGAATACCGACGGCAAATACTTCACGCCCGCCGAATACGAGGAGCTGGTCAAGGCCAACCAGACCGACAAGCACCAGACGCTCGTCTTCCTCTACGTCGACGACCCCGTCGCCAAACTCGCGGCCCTCGAAGCCGCGAAGGGCAAAGGCTACGACGTGCTCGAAATGAACGGCCCGCTCGACAACCACTACGTCAACTGGTACGAGTCGAAGCACAAGGAGCAGCGCTTCGTGCGCGTCGACAGCGACGTGGTCGACAAGCTGATCCAGAAGGAGGAGAATGTCAAGATGTCGCTCACCGAGGGCCAGCAGGAGGTGCTGACGCCCGTTTTCGAGAGCCAGATGCCCAAGGACGACAAGATTCACTACAATATCTCGTTCGAGGCCATGTCGCCCGACGAGGCTCCGGTGGTGATCACGCAGAACGAGTTCATGCGCCGCATGAAGGAGATGGCCGCCATGAGCGGCGGAGGCATGAGCCAGTTCTACGGTCAGATGCCCGATAATTTCACCCTCGTCGTCAACGGCAATCACCCGATCGTGATCGACATCCTCCAAAACGTCGAGAAGGAGTACGGCGACAAACTCAAATCGATCACCAAGAAGATCGATGCCGCCGTGCAGGAGGAGAAGCGGTTCGAGGAGACGATCGACAAGAAAAAGGAGGAGGAGCTCACCGCCGAGGAGAAAAACCAGCGCGAGGAGTTGTCGAAGAAGGTCGTCACGCTGCGCGACGAACGCAACGAACGGCTGCGCCAGATCGGCGAGAAGGATTCGCTCGTGCGGCAGATCATCGACCTGGCACTGCTCACCAACGGGATGCTCAAAGGCAAAAACCTGACGGAGTTCATCCAGCGATCGATCTCGCTGATCGAGAAATAAGCGGACACGGCACTCGCAGCATCAAAAGGGGATATGTTCTTTCGAGACATATCCCTTTTTGGTGTGTCTACAATCGGAAAAGCACGGTATCGCTCAGCGATGCCGGCAGTTCGCCGCCGCCCCATGCAGCGGGCTGCAACTCGCCGAAGCTCGTGCAGTACCGGCCGCCGGCGTTGAACCGCACGGGTAACCAAACGTAAATCCGCTTTCGGCCCCCCCCTCCCAAAAAATCGCTATCTTCGAAGCATGGAACTCACGATACGTCCGATTCGCAGGGAGGAATTCCCGTTGTTGGCCGATTTTCTCTACGACGCGATCTATCGCAGCGACCCGTCGTCGCCCCTGCCGCGACAAATCGTCGAACATCCGTCGCTGCGCATCTACATCGCGGATTTCGGCACACTCCCCGACGACCGCTGCCTGGTCGCGCAAGCGGAAGGGCACGTCGTCGGAATGGTCTGGGTGCGCTGCATTCGGGCCTACGGATATATCGGCGAAGGCATTCCCGAATTCGTCCTGTCGGTCGCGGCTCCC
>ENA-OPTB01002766-OPTB01002766.1-human-gut-metagenome-genome-assembly--contig:-NODE-2766-length-10607-cov-2.622346_pt1 | contig 10607 bp, 8 predicted proteins | sample MGYA00241810_ERZ501911 | MGnify/ENA primary metagenome ERZ501911 (study PRJEB25962, sample SAMEA2042304) | human gut metagenome | biome: human gut; feature: human-associated habitat; material: faeces... | reverse complement strand
CCGCCAGCGGGAGGGCTTTGTTTCTGTCATGCCGTCCGGCTGGAACCACTTCGGTGAGCAGTTTGAACGAGTCCTCCCGGCAAGCTCGGTGGCTAACCTGTACCCGTTCAACTACAGCGGAAAGACAGATCCCCACGGCTTTTATATTGGCAAGGACAAGTACGGCGCCAACATTCTGGTGGATTTCGATAAGCGGGACGACGACAAAACTTCCGCCAGCATCCTGACCCTGGGTAACTCCGGCCAGGGCAAGAGCTATCTGCTCAAACTGCTCCTGCTCAATTTTTTGGAGGCAGGAAAGTCCGTTATATCGCTGGATGTGGAGCATGAACAGCAGGATATGTGCGAGAGGGTCGGTGGCTGCTTCATGGATCTGATGGGCGGCGTGTACCGCATCAATCCGCTGGAACCCAAGTGCTGGGACGAGGGCGGCGATCCAGAGGACACCGACGCCCCCGAGGCGTTCCGCAAATCCACACGCCTGAGCCAGCACATCTCCTTCCTCAAGGACTTCTTCCGGGCCTATAAAGATTTCAGTGACCGGCACATCGATGCCATTGAGATTATGGTCAGCCGTCTGTATGAAAAGTGGGGCATCAGTGATACTACCGACTTTGGCCGCCTGAAGCCGGAGGATTACCCTATCCTCTCCGACCTCTATGACCTTATTGAGGAGGAGTATCAGGGGTATGATGCAGACGCTCACCAGCTGTACACGGCAGAACTTCTGCAGGAGATCCTCCTCGGTCTTCACTCCATGTGTAAGGGCGCGGAGGCGAAATTCTTCAACGGCCATACCAATGTGACCTCGTCCCGATTCATTGTCTTCGGCGTCAAAGGACTCCTGCAGGCCAATCGCAGCGTTCGCGGGGCCATGCTTTTCAATATCTTGTCCTTTATGTCCGACCGCCTGCTGACCATCGGCAACACCACAGCGGCGCTGGACGAGCTGTATGTGTGGCTGTCGGATAATGTGTCGGTGGGTACCACCATCATCGAGTATATCCGCAACATCCTCAAGCGGGTGCGAAAGAAAGAGTCCAACCTCATCATGGCCTCACAGAATCTGGAGGACTTCGACCGAGAGGGTATCCGAGAGCTGACCAAGCCCCTGTTTGCGATTCCGCCTCACCAGTTCATCTTCAACTGCGGGTCTATCGACAAGCGGTTTTATATGGACCTGCTTCAGCTGGAGGAGGCGGAATACAATCTCATCCGTTTCCCCCAGCGCGGCGTGTGCCTATTCAAGTGCGGCAACGAGCGGTATCTGTTGGAGGTTCACGCTCCAGCCTATAAGGAGGCGCTGTTCGGCACAGCGGGCGGGCGATAAATGTGGTTGGGTATGGAGGCGGAACGGACAGCACGGCAATGCTGGTAGGACTGTGGCGGCACCATGTCCCAGTCGACCTGATCCTTTTTGCCGATCCCGGAGCCGAGCAGCCGCATACCTATGCCTACCTGGACACCATGAGCCGCTGGCTGGAGAACCATGGGATGCCGGCGATCACGCGGGTGTGGTACACCGAGAAGAACGGCCAGAGGCTGACGCTGGAGCAGGAGTGCCTCCGCTCAGGAACGCTGCCCTCCATTGCTTATGGGTACAAAAAATGCTCCCTCAAGCACAAGGTTGCCCCGCAGGAAAAGTTCTGCAGGCACTACCAGCCCTGCATTGATGCCTGGGAGAAAGGAGAAAAGGTCGTCAAGTTCATTGGATACGATGCCGGAGAGGAGCGCCGTCTGCTCAACGCCCTTCCTCATGACCTTCAGGATAAAAAATACCAGAAGGAATATCCCCTGATGGAGTGGGGCTGGAGCCGAAAGGACTGCATCCAGGCGATCCGGGATGCCGGCCTTCCCCTGCCGGGCAAGTCTTCCTGCTTCTTCTGCCCCAGCATGAAGCGGTGGGAAATTCGGACATTGTACCACCGCTACCCGGATTTGCTGCGGCGGGCTTTGGCGATTGAAGACGCAGCCATTCCAAACCTCACATCAGTGCGGGGGTTGGGCCGGAACTGGGCCTGGCGGGATTTTATCTGCGCGGATGAAAATCAGCTGGCGATTCCGGGCGCTTTCTCAGATGAGGATCTGCCCTGTTCCTGCTGTATGAAGGGTGAACTGCCAACAGCAGATCTATAAAAGAGAAAGGAAATTCGAATGAAAAAAATTGAATTGGAGCAGTGGGAGCCGTTTCCGGGAGATCCCCGGAGGATGCAGTATGCCGGTCAGCGCGTCGCACAGGAAGTCTTCGAGGAACTGAAGCACCGTCTGGAAGGTATGGGATATCTTCCGGACGAGTATTTTCTCATGGACCGGGAATGGGAAAATGGCCGGGAGATCCCCAAAGACGCCGACATCTTCTGTACCACCGACTACGGCGGCAACGAGGGCGTCTATTTAGATGTGTACCTGAAGTGGTATGAAGACAGCCGCCCCGTCACCAAAAGTTTCATCACCGGCAAGACGCTGGGCGAAACCGGCGCAGATCTGGACCGGATGTTCCTCATCTCCTCCGCCATCACCAAGGCGTTCCACGGGGACGGCGAAACCTATGCCCGACATCTCCGTCAGGGTGAGCGGGCGGAGCCGGAGGGCATGATCGTCCACCTGAATCCTACGGAGCAGCGCACCATCATCGAGGCGCTGGTGGAACAGCAGGAACGCCAGGAACAGGCCATGTCCCAGACGGAACAGCTCCTGCGGCGGATGACCGGGAGCATCACCGCCTATATGGATGAGGTGGGACGGTACCCCCTGCACATCAGCGACTACGATAAAACCGTGTTGGCCATTCGGGACGGAGAATTTGACGCCTTCAAAAACCTTTATCCCAGGGTATCAGACCAGACGGATGACCTGCTGATCGAGGTGGCGGGACGCCCCGGTGTCGTGGGAGGAAATATGACCCTGATACTTCTTGCGGCGGTGGAGAGGTTTTCCCCGGAGGCATATCTCACTGCCTGTAAGCGGGCGGTGGAAACGGGAGACAGTTGGCGGGTACAAACATTGGTGAAGGAATCAGAAGGCCGCCTCTCGGAGCCGCTCCCCTCCCTCCACGGTGAGGTGATCCTCTATGCCTATACAAATAACTGCCGGAACATCGCCAAAGACCTGATCGCCCAATGCACGCCGGAGCAGATTGCTTCTGTGCCCCCGAAGCTTCTCCGCTGGGTTGCGGAAAAGCTGGACTTCCAGACCGCGGTGGATCTGGTGGACAAGGGCGTCCGACCGGGCGATGAGGTGGCCGGCATCCTGCGCACCCTCACGGGCCAGCATCAGGAGTGGATGGCAGAGAGCCTGCTGGAACACGGGATGCCGGTGGAGCCGGACAACTACGACGCGCTCTATGCCTGTGTCAGCAATCAGGCGGTCGGAGCCGCCAAGCTCCTGCTGGACCGGGGAATTGATCTGGAGCAGTACCAGCTGTGGGCGGAGCATCGGCCCAAAGGCGATGGGTACACGGAAACCATGGAGGAGCTGGCCGCGTACTGGTCTGAACTGCAGAACAGTACGCAGCCAGAGGATTCGCCCATGAAAGGTATGAACCTATGAGTGCCACCGTTGCAGCGGCCGTCAAAGCGGCGATAGTAATTCTTTCCAATGAGGAAGCCCGCAAAAAGGTGGGCTGGGGCATTGTGGCTATCCTTTCCCCGCTGATCGTTCTGGTGGTTCTGCTTTGCGCCATCCTCTCAGGAACCTCACAGCACAATGTGTCCGCCGTGGAGCTGTGCTTCCACGGCGGCTCCATTTCCGCCAGCGCCACGCCGGAGTACCAAAGATACATCGAGGATATGCGGAACAGCTTTGACCAACTGGACGAAGTGATCGCGGAGATCAATAGTCAATGCGAAGATGGAAAAAGCCTTGACGATACCCGCGTCAAGGCCATTTTTTATGCTCTGTATTTCGCCGCAGAACAGCCAGATACAGATGGCATCCATGAGTTTGCGGACTGTTTCGTGGATTATGAGGAGCGAACCCGAACGGTTACCACCACCGACGAAGAAGGCAATGAGGTGGAGACCACAGAAACCTACATGGTGGCCGTTCCTATTGAAGACCTGGCTGAAATTTATGAGCGGATCAGCCATGCCATTGGAGTCGAGGTCACCGCGGACCATCAGGCCAACGCTGACAGTATCTATCATCTCATCCTTTATGGCAGCCCCAGCGGGGAAAGCGGCGGCTGGTTCCCTGGGGCTGATGTCCCGTTCATTGGGGTGGATGGCTTCTGCTCTCCCATCGGAGCAGGCTGGGAGTCCGTGGTCACCTCAGAGTTCGGGTATCGCAGCGACCCCTTCACTGGCGAGACACGGGGACACACCGGGATAGATCTGGCAGTACCCACAGGCACCCCTATCCGGGCCGCACTGCCTGGGACGGTCACAGTTTCCCAATATAACAGCAGCTATGGTTACTATGTGATAATCGACCACGGCAATGGACTATCCACCTTGTATGGCCACAATTCCCGTCTACTGGCCCAGGTTGGCCAGACAGTGGAGGCTGGGGATATCATTTCCCTCTCCGGTTCCACTGGGAGGTCTACAGGTCCGCATCTGCATTTTGAAGTGCGGGTCAATGGGGAGCGTACCAATCCCCGCTATTATTTACCGAAGACTGGAGGATGATATTTTGCGGCTGAAACTTCAATTGCCGGCCAAGGCCGGACGCTTCCACATCTTTGAGTGTGAGGCAGTTCGGCTGGTTACGCTGCCGGACGAGGAATTCCAAGACTTTTTGAATGGCCCTCACCAGGATGGCCGCTGGGCTGCAGAGCCGTTCTATGCTGATGAACACGGTAGACGGATCTACCAGGGCGTCCTCGTTTTGGGAGAGGGGCATAAAGACGGAGTTTTTGCCTATGATGGGGGGAAACACTTTGCCTACTTGCCCGGAGCAAGAGCGGTGGTTGATTCCATTCTGGAGCAGGCAGTGGAAAAGATCATCAGGGAGGGAGCGGAAAACACCAACGAGGGTAGCTGGTGCTATTATTTCAGTGAGCTTTATGAGCAAATGGGACTGGTGATAGAGGACGGGAACGGCTTCGATACCATGCTCCTTGAGAAGCTGGAGCAGCGGCCGGAGGCGGCGGATGTCACCCTGACGGACGAGTGCTTTGATGTCTGCTATTATCTGGACTACTGCAAAAACCTGGCGCCGGAGCAGCCCGCCCCCTCTCTTTCCGCAGAGCGGAAGGAGGAGATCATATCAGGCATTCTGAACTATATGGCAGAGTATTTCGATGACAGCAGCCTCTACGATATCCTTCATAACACATTGGAAATCTGCAACGATGAAATTGGATGCCTCGGCTTCGCTCTGTATGATGAATATGTGGACGAGCAGATCGAAGCATCTGAGGTGCAGTCTGACCTTCTCCCAAAATCAGGGAAGCTGGTGAATCTGCTTTCCGCCTATGAAGAATTACAACAGATCCCAGATGAGGAACGAATCACCCGCCTGGCTCCAGGGGCTTTCGGTTACTGCCTTGACCCAAATGTGCCGGATGAACGGCTTCATACCGCGTACCAGCAGGCTCTGTCCGCTCTCGAACTGGAGAGCGATGAAATCCAGGAGGCCGAGAGCTTCACCTCCCGTGATGAAATCATTTCCCGTATGCGGGACTGCCTGTTAGCTAAGGAGCTGACGGCTGGAGACAAGGTGCTGTTTGTCGCTACCGAGCCATATGGAGGCCCCGGCGATTTCGATCTACGCGGTGGAGTAATAGAGAGCGTGGATGAAAAGGACAAGACTTGCTCTGTGCGGGGAACTTTTTTCACAATGGAAAAAGTCCCCCTTCACTATGTGCTTGGGCGGTACAACCCAGCGGTTGGTGAGGAGCACTATGGGGTCCGCGGCATCGTCCCCTTCTTTTGCGAGGACAAAGAACTGGCTGGGTATTACCTGAATGAGGTCCGGACCATGTGGGATGTGGAGATGGGTGAGGAACAGGATCTCTCTATGTAAAACAGACAGAACACGGTAATAAAACGATGGGAGGGATACTACGGCAGTGCTGTATCAAGTAGAGCAACGGGGACGGCAAACCGCTTTTGTAGGCGAGGATGGAGCTGGGCTTGTGGGGCTGTATCCACTGTTAGCGCGGGCCGCTGCCATCGCGGAAAATGAGAACAGCAGCTTCGCGGAGGCTCTTTCTCTCGCTGCCGCTGAACGCGGCACTCCACTCAGGCGGGTATTTGCAGATGAAGCGGAGGCCCTGAGCCATGACCTTGGTCATGGCGGGGCTGCGGAACAGCGGGCGGTCATTGATCTGGACAATGGGCGAATACGGTTGGAATATGACCACCGGGCCGGCAGCCTGCGGGAGAGCTTGGATGCCCTGGCAAACCATTTTCCAACGGCAGGCGCCAACAGAATCCAGAACAGGCTCATAGCTTTCCTTGCGGAGCATGACGGAAGTGAGGAACTCTACAAGACGCTTCACAATGAGTTGGGACTGACTAATCAGGAGATTGAGGCCATGGGCTTCGATCTCGCCCACCGCTATGAGCCTGACTGCGATGACGCATACCAGGACATCGTGGACTACATTCGCTTTGAGCAGGAAACCTCGAAGATGTGGCCCTGGCTTATCTCCGGCGATGAGATGCTTGCCCAGGAAACGACCCTGCGGGAGATCGCTGGCCGGCTGACTGCCGCTGGCAAATGGGATACGGAGAGCATCTACGAGAGCTTGACGGAAGCCTTTGGAAACAATCTATCGCTGGATAAACAGTCCAAGGATGACACGAAAGAGGAGGAAAGAAACATCAATATTAAACAGGATCAGTTGGATCTGCTTTGGCAGTTGGAGGAGTTCAGAAAGAAACATGAACATCAGGCAGAGCCGTCCGACTGGGCGATCCGGATGTGTGAGGCGTTTGTTGCCCGAAGTATGGGCTTCACAGACCGGGTACAGTGGACGGAACTGCTCCGGCAGAAGGGTGAAACTCTCTTCACCTTCGACTGGAAGTCCGGCAGCGTCAGCGACCATGTAGTCCAGTGGTGCAAGGAAAATAATCGGAACTGGAGATACAGCCATCTTGGGGAGTTGCAGGTTGCCCATGGCGGCGAGTGGAGAAAGGTCGATTATTTCTGCAGGGATGGCAGTGAAACCAGAGTGTATTTTCCACCAGAGCCTGTGCAGGAGCAGCAGCTCCATGCGCTGGCGGAAGCCCCGGCCGTCCATCTGCGGGATCTGTTGACACTTGGACTGCCGGATCATGATGTCTATTTAGTTCATGCCGCCGAAGATGTTGGCTGGGTGCCCGCAGCGGACCTTCCCCGTCTGACCGCCCAGGGCAAAGAAGAATTCTCGGCTCTTCTGGATGCCAAGATTGCCGCCATCCGCCCCGGCCCCTATGGAGTGGAACTGGTTCTGGACGGCGTCAATTCACAGCTTCTGGCACAATACGATGAAACACTTGCCAACAGTTCCAGGGCAGAACATGCCATGGAACTGTTTCTGTAATGGAGGGATCACGATGAAAAAAGCCACAGTCACGGTTTCATTTGAGCAGGAAAAACTCAAAGCCGTCCAGTTCTATGCGGGAAAGAACGGTACCTCTTTAGAGTTGGAACTGGATATGTTCATGGAGAAGCTCTACAAAAAATATGTGCCTTCTCAGACCAGGGAGTATATTGAAAGCATGGCGGAGCCGGAGGAACAGCCCCGCCCGCGGCCTGCCCGGTCCCCTCGAAGCGCCGCGCCGGATACTTTTGACGAGAAGAAGGGGGTTGAATAATGGCCGATTCTGTATCTACCGAGGCGTGGCTGGATCAGCGGCGCTGGGCGGCGCTGGAGGAGGCGCTGAAGGCGCAAGGCAGTAATGTTAAACGGCATCTGCAGGATTATTTGATAACGCTGTACAACGAAACTGTTCCATTAGAACGGTGGGTACAGATTGAAACAGCTATCACAAAGGAAGAACTGGAGTCAGCACAGGCAGCGGAAGACCAGAAAGTCTATGTGGCTTTTCATATTCGGGAGAATGGCCATGACAGTATCTTCTCAACGGGTAATGGCGAGGAATTTCTGGATGTGGCCATACGGCTGCGCCGTTATCTGCAAGGAGACGCCGAGGCGGTGAAGGGCGGTTTCTCCCACCACTTTTATAAGACACAGCCCATTACGCGGGAGCGGTTTGATGAATTGGCCGCCTTGCGCCTCGAAAATACTGGCAAAGTATCAGGTGCGTTTGAGATTGATCTGGATGCCGGCTGGTGTTCCGCGCTGAATCTCGCAGACGGTTGGCAGACCTTCAAAAACAAGGATGTATCTACGGCCGCCTACCACGCCAACCGAACTCGCAACCTCCAGAGAAACGAACAATGGCGCAGACTTGTAGATTATCTGTACGGCCGGAATATTGAATTGCAGACCTTTGGTTCGATTGAAACCAGAGGAATCCGACCTCTGCGGGAGGGCGATCTTACCTTCTCGGAGGAGATCATTCTGTCAGGCCATGGACTGAATTTTCAGTTTGACTTCACCAGCGATGAGGCCCAGCGGGAGGTTCTTGGCCCGGCGGCGGACTGTTTAGAGCCGGGGGGCTGGCTGGATATTCTCTGCAATTACGACGCCGCACGGCAGGAGGCCGACGCCACCCTTTCCCTTACTCTACATCGCCAGGATGGAGTGGTACAGAAACTTTTCACCTATCCCCTGGGAAAAGAAGAACGGGCTCTTTTGCGAAAACAGATGGAAGCGGACTACCTCGGCAGGACCGGGAAAACGCTGAACGATTACTACGCACAGTTGGATATGGAGCGTGAAGCCCCTCCGGAACTCACTGCAGGTACCAAAAGGCTGCCGGTAGATGCGGTATCCTTCACCGATGAGATCACAGAGTGCGATGGGAAACTGAACTTCTATATCCCCATAAACTTCGATCCTGACGCAGTATTTGGTACCAATGTTGCCTCTGCCTTCAACGATGACTGGCTGAATGTGTACGCCAATTTTGGCTGGAAGACCGGGCGGATAGACAGCGCATTGACCGTATGTCTCGTCTGCTCTGACGGTCATGAGTTTGAGTTTTTCTACCCGCTGACTTCCGCGGAACAGGTCCAGTTGTGGAACCAGATGGACGCCTACTGTCACCAACAGAATGGACAGAGCTTGGGGGAAACAAGGACCGCCCTGCTGCGGGAGCAGGCGGAAGAAGGGCTGGAGATTCGGCTGTAGGAAACGCCGCTCGGTAAATTTTATCGACTTCCCACAGCTTCTCAAGCCGCTTTTTATTGGCAATGATGAATGGATTTCTCTCCGGAAGTGTGGCATTGTGTTGTTGCATGGGCAGCCAACCGGCGCCTGAAACAAACCAAAAATCCGAGGAAAGGAGTTCAACGAATGAAAGCCAAACAAGTATGTAAACTGCAGGAAAATCTCGCAAAGGAGGCCATTGCATACCTTATGCTCTATGGAACAGCTGTGGATGTAACTCCATATCGAAAGGCTGTGACACAGGTTGGAACGGCATGGGGACTTCCAATACCAGACACACAGCGGTGGCTGGACTTGATCCGTCAGGAAGAAATCGCAGATGATATTTACAGTATGTGGCTGCACACTGACCAGATTGCAGTACATGCGAAAGCAGGACAGTTTGTTTCTGTTTATTGTAATGATGGAAGCAGACTGCTTCCAAGACCGATCAGTATTTGTGAGATCGATAAAAAGGATGGTGCGATCCGTCTGGTGTATCGTGTAGCAGGGAAAGGAACAGCAGAATTTTCCAGCATGCATACAGGCGCACAGCTTCGCATTGTAGGCCCGCTTGGAAATGGATTCCCGAAGAAAGAGAAAAAAGCTTTTTTGATCGGAGGCGGAATTGGAATTCCTCCAATGTTACAGCTTGCAAAAGAGTTAAACTGTGAGAAACAGATTGTGTTAGGATTCCGCGATGAGCTGTTTTTGATGGATGAGTTTAAAAAGCAGGGCAGAGTTTACGTGGCAACCGAGGATGGGAGCGCAGGAACTGAGGGAAATGTTCTGGATGCGATCCGTGAAAACGGGCTGGACGCAGAGATCATTTATGCCTGCGGACCAATGCCGATGCTCCGTGCCTTAAAAGAATATGCAGAGAAAAATCACATCGAGTGCTGGATCTCCATGGAAGAACGTATGGCATGCGGGATCGGTGCCTGCCTTGCCTGTGTCTGCCAGTCGAAGGACAAGGATGCACACAGCAACGTGAACAACAAGAGGATCTGTAAGGAAGGACCTGTATTTTTAGCAGAGGAGGTAGAAATCTAATGAATATGAGTGTGGATTTATGTGGGGTAACCTTAAAAAATCCGGTGATGACTGCCTCCGGAACCTTTGGTGCAGGAGAGGAGTACTCCGAATTTGTAGACTTGAACCGTCTGGGTGCTGTTGTGACAAAGGGTGTTGCTAATGTTCCATGGGAAGGCAATCAGACACCGAGAGTAGCAGAAGTTTACGGTGGTATGTTAAATGCGATCGGACTCCAGAATCCGGGCATTGATCTGTTTATCGAGAGAGACATTCCGTTTTTAAAACAGTATGATACAAAGATCATTGTCAATGTATGCGGACATACCACAGAGGAATATATTGAAGTGGTAGAACGTCTTGCAGAGCA
>ENA-OPTB01002751-OPTB01002751.1-human-gut-metagenome-genome-assembly--contig:-NODE-2751-length-10636-cov-3.983839_pt1 | contig 10636 bp, 5 predicted proteins | sample MGYA00241810_ERZ501911 | MGnify/ENA primary metagenome ERZ501911 (study PRJEB25962, sample SAMEA2042304) | human gut metagenome | biome: human gut; feature: human-associated habitat; material: faeces... | reverse complement strand
CAGCATGGCGGGCAAGGCTGCCGTGTGGGGGAACAGCGCGTCGCTCTGCCGCAGACCGAGCTGCCCTTCCTTGACTGGCAAAAATTTTTTGCAATCGCAAACAACCTCTCCGGCGTCTGTGTCAAACACTGCCAGAGAGGTTGCGTAATTGCTGGTGTCGATGCCCAGCGTTAGCATTGGGGTTCGGGGGTCTCGCCGCGCTCACGCGCAACGGCACCCAACAGGCCGTTGACGAACTGGTAGTCGTCCTCGGCACCGTATTTCTTGACCAGCTCGACAGCCTCGTTGATGGCGACGCCGGGCTTCTGCTCGTCGCCGTACAGCATCTCGGCCAGGGCCAGGCGCAGGGCAACCAGGCTCACGCGGGGCACGCGGGAAAGCGTCCAGCCCTTCAGGTGGGCGGTGATGATCTCATCCAGCTCGGCGGCGTGGTCGTTCATGGCGGCCAGCAGCTGGTTGGCCCAGCCGAAGTACTGCCAGATGACGGCATAGTCCATGCTGCTGACGGCAATGGCCGCGGCGAAGAGAGGGATGGCGATCATCAGGCGGCGGCTCAGCTGCTCCTGGCTCAGCTTGAAGCAGTCCGCAATCATCAGGCGCGTGACCCGCAGGGCGCCGTCCCCCGTGCTGATGGGGAGGATGCCCACGCCGATCATGCCCAGGATGGAGCCGACGCTCCCCATCCAGGATTCGGAAATCGTCTGAATGGCCAGCGCCGGAGCCTTTCCGTTGGCGGTAGCCCCTCCCAGGGCTTCCGGAGAGCCGTAGAAGGTCAGCGCGGCGGCGGCCCATATGAAAGCGATGATGCCTTCCGTAATCATCGCCCCTCCAAAGACGGGCAGCCCTTCCCGCTCCGTTTTCAGACACCGCGCCATCAGCGGGGACTGTGTGGCATGGAAGCCGCTCACGGCTCCGCAGGCGATGGTGATGAACATCACGGGGAAAAGCGGGAAATCCGCCGGATGGCGGTTATGGAAAAAGTCCAGATCCGGAAGCACTTCCATGCGGGGCAGGTGCATCCAGGCCGGCATGAAATCCGCAAAGGGAGCCAGGAGCATTACGCCCAGAATGCCCATGACCATGATGATCAGGGCGACGGAAAAAAGAGGATAGACCTTTCCCATGATAGCCTGGATGGGAAGAATGGTCGCCAGAAAATAATAGCCGAAGATCATCCAAACCCATGCCGAAACGCTCCAGCCCGTCATGGGGGACAGGATGGCGGCGGGCCCCACGGCGAAGACGACGCCCACCAGCACGCTGAATACGATGCAGACGGCGCGGCTGATCCACTGGGCCTGGCTGCCCAGGTAGCGCCCCAGGATTTCCGGCAGGTTTTCCCCCTTGTGCCGCAGGGAAATCATGCCGGAGAAGTAGTCGTGCGCCATTCCGCCCAGAATGCAGCCGAAAACGATCCACAGAAGCGCGGCCGGCCCGTACAGCACGCCCATGACGGCGCCGAAAATGGGCCCCAGCCCTGCAATGTTCAGCAGCTGGATGAGAAAAACGCGCCAGCGCGGCATGACCACATAATCCACGCCGTCCGTACAGGCCACGGCGGGAGTTTGCCTGGAGGCGTCCGGACGGAAAATCCTTTCCAGCACCCGCCCGTAAGTGAAATAACCGGCCGCCAGGACCAATATCCCCAGAATGAAATAGCAGTAACCGTTCATGTTGGAAAAAGGGCCAGCCATCTCATGGACAGGCTGTCCGTTCACGGAACTTAACTTTTCTCCCGCCTTCTGGCAAGCTGTTAGTGAAAGGAGGGGAATAGGGAACGGATTACAAATCCGAAAAGTAAATCCACTCCTTTTTATTATGCATAAATAATTGGTGTTGTAAATTTTATGATAGTTTCAAATCTCCCGCAGGGAAGCTTCTGATTATAGGACGCCTCTGTTCCTATATTTGTATAAACATCTCGTTTCTATCGTTTAGTGTTGACTTCGGATTTGTAATCCGCTAAACGGAAAAGGTTGACACCATTCAACCTTCCCCAGTTATGAAGAAAACATTGATAATCATTGCGTCCTTGGCTCTTGGCGCGGCGGCTTCCCAGGCCGCGGTGCTGTGCACCACTACGTTTAACCGGACCGGGACTTCCCTGGATTCCGTCACTGTGAGTACGGTCTCCGATGCGGGACTCTCCACTTCCTCCTCGATTGCTTCCCAGGATTTCAGCAAGAGTTCTACGGGCAATGACCTGCTGGCTTCAGGTTCTATTCCGGCCTCCGTATTCTCCCCCAATTCCAATGTGGGTAATAGTCAGAATAATACATGGAGCGTTTCTTTCACGTTTACCAACAACGGCTCCCAGGATATGCTGATTTCTTCCATTGAGCTTTCCATGATAGGGTTCACTGGAGTGGGCGCCGCGCAGAATGCCGGGGGCGGTGTGGCCAATAACAATTATGTTGGGGGAGCCGCCGGCAATCTGAACAAACCTGTCAATATCACCCTTGGCATGAGAGGGCAGGACGATCAGACGCTGGCCTATAACGGAGCCACCAGTACAAATACATCTACGGGATCCTGGGATGGCGTTCATACGGGAAGCTATAAATATAGCAATGTGTTGTTGAAAGCCGGGGAATCCATGACGTTAACTGTTAAGGCTTCCAAAAACGAGGCCTACGGCAGCGGCTGTTTTATCGGTCTTACGAGAATTCAGATTAATGGGGAAGTGGTTCCCGAACCTGCTACGGCTTCTTTGGGGCTTTTGGGGCTGGCCGCATTGATGATGCGTCGCCGCAGGCTCTAAGCATCTTTTTTCAACTGGGCCCGTTCCAAAACCGGATTTTTGGAACGGGCCCTGTGCATGGCATTCTGTAACAGAATAATGCATGGAAAGCGAATTAAGAATCCGGTGTCAACGTAAAATTTTAAAAAGAAACCACTTTATCCCTCCTGCCTTCTCTGAAAAGAGAAGGCAAGAATTGCCTCTTTTTAAATTTTAACGATTTATACAATTTATTATCAAAGGATTATATTCTTATCCAGCGTAAAAAACATTTTCAGGATTCTTAATCCGGTAGAGAAAAACCGAGTTTCTGTTCCAGAAATTCAGATAATCTAAAGTTGCCAGAATCATGAAGAAAACATTCCCTGTCATTGTCTCCATCCTTGCTCTTGCTGGTTCCGCCCATTCGGCTATTGTGTTTGATTATCAGGCAAATCCTCAAGCAACAACGAGCTTTTACCAGCCTGAAACCACCGGAGCTTCCCTGACCAGTCAGACATTCACTGGGGTTTCAAACCAGAAGACGGGTTCCAACTACGTTGACTCCTTTTTGAGTCCCAATATAAATGTCGGCAACGGAAATGCGTGGAGCGTCTCTTTGTCCTTTACCGTAACGGAAGCCGTCACCGTTGATTCCATAGCTCTGAATCTTTTTACATTCAGTGGTGCCAATGCGGTTCAGAATAGTGACCGGAGAGGCGCTTATACCTTTGATTTGAAGCTGGGTGACAAAGTTTTGGCTAGTTGCAGCAATTCCAACCTGACTTATCTGGGTACGGGTGATGTTAATGCCGGCAGTTCCCAACAGGCCAGCGTGGGAACGCTGGGGCAACTCGGAGGGTCTTCCGGCATCCATGAGGAAGGAACGCTGAACCAGGCAGTAACCCTGTCTGCCGGCAATACTTATACCCTTGAGCTTTCCCTGAACAGGGGACAGGAAACGCAGGGTTACTTTGTCGGATTGGGCGCCATTGAACTGAATACGATCCCTGAACCGGCGACCGCCTCTCTCAGTATTCTGGGCATGGCTGCACTAATGATGCGTCGCCGCAGACGTTGAAGCCCATGTCCCTGATACACTTGTTCAAGACGTCCGTTTTTTCTTTGAAACTGGCGGCTTGTTCATTTTCAGCCAACAAAATTCGGCATTTTTTAACATTTAATATCAATAACCGGTATGATTCCCCAGGCAGTCCGTTCTTCGGCGTGATGTCCTCCGGGTCATCGTTTCGCCAGCCAGCCATGTTCCCGCACCGTTTTTTTACCGTTCTCCTCTTTTTTCTTCTGTTCCTTGCTCCAGCCGGATATGCCGATGTTGAATATGTCTGGAGGGGTGCCGATTACCAGTGGGGTTCCCTGTCCAACTGGAGTGTCGGAGGCGTTGCCGCCTCTTCCGCGCCAGGGGCCGCCGCTTCCGCCTATGAACATTGGATGGTAACCAATGGAACGGATTCCGCGGGAAGGACGGATGTCGGCGGATTGGGCGCGGGGGGCCGCTATTTGAATGGCGTCAGGATTGAGGGGCTTAACAGCCAGCCGGAAGGCAAAATCCCATTGTTCATTAAAAACACGAACAAGGATGTATATTTGCGCGTGGAGGAGGGCGGCATTACCGTGGAAAATGCCGGAGAAGGAGGTTATTCTGCGGATTTCGGGGTCGCCCAGCTGCGCGTAGCCGCGGACCAGGAGTGGCATGTGGCTGAAGGGGGCAGCCTGTATGGGGGGCATGACGATGACGCTCCGTCCGGGGGATTGTATTCCCTGACTTCGGAAGGCGATGTTCCGCGGCGCGTGACAGTGACGGGCGGAGGCGCCGTGCGCATCGGGGAAGGGATGCTGCTGAACAATATTTCCGGCCTCATCGGTTTTGTGCTGAACGCCGGAAAGGGAATTCCGACGCTGGATCTGGCGGACCGGGGCATGGGCAATACGGTGACGGTGGAAGACGCTGCCCGCCTGGAAGGCATGTCTTTGTACCAGGGGGCCCTGGTGACGCGGGAAAACGCGTCCGTGACTTTTTCCGGAACGGAGGCCAAGGCGTCCGGACAATGGAACATTGGCGCGGACACGGAGTTGGCGCTGGAAAATTCCACGCTGGACCTGACGGAGGCGGGTGTGGACGGCAACGTGATTCTTTCCGGCTCTTCCGGCATTACCGGGGATAAGGGAACGCTGCGGCAGACGCTTCTGGATGATGCCCGGGTCACTTATACGGACAGGAATGTCAAGGCGGGGGAAATCCGGAGCGTAGGCAGCAATGTGACGATAACGCTGAATAATTCCTCCATGCATTTTGACGGAGAAATTCCGGAGGTGGACCTGGTGGTGCAGGGCAGCTGCGCACTGGGCGGCAGCGGCGCCTTTTCAGGAACGATTACTTATGCGCCGGGAGGCACCCTGACTGTGGATGGGGATATTTCCCTGCCCAGTTCATCCCTGACGCTGGGGCGTCTCCATGTGGCTACGCTGGACGGCGTGCCGCAAAACTCCGCCGTCCGGCCGGAAACCCCTGCCCAGCAGGCAAGGGAATATGTGGTTTTGTTTGATTCCTCCTTTGAGGATTTGATTTCCGAATGGCCGGGCAGGCATACGCTGGGCGTGCAGTTCCGGCCGGATATGGGCGCCCCCGTCACCGTAAAGGAACTGCCTGAAGGGGCGGTTTCATGGAATTATGATGCCGCATCCGGCTGGCTGACGCTGCAGACGGATGTAGCGGAAAAGCCGGACATGCCGGCGCATGTTTCCGGAGCCAGGCCCAACATTATTTTTGTTCTGGTGGATGACATGGGCTGGGGGGATATGAGCGTCAACTGGACGCAGCAGGATAAAAACGGCAGGCAGGTGACCCGCAGGAATGAATTCAAGACGCCTACCCTGGACACGATGGCGGCGGAGGGCATGCAACTGAGGCGCCATTACAGTGCGGCTCCGGTATGCGCTCCGGCCCGCGCTTCCCTGCTGCTGGGCGTTCACCAGGGGCATTCCCGGGTGGTGCGCAACAATACGTTTGATTACCCTATCGAGAATTCCCATACGCTGGGAACGCTGCTGAAAAGCGCGGGTTACCATACGGCGGCCATCGGAAAATGGGGCGTGGGCGGAGGCGGACAGAGCGGCAAGGCTCTGACCGCGGCTCCCCACATGCGCGGGTTTGATTATTTTTACGGAATCATCAAGCATTTGGCGGGGCATTACCATTATTTGACGGCGGGTTCCCAGGATATTTACGAATATAATGACCAGGCCGCGGCTCCGGCGTGGGAGAGCGTCAGCGCGAAAGTTCCGGGCACCGCCTATGATACGGATTTGTTCGGGGCCCGCGCCAAACAGTGGATTGTGGACCACCATGAGAAAACTCCTTCCCGGCCTTTCTTCCTGTATCTGGCTTTCCCGGCTCCCCACGGCAGTCTGTCCGCTCCCGCCTGTGCCTATCCGGCGGGGCTGGGAAGGGACGGCGGCCTCCAGTGGGAGAAAAAAGACGGCTATGAAGCCTGCAATACCGCTGCGGACGGATGGTCGGGGGTGGAGGGGGATTTTTCTCCGGATACCTATATCTACCCGGAACATGAGGTTTTTGGAAGAACGGAATCCCGCCACGCCACGATGATTCGCCGGGTGGATGACGTCCTGAAGGACATGATCCAGCTGCTTAAGGATTTAGGCATTGATGACAATACGATGATTGTCTTCACGTCCGACAACGGCCCCCACAATGAACCCGGTTCCGGCAATTACGGCAACGGCGCGCAGGATCCCGCGTATTTCATGAGCTACGGGATGATGGACGGCATTAAGCGCGATTGCTGGGAAGGCGGCATGCGTGTTCCGGCCGTGGTACGCTGGCCCGGTGTGGTTCCCAGCGGAATCAGTTTGAATGCCAGCCAGTTCCAGGACTGGATGGCTACTTTTGCGGACGTGGCCGGAGTGCCCGTGCCGTCCCGTTGTGACGGCGTTTCCCTGCTGCCTACGCTGGCAGGGGTGCCGGAACGCCAGAAAACGGGCGTTATTTATGCGGAATATGCCTATAGCGGGAGCACTCCGAATTACAGCGATTTCCTCCAGCAACACAGGGGGAGAGGGCGGCAGCAGCAGCAGATTATATTTGTGGACGGCTTCAAGGGGATTCGGATGGGGAATGCCGCCCCCGCTACGGATTTTGAAATCTACGATACGGAAAAAGACCCGCAGGAAGCGGCGAATCTGGCGGCATCCCGTCCGGACCTGCAGGAGAAGATGAAGGCGCAGGCGCTGCGTTCCCGCCGTTCCTCCCCCATTGCCTCCACCAGTTTTGACGCCGGTTATATCGCGCCCGTTTCCGCCCCCGCTGGCCTGCGGGAGGGAAGGCTGTGCTGGCGCGCGTGGAACCGTTCTTTTGACTGGGTGCCGGATTTCCGGCAGCTGGAGGAGGGGCCCTGTTCTACGGGTGCGACGGATGTTTCCGACGTGCTCAGCGTCAAGGCGGGGCTTTCCGGTCAGAAGGGGGTGGAATTGACGGGCTATCTCAGGGTGCCTGTCACCGGGGAATATCAATTTTACCTTCAGACGGATTCCAATGAAGGCTCCAGGGCTTTTGTCCATTTGCACGATATGCAGCTCATTGATGCGGATTATGCCTATACTCCCGGAACGCAGGCTGCCTCCAACGCGCGGGAAGGCGTTTCCGGCGATGTGCAGCCCAATGCCGTTCAGACGGTGAAGCTTACCGCGGGGCTGCATCCCATCCGCATCGGCTATGTGGGGAAGGCGGCTTCCTCCTCCCTTTCCCTGCAATGGGAGGGGCCGGAAACCAGCGGCAGGGAACCCGTTCCCGCCAGCGCGTTTTCCTATGAATACGTGAATCCCTTCAATCTGGAAAAGACGGAGGAAACGGTAGGATGCGCCGCCTCCGGTACGGGGCTGACCGTGCAGACGCATCTTCCCTGGACAGTTTCCTGCGACCAGCCATGGGTTACGGTTTCCCCCGTTTCCGGTTCCGGAACCTCAGTGCTGGATATTGCCGTGGAAGCAAACGGGCTGCAAACGGAGCGGGAAGCCGTTGTCACCGTCGTATGCGGCGGGGAGCAGAGGACATTCACGCTGCGCCAGGAAGCTGCTCCTGCCCCGGCAGGGTACGACAAGTGGAAGCAGGACCATTTTGCGGATGGGACGCCGGATGAGCAAATGGCCCCGGATGCCTGCCCCGCCGGAGACGGAATTTCCAATCTGATGAAATATGCTACGGGCATGGATCCCAACCAGCCCTGCGGGAGCGTGACGAAGCTGGCTGTCCGCGAGGAAGCGGGCGGGAAATACCTCGTGCTTTCCTGGCCTGTGAATCCGGAGGCGACGGATGTGACGTTCCATGTGGAAAGTTCTTCCGACCTGGAGGAATGGGCTGACGAAGGGGCCGTCACTCCGGACGGGGCCTGCGGGGAATTCCGCGATACGGTCGCGCTGGGAAAAGGCTCTCCGGAGCGCCGGTTTCTGAGATTAAAGGTGACGAGATAGGGAATCACCGGTTTCTCTTTCCGTTTCCCGATGATGATTCCTTACGGGAACAGGGACCTTCCGGCCCTGCTGCCTTGCCGCCCGTTACGGATTTTTTCCGGAAGCGTGATTCTGCGTGTTCCGGCCCTCCGCTGTCCCGGCGCATCCAGCGCGGTACGGCCGGGGACACCGTGCCTTAGCCAGGGGAAGAATATTACTCCCCGTCATTTTCCGCATCGGCAGGGGGGGCTTTGGGCAGGTTCTTGTCAATGTCTTCCAGAAGGTTGACCAGGTCAACGCCGCGCTGGGCGGAGTCGTCCAGACGGAAGGTCAGGCGCGGCGTATTGCGCAGCACCACGCGCCTGGCCACGGCGGACTGGATAAGGCCGTGACGGGAGTTCAGTTTTTCCAGCACCTGGGAGGGAGCCATTTTCCCTACGACGCCCACCCATACTTTCCCCTCTTTCAGATCGTCCGTCACTTCCACTTCAATCACGGTGACGATTGTTCCGGGAAATTCAAAATCCCGCTGAATGGTGGTGCCTATTTCCCGGCGCAGGAGTTCGTTTACCTTGTCAGTGCGTCTGCTCATATGAAGGGATAGAGTGATGAAGGGACCGATTGGTTCAATCGGAGAAGGAGGAATAAGGGAAAGGACAGGGACGGAGGTTTCCTGGACGCCCGGAGGAGCGTGCAAGGAGCTCCGTCCCTGTTGGATGATTTTTGTTGGGGGTTACAGCGTTTGCTGGATTTTTTCCAGCGTGTAGCATTCGATGATGTCGCCCGTTTCGTATTCGTTGAAGTCTCCGAGGCGGATGCCGCATTCCAGACCAGCCTTGACTTCTTCCACTTCATCCTGGAAGCGGCGGAGGGTGGACATTTTACCGTCAAAGACGGGCGTCTTGTCGCGGATGACGCGCGCCTCGCAGCTGCGGAGGATTTTCCCGTCCTCCACCATGCAGCCTGCCGCACGGCCCTTGTTGAGCTTGAAGACCTGGAGCACTTTGGCGTGGCCGATGATGGTTTCGCGCGTTTCCGGTTCCAGAAGGCCCAGCATGGCATCCCGCACCTGGTCAATGAGTTCGTAAACGATGGAATACAGTTTTACCTGCACGCCTTCCCGCTTGAGCAGTTTGACGGCGTTGGCTTCCACCTTGACGTTGAAGCCCAGGATGACGGCGTCCGAGGAGGAGGCCAGCAGAACGTCCGATTCCGAGATGGGGCCGGCGGAGGCGTTCAGGAAGACGCATTCCACTTTGTCCGACTGGATGTCCAGAACAGCTTTCCTGATGGCTTCCACGGAACCCTGCACATCCCCCTTCAGGAGTATTTTGAGCTGGGCTTTCTGGGTGCCGTCCCCCATCATGGCGAGCAGTTCTTCCATGCGTGCCTTGCGGGGTTGGGCCAGGCGCTGCTTGCGCAGTTCCTCCTGGCGTTCTTCCCCAAGCTTTTTGGCGGCGCGTTCGTTTTCCATTTCCACCAGTTCGTCCCCCACGTTCGGGGTTTCAGAGAAGCCGGTGATTTCCACGGGCATGCCGGGCCCTACCTTTTTGACGCGTTCGCCGTGGTCGTTGACCAGGGCGCGCACCTTGCCGGCGTAAGGGCCGCAGATGAAGGGCATCCCGACGCGGATGGTGCCGCTTTCCACGATGGCCGTGGCGGAGCTGCCCGTGCCGGGTTCCACGCGGGCCTCGATGATGGAGGCGCGGCAGTTGGCCTTGGGGTTGGCCTGGAGTTCCAGCACTTCTGACTGGAGGACGAGAAGGCCGAGAAGGTCGTCAATGCCGGCCCCGGTCAGGGCGGAGACTTCCACGCATTCCACATCGCCTCCGAAGTCCGTGGGAACCAGCCCTTCTTCCATCAGGCCGCTCTTGGTCTTGACGGGGTCTGCGGCCGGAAGGTCGCATTTGTTGATGGCGACGATGATGGTTTTGCCGGCCGCCTTGGAGTGGGCGATGGCTTCCCGTGTCTGGGGCATGATGCCGTCATTGGCGGCCACCACCAGAACCACGATGTCCGTGACGTCCGCGCCGCGGGCGCGCATTTCTGTGAAGATGGCATGGCCCGGCGTATCCAGGAAGGTGAGCGTGCTGCCGTTGTAGTCAACCGTATAGGCGCCGATGTGCTGGGTAATGCCTCCGGCTTCCCCCTTGGCCACGCGCGTTTTGCGGATGTAGTCCAGCAGGGATGTTTTGCCGTGGTCCACATGGCCCATGACCACCACCACGGGGGCACGGGGTACCAGATCCTTCTCGTTGTCCTTGTGGTCGTCGATGAGCTTCTCCTCGATGGTGACCACTACCTCCTTCTCCACCTTGCAGCCCATCTCCTCTGCGATGATGGCGGCGGTATCGAAGTCAATGAGCTGGCTCAGGGAGGCCATGACGCCGTTTTTCATCAGGCACTTGACTACCTCTGCGCCGGTTTTCT
>ENA-OPTB01002746-OPTB01002746.1-human-gut-metagenome-genome-assembly--contig:-NODE-2746-length-10649-cov-2.311780_pt1 | contig 10649 bp, 8 predicted proteins | sample MGYA00241810_ERZ501911 | MGnify/ENA primary metagenome ERZ501911 (study PRJEB25962, sample SAMEA2042304) | human gut metagenome | biome: human gut; feature: human-associated habitat; material: faeces... | reverse complement strand
CGGCTGGAGCAGTTTATTGAGGAAGTGATCGACTCCTGCTACTCCAAGAAGCACAATGACCAGAGCGACCTGTCCACCATTGAGAAATATACCAAGAAAAAGGGCTTTGTTAACGCCACAGCGGACTACACCCTGATCTCTATTGTAAAGACCGCGGAGAATTATAGTCTAATGCCCACCTTTAACGACTTTGAGCGGGGGCCGGTGGTGATCGACGACGACGAGCACATTTTGCCTAACCCCTACTCTGCCGGCGAACTGGCCCAGGTGATCAGCGGCTATATTCAAGTGTATGTTAAGGCCAATATGTTCTATAAAGAACAGCAGGAACTGGAAAACGAAAAGAAAAATTAAGAATATCAAGAGCCGCCCCTGTTGCTACCATGCAGCATAGGGGCGGCTTTGTTTTATCTGCCTTTTTCATACTTTATAAAGCGCAATCAAAACAAAAAAAGCGGCACCCCGTAAAGAGGTGCCGCAAGGCGTTTAGAAAATTAAGAGGCCAGGTCGCCCACGATCATCATGTAATCGCCGATCATGGCGCCGAACTCCGGCGCGCCTTCCATGATGAGCTGCTTATCCTTGGTCATCTGGAGCATATCGCCGGTGCCAAGCAGGATCATCAGCGCGTGCTGGGCGGTGTCGAACTTCATGCAGAAGAACGGCTTGGAGCGCTTATACTCCCCACGGCCGGCACGGGACTTGCCTGCCTTAATACGCAGGTAAGCGGTGCACTCCGGGTGACCCTCCACAGCCCACTGGTACACCCGGTCCGGGCTCTTGGAAGTCCATTCCCGAATCGCCGGGTGACCCATTTTGTTCAGCTGGCTGATGCCGGAGGACAGCAAATAAAAATACAGCTTGGTCAGCAGCAGACATAGCTGCTCATCTTCCGGCGGTTCCTTAATACCCAGCAGAGAACTCATCTTCAGCAGGACCATCATAAATTTGATAAACTTGCCAAAGCTCTTGATCTTCATCTTGGGCAGGGCGCTCATATTGCCCTTAAAAAACGCATTCATCTTCTCCATAGAAGCGAACTGCAATTCGGCGTCAATCTTCTGCTGCCCCAAGTACTCACCCAGTTTGACCGTCCACTCTCCATCCTCGATGATAAAGTGGATCGCCTCTTTGTCCTGTGCGTTAGCCATAGCAGAAACCTGGTACACGGCGTTGACGCCCTCAAATTTCTTCTTCAGCTCCGGCACATCGTTGGCGATGGTCTTCAGCAGCGGCAAGGCGCCGGTCATAAACACCTTGTTGGTGTAGCGTGTGGTATCACTTGCCATACTGGCACATCCTTTCTTGATTTTGAAGTTTTAACATCTGTGCGCGAATTAGAATTCGTCGTCCCAAGCGTCGTCCGCTTCAAAATCGGCGTGCATCACTTCGGCAATGGTGTCGGCAATGCCGTTGGCGTCGCAGTAGACGACCTGGATGTCATCACGCTCGGCCTTGCGGTCAATGATGGAGCTGTTGATGACGAGGACGCCGCCCGGCTTGACGTGGCTCTCGAACTTGTCCAGAGACGGACGGTTCATCGCCACAACGCAGTCAGCCATGTCGACCAGCGGGGATGCGACCGGATCGTCGGAGACGATGACGGAGCAGTTCGCCGTGCCGCCGCGCATCTCAGGGCCGTAAGAGGGCAGCCAGGAGACGTGCTTGCCGTCGAGCATGCAGGCCATAGCCAGGAACTTACCGATCAGGAGCATGCCCTGACCGCCAAAGCCAGCAAAAATGTATTCTTTCTTCATATTATTCAGCCCCCTTGTCCTTCTTAACGCCGAGCGGGTAGTACGGAATCATGTTCTCTTCCAGCCACTCCATCGCCTTGATCGGGCTCAGGCCCCAGTTCGTCGGGCAGGCGGACAGGACTTCGACCATCGTGAAGCCCTTGCCTTCCATCTGATAATGGAACGCCTTGGAAATGGCCTTCTTCGCCTTGACGATGTTCGGGGTGTTGTTGACGGCAACGCGCTCGATGTAGTAGGAGCACGGAACCTCAGCGAGCATCTCGGAGACCTTCAGCGGAGCGCCGCACCAGTCCTCATCACGGCCGTAGGGGCTCGTGGTGGTCTTCTGGCCGACCAGCGTGGTCGGAGCCATCTGGCCGCCGGTCATGCCGTAGATCGCGTTGTTGACAAAGATCGTGGAGATCTTCTCGCCGCGGTGCGCAGCGTGAACGATCTCAGCGGTGCCGATGGAGGCCAGGTCGCCGTCGCCCTGATAGGTGAAGACGAGGGTGTCCTTGCCGACGACGCGCTTGGCGCCGGTGGCGACTGCGGGTGCACGGCCGTGTGCGGCTTCGTACATATCGCAGTTGAAGTAATCATAAGCAAAAACGGAGCAGCCGACCGGCGCGACGCCGATGACCTTGCCGTCCAGATTCATCTCATCAATGACCTCAGCGACCAGGCGGTGGATAATGCCATGGTTGCAGCCCGGGCAGTAGTGGAACGGGGTATCCGTCAGGGCGTGGGGTTTCTGAAATACGATGCTCATTCCTGGTTCCCTCCCTTTGCAGCGTTCTGGATGGCTTTGAGAACCTCATCCGGCGACGGGATCATGCCGCCCACGCGGAAGCAAAGGTCGACCGGCTTTTTGCACTCTACCGCCAGCTGCACATCCTCGCGCATCTGGCCCATGTTGAGCTCCACGCAAACGAACCGCTTCACCTGATCAGCGGCCTTGCGCAGCGGTGCCTTCGGGAACGGCCAGAGCGTGATCGGCCGGATCATGCCGGCCTTGATGCCCTGCTTGCGCGCTTCGACGATCGCGTTGCGCGACACGCGCGCGGTAATACCGCAGGACACGATGCAGACCTCGGCGTCCTCCATCATGAATGCTTCCCACATGCACTCATTCTTCTCGATCTCGGCGTATCGCTCGAAGCGCTCGATGTTCAGCCGCTCGAGCTCCGCCGGGCTGAGGTAGAGAGAGTTGACAACGTGATGCTTCCGCTGGCACTTCGTTCCAGTGACGGCCCAATCCTTTTCAGTTGTGTCCGGGTCACGCGCCTCCGGCAGCTGAACGGGCTCCATCATCTGACCCATCGTGCCGTCAGCCAGCAGCATTGCTGGCATCCGGTATTTTTCCGCAAGGTCAAACGCCTTTCCGGTCAGGTCGGCCATCTCCTGAACCGACGCCGGAGCCAGTACCAGCACATGGAAGTCGCCGTGGCCAGGTCCGCGCGTCGCGAGGAAGTAGTCGGACTGCGATGGCTGAATGCCGCCGAGGCCGGGCCCGCCGCGCTGCACATTGACAATGACTGCGGGCAGATCTGCGCCCGCCAGGTACGAAATGCCCTCGCACTTGAGCGCGATACCGGGGCTGGAGGACGAGGTCATCGCCCGCTTGCCCGTCGCGGCCACGCCGTAAACCATGTTGATGGCCGCGATCTCGCTCTCGGCCTGCAAAAACGTCCCGCCGATCTTCGGCATTTTCTTCGCCATATAGGCCGCGACCTCGGTCTGCGGCGTGATGGGATAGCCCAGATAGTGGCGGCACCCGGCGAGGATCGCGGCCTCCGCGATGGCCTCGTTGCCCTTCATCAATACTTTTTCCTGCATCTTCCTGCCCTCCTTACTTTTCTACCGTAATGACACAGTCGGGACACATCGTCGCGCAGAACGCACAGCCGACGCACTTGTCCGGCTCCGTCAGCTCCACGGGCGCATGTCCCTTTTGATTCAGCCGCGTCTTCGACAGCGCCAGCAACCCCTTCGGACAGGCGTTCACACACAGGCCGCAGCCCTTGCAGAGTTCTTCCTGAAATATCAGTTTTGCCATCTTATGCCTCCATTTATCGTAATTGGTAATATAGCTTCTGGATCTCCATCGGGAACAGGTTTGGAATGCTCCCACGCAGTGCGTCGCAGAGCCGTGCAGCGCAGCAGGTCATCTTGAGCGGCAGCCCTGCCCGCGCGGCGACCGCTTCCGCATAGGGCATGCTTGACAGCACATCCACCGCCGCCGTCGCCTGCCCGAGATTCGTATTGTTGACGACTGCCGTGAACGGCAGCCCACAGGCGGCCTCGATTTCCCGCAGCACAAGGATCGTATCCGCTACCGTCCTTGTCAGCGGCCGGGCCCGGTTGATGACGAACAGCATCTCATAATCACCCTCCGCCCGGATCTCCGGAACATAGCGCCCCAGTGCCAGCGCTCCGCGGTCGTCTCCGCCGATGTCCAGCACGCCGCATTCTCCCCGCTCCGCAATCAGCGCGTAGGTCTCCTTCGGCATGGCCGGAACATCGAGATTCGAATTTGCAAACGGTGAGACGATCAGTCCGATCCCCTCTTTTTTCAGATCTTCTTCTGAATCCTTCGTCCGGAAATAGGGATTTACAATGTCAAGATCGGCCACAGTCACGGCTTCGCCTTTTCGCCGGAGCCACCGCGCATAATTCAGCGCGATATTCGTCTTTCCACTGCCGTAATGTCCGGCAAAAAGAGTTAGGCGTTTGTGTGTCATGGCCGACTCCTCCTTCAGAGCTTGCTTCTGATGATTTTTCCGCTGGTGGTCTTTGGAAGCGCTTCGCGGAATTCCACAATACGGGGATATTTGTACGGCGCAGTATGCGTCTTGACATAGGTCTGAATTTCTTTTTTCAGCGCGTCCGTGCCCTCGGTGCCCTTGACCAGTACGATGCTGGCCTTGACGACCTGCCCGCGGATCTCATCCGGGGCGGCAGACACACCGCATTCGAGCACATACGGCAGCTCCATGATGACATTTTCGATTTCAAACGGTCCAATGCGGTAGCCAGACGATTTAATGACGTCATCCGCACGGCCGACATACCAGTAGAAGCCGTCCTCGTCACGCCAGGCGAGGTCGCCCGTGTGGTAGAAGCCATCGTGCCACGTTTTTGCCGTGACCTCCGGGCTGTTGTAGTATTCGTAGGCAAGTCCGCAGGGAATGCCGTTTTGAATGTTGATGCAGATCTCCCCCGTGTCGCCGGCCTCCGCTTCATGCCCGCTGCTGTCCAGCAGATGCACATCGTAGAGTGGGACAGGCTTGCCCATAGAGCCGATCTTATGGCTGTCGCCAGCCAGATTGCCGATGATGAGCGTCGATTCAGACTGCCCAAAGCCCTCCATGATGCGCATGCCAGTCGCCTTTTCAAATTGGCGGAAGACCTCAGGATTGAGCGCTTCACCGGCGATAGACGCATGCTGAATAGAAGAAAGATCAAATCGGGACAGGTCCTGCTTGATCAGCATGCGGTACATCGTGGGCGGCGCACAGAATGTCGTGATCTGATACTTCGCAAACATCGGCAGAATTTTTTCTGCATCAAAGCGGTCGAAATCATAAACAAACACAGCCGCCTCACACAGCCACTGACCGTAGAGCTTTCCCCAGAGGCTCTTGGCCCAGCCGGTGTCGGAGATGGTCAGGTGCAGCCCGTCCGGGTTGACCTGATGCCAGTATTTTGCAGTGATAAAATGTCCAAGCGGATATTTATAGTTGTGTGCTGCAATTTTCGGGTATCCGGACGTACCGGAGGTAAAGAACATGAGCATTGGCTCGTCGCCGCAGGGCGCGTCGTCCCTGCGCGTATAGCGGCGGGAAAACAGGCCGTATTCCGCATTGAAATCGTGCCAGCCGTCCCGGCTGCCGCCAACCATGATCTTTGTCAACTTCATCCCGGTGTCGGCCTCTGCAATGTCGACATGGTGCGCAGTATCGCCGTCTGCCGTGCAGAGAACTGCACTGACGCCCGCTGCCTGGAAGCGGTAAGAGAAATCATGCTCCACAAGCTGATTGGTAGCCGGAATCGCAATGGCGCCGATCTTGAGCAGACCCAGAATGGCAAACCAGAACTGGTAATGCCGCTTGAGCACGAGCATCACGCGGTCGCCGCGTCGGATGCCGAGCGAGGTAAAGTAATTGGCGGCCTGGCTGGAAGCATCTTTCATGTCCTTGAATGTGAACCGCCGCTCCGTTCCATCCAGAGCCACATGCAGCATGGCGAGCTTTTCAGGCTTTTCACGGCCCAGCGCATCCACAATGTCAAATGCGAAATTGAAGGATTGCTCATTTTTGAAAGCGATGGACTGCAGTTTCCCGTTTGCATCCTCGGGCGCATCGACGAAGCGGGTGTAAATGCGCGCCTCCGGATCCGGACTCTGCGCCGTCTCGATCATGGCAGCGCGGTCGCCGCCGGCCTCCGGGAGGCTCGGCTCCTGTGGGCGGAGCACGATCGCATAGAACAGGCAATCCTGAGCGTCCGCAGCAACCATGCCGTGCGGAATGGAGCTGTCATAGTAGATGCAGTCGCCTTCATGCAGAAGCTCGGTATGTCCGCCGACCTGAACTTTCATACTGCCGCGAATGACAAGATCACATTCCTGCCCGACGTGGCTGGTCAGCTCAATGTCCGAATAAAATGCTTCATCAGAGTATTTGTTTTCAACGAACAGCGGGTCTGCAATGCGGTTCTGAAAGCCAGAGGCCATGTTGTAATAGATCATCTCATGGGCCTGCTCGATCTTCTGTCCATTACCCGCGCGTGTCAGCGTATAGGATCGAAGCTTTGGGCTGCTGCCCTCGATGAGATCTGTAACGTCAACGCCAAAAGCCAGCGCGCAGCGGTAGAGAAAAGCGAAGTTGAGGTCGCTCTGCCCGGCCTCACAGCGAAGATATTCTTCTTCGCTCGTGCCCGTTTTCAGCGCCATCGTCTGCGCCGAAAAGCCGGAGATCTCGCGCAGCTCTCGGATGCGTCCCGCCATTTCCTGAATTTTGAAGTCCAGTCCTGTGAGTGTTTTTTTCATGGTGTTACCTCCGTGGATGCAAAAAGCCCGTCTCAAAGAAATGATTCTTTGAGACGGGCTGCATACAGCATACCCGCGGTACCACTCAAATTGCACCTGCCTCACGGCAGATACCACTCATCGACTTCCAGCAAAGTCTAAGCACTGACGCAGCTGACGCGGGAGAGGTCTACTTGCCATTACGGGCGTTCTTCTCTCCGGCTCGGGAGCTACAAATTCTGCGCGTCTGTTACCGGCTCACACCATCCACCGGCTCTCTGAAACAGGACTTGCGCGGAACCCTCTCCGTCGTAGCCTTTATTGTTGTTAAGAATCATAACGAAAAAGTATGCAATTGTCAAGAAAAATTTTCGGTGGTTTTCTGTTGTCATCATCCCTGTCTGCCGGAGCTGCATATTGGGGCAAACCAGCGTAACCCAGAGAACACATATTGAGCGTATGCCGGTCCGGTTCAATCGCCGCATCGTCGAAAAATCACGGTTATCAGAGCTGGTTCCGGATGATCTTGCCGCTGATGGTCTTCGGCAGCTCGTCGCGGAAGACGACGATGCGCGGGTATTTGTACGGAGCCGTATGCTTCTTGACGTAGTTCTGGATCTCTTTTTTGAGCTCGTCCGTGCCCTCGGTGCCGGGGACGAGGACGATGGAGGCCTTGACGACCTGCCCGCGGATCTCGTCCGGCGCGGCGGAAACGCCGCATTCGAGCACGTACGGCAGCTCCATGATGACGTTTTCGATCTCGAACGGCCCGATGCGGTAGCCGGAGGACTTGATGACGTCGTCCGCGCGGCCGACATACCAGTAGAAGCCGTCCCCATCGCGCCAGGCGAGGTCGCCGGTGTGGTACCAGCCGTCGTGCCAGACGGCCTTCGTGCGCTCCTCGTCCTGATAGTAGCCGAGGAACAGGCCGCAGGGCAACTGATCGCCGCTCGTCTTGATGCAGATCTCGCCGTTGACGCCGTCGGCGACGGGGTTGCCGTCCGGGTCGACCAGGTCGATGCCGTAGCCGGGGATGGGCTTGCCCATGGAGCCGGGCTTCATGAGATTGCCGGTCAGGTTGCCGATGCCGAGCGTCATCTTGGTCTGGCCGTAGCCCTCGGCGATCTGCAGGCCGGTAGCTTTGCGGAACTGATAGAAGACCTCGGGGTTGAGCGCCTCGCCGGCCGTCGTCGCGTGCTGGATGGAGGAAAGATCGTACTGCGACAGATCCTGCTTGATGAGCATGCGGTACATCGTGGGAGGCGCGCAGAACGTGGTGATGTGATACTTGGCGAACATGGGCAGGATCTTCGAAGCGTCGAACCGGTCAAAGTCGTAGGTGAAGACCGCGCCCTCGCACAGCCACTGGCCGTAGAGCTTGCCCCAGAGCGCCTTGCCCCAGCCGGTCTCGGAGATCGTGAAGTGCAGGCCGTCGGGCTGGACCCAGTGCCAGTACTTGGCGGTCACGAAGTGGCCGAGCGCGTATTTGTAGCTGTGCATGGCGATCTTCGGATAGCCGGTCGTGCCGGAGGTGAAGAACATGAGCATGGGATCTTCGCCGCAGGGGGCGTCCGCCTCGCGGACATAGCGGCGGGAGAAGAGCTTGTAATCGTCGTCAAAGCTGTGCCAGCCCTCGCGCGTGCCGTTGGCGATGATCTTCGTGACGGGCAGGCCCGTCTCCTCGAGCGCCAGATCGACCTGATGGGCGGTGTCGCCGTCGGCGGTACAGACGATGGCGCTCACGCCGGCCGCCTGGAAGCGGTAGGTAAAATCGTGCGAGAGCAGCTGGTTGGTCGCCGGGATGGCGATGGCGCCGAGCTTGTGCAGGCCGAGGATGGCGAACCAGAACTGATAGTGCCGCTTCAGGACCAGCATGACGCGGTCGCCGCGCTTGATGCCGAGGGAGGTGAAGTAATTGGCCGCCTGGCTCGAGCCGTCCTTCATATCCTTGAAGGTGAAGCGGCGCTCGGTCATGTCGTTCGCCACGTGCAGCATGGCGAGCTTGTCCGGGCTCCTTCTGGCGATGCCGTCGACGATGTCGAAGGCAAAGTTGAATTCGTCCTCATGCGCAAAATGGAGCTCCTTGAGACTGCCGTCCTCGTTCTCCACCGGCTGGACGAAGTGCGAACACAGAAGCTGCTCGGGCTGGACCTCCTCGACGGCCCGGGGACGGACGACGATGGCCTGCTCCTCCTCCGTGCTCGCCATGATCATGGCGAGGAAGGTGCAGTCGGCGCCGTCGACGGCGATCATGCCGTGGGGCGTGGAGCTCTTGTAGAAGATGCTGTCGCCCTCGTGGAGCGTCTCCTCGTGGTCGCCGACGCGCACGCGCATCGAGCCCTTGAGCACGAGATCAAATTCCTGGCCGCCGTGGGTGGTGGTGTGGATGGGCTGATGCTGCAGCTCCTCGGAATACTGATAGGTGACCCAGTAGGGCGTGGCCAGCTTCTGGCGGAACAGCGCTGCCATGTTGCGGATGGTGATGCCGTCTTCCGCGGCGGTGATCAGGCCGCAGCCCCTGCGTGTGACGCTGTAGCTTGAAAGCTTGGCCGACTGGCCCTCAAGCAGATCGGTCAACTCGAGGCCGAAGGCCAGCGAACACTTGTGCAGGAAGGTGAACGGCAGATCGACCGTGCCGGTCTCGTAGCTTCTGTATTCCGCTTCCGTTACGCCGGTCTTTTCAGCCATCTCCTTTTCGGTGAAGCCGGTGATGCGGCGCATCTCGCGGATACGGAGCGCGATCTCCATCAGGGGGCTTACGGCGGGGGTCGTTGTTGTCTGGGTCGTCATGGGGGATTCCTCCTTCAAAAATGAAAAACAAAAAGCTCGCCTCAAGAAACCTCTTGAGGCGAGCTGAAAATCAAGCCCGTGGTACCACTCAAATTGCGGCAAAATTCCTTGCCGCCGCTTCAGATCCCGACAGATCCTATCCCTTAACGCGGGCAAACGGAAGACGCCTACTTGCAAAACGCAATGTGTTCGGGCCTTCGACTCGGAAGCGATGGGCCTGTGGAGGTCCTGCTGCCGGTTTGCACCAACCACCGGCTCTCTGAAAGCAGTCTGTCCGACCGTCTTCGTCATCGTCTTTGCTGATTTGAACTTGCCCCATTTTTTTATCACAGACGATGCCGTCTGTCAAGACCCTGTAAAAAATTTATCGATCCTGCGGTGATATCCCCCTCAAGCTGGGCCTGGTTTTATCGAATCTGCTCAGCCGTCTTCGCCGTGTCGATCCCGGCCGCGCCGTCGAGCCCCAGCTCGCGCATGGCGTCCTCACGCATCTTGTACTTGAGGATCTTGCCGGCCGCGTTCATCGGGAAGGCGTCTGTGAAGCGGATGTATTTCGGGACCTTGTGGCGGGCGAGGCTGGCCTTGATATAGGCGAACATCTCGTCCTCCGTGACGCTGCCGGGCTCCTTGAGGATGATGCAGGCCATGGCCTCCTCGCCGTATTTCCTGTCCGGCACGCCGATGACCTGTACGTCCTTGACGGCCGGGTGGGTGTAGATGAATTCCTCGATCTCCTTGGGGTAGATGTTCTCGCCGCCGCGGATGATCATGTCCTTGAGCCGCCCGGTGATGCGGTAGCAGCCGTTTTCATCCCGGCAGGCCAGATCGCCGGAGTGCAGCCAGCCCTCCTTGTCGACGGTGGCGGCCGTGGCCTCGGTATGGTGCGCGGCCAAGGCCGAAGGCGTTGCGCTGGATGCAGATGCCCTGCGCGGAGCCCTGGCATCGTTTTCGGGTGTGAAGCGGCGGTTCGAATTTTACGTCAATACTCCCCGGCAGGTCTATATGGACGATTACGCACACCATCCGCGCGAGCTGGCAGCGGCACTGACCTCCGTGCGGCAGATGTTTCCGGGACGGCATATCACGGCGCCGTTCCA
>ENA-OPTB01002737-OPTB01002737.1-human-gut-metagenome-genome-assembly--contig:-NODE-2737-length-10659-cov-3.506413_pt1 | contig 10659 bp, 4 predicted proteins | sample MGYA00241810_ERZ501911 | MGnify/ENA primary metagenome ERZ501911 (study PRJEB25962, sample SAMEA2042304) | human gut metagenome | biome: human gut; feature: human-associated habitat; material: faeces... | reverse complement strand
CAACACACTCTTTAACCTTTACTGCACGGAAATCTGACTTGCTGAATGTATCAAAGTCTACCATTTTCTCAAACAAAGGCTCAATCTTTACCTTAGAAAAATCAATTTTTTCAGACTCAGTTTTTACATTTTTTTCAGGTGCTTCAGAAGCTGTATTTTTTACATCATTTTACTTGTTTACATCATTCAACGGTTTCATCGTTGGGAACAGAAGAACGTCGCGGATGGCTGGGGAATCGGTAAGGAGCATACACATACGGTCGATACCGAAACCGATACCGCCTGTCGGTGGCATACCGATTTCAAGTGCACGCATAAAGTCTTCATCTGTTGTATTAGCCTCTTCATCGCCCTGTGCAAGAAGTTCTTCCTGTGCTTTAAAACGTTCTCTTTGGTCGATTGGGTCATTAAGTTCAGAATAAGCGTTTGCCATTTCCCAACCGTTCATAAAGAACTCAAAACGTTCAACGTAATCAGGGTTTTCAGGCTTTTTCTTTGTAAGCGGTGAAATTTCAACCGGGTGATCCATAACGAAAGTCGGTTGAATAAGGTGTTCCTCTGCATATTCTTCAAAGAACAAGTTAAGAATATCGCCCTTCTTATGCCTGTCCTCATATTCAACGTGATGTTCATCGGCAACCTTACGAGCCTCTTCAAGTGTATTAATTTCGTTAAAGTCAACGCCTGCGTACTTTTTAACCGCGTCAACCATTGTTATACGTTCAAACGGCTTACCCAAATCCATTTCTATACCGTTATACACGATTGTAGTTGTACCAAGCACTTCCTTGGCAACGTGGCGGTAAAGATTTTCTGTAAGATCCATCATACCGTGATAATCTGTGTATGCCTGATACAATTCCATAAGAGTAAATTCAGGGTTATGGCGAGTGTCAAGACCTTCGTTTCTGAAAACTCGTCCTATTTCATAAACCTTATCAAAACCACCCACGATAAGACGCTTTAAGTAAAGCTCAAGTGAGATACGAAGCTTGAAATCTTCGTCCAATGCGTTAAAGTGCGTTTCAAAAGGTCTTGCGGCAGCACCGCCTGCGTTTGCGACAAGCATAGGTGTTTCAACTTCAAGGAAGTTTTGACCGTTTAGGTAGCTGCGAATTGACGCAATAATCTTTGAACGGTTGATAAATGTCTTTTTAACATCGGCGTTCATAATAAGGTCGATATATCTTTGACGATACCTAAGGTCTGTATCTGTCATACCGTGGAACTTTTCCGGAAGCGGAAGAAGTGATTTTGAAAGCAGAGTGATTTTTTCGGCTCTTACCGAAATTTCACCTGTCTGAGTTGTGAAAACTTCACCCTCTGCACCGATAATATCGCCTATATCAAGCTTTTTGAAACGAGCGTATTCGTCCTCGCCCAAAATATCCTTTTTAACAAAAAGCTGAATTTGTCCGTCTATATCAGAAACGTGAACAAAACCGACTTTACCCATACCTCTCTTTGACATAATACGTCCTGCGATTGAAACAGTCTGACCGTCAAATTGAGATACTTGTGCCTTTATGATTTGCACTTCGTCACTGACGCGTTTCTTTAATTCGCGGTCTTCCTCTGTATAGTTTTCTTTAAGTTGAGCAGATGTGTGTGTTCTCTCAAATTTTGTGATTTTAAATGGGTCACGTCCGTCATTTTGAAGTTCTGTAAGCTTATCTCTGCGGACTTGCAAAAGTGCCGATAATTGCTCTTGTGTTTGCTCTGTGTTTTCCATCTATTGAAAATCCTCCTTAAATCTAATTCTGAATATACTATATAATTATATACTATTTTTATTGAATTTACAATGACTTTTTGAGAAAAAAGTCATATTTTAAGCAGAAAACTGCGTATAAAATTATATTTTCCATTGACATAAGGGTGAGAATTATATAAAATACAGTTTAGAATATTACGGAACGGAGATTTTTAAAGTGAAAAATCCTACAGTAAAAAAGATATTTGCGTGCGTGGCTGTGCTTACCGTGTTGACAGGTTCGGCACAAGGTGCGTACAAAGTTGAAATAGATGACGATACATATGTATCGGACGAAGTATATTTTGCGCCTGTGTCAACTTGGGACGAAGTCAAGGCACAACGCATAAATTTAAAGCAAGGCAAGGTTTTGTTTTACGCGGGCAAAGAAAATGAGCCGTATAAAATTGCGGCGGAGGTTATGCCGCTGAATACGACAAACAAGAAAATTATATATAAATCCGAAGATATAACGATTGCGACAGTTGACGAAAACGGTGTTGTTACACCGACTGACAAAATAGGTGATACATTCATTGATATAAGGTGCGGAAATGCATTGTCAAAGTTGAAAGTAAGCGTTGTTAAGGGAGTAGAAGGCGTTGCAATGTCGCAAAGTGAAATGACATTGTATGCAGATAAGCCTATTACCGCAAAACTTACGGCTATGGTTTCGCCGACAGACGCGACTATACAAAAGGTCAGATGGTACAGTGACGACGAGTCGATTGCAACTGTGGACAGTGAGGGACTTGTATCGCCTTGCGGTGTCGGAACAACCGACATTTACGCAAAAACGGAGGACGGCGACTATACGGCAAAATGCACGGTTACCGTTACAACATGGGAAAAACGTAAAGAGGATATACCTGTTGTGTACACCGACTATGATATGACGGTTGATGAAATGGTTGAAGAACAAATGACCGCAGAACCGACTGTATTTACAAACGGTGTGTTCCCGGCGAGTGAGGAAAATGTTGAACAGTATGTAAATCCGGAAAATCTTGTATCTGGATATGAAAAATATCAGTTTATGGATTTGAGTGTGTCAAACAATGTCGATTCCGCTACACTTGACACTTATTTAAAGGGTAAAGGAGTTTTGGACGGTCACGGCAGTGAATTTAAGAAAGCGGCTGATGATAACAACGTAAGTGAAGTATATCTTGTAATTCATTCGTGCCTTGAAACAGGTAACGGTTCATCGGAACTTGCAAACGGTGTTGAATATAACGGCACAACGGTGTATAACTTGTTCGGTATCGGTGCGGTGGACGAATCACCGATTGACGCCGGTGCGGAATATGCGTATAAGCAAGGCTGGACGAGTGTAGAAAAGGCAATCGAGGGCGGTGCAAAGTGGATAAGTGAGAATTATATCAATAATTCCAAATACGGGCAGAACACTTTGTATAAAATGAGATGGAACCCCGAAAAACCAGCCGAACACCAATACGCAACCGATATTGCGTGGGCGTCAAAACAGGCAAAGAGTATGAGCAGTATGTTCGAGGCATTCCCAACGGCAAAGTATAAATTTGAAATTCCGAGATACAGCGGACAGGAAAAATTAGAAGTTAAATAAATAAAAAAACAAGTCACTTTTGAAGTGACTTGTTTTTTGTTGTTTATGATTAATTGTAGATTACGATAAGTTTTGCAGTACCCTTTGATGAGCATACAAGAACTTTTGAACAATCTTCGCCGTAGTTTTTAGCGTCTTTCAAATCGTTGATTGAAAGGTCTGTTGTTGTGTTATCGACATATCTGCTGATTTCATCTCTGTCTTCGTCCATACGAACAATCTTTGTTGACGCGTTGACTGTGATTTCTTCGTAATCGCTGTCATCAAGAGTATATGTACCGTCAACGTTTTCAAAACCTGTCTTTGTTACATAAATCTTCTTTTCGTCAGTAAGGACTTGGCTGATGTTGTACATACAAGCTCTTGAGTAAGGAACTGTACCTGTTGATGTGCTGTTGTAAACTTCGTCTTCGTCAGTACCGTTCTTTTTAAATCTGTAATCGAATTTGTATTTTTGATAATTATTATCTTCTGTAGGGTCTTGTTCTTCTTCCCAGTTGAACTTTTTACCGTCATATGTCTTGCCGTCAAGAACTTCTGCGATGTCTGCGAACTTAATGTTGTTTATACGTCCTTGTGCAAGCTGATCGCTGTCATAAGCGAATTGGATAACGTCACCGATTTGCGCGTCTGCAAATTCTGTACGGTCATAAGTTGTCCAGGCTTTTTCTGTGTTTGAACCTGCGAATACGTTGAATTGAAGAACTGAATCGTCTTTTACTTCATTATATACGCTTTCAGGTAAAGTAGAAACGATTGAGAAGTTTGTATCTTTCTTAACTGATGTAAGTGTACCGTCATTTCCGTAAAGTACCAAAAGCCCGGCAACCTTTGATGAACTGATGTCATATGCTTCTACATAGTATGTATCACCTGTTGTAAATGCTGATGACGCGGTTTTTTTAGCATATTTTTCTCTCTGTGTTCTGTCTGCCGGAACATAAAGAACAACTGTTGAAGAGTTTATTGAAAATGCTGTTTTGCCGTTAAGCGAGAAACTGTTTGATGAATAAGTATACTTATCGGCAGCTTTGCACTTTGCGATTTGTTCTTTGTCGTCATTTTGAGTTTGAAGTTCATCAGATGTAAGAGCAACGATTTGTGTAACTTCACCGTTTGTTATTGTAACTCTTGCCGGTTGTGAGAAACCTGTAAGTGTAGGAGTTTTTCCTGCACCGTAAATATGATCTGCCAATTCTGTATCATCGTTTGTATAATCGGCCGATGCTTTTAGTTTGTCAATTATAAGTTCACTCTTGATTGATGCACCGTTGAACTTAACTTTATCCTTTACAGGATATGACGACGCACTGCTTGCCGAAACAGTCGGTGCATATGCAGTAATGTAAATCTTACCGCCTTCGTCACGGTCGATAAATGCGTTTGTGATGTAAGCGTAAGGAATTACGGCAGTCTGTTCAAGTGTTCCGAAAACGGCTGTGTTAAATGCGTCAAGATAGAATGTACCCGAAACGCCTGTTTTAAGAGTTTTGCCGTCTTTGTCATTTATGTATGCCTCACACTTGCTGCCGATTTTATATGATTTACCGCCGATTGTCATTTTATCGCCGTTTGAACCGATTGAAGTGATTGAACCCTTAACAGGATTATTTGTAACAAGAAGTGTGTAGTACGAACCGTCAAGGCTCTTTGTATAAAGAATTACATCGTTTGCGGAAATTGATGTAACAGGAATTTCCGAACCGTTCTTTGTGATTGTGTATGTATAATCAGACGCTTGAGGGTCAAGGATTAAGTAGTTACCTGTTACGAGCTTGTCTGTTATACGGTAATCTGTTGTTGTAGGAGTGGCATAAGCAACTATTGTGTCATAGTTGTTTATTTGAATCATATCTATTGTGCCGTCGTCACCGTTGTCTGTAAGTTTAACGTCACCGTAGATTGTGTAGTCTGTGTCAGGAGTAAGCCATTGTTCAAGTGCCTCTTCGCGTGAGAATGTTTCTTCCTGCTTTGTTGTCGGATTTGTAAGAGTTACGGTTTCGTTCTTTGCAACAAGTTTGCCGTTGTATCTTACTGTAAGTTCATCTTCTTTTAGTTTTACAGTCTTTAGCTTTGATGATGAATCATAGTATTTAAGTGAGTTGCCGGAAAAACTGTTTAAATCTTCATAATCTAATTTGATTTCAGAATTTTTTGTTGTTTCGTCGTCAATGATGATAAGCTTTCTGTCGTCCTTGTCTGTCAACTGTTCATAGTAAACGGTGATAGTATTGCCAAGATATTTGCTTATATCTGTAACGTTTGAAGTGAATTCCGAGAAGTCGATTTTTACAAGATCACTGCTGTCGTTCGGCAAGATAGCCATTTCACTTTCGTTAAGATCTTGCTTGCAGTCCTCTGTCAGGTAATCTTCAACACCTACAAGAGTACCTTTTAGCTTTTTAACTTTTAGGTAGTCCTGCATAAGAGTTTTCTCTGTTGCAACCCAGTTGTAACCGTTGTTTTCGTATATAGGTATTTCAAGTGCGTTGTAAAGTACCTGTGCAATCATACCTCTTGTTGCACCTTCACTGTAACCTGTTGAATTAACTTTCTTTGTAAGGTCAAGAGTGTTTGCCTGCTTAATGAAACCTTCCGGCCATTCGCCGAGATTTTCGGCAAACTGAACATAACCTAATGTACAAACTACCATTTTAAGAGCTTGTTCATAAGTTACAGGAGCGTCCGGAGCAAAAGTACCGTCGCCCATACCTGCGATTATGCCAAGATTGTAGGCAGTTTGAATATAGTTCTTTGCCCAGTGTGAAGCGTCAACATCAGTAAAGTCTGATGAGTCGTATGCAAGGTCTTTGTAACCAAGTATAAATACGATAAGCTTTGTGAATTCGGCTCTTGTGATTTGACCGTCAGGCTTGAAAGTACCGCCTTCGTATCCGTCAATAACTTTAAGCTTTGTTAAAGTTGTAATAGCGTCTTTGTAAGTATTATCGTCACCTACGTCGCTGAATGCAGCAAAAACCGATGTTTGACATATGACGGAAAGTGTCATAATAAGTGATGTCAGAATTGCTGTTATTTTTTTCATGAGTTATTCATCCTTTCGTTTTGAATTTAGTGTAGTAATATTCAGATACTGATATTTTATCATTCTTTTATATATAAGTCAATTAAAATAATATATTTCACAATTGTGAATTTTAATAAAATTGTGTAAAAAAATTTATTTAACATTGCAATAATAAGAGGAAAGTGCTACAATATCTATTGACTGACATTTTTAATATTAGTTATATATAAATATGAAGAAAAACGTGGAGGAACATTTATGGATAATAAAAAGAAAAACCGTTCGCCGCTGAAAAATCCGTTGTTGATATTTTTGGTGATTTCGGTTATTGCGACAGTTATTTTAAATATGGTAATGCTGTCGTTGCAGACACCGAAGAAACAGGAAATATCGTACAGTGAATTTTTGACTATGCTTGATGAAAATAAAGTTGACGAGGTTATTTTGCAGTCGGAGCAGATAGTCATATATGAAAAGTATGACGAATCACAGCCGATAACAACGCCTAAAACAACCGAGTTTATGAAGATGATGGGCATAGATACAGACGCGGTTATAGAACAGGCAAAGGAAAACAGCAGAAATGTGTATTATACGGGATATATCCCTGACGACAGACTTCTTGCGGATTTGGACAGTCACGGTGTGAAGTATTCCACACCGATACAGCATAACAGTCCTGTGCTTGATTTCTTCCTTACATGGATATTGCCGTTGGTAGTTATTTATTTACTGTTCTTTATTTTGACACGTTCAATGTCGAAGAAAATCGGCGGTGGCGGCGGAATTATGGGAATAGGTCAGTCCAACGCAAAGATGTATAACGTAGAAAATGCGACAGGCGTAACGTTTGCGGACGTTGCCGGTCAGGAAGAGGCTAAAGAATCGCTTGACGAAATAGTCGATTATCTTCATAATCCGTCAAAATATCTTGCAATCGGTGCAAAACAGCCTAAGGGTGCACTTTTGGTCGGACCGCCGGGAACAGGTAAAACACTTCTTGCAAAGGCGGTTGCCGGTGAGGCGAAAGTGCCGTTTTTCTCGCTTTCCGGTTCGGAATTTGTGGAAATGTTTGTCGGCGTCGGTGCGTCAAGAGTTCGTGACTTGTTTAAGCAAGCATCGGCAAAAGCACCTTGTATTATATTTATAGACGAAATTGACGCAATCGGTAAATCGAGAGATAATCAGATTAGTTCAAATGATGAACGTGAACAAACTTTAAATCAGCTGTTAAGCGAGATGGACGGATTTGATTCGTCAAAGGGACTTGTAATTTTAGCGGCAACCAACCGTCCGGAAGTGCTTGATAAGGCACTTTTAAGACCGGGTAGATTTGACAGAAGAATTATTGTTGAAAAGCCTGATTTAAAAGGCAGAGAAGATATTTTGCGTGTGCATATAAAGCACGTTAAAACAGAGCCTGATATTAATCTTCACGAAATGGCACTTGCAACAAGCGGTGCGGCAGGTGCAGACCTTGCGAATATGGTAAATGAGGCGGCTTTAAGAGCGGTAAGATGTAACAGAAAGACCGTAAGCCAAGAGGATCTTATGGAGGCTGTTGAAGTCATAATCGCGGGTAAAGAAAAGAAAGACAGAATTTTGTCCGAAAAGGAAAAGAGAATTGTTTCGTTCCACGAAGTCGGTCACGCACTTGCAACAGCGGTACAGAAACATACTCAGCCTGTTCACAAAATCACAATCGTTCCGAGAACTATGGGTTCGCTTGGTTATACAATGCAAATGCCCGAAGAGGAAGAACGTTATTTGATGTCGAAAGACGAAATAGTTGACCAGATTACAGTGTTCCTTGCAGGCCGTGCGGCGGAAGAACTTGTATTCAACGTGCAGACAACAGGTGCGTCAAATGATATTAAGCGTGCAACCAGTACAGCACGTGCAATGGTCATGCAGTATGGTATGTCAGACAAGCTTGGTCTGATCACTTATGGTGATGACGGTGATGAGGTATTTATCGGACGAGATCTGGCACATACCCGAAGCTACAGCGAGGAAGTTGCCAAGGAGATCGACCAGGAAGTACATGATATCATCGACAAATGCCACCAGGATGCAAGAGAGATCATCACTCAGCATATGGACGTGCTCCACAAGTGTGCAGCTCTTCTTTTAGAGAAGGAAAAAGTCCACAGAGAAGAGTTTGAGGCACTTTTTACATCAGAAAAAGTTGATCTCTCAAAGTAAAGTATGCAAGATGCACAAAAACAAATTGTGATTTTTGTGAACTTTGTGCACACTTTTCGGTAGACGCATGGTACTATATACATCGTAAAAACCCCCCAATACATTATATAGTTTTTGCTACACCCCATAAGAAGAAATACCTTCTCCAAAAAAGACAGCCTATCCCGCTGTCTTTTTTATTTTGTAAAAATAACCATAATCGAGACGGTATTTCAGTGGTTTTTATATTGTACTTTTATGAATTTTCAACTAGAATAGACATATGCTTAAGAATAAGGGGACTTTAATTATGGAATGGGAAAACGAAGACATTACCAGAAAAATGCAGTACATTCTGAATATGCGGCCGGTGCTGAATAAGGACGCTTTTTTCAGTGACGGAACGAGATATTACAGAAATCCTACCGAACCAAAGGCGGGGGAAACGGTAATGATCAGTTTCCGGACCCAGAAAAACAATGCAGACGCAGTATACCTTGTATCCGGTGAGAAGAAACATAAGATGAAGATCTATAAGACGGTCAAGGGCTTCGACTATTACGGAACCAAGATCGTGATGCCGGATGAGGTTTTTCGATATCACTTTGAAATTCTGTATGGTTGGGTAAACTGTTACTATAATCAGCGGGGAGTCTGTACAGAATTACAGGAACGCGATGATTTTGAGATCTATCCAGATTTCCAGACTCCGGACTGGGCGAAGGGGGCGGTGATGTACCAGATCTTTGTGGATCGTTTCTGCAACGGAGATCCGACCAACAGTGTTCTGACAGATGAATATTCTTATATTGGAGAACACTGTGAGCAGGTACATGACTGGTCCAAGACACCGGCTGTCATGGGTGTCCGGGAATTTTACGGCGGTGATCTTCAGGGAGTTATGGATAAACTGGATTATCTCCAGGATCTTGGCGTGGAGGTCGTATACCTGAATCCGATCTTTGTATCGCCGAGTAACCACAAGTATGATACACAAGATTATGACTATGTAGATCCACATTATGGAAGGATCGTAGAGGACTGTGACGGACTTCTGGCTCCATGGGACCGTGAGAACTCACATGCGGCGAAATACATCAAGCGAGTTACCGACAAGAAGAATCTGGAAGCAAGTAATCAGCTTTTTGCAGAGCTGGTGCAGGAACTGCATAAACGTGGAATGAAAGTTATCCTGGATGGCGTTTTCAATCACTGCGGTTCTTTCAATAAATGGATGGACCGTGAGCGGATCTATGAAGGACAGGAGGGCTATGCGCCGGGGGCTTATATCTCAGCAGACAGCCCGTATCGTTATTTCTTCAATTTCCGTGACGAGGGAAGATGGCCGTACAACCTGTCTTATGATGGCTGGTGGACGCACGATACGCTTCCGAAGCTCAATTATGAAGGATCCAGAGAACTTTATGACTATGTCCTGAATATCGCGCGCAAATGGGTGTCTGAGCCGTATTGCGTAGATGGATGGAGACTGGATGTTGCAGCGGACCTTGGACACAGCAATGAGTTCAATCATCAGTTCTGGAAGGACTTCCGCAAGGCAGTCAAGGAGGCAAATCCGAATGCGCTGATCCTTGCAGAGCACTACGGCAACCCGGAAGGCTGGCTTCAGGGCGATGAATGGGATTCTGTCATGAACTATGATGCTTTTATGGAGCCTGTGACCTGGTTCCTGACCGGTATGGAGAAGCACAGTGATGAGTACAGAGAGGATCTGTATGGAAACAGTGAGGCGTTTATCGGTGCAATGAAGACACATATGCGTTCTCTTCATATGTCTGCCCTTCATGTGGCGATGAATGAACTGTCGAATCACGATCATTCCAGATTCCTGACAAGAACGAACCGCCGCGTGGGAAGGGTTTCCTACGCCGGAGCAGAGGCGGCTTCTGAGAATATCAATACGGCGATCATGAGAGAAGCGATCGCGATCCAGATGACCTGGCCGGGAGCACCGACTGTTTATTATGGTGATGAGGCTGGTGTCTGCGGATTTACCGATCCGGATAACCGCCGTACCTATCCGTGGGGACACGAGGACAAGGAACTGCTTTCTTTTTACAAAAAAATGATCGCGATCCACAAGAA